>Ga0182030_10018577_pt1 | contig 13324 bp, 13 predicted proteins | sample 812S3MmetaG_FD_121299 | JGI IMG/M metagenome (GOLD analysis project Ga0182030, IMG submission 121299) | Permafrost microbial communities from Stordalen Mire, Sweden - 812S3M metaG (Illumina Assembly) | ecosystem: Environmental > Terrestrial > Soil > Wetlands > Permafrost | place: Sweden... | reverse complement strand
CTACGTAGCTATGGAACTGGAGGCGCTATACGCGCTCACAGACCCTGCAAGCCGCCCCACGATCTGGAGTACCCACGACATGGGCCGGGAGTTGGATTACTCCGACCCGGAGGCCGTGTTGGAACCACTGATCCGCGTGGGACTCCTCAACACCACAAGCGACGGGCTGGTCTACGCGACACCTGCCGCCTTCCATCTCGTGTCGCTGGTCGGACACGTCGGCTAAGGATCGCCGTACCGCGCTCGCGTAGCCGGTGGGCGCGGTACGATCTTCCCATGGCTGATTTCAACCAACTCGCCTACCGGCTCGTCCAGCGTTCGACGCAGCCGCAAGAGCCTGAGACGCCAGCTCAGCGGACAGGACGGGAAGGCGGCCTGAAGGGCGGCAAAGCTAGAGCGGCAGCCCTCACGCCCGAGCAGCGCTCGGAGATTGCCCGTAAAGCAGCTCAGGCACGCTGGGCGAACCATCAGGCGTGACTCCGTCTTCGCCGCTGTCCCGGTGGAACTTTGTTACAGGCCGTCTCTTTCGGGTCCCACCAAAGGATGTAGAAGTCGGCATCGTCATGGACAAAGCCCCAAACACGCCGCTTCCCGTTCAGGCGTAGCTCCCAGAGGGTGTCGTGTTCCTCGTACCCCAGACACGCGAGTCGGTTCTTAGCTGCGCGTACCATGTGATTGGTTGAAATATCCTTGATTTTTTCCTCGGTCAGAAGCCGATGAATCGTCTCGCCCTCACACTCGGCTAGCTCGACATGGAGCGCAGGCATCTCTTCGACGGCCAGCTTCGACCAGCCCCATTTTCCGTCGAAGTCGATACGACCAAAGCGCCATGAGAGCGGCTTGTCCTTACTTGGTGTTGCCGCGAGGCTAGGAGCCTTGACGCCCGACGGCTGGGCGGCAACCCTTGGTTTGCGTTCTTTCGCCATCAGGCGAAGGGATTCGATCTACGAGATTGCGTCCAAGGGAGCGTAGTATTTACCCATCGCCTCAAGCGTGATGCGCTTTTTCCCGCGTTCGCTCTCCTCGATGCCACGTCGCGCCTTTCGCCACGGGTCCTCTTTGTGCGTCAGCTCGCTCAGCCAGTGACCTGTCTTATCGCCGTAGAATCCCAACACGGCGTCGATTGACTCGCGCTGCTTGGCGGTCACATTGCGACGGGTTCCCTTCTCATATGTTTTCGAGCTGACCGTATAGCGCCCTTTGTGCTCTTTGTAGAGCGCTGGAACGACTGGGCCGTTGGCCCATGCCTCGATGCGCTCGGGGAAAAGCTCCTCGTCCTCCCACACGTAGTGCCATGCCTGGCTGTAGTAGACGAGCTTCTGAAGCTTCCACGTAGACATGCTGCCGTGCTCCTTGAGGATGTACTTCGCTACGTCATGTACTGAGGGCATGGGTCCAGCATATCCAGCGACTTCGCGGAAGGAGCACCTGTCTCTGCTCAGCGCCAAAGTTCCGTCCGATGCCTCAAGCATAATGGTCAGTATGAACCGCTTGAGCACAGAGAAGCGCGCACAGATCATCGGATGCCTAGTCGAGGGCAACAGCATCCGTGCCACCGTGCGCATCACCGGAGCGGCCAAGAACACGATCACCAAACTGCTGGTAGACCTTGGAGAAGCCTGCGCCGACTACCAGGACCGCACGCTCGTCAACCTGCCGTGCAAAGTCATCGAGGCTGACGAGATTTGGAACTTCTGCTACGCCAAGCAGAAGAACGTGCCGGAGGAGCACCAGGGCGAGCGCGGCTACGGCGACGTGTGGACATGGGTTGCAATCGACGCCGACTCCAAGCTCGCCGTGTCGTGGCTTGTCGGCGAACGAAAACTGGCCGACTGCTGGCAGTTCATCGCTGACGTCAAGCACCGCGTGGACGGTCGTATCCAGCTCAGCACGGACGCCCACCAGACGTACAAGGGCGTTGTCGGCCTCGTCTTCAAACCGGGCGAAGTCGATTGGGCGCAGGTCGTCAAGAAGTACCAGAGCGTCCACCGTGGCGAAGGTCGCTACAGCCCGCCGATCTGCGTGGGGGCCGAGAGACGCCCGGTGTTCGGCGATCCCGACATGGCGAGGGTCAGCACGAGCTACGTGGAGCGTCAGAACCTCACGATGCGCATGGGGATGCGCCGGCTCACGCGCCTCACGAACGGGTTCTCGAAGAAGATCGACAACCTCACGTATGCCGTGGCGCTGCACTACATGCACTACAACTTCGCACGCCCGCACACGACGCTGAAGGACCCTTACCCGCGTACTCCCGCGATGGCGGCCGGGATAGCCGATCACATCTGGACGCTGCAGGAGATCGCGGGGCTGATTGACTAGCGCGGATGGCATGAGTCCTTCTCCGACCGCGCTCGGGCTTTGCGGGACTCCAACCATCACGGCACGATTCGTGTAGTGATGCGCGCGATCTCATGCAGCTCGCGCTTTCCGTTCATCGCGTACCAGCGGACCCGATACTTGCCCTTTTCTTTAGGTAGGTCATCGAATCGAGCGATATAGCCCTGTGCTGGCTGCTCACGCATCATTAGCGCTCCAGTGCCATGAGAACTGAGCGTCCCCCTATGGGGCGTTTTGATTCGGCACTCTACGGCCCCCAGGTCGCGTATGTGGACCGGATTCTTCGCCTTGCATCGAAGCTCAAAGTTGCCTTCGTCATAGATGGCCTTCCATGTGTCGTCTCCCCAAAATAGATATTTCGCTGAAGTCCGGAGGAGCGCAAACAGGAAGCACGCGATGACTCCCAAAGCACCCCCTCCAATCGAAGCCCAAAAGGGCGCAGTGGTCGTACCGGGTATTTCGACCACCTCATGGCCATGACGCATAATGACTGGCACCACGTGTGCATGTTCGGGACCTAGCAACGCAAGGCCGATCAATGCTCCAGCCACAGCGGCCAGCACCATCATTGATGGCCGTCCCAGCAGCTCCTCCGCCGCAAGCCGAAAGCGCCAAAACAGTCGCCAGCGTAGGAAGCCGTCCACCTCCATCGCGGACAGCTTACGCGCGGACGAAGTGCTCCGGGCCGAGACGGGCGATAACGCTGCTCAGGCAAACTGACCCACTACCGAATCGAGGAACGTCAGTCACCGCGCCGTAGCTGCTAACTGACCCACTACCCGTGATGAAGGGACTCGACTGGGCCAGCTCAGCCGACAGCGTCCGCCCAGTCCCGCAGCCGCCCCGCGAACTGTGGCGTGGCTGCACTCACCTCGACGACTGCATCGGCCGGGACGTTCGCCCTCCGTGCGGCAGCCAAGATCGCATCGGGCGACGGCGCCTCATACAAGCAATAGGTGCGCCGCCGGTCGGCGCTCAGGAACGAGAACAGCCAGCGGACTCCCTCGTCGCTGTTGATGTCCTCGATCAGCTCGACATCGGCGTCTGTGAGGTCAAGCTGATCCGCGAAGCTGCGCTCGATCATGTACATGGCCATCGGCTGATCCTACCGGGGATCGCGCTTACCCAGAGGCGAGTCCCTGCCGGTGGGCGTAGGACGCAGCCTCGGTGCGGTTGGCGCAATCGGTCTTGCGCAGGATGTTTCGGATGTGGTTGGCCGCCGTGTGTTCGCTGATCGTCAGCTCCTGTCCGATCTCGCGGTTGCTGAGCCCTCTGGCGACCAGCTTCAGGATCTGCGCCTCGCGTGGTGAGAGTCCGCCTGGAAGACCACCCGAGGTGGGCACGTCAAGCAGGCGGATCTTGCCGAGCAGTCCTGCCAGGCCGATGCGCTCGGCCAAGCTGGCGGCCTCTCCGAGCAGGGCCTGCGCGCGGTCGCGGGTCCCCCGCCCTTGGCCGAGCAGAAAGCGCCCGTACTCGTACGCCGTGTGAGCCACCCACGTTGACGCCCCCATCCGCCTGTTCTGCTCCATCGCCTGCTCGAAGTGCTGCTCGGCTTGCCCCGGCTCTCCCAGCACCGCGGCGAGCATGCCCAGGTAGCGATCGGCGGCTCCATAGCAAGCCACCAGGTGACCGATCATCACATTGGTCCCCGCGAGCGGCTCCAGCTCGGGGTAGACGATCGCCGCCATTCCCTCGTCCTTGACCGCGGCACAGGCGTCCGTGAGGTAGGTGAGCGTGGCCAGCCATAGCGATGCCTGGTAGCCGTCGATGCCCTCGGCGGCGAGCCGCGAGAGCTCGCGCTTGGCCTCGCGCTCCATGCCCAGCTCGGCCAGCACCACGGCGAGCCCGGGACGCCATGGGCCCTCACGCTCCGCCCCGCCCGCAAGGATCCTGATTACGGGCGCTAGCTCTGCCAGGCGACCCTGCTCGCGGCGAACGCCGAACATCTGGATGCCGTGAGTGCCGGACGCGTCGCGACCGGTCAGTAGCCGCGCCCAATCGTGCGAGCGGCCCGCCATCGCCTCGGCGTCCGCGAGGTTGCCGTCGCAGAGCGCGATCGCGGACCCGTAATGCTCGGCCACATGGTGCATGAACGGCTGCGCTGTGTCCCCGGCCATCTCGCGCAGGGCAGCCACCTCCGTCCGGGCGGAATCGAGGTCGGAGAGCGCCACGAAGGTCGGCGCCCGCCAGGCCATCGCGTCTGTTTGCATCTCGACGTCCCCCAGTTCTTGCCCCAGGTCTCTCGCCTCTGTGAGCATCGAAAGGATCTCCTCGAGCGGGGTCGTGCCGCGCGCCCAGTAGGAGCCGACCAGCACCTTGGCGAGCCCCGCGCGATCCTCGTATCGCCTTGCCAGCGCGATCGCGTTGTCGCGTACGAGCGCGCCACGCTCGCGCTCCCCCGCGAAGTTGAGCGCCCGCGAAAGTCCTGCGAGCAGGCCAATCCGCAGCTCCTCGCTGCTGTCATCAACGGTGGCAAGCGCCTCCTCGAGAAGCTCGGTCGCGTCGCGTCGTATGACCCCGGGGCGCCAGCATGCATCCTCGTAGCCGATCGCTGCGCGCGCGAGCAGCTCCCCGCTGTCCAGCGCGCGAGCGATCTCCGCCGCCGACACGAACGCGTCCAGAGCATCGGTCGCTTTGCCCGCACGATGGCTGGCAGCGCCCAGCTCGAGCAGGGCGCCGGCACGCTCAGGCTCACCCTGGATCCCGATCTCAATTGCGGTCCGCAGCCGCATGGCGGCGTCGTCGAAGGCAAGCGCGGCGCTCGCCGCCCGCGCGGCGCGCAGGTTGTAATCGATCGCCCGCTCGACCCCGCCGAACGGAGCGGCTGCGCCGAAGTGGTGGGCGAGGTCTGCCAGTGCACGGTCGGAGTCCGTAGTGGCGCTCTCAAGCGCTTCCCCGACGCGGAGATGCAGTTCGGCTCGCCGAAGCCGTGAGAGTCGGTCGTAGAGCGCTCGTCGGACGATCTCGTGGGTGAAGCGGCATGCCAGTCGCTTGGTGTGGAGCTCCTCGATCATTCCGCTGCCCACTGCCTCCTCGAGCGCGGCGAGAAGCTCGGGCTCGGCGATGCCGGCGGCGCGGCGGATCGGCTCCAGCTCGAACTCCGGCCCGGCAGCTGCCGCGAGCTCGAGCAGCTCAATGGTTCTCGGGCCCAGGCGAGACAGCCGCTGGTTGACCACCTCGCGGACGCTTTCGGGCGTGCCGAACTCGGAAAGCGGGCGGATCACCTTCACCTGCCCAGCAGCGACCTCGACGATCCCCGTCTCCACCGCCGCGCGCCAGAGCTCACAGACGAGGAAGGCGTTGCCTGCGGTGAGGTCGTGGATCGTAGTTGCAAGCTCGTGCAGTTCGGGGTCGTCGGGGTTGGCGTTGCTGCCGGCGGCACGGCTGACGAGGGCAGAGACCTCCGCCCCCGAGAGCCCCTCCAGGCGCATTCGCACGACGTCATCGGAGCGCCGTAGGTCGGCAAGCGTCTCGGAGAGCTCCGCGGGCACGTCGGCCTCGCTGTCGCGGAACGTCGCGAGGATCAGCAGCCGTGCGCTCCAGGCAGAGCGCGTCAGGTGTCGAAGGAGCAGAAGCGTCGTCGGGTCCGCCCAATGCCCGTCCTCGAGCACGAGCAGTATCGGTCTCGTGCGGCTGACGTTCGCGAGCAGGTCAGCAACAGCCGTGTGCAGACGATGGCGCTCGGTATCGGCGTCGGCCTTCATCGGTTGCCCCAACCCGCCTACCTGAACGGAGAGGTCGGGCAGCAGTCGCGTCAGCTCGCCGCCGCCGGCGCCGAGCGCGGCACGCAGCTGCGCCTCGTCGGTCACCCGCACCAGGCGTTCGAGTGCCTCGACGAAAGGCCCGTACGGCGTCCGCACCACCGCGTCGCAGGCGCCGTAGAGGACAAGCACCCCTTCCCTTGCGACCTGGGCTGCGAACTCACGCGCCAGACGGCTCTTCCCGGCACCCGGCTCGCCCGCGAGCAGCGCAACACGGCGCCTCTCCCCTTCTGCTCGCGGCATCAGCGATCGGAGCTTCTCGAGCTCGGCCGTGCGGCCGACGAACGGGGACGTAGAGCTTGGGCGCAGTGGCTCCGGAACGTCCAAGATCTCCGCCTCCATAAAAGCACGATAGTCAGTCTTGACCATGCCCACGGGGATCGACCGAGGCCAGAACGTTCGAATTGGGTCAGCTCAGGTCATGACAGCCACATTCGAGGGGCATAGGCTCGTCCGTAACAACTCAGAGACTTCGACAGGGGGAACCCATGAGCACCACCACTGCCTTGATACACACGGCCCGCAGCGAGATGCGCGGATTCCAGGGACGGCTTACCGCCCCTACGGACCCCGGCTACGACGAGGCCCGCAAGGTGTACAACGCGATGATTGACCGACACCCTGCGTTGATCGCGAGTTGCGCTGACTCCGGCGACGTTGCGAAGGTCGTCTCGTTTGCCGCTGACCATGACCTCTTGCTCGCCGTGCGCGGCGGCGCTCACAACGGCGCAGGGCTGGGAACGTGCGAGGACGGCATGGTTCTCGACCTCTCGGGCCTGAAGGGAATCGCAGTCGATCCCGGCGCGCGGACGGCGAGGGTCGGCGGTGGCTGCACCTGGAGCGAAGTGGATGCCGCGACCAACGAGCACGGTCTGGCGACACCGAGCGGGATCATCTCGACCACAGGTGTCGGTGGTCTCACGCTGGGGGGCGGCCTTGGGCACCTGACCCGTAAGTGCGGCCTCACGATCGACAACCTGCTCGAGGCCGACGTCGTGCTCGCAAGCGGTGAGACCGTTCGCGCCGCCGCGGACGAGCACTCGGATCTCTACTGGGCGATCCGGGGGGGTGGCGGCAACTTCGGCGTCGTCACCTCCTTCCTCTTCCGGCTGCACGAGGTCTCGACGGTCGTCGGCGGCCCCACTTTCTGGCCGGTCGAGCAGGGCGCCGAGGTGCTGGCCGCCTACCGGGACTTCCTGCCGAATGCTCCCCGCGAGCTCAACGGCTTCTTCGCCTTCGCATCGGTTCCACCGGCGCCGCCCTTCCCCGAGGAGCTCCATCTTCGCAAGGTCTGCGGGGTCGTCTGGTGCTATGTGGGCGCTCCCGAGGACGCCGCCGAGGCGATGGCGCCGCTGCTGGACGCGGTGCCGGAGCCCTTGCTGCACGCGGTTCAGCCGATGCCCCTCCCCGCTCTCCAGGGCGCCTTCGACCCCGTCTATCCCGCCGGAGACCAGTGGTACTGGCGTGCTGATTTCGTCAAGGAGATCCCCGACGCTGCTGTCGAGGCGCACGCCAAGTTCGGCGCTGAGATGCCGACCTGGCAGTCGACGATGCACCTGTACCCGGTCGATGGAGCTGCCCACGACATCGGCTCGTCCGACACCCCGTGGAGCTACCGCGATGCGGTCTGGGGCTCAGTCTTCGCCGGTGTCGATCACGACCCCGCCAACGCTGATCTCATCCGCCGCTGGTGCGTCGACTACTTCGAGGCGCTTCATCCATATTCCGCCGGTGGTGCTTACGTGAACATGATGATGGACGAGGGCGAGGAGCGGGTGCGGGCGAGCTACGGCGCCAACTACGATCGGCTGGCGCAGATCAAGGGCATCTACGACCCGCACAACCGCTTCCGGGTGAACCAGAACATCCGCCCCGCCGCTACATCGGCGGGTTAGAGCGCTCGGAGTCACTCACCGCGGTGATTGCCTGCACATCCTCGAGGTCGCGCGGCCTGCCTGTTGCCCGCTTCATGCGAATCAGGTCATCGACACTGACGATCTGTATCGCTACTCCGTTGATCTCGACTGTGAGCGAACGCGCCCGCATCTCGCTGTAAGGATCGGCGCCAGGCACGTCGTTGAGGATGTGCAGCTCGCCGTGGCGCGTGCTGAGCGGTGGCACAATCGGGGCGGCGCTGAGCTGTTCCGCGCTGGGTGCTGGGGCGCCTGGCCCAAATGAAGTTGGGTGAGCTTCGAGAATCGCGAGCGCAGCTGCTAGGCGCTTGAAGTTCTCGGGGTCCGATGCGGGCGTTACATCGAGGTCCTTGGTCGTTCGTCGACGGCCGTGCACCTGCGCTGCCACCCCGCCGATCACCAGATAGTCGACGCCGTGTTCTGCCAGCACTCGAAACAGCTCCTCAACGTCGAGCGAGTTCTCCGGGGGCACGCTCATGCCGCTCCGCGCCGCGTGGCCGGATGTCCAGCCTTGCGTGCCTGCACGCCGGCCATCTCAAGCTTGCCTGCGACCAAATTCCATGATGCGGCCTCCCGCAGACGTTCGGCTGGAGTGCGTGCCACCCCGCCCTCGGCTGGCAAGAACGGCGTGCTGTCAATCTCGAGGCGCTCACCGAGCACGAAGAGCAATGCGGCAAGGCGCTCAAGTGTTGGCGACTCGACGCCGCGCTCAATGCGACTGATCGCAGCCTGGCTGGTGCCGGCACGAAGCGCAAGCCGGCGCTGGCTGACGCCATGCCGCAGCCTGGCCTGTCGAAGCAGTGACGATGCGCTGGGCCCACATCGCATACGATGTCACTCTAGCAGCGTGCGCCATCTGGCCGTGCTGCAAGAGCGGTCACGGCTCCTGCGGAAGCCTGACCGGCTTGCCCCTCCTCTGAGGAGCCGACGGAGGCGGCACCACAGGGCCGATGTCGCCGTCGGGCGCCTCGTCGAGGTCGACGATCACCGGCGCATGGTCGCTCGGCCCGCTTCCCTTGCGCGCTTGCCGGTCGACCCAGGCGGCACACACCCTGCTCGCAACCGGGTCGCTCGCGAGTATCAGGTCGATTCGCATGCCGAGGTCCTTGTGGAACATGCCCGCGCGATAGTCCCAGAATGTGAAGACCCGCTCCTGTGGCCAGTGAGCGCGAACGACGTCTGTGAGGCCCACAGCCTCAAGCTCAGCCAGCGCTTCACGCTCGCGCTCTGTGACGTGCGTGTGGCCCTCGAAGGCGGCGGGGTCGAACACGTCGAGATCGGTGGGCGCGATGTTCATATCGCCGCACACCAGCGCTTCCGTCGGCCCGGCTCTCACGACCTCGCGCAGAGCGGCAAGCCACTGCAGCTTGTAGGCGTAGTGCTCCGAGCCAGGCGTGCGGCCATTGGGCACGTAAACGGAGTGAACCCGGATGCCCGCACACGTCGCGGAGATCGCGCGCGACTCGACGTGGGGGAAGCCGGGAGCGCCATGCACGCCGACGAGGACATCCTCGAGCCCGACGCGCGACAGAATCGCAACGCCGTTCCAGCGTGGCTCGCCGTCGCGTGCCACCGCATAGCCCAGCGCTCCCAGCTGCTCGCCGAGCAGTTCGTCGAAGGCGGCGTCCTCGAGCTTTGTCTCCTGCAGGCACACCACATCGGGGCGACGCTCGACCAGCCACGGCAGTAGGCGTGGCGCTCGCTGCTTGACCGAGTTGACGTTCCAGGTCGCGAAGCGCACGCTGACACGGTAGCGGCGGGCTGCCTCGGCGCCGTAGCGTTCGCAGAATCTTTTTTGACGCCTCTCCCCTCTTATCTCTGCCGCACGATTCTGAGCGACTGCACACAACTGATATGACCAGCTCTCCCCGCACCATCACCGACAACAGATGGCCTGCCGAGCATGTGATCGCGGCGGCCCAACGCGGCGATCGGGCTGCCATCTCCACGCTCATCGCCGGCTCCCAAGCCCACGTCAAACGCTTTGCGCGCAGCCTCTGTGCCAGCCCTGAGGACGCCGAGGAAGCTGCCCAGGAAGCGCTGATCGTGCTCTACCGGAAGATCGGCACGCTGCGCGCCACCGCCGCGCTCAGCTCCTGGATGTTCAGGATCGTCTGCAACGAGTGCATGCGCAAAGCACGAGCCAGCCTGCGCAGGCCGCCCCACAGCGCACTCTCAGAACAGTCCGCCGAGGACGCAGTGCTCGCGCAGCTCGAACTGCAGCGCGTCGTCGAGGCGGTGGCAGCGCTCCCAACCGAGCAGCGATCGGTGCTCGTGCTGCGCGATCTGCAGGGCTACTCCGGTTCCGCCACCGCTGCCGCATTGGGCCTGAGCCGGGCTGCCATGAAGTCGCGGCTTCACCGCGCCCGCGAGACCCTGCGCGCGCAGCTCGAGGAGCCCGATGGCGCAGTTGTTGGGGACGTAAGTGCGTTCGTGGGCGATGAGGAGGATGCCGATCGTGCAGGGCAATAGCGTCTTTGCCAGCTCATCGCTCGCCCGCCACCTGATGCGCGGTTGCATCGGCTTCGGGCTGATAGCCGCGGCGATCGCGCTCGCGCCCGTCATGGGGCCAGCATCGCTGTTGCTTGCTCCGCTCGGACTCGTGGCCTTGCGGGGCTGCCCTTCCTGCTGGCTGGTGGGGTTGATCGAGACCGTCTCAGCCGGTCGTCTCAAGCGCTCATGCGCCGATGGAAGCTGCGCGCTCGACGCCAACTCAAATGGGCTGAGGGCAGGCCGCGACGCTACGTCTCCTGCGTCTCAGCCTCCGGCTCCTTACCGGGCCAGCGCCCCGTGAGTTTCTGGAAATAGCGGCGCGAGCCGTTGTCTGCCAGCCCTCTCACCACACTGAATACTGCGCCCTGCAAGCCAAGCGACAGCGCCAGTCTCCCCATACTCGCCGAACGGCTTTCAGGCACAGGCGGGGTGCGGCCGTCTATCAGCGACCACAGCCGGTCATACACGCGCTTGCCCACGATCACCGAGAGCTTGCTCGCGCCAACTTTGAATGGAAGGAAGAGGATTTTCTTCATTCGCGCAGCTTAGCCCCTACCCCAGCCGTCATTGTCGTACCAGCCGCGCGAGCAAATGCGACCTATGTGCACGTGCCGTGCTAATGCGTGTATAATAAGCCCATGGAGCGGTTGAACATCACGCTCGATGACGAACAGGCCCAGAAGCTCGAGCTTCTAGCTGGCCGCATGCACGTGCAACCAGGGACGATTGCGCGATCGCTGCTCAGTAGTGCCCTGGACGAAGCCGATCCAGATGCGCGCAACGTCGCTGCGCTTCTCGATGGGATACCCGGTGCCCATGAGCGTGCTCAGCTCGGTCTCCAGCAGGCCATGTCCGGGGAGACGATCCCGCTGGACAAGCTGTAAGAAGTGACCCGCGTCGAACTCTCCAATGCCGCTGTCCAGGATCTCGACGAGCTGATTCACACGCATACGCTGCCGCCGAACACTCGCGCAAGAGTGGCCCGGTCGCTGCGTCCGCTTGAGCGCTTTCCGCTTCTGGGGCCCGCACTCTCAGGGGCCTGGGAGGGGTTTCGATTCCTACTTGGACCGTGGCGATGGTTGCTGCTCGTCTACGTGTTCATCGAGTCCGAAGACCGTGTGGTGATCGTGACGGTGCAGGACGCACGCTCTTCCGCAGCGGCCACCGCCGCCCGAATTTAGCCTACTGACGGTCGCCCGTGAGGCAGCCGGCCAGCACTGCATCGTCAGCTCGGCCCACCCCTAAAGCCCCCGCCCCACCTGCTCGATACAGACCCATGTCCGCTATAGGGCTTGAATCATTTTTTGGCATGCCATAATCTATCTTCATGGGAACCAAGGATTTGCTGCGAACTCCGGCTGTAGAGGACTACTCCAAGGCGATCTTCTCGCTTGAAACCCGCACCAACGAGCCCGTTCCCACGAACGCGCTGGCCGAGCGCCTGGGCATCACCCCCGGCTCGGTCTCCGCGATGCTCAAGCGTCTCGACGAGCTGCAGCTGATCTCACACGTGCCCTATCGCGGCGTGCGCCTCACCGAGGACGGGCGCCGTATCGCTCTGCGCGTGATTCGCCATCACCGGCTGCTGGAGAGCTACCTGGCGGACGAGCTGGACATGCCATGGGACCGCGTACACGCTGAGGCGGAGGTGCTGGAGCACGTGCTCTCCGACGATCTCGGCGAGCTGATCGCCGCCAAGCTGGGGCATCCCACCGTCGACCCCCACGGCGACCCCATCCCCACCGCTGATCTACAGCTGGAGGAGCCGCGCACAGAGCGTATGGAGAGCATGCAGCCGGGTGCGGAGGGGCTGTTCGTGCGGGTGTCCGACTCCGACCCCGAGATGCTGCGCTACCTCAGCGACCTCGGCATCTCCCCAGGGGAACGCTTCAGCGTGCGCGACCGCCAGCCCTTCGGCGGCCCGCTGTTCGTCGTCTTCGGCGAGCGCGAGCACGCCATCGGCGGAGCGCTCGCCGAAGCGATGCGCGTGCAATGCGACGCCGACCAGCTCGCGCTCGACGAGGGCGCGATGAGCAGCGCAGAGACGAGCGGCGAGCGCCCATGAGCACTCAGGAGATCCTCTCCTCCCCCCTGCTCCGCCCGCCTCCGCTCACCGACGAGGACACAGCCCGCTCCCAAGACCGCTCGCGCGTCCACAGCGCCCGTAGCGGCAACAGGCGCTGGCGGCTGCTGTGGCTGCTGATCGGGCCGGGGCTGCTCGCAATGCTCGGCGAGAACGACGGGCCGAGCATGATCGCCTACGCCTCCGACGGCGCTCAGTACGGGCTCGGTTTCTTCGTGCCGCTGATCCCGCTGCTGTTCGTCATGGCCTACGTCTGTCAGGAGATGTGCATGCGCATCGGCGCCGTCACCCATCGCGGCTACGGCGAGCTCGTGCTGCAGCGCTATGGCCGCGTGTGGGGCTGGTTCGGCGCCGGCGACCTCTGCCTCACCAACCTCGTCACGCTCGTCGCCGAGTTCGTAGCCATCCGCGTCGGCCTCGCCTACTTCCATCTCAGCTCCGGTGTCGCCGTCGCGCTCGGCCTCGCGCTCGTGCTGTTCACCCTCAGCGGCGGGCGCTACTGGCGCTGGGAGCGCACCGTGCTCGGCCTGGCGATGTTCAACGGCCTGTTCCTGCTGGCCGCCATCCTCGTCAAACCCAACGTCGGCACGCTCGCCTCCTCCCTCTCTTTCTCGCCGCTGCCCCATGGCAGCTTCAACACCCTGCTGCTGCTGCTTGCCTCCACCATCGGCGCAACAGTCACCCCTTGGATGATCTTCTTCCAGCAGAGCGCCTCCGCCGACAAGGGCATGACG
>Ga0182030_10018575_pt1 | contig 13325 bp, 7 predicted proteins | sample 812S3MmetaG_FD_121299 | JGI IMG/M metagenome (GOLD analysis project Ga0182030, IMG submission 121299) | Permafrost microbial communities from Stordalen Mire, Sweden - 812S3M metaG (Illumina Assembly) | ecosystem: Environmental > Terrestrial > Soil > Wetlands > Permafrost | place: Sweden... | reverse complement strand
TATGCGAATGAAGTTCATGGGCACGCGAATGAAGTTCATGGGCACGCGAATGAAGTTCATGGGCACGCGAATGAAGTTCATGGGCACGCGTATGAGGTTCAAAGGCACGCGTATGAAGTTCATGGGTACGCGAATGAAGTTCAAAGGCACGCGTATGAAGTTCATGGGTACGCGAATGAAGTTCAAAGGCACGCGAATGAAGTTCATGGGTACGCGTATGAAGTTCAAAGGCATGTGATTGGGCGTCGATGCAATCGCCCAGAGCGACGAGCCGGAAGATGCGGCTCTCGGCAATCATCGGCGCAGAGGGTCAAGCTACCGCTTTTGAGGAATTCAGTGCGATGTGCGAGATCCCAGTGATGGGAAAATCTAGTCGAGAGCGGGGGGGTGCGCGCGCCCTATGGATGACGCCATTGCGGGACCGTTTTTGGTGTTCATCGTGGGACGCAAGCAGCCAATATCCACGGCGGCGAGCAGCGCCCGAACGTCGGGTCTACACGCGAGGAACGATCGATACCCGGGCTGCGCATCTACCAAAGCTGTCAGTGTGAGAAATTACAGGGGAGGGTCACCGGGAGCGTTCGTGATGACGTACTCGACGGACTGCATGTCATCCTCGGAGAAGCGTGCATGCAGGAATGCGTAGACCTTCTCCTGCCCGCAACGGCTGCCGAGTAGGCGGTGATGAGTGATTCGACCCTCGTAAGATTGTCGGCGAACTGGCCCTGGATATCCGCCTTCATTGCAGCGGAGCGTACCACAGGGGAGCTCTCACCTGGCACGGGATGAGGCTATGATTGCCACCGAGTTCCGATCCGTATTGGCTGACCCCCCGGGGTTTTCGTCTAATCCACAAATCCCCCAGGCTGACTCGGCACCGAGAGGCATGAACACCAACCGCGGGCGTGCTCTGAGCTCGGGGACTCCCCAAAGGCATCCCGTGGGAGCGCCACCTCCTCGTTGCGCCGGACAACAGGTTTCAGCGCCGTGCGCGATTGATGCAACCACTGGAATGATCTGGGAGGCGATCGTCCGTCGCTGATTTATCCGACACCGAATGCAAAATCGACGAACGCTTCAGTTCGCCGAATGTCGGGCGTACGATGCGCACGATCGGCGGTTTAGATTCATGGGACGGTATCGCACACGTCAAACGTTGGTCCGCCTGTGGAATCTCGTGCAGGCTCTTACGGGCACGCAGCGCGGGCGCACGGTGACACAGCTTGCGTCGGCTGTGGGAGCGAGCCGCGCCACAATTTTTCGCGATATCAGCCTGCTCGAAGAGGCCCAGGTCCCCATCGCCATCGACCGAATCAATGGCGAGGCGCGGTATCGCATCATCGGCGAAGCAATTCCGGCGTTGCAACCGAGCGGCAAGCAGCTTGCTGCACTCTCGCTTCTACGTACTCTTGCCGAGCCCCTGCGCGGAACGGCGATTGTCCGGGAACTCGATGACTTCCTCGAGCCATTGCGTCGGCAGGTTCGTCCCGAGGGGATTGGTGGCGTGCGAATCCCGGGCGTTGGGTTGGCAGTGCCGGTGGCACCCGTCGCGTTTGTGCGTGCGATCGATCACGCAATAGAGGGCGGCACGACGGTGGAGCTGGTCTATCGTGGCGCTAAAGACGAGGCTCCGTCGATGCGCCGAGTCGACCCTGTAGAGTGGCGACTCTGTGGCGAGCAACTGTACTTGATTGCGTTCGACCATCAACGTAATGGTTGGCGCACGTTCAAGGCGTGTCGAATCGGGGGCGTCCAAATGCTGTTAGACAAGGCGCTACGTCGCGAATTCGATGAAGAGGCGCTTTTCGGCCGGTCGATCCGGATCTGGTCGGGACCCGCGGTCGACGTGGCCGTGCGCCTGTCCGCGACCGTCGCTCGGTTCGCATGGGAATGGCCGATCTGTGCGGAGCAGACGGTGGAAGACGACGAGGGCGGCGCTGTCGTGGTTCGAGCGAAGGTTGCTGGAACGGTCGAAGCGACTCGATGGGTGCTCAGATGGGGAGGCGAGGCAGAAGCGCTGGAGCCAGAGGAGCTGAGGCAGGCCGTCCAAAGTGAGCTGCAGCGCGCGATCGCTAGGTATGCGCCGGCGAGGAACGGGCCCATTGGGACGTTGCGGAAAGCAGGGCGCGCCAGGGCCGATGCCAGCGCTGTAGGAGGGAGAGGCAAGCGGGCGGCTCGCCGATGGAAAAGCGAGCCGGGGCGAACGACCTGTCTCACGTATGGTGGACGTTACGTCGTGCAGAGTTGGGGGCGAACTGGATGGACACGGAAGCGTACGGGATGAACATGGCGACGCAGATGCACAGGTCGGGGAACGCAATGGAACACGTTGACTTCGATGCCAAGGTAGTTGCCCGAGGCGGCGGTCGTGAACGAGGTCGTCGTGGCGAGTAGCTCGCCGAGCGACTTCCCTCAGTGGTTTACGCGCTTCTCGTCTGGGCCGGGTGACGTCGCGATGACGCCAAGAGAGTGGCAGGAGGCGCTCGCCCGGGACGAGATTCCTCGCTCACGGGTGATCCGAATACCCACGGGCTACGGGAAGACGCTCGGCGTGCTAGGCGCGTGGCTCTATCACCGCGTTGAGCGCAAGGACGATCGCTGGCCCCGGCGCCTTGTCTGGACGTTGCCAATGCGCGTGCTCGTCGAGCAGACCGCGGACGAAGTTCGGAAGTGCCTCGATCGACTGCAGGTGCTCTGGCAATCCGGTAAGGATCACCGAGGCAAGGTCGGGGTGCATCTTCTGATGGGCGGCGTCGACCAAGGCGGAGAGTGGAATCTCTATCCCGAAGAGAACGCGATCTTCGTCGCGACGCAGGACATGGTGCTCTCGCGCGCGCTCAACCGTGGCTACGCGGCCCCCCGAGCCAGGTGGCCCATGGAATTCGGCCTCCTCAGTCATGACGTGCTGTGGGTACTCGACGAGGTGCAGCTCATGGACGTTGGGCTCGCTACGAGCGCCCAAATCCAAGCCTTCTTCGACGATGACGCGACGGCAGGCCGCTCGCTTAGGCCGAGACTGAGCTGGTGGATGAGCGCCACGCTCCAGCCCGATTGGCTGAAGAGCGTGGACACGATGGCGCACCACGCCGCGTGGACGATGAGCGCCACGACGCTCACGCCCCGCGCGCTTGGTGCCGGGCTCGCGACCATCAAGAAGGCGCTCGAGGTCAAAGAGATCGCAGCGAATGATCACGGCGCGTTCGCGAAGGCGATCAAGGGCGCTCACGACAAAGCGGCCAAGAACGGCGAGTTCGGGCGGATCACGTTGGTCGTCTGCAACACGGTCGACCGAGCCTCACGCACGTACGACGAGCTTCAGACGCTCGGCGTCACGCGGGATCTTCGGCTCGTTCACAGCCGCTATCGCCCTCATGAGCGCGCCGCGTGGAAGACGGAATTTCTCGGTAGAGAAGCGTGCGCGTTGGGCGTGGATCGCATCATCGTCGCGACCCAGGTCGTCGAGGCGGGCGTGGACATCAGCGCGACCACACTCGTCACGGAGCTCTCGCCGTGGTCAAGCCTTGTGCAGCGCTTCGGGCGCTGTGCGCGCTACGGCGATTCGGGCAGCGTACTGGTGGTCGATCGTGGTCGCGACGACAAGACTGCGCCGCCGTACTCTCCCGAGGAACTCGAGGCTGCGAAGTCGGCTATCGATACCCTCGCGGCGAAGGAGAAGGATGTCGGTATCGCCAGCATCGAGGCCTTCGAGCAGGAACTGACCGACGCCCAGCGCGAGCAGCTCTATCCCTACAGGCCCAAGCAGCTCCTCCTCCGCCGAGAGCTCGACGAACTCTTCGACACAACACCCGATCTGACGGGCGCCGACATCGACATTAGCCACTTCATCCGCAGCGGAGACGAACGCGACGTGTCGGTGTTCTGGCTCGACATTCCACCCGCCAAGAGAGGAGACCCCGCACCTCTTCCGCCGAAGAAGCGCAGTCCCTCGGCCGAGGAGCTGTGTAGCGTGCCGTTCCTTGCGGCACGAAATTGGCTCTGCGGCAAGGCGACGAAGGAGAAGCCGGCTCCGCGTCTGTTGCCGTCTCGTCGTGCGTGGATCTGGGATTGGATCGAAGGCGAGTGGACGGTCGCAGAGCGGGCGGCGCTCATCCCCGGCGCGGTTGTCTGCGTCGCCGCCGACACCGGGGGCTATCGTGTCGACCGAGGTTTCGATTCCGACTCCAAGGCTGCCGTGACCGTCTTGAGCCCGCCCCCGCATGCGGCGCAGGACGGCGCCGATGCTTGCGAGGACGCCGAGACGCTAAGCGCGGCAGCCTATAAGACGATCGCAACTCATAGCGCAGAGGTCGGCCGGCTCGCGGTGCAGATTACGGAGGGCCTGGTGCCCAGGCGGATCGCCGAGCTGATCGAGCTCGCGGGACGCTGGCATGATCTCGGCAAGGCGCACCCTGCGTTTCAAGCGATCATCGAGAGGCGAGGCCCGCATGTGGCGCGCGCCGATCTCGCGAAGGCCCCAGATGGTGCTTGGCAGAAGCCGTGCGAATATCGAAGCGCGGATGGCGAGACGCGCAGAGGCTTCCGCCACGAGCTGGCGAGCTGCCTAGCGCTCTTTTTCGTGCTGCGGAGATACGCGCCCACCCATTCAGGGTTGCTCGGTCCGTGGGTCGAGACGCTCGCGCTCATGGATGAAGATGAGGTGCCCGCGTCAGTCGCGGACGAATCGGAAGCGACGAACCTCGAAAAGCAGGTGATTGCGTGTACCGCTGCGGAGTTCGATCTTCTTGCGTATCTGGTGGTCTCGCACCACGGGAAGGTGCGCGTCGCGTTACACGCGGGGCCGAAAGATCAGGAGTTCATCGCGCGCGACGATCGCGGTTTACCGATCCGAGGTGTGCGCGATGGTGATGTGCTCCCGGCGATCTCGCTTGATGGCGTAGCCTTGCTTGCGGCGGTGTCACTGACCCTCGGGCCTGCAGCGCTTGGCCTCTCGCCAATCACGGGGAGGAGCTGGTGCGAACGGACAGTCGCGCTCCTTCGTACGCACGGCCCCGGTTCGCTCGCTTACATGGAGGCCCTTCTCATAGCGGCTGATCGCCGCGCGTCCATGCTCACGACGGTCGATCCGCTGCTCGCCACAGAGATTGCGGAGGCCACGCGATGACGATCCATATCCACCACCTCACGGGCTGTGCGCCCACTCCTCTTGCGCACTACCTCAAGGCGATCGGGATCCTGAGGCTCGTCGCGCAGCAGAAGGACCATGAAGTCCGTGGCTTCTGGCGCGACCAGCATTTCTGCCTGATAACGACGCTCGATGAAGCCGCGCTCGAAGCGTTCTTCCTCGAAGAGTACGCGCCTACTCCTTTCGTCTCGCCGTGGAACAAGGGGTCGGGCTTCTATGCCACGAACGACAAGGGGCTCGCCCCCGTTGAGAGCTCGAAGGCGCCTCGGTTCGCGCCGTTCCGTCGGGGGATCGCCGAGGCGCGGACGCTGCTTGATGGAATCTCAAGCGCTGATGCAGAGGTTCGGCGTCTCAAGGATCAGACCAAGGCAAAAAAGGGGACGGAGCCCGTCCGCTCGAAGGACGACCCCGAATACAGGGAGGAGCTGGCCGCCGCCGAGCGCGAGTTCAAGAGACTCAAGGCCGACCTATACGGACCCTTCGCGCTTGCGTGGCGAGGCCCTCATCGCGATTGGATGGACGCAGCAATGGTGCTGTCGGCTGAAGGGGAACCGTCGTGGCCGGCGCTTCTTGGGACGGGGGGCAATGACGGGCGACTCGACTTCACGAACACCGCGATGCAGCGCCTCGGAGATCTATTTGCTCTCGAATCAGCCAACGGTGCTCCTGCTCCGAACGCGAAGCAGCTGTTGAAGACCGCTCTCTTCGCGACGCCCTCTGCGGCGCTGCTTGACGCAGCCGTTGGTCAATTCTTGCCGGGCTCCGCAGGTGGTGCGAACGGCACGACTGGCCCTGATGCAGGGAGCCAGATCAACCCGTGGGACTTTGTCCTCATGCTCGAAGGCGCGATCGCGTTTCGAGGTCAGGTCACACGGAAGTTGGGAGCGCGGGATGACATGCGCGCCGCGATACCTTTCGCGATCGCCGCGCAAGCCGTCGGGCACGCGACGCGTGGAAAGGAGAAGGACGCGCGCGGCGAGCAGTGGATGCCGCTCTGGGAGCGCCCCGCGAGCTGGCCGGATGTGAGCGCGCTCTTTGGAGAAGGACGCGCGCAACTCGGTCGCTCGCCGGCACGCCGCCCGCTCGATTTCGCGAGGGCTATCGCGAGGCTCGGCGTCGCCCGAGGGCTCACTGGCTTTGTTCGCTACAGCTATCTTGAGCGCAATGGCAAGAGCAACCTCGCCGTGCCGCTGGGTCGAATTGAGGTTGCGACGCGTCCGCGCGCGCGGTTGATCGATGACATCGGCGGATGGCTCGACCGCCTCCAGCGCGAAGCGGACGACGCGCCCGCGCGATTTTCCTCGTTCGTCGGCGTGCTCTCGGACGCCGTGTTCGATGTGCTCGCGCGGGAAGCCGAACCTACGCGATGGCAGTCGGTGCTCGCGGCGATCGACGACGTGGAGCGGGTGCAGGCGAGGGGGACTGGGTTCAAGGTTGGTCCATGTCCGACGCTCTCGTCCGGCTGGCTCGACGCCGCGGCGGATAACTCTCCTGAGTGGCGGCTCGCCATCTCACTCGGGAGCGCGGCGCGCGGCTACAAGGATGGACGCCCCTTCGACTCTGTGCGCGCGCACGCGCTGCCGCTCGATCCGAAGAGGCGCTGGAGCTACGCGATCGGCGCCGACAAGAGGCTGATCAACGATCCACGCGTCGCGATGACGGGGCGCGATCCGCTTGGCGATCTCGTCGCGCTCGTCGAGCGACGCCTCGTCGAGGCTTCGCAGAAAGGCAGCCGGACACTGCCGCTCATCGCGCGGTATGGTGCGGGCGCGAGGCTCGGTGACCTCGCGCTCTTCCTTGCCGGCGAGGTCGACGTGGAGCGCGTCGTCGAGCTAGGGCGCGCGCTGATGGCGCTCGATTGGGAGCGCGTCCGGCCCAAGCACGTGTACGTCGATGCGCGCGGCGACCGACCCGATGAGGCGTGGGAAGCGCTGCGCCTGTGTGCGCTTCCGTTCGCGGTTCGCGAGCGGACCGTTGCGACCGAGCCGGCTATGTTCAGGCGGCTTGCGTCCGGAGACGCCGCGGGAGCGATTGAGGTCGCGCTACGTCGGCTTCGAGCGGTCGGGCTTCGTCCTCCGCTAACCGTCGCGATCGCTGACCCAATGACAGCGCGCCGTTGGGCCGCCGCTTTTGCCTTCCCCATTGACGTTGGCGTCGCCAACGCGATGGCCGACCGTTTCGAGACCCCCACTTCCCTGGAGACCGCATGACCATCAACCTCAGCCAACTCGACAAAGCCACACGCATGCTCTTGTCGATCGACCTCCAGCCGGTGCAGGGGGATCGCTTTCAGCCCACGGGTTTCCCGAGCCTCGGTGCTGCGACATACCAGACGAAGGGTGGCCAGAAGCTCCTCGTGGAGTCTGCTCAGAGCATGGCGAACCGTCTAGAAGCCACCGCGTGGGACACCGTAAACGAAAAGCCGGTCGCTGCGCTCGACGGCATCAGCCACGTGACGGTCAAGAAGGACAACAGGTTTCTCACAGACACAATGCTCGAGGCCCACCGACTCAACAGCCCGTACATCCTCGAGGCTCCGGGATCGACGTTCGTCGAAAAGCTCAAGAGCGAGCTTGGGACGCTCGAGAACGGACCGATCAACCGTAAGCTGCTCGCGCTGGTGCTCCTCAAGTACGACGTCGGGAGCCTGTTGCACGGCATCTTCCTAGCGAAGGGCGAACTCGCGGGCGGACGTCTGCGCCTCGCTCGGGCCCTCTCGGCATTCATCGAGGCGAGCGGCACGCGCGTCGCGGCGTCGGGAGGAGTGAAGAACGACCACGTGAACCCGGCCGGTGACACGAAGAAGGGCTTCGGCAATGTGCCCTTCCCACGAGACGAGTTCACCGCCGAATCGATCGTGCTCCACGTGAACTTCGACCTCGCGCAGGTGCGTGGCTACGGCCTCGGCACGGACGCGGAGCGACTGCTCGTTCTCCTCGGTCTCTACCGCGTGCGTAAGCTCATCGACGGGGATCTCCGTTTGCGCACCGCGTGTGATCTCGAACCCTTGACGCGGTCTCCCAAGGCCACTCGTCCCGATGGGTTCGTGTTGCCGAGCCTGAGTGAGATCGAGGTCGACCTGCGGAATTCCATCGATAGGAACAAGTCTGCGGAGCACGCGATGGTTCAGACCGAGACGAGCTACGACGCGAAGATCGAGTCAGCCAAGAAGAAAGGCAGCGACAGCGAAAAGGAGAGCGACGACGAGACCAACGGAGTCGACTGATGCCCACGATGGTCCTGCGCTTCCCCGGCGGTCGCTATCATGCGACGCCCGGGGGCCATCATGTGAACGAGGGCCTAGTCGAGTGGCCGCCGAGCCCGTGGCGGCTCTTGCGCGCGCTGATCGCGTGCGGCTACTCGACGCAACAGTGGCACGAGGTTCCGCCCGAAGGTCGACGTCTCGTCGATACCTTGAGCAGCGTCCTACCCGAGTACCGTCTCCCGAGAGCGGCGCTAGGACACTCGCGCCACTACATGCCGACGACGAAAATCAAGGACGGGCGCGAGGAGACGACCCTCGTGCTCGATGCGTTTGCTGACGTGGGCGACGGCGCGCTCTGGGTGCGCTGGCCTACGAAGGTCGATGAGGAGGCGCAGCGGCTCTTCGACGTCCTTGTCGCGCATCTCGGCTACCTGGGCCGCAGCGAGAGCTGGGTGCTAGGGGAGTCAACCTCTGACGACGTTTCCCTGCCACAAGCGGGGCAAGCCTTTCCACACTCGGACAACGCGCGACCTGGACGGAGCTTTGCGGAGATCGCTCTGACCGCTCCGGATACCCCGAACAACTACGCATACTGGAGAAGTGGCGAAGTCGAATTCGCGATTAAGGAACTCGGGTTCCCAGCTGGCAAGAAGCCAACACAACCGCATCAAAAGAAGATCGCCGCGATTCAGAGCGCCTACCCAGCGGATCTCGTCGACTGCCTTCAACGCGACACGGTTTGGTGGAAGGCGCAGAAATGGAGCCGAGCTCCCGGATCTCGTTCGGTTCTCTATTGGCGAGAAAGCAACGCGCTGGAGGTAGGTCCACCGACGGCTCCTCGTGTGTCCGGCGAAAATCGTGTCGAGATGATGCTCCTCGCGCTCACGACACCGAGGGGCTCGAAGTCGGCACTTCCAACTGTTGCTCGGACTCTTCCACAGGCGGAGCGGATCCACAGGGCCTTGGTTTCAAAGCTCGGATTCGGCTGCGAGGCGTGTCCTGAGCTCGTCGGGCGTGATGAGATGGGTGAGCCGCTCAAAGGACACAAGCACGCCCACCTTCTGCCGGTCGATCTCGATCGCGATGGCCGACTCGATCACATCGTCGTGTTCGCGCCGATGGGACTCGGAAAGGACGCGCAGAGCGCTGTACGCAGGCTTCGCAGGACATACGTGAAGGGTGGAGTTGGAGAACTTCAGGTCGCCGTCGCGGGCGTCGGCGCGTTGCAACACCTGCGAGCCATTGGCGCCGGGCTGACTCGAGCCGTCGATGAGTTGCTCGGACCGACAGGTGGCGCAGCCTCATGGGTCAACACGACGCCTTTCGTTCCACCCCGCCACATCAAGAAGAGTGGACGGTCATCACTCGTTGGTCAAGTTGAAGAGGAGCTAAGGGGCCGAGGATTTCCTCCCGCCAAGGTTGACGTCCTCGAATGGACGGGAGAGACGCTCGCGCTCCGGCACTTCGTGCGCCGAAGGCAGTGCGGCCCGCAGCCGCCGCTCGATATCGGCTTTGCAGTTCGACTCCTCTTCGACAGCCCCGTCATAGGCCCGATCTGCTTGGGATACGGCAGCCACTTCGGCCTCGGACTCTTCCGAGCCGCAGACGATCTGCGATAGCTGCGGCCCTCCCTTTCCCCGCTCGCAAGGAGCTGCCGAAGTGTGATGGGTAGCTGAGAACAGTCCCACCGAAAGGTCCCTCGCGCGCGATAGCCTGTCTCACGAATGCCGAGACACCCCTCCCTTACGCTGGGATCATGCCCCCATCGCCATCGAATCCCGACGTAGACCCGCTGGAGAACTCAGCGCCGACGATCGAGCCACCGCTCCCTGCTAAGCCGCATCCAGGCCTCCCGGGAGCTGGGCGCCTCGCCGACGACGTCGATCTCGTCCCCGCACGCATGGTCAACGAGGTCCTCTACTGCGAACGGCTGATGGCGCTCGAATGGGTTCAGGGCGAATTTGACGACAATTTCTTTACCGTCGATGGGCGCGCCGTTCACAAACGGGCAGACCACGCCGCAGGCAAGCTTCAACCGCCAGCCGATGGACTTGAAGGGAAACTTGAGGCATTGCCGGGCGATTCTCCGACGGCGCCCCGCACGGACGCAGCGGACGACAGTTCGCCATCTGAGGCCACGCCCTATGTCGCGCGTTCGGTTTGGCTTAGCTCTGAACGACTGGGCCTGACGGCGAAGGTCGACGTCATCGAAGGGGACGGCTGCACTGCGATCCCGATTGAGTACAAGCGGGGGCACGCTCCCGATAATGCCGAGAGCGCCCACTTGCCAGAGCGCGCCCAGGTCTGCGCACAAGTGCTTCTGCTGCGCGCCCACGGCTACAAATGCGATCACGGCGAGATCTACTTCGCCGCCGATAGGCGTCGGGTGACCATCGAGATCACCGAGCAACTCGTGGCGACGACGCTTTTTGCCATTTCGCGCGCTCGAGAGCTCGGCAAGCGCGAGGAGCTACCGCCCGTACTCATCGACAGTCCCAAGTGCAGCGGATGCTCACTGGTCGGAATCTGCCTGCCGGACGAAGTGAGCGCGCTGCACGAACTCGCGCCGATGATCGAGGACGCTGCCGCCACCGATGTTCCACTGCCTGAGCAAGAGACAATTCCCGACGATCAGGACCTCGATTCGTCTGGTGATTCGAAGACCGGCGGCACGAATCTAGCGGTAGCGATGCCGGCGCCAGGTCGGGAAACCCGCAGATTGCACCCAGCGCGAGACGACCGAATACCGCTCTACGTCCAAACCCAAGGAGCCTATTTGTGTCTCGACGGAGAGGAGCTCGTCGTTCGCAATCGAGAGGGATCGACGCGAGCGCGGATCCCCAACCTTTCTCAGGTTTCGCTCTTCGGAAACATCCAGGTCACGACTCCCGCCTTTCGCACCCTATTCGAGCGCGGGATTCCCGTTTCGTTCTTCTCGTACGGTGGCTGGTTCATCGGGCGCGCGATCGGCCTGGATTCGAAAAACGTATTTCTTCGAACGCGACAGTACAGGGCTGGGGGCCAGAAAGAGCTGTGCCTCCGAATCGCGCGTGGATTGGTCGTCTCGAAAATCCTGAACTGCAGGACACTGCTGCGACGAAACGCGACTTCGGTCACGGGATCGGTTCTCGGCGAGCTGAAGCAGCTCGCGCGCAAGGCGGCCGAGGCTGATTCGCTCCCGACGCTTCTGGGTATCGAGGGAAGCGCCGCGCGATCCTATTTCGGATCGTTTCCTGCCATGCTTTCGGAGAGTGCACTCGCCCATGGATTCGATCTCGACGGCCGAAACCGACGGCCTCCGAAGGATCCGGTCAATGCGCTTCTCTCCTTCGTCTATGGAATGCTGACCAAGGAATTCACGATTGCGCTCACGCACGTCGGGCTCGACCCACTTCTTGGCTTCTACCATCAGCCTCGTCACGGGCGGCCCGCGCTCGCGCTCGACCTGCTCGAGGAATTTCGTCCTCTCGTCGGCGACTCGGTCGTCGTGGGAGCCATCAATACGGGCGTCGTGCGCATGAACGACTTCATTCGATCGCCTGTAGGCGTCGCCCTCACGGCGTCCGCGCGCCGGCGCGTGATCGAAGCCTACGAGCGCAGAATGGACCAACTCGTGACACACCCCGTCTTCGGATATCGAATCAGCTATCGGCGTGTCATCGAGGTCCAATGTCGGCTGCTCACGCGCTTTCTCTTTGGCGAAATTCCCACATATCCCGCGTTTCGAACGCGTTGAACACGTCCGAGGAGGGCGACTCCATGCGGCAGGTATACATCGTGACATATGACATTTCGAGCCCTAGACGATGGCGAAAAGTGTTCAAGTTGATGCGAGGCTACGGTGACCACCTTCAGCTCTCGGTCTTCCGTTGCGAGCTCAATCCCCGGGAGTTCGTCGAGCTACGGACGGAGCTATCCGCGCTCATTCATCACGATGAAGATCAGGTGCTGTTCGCCGATGTGGGACCCGTGTTTGGACATGGGAGCACTAGTCTGAGTACGCTCGGTCGGACCTACACGCATCCCGAAGCGCTTGTGATCGTGGCATGATTGGTCCTAACGTGTGTCTAAGTCGATTTGCGAGCGACGCGGTGGTGCTCCAACCCCGGCCTTCGCTCGCACGGTTTTCGATCCTTGAAAATCTGCTCTCTTGTCGCGAAGTTCAGCCCCCGCGATCGGAGATTTCACTCCAAAAATTGACGCGACCATGTCCGAGAAGCGCGACGCTCGGCATGTCGCTCGCGAATAGCTTGCTAAGCCCTCGAATTAGAAGAAGTTCTTAGCGAGCCCTCTCCGCCGTATTCGAACGGCGGCCCCATTGAAGCAATATTGATGACAAGGATTCCGTCCAGTGCCTCCGCGGCTCTCCGCCGTATTCGAACGGCGGCCCCATTGAAGCTGCCAGTGCCGCAGCGACCCAGCGCTTGCAAGTCTCCTCTCCGCCGTATTCGAACGGCGGCCCCATTGAAGCCAGCGCCCCAGTGGGCGCATACAGATAGGCCCCAGTGCCCTCTCCGCCGTATTCGAACGGCGGCCCCATTGAAGCAGCTCGTATCCGGGAGCAACGCAATCCCGCATGGGCGCTCTCCGCCGTATTCGAACGGCGGCCCCATTGAAGCATCCTGACCGCGTTGACGATCGTCCCCGCTGCGCCAGCTCTCCGCCGTATTCGAACGGCGGCCCCATTGAAGCGCTGACGACGGCCCGACGGCGCTCCGCTGCCGCTGGACTCTCCGCCGTATTCGAACGGCGGCCCCATTGAAGCCCCGTCGTCTTAGTTTCGACAGGTCCACCGAGGAGCTCTCCGCCGTATTCGAACGGCGGCCCCATTGAAGCGGAAGTTTCGAGGCAAGAAAGGACGTCGCAATAGACCTCTCCGCCGTATTCGAACGGCGGCCCCATTGAAGCTGATTGGCGTCGATCATCACCAGGTCGCACGGGCCGATCCTCTCCGCCGTATTCGAACGGCGGCCCCAT
>Ga0182030_10018573_pt1 | contig 13326 bp, 10 predicted proteins | sample 812S3MmetaG_FD_121299 | JGI IMG/M metagenome (GOLD analysis project Ga0182030, IMG submission 121299) | Permafrost microbial communities from Stordalen Mire, Sweden - 812S3M metaG (Illumina Assembly) | ecosystem: Environmental > Terrestrial > Soil > Wetlands > Permafrost | place: Sweden... | reverse complement strand
ATAGGCTTCCGGCTGGCTCCAGTTCGCCGATTGCCGTGCGACGATCTTCAGATTCGGGTAGTCGTCGATGACGTCGTGATAACCCTTCGAGCGGATGCCGGCGTTGGTGTCGGATTCCTTGCCAACCAACTCGACGAAATTGCCCTTCTCGCCCATCAGCTTGACGAATTCCTGGCCGCCGAGTTGGGCGCCCTGGTAGTTGTTCGAGACGATCTGCGCCATCGCGACGCCGGAGGCGTTGATTTCACGGTCGATCAAGAACGACGGGATGCCGGCGTCCTTGGCCTTCTTCACCGCCGCGACCGTCGCGTCCGCGCCGGCGTTGTCGAGCACGATCGCCTTCGCGCCGCGCGCGATGGCCGTGTCGATCAGCTCCGACTGCTTGTTGGCGTCGTCGTCGTGCACCAACGAGATGACGTCATAGCCAAGCTCTTTGGCTTTGGCTTCCGCGCCGTCGGCTTCCGCTTTGAAGAACGGATTGTCGTGCGACGGCGTAATGACCGCGATCAGGTCGGCGGCGTAAGCGGAACTTCCGATGAACGCGGCGCTCGCGAGCAGGGCGCCGACCAACGCATAACGAACCTTCATGACCTTCCTCCCAATACCCATTCTGGCATCGCCCCGTTCTCCCGGCGGCCGCTTCGACCGCCGTCGAGCGCGTTACGCTGGATGCCGACAACGCACGCTAAGACTCCGTGCGACGCGGAAGCAGGCGAACCGGTCCGGCCGAACCCCTGGATTCGGCGGCTCGTTTTCGTCTGCTCGCACTTGTTGCGGAATTCCAACCTCCCCACATCTACGATTGGTTCGTATTTTTGTCGATTATTGAGACAGTGTTTTCGATCGCTGTCAAGATGGATGGGCACCGCAGCCCGCTGCATTGCAGCAATTTGCCGCTGATCGCGCGTCGCCAAAAGTACCTGCGGCAGACGCCTTGCGGCGTCGGTGGCCTTTACAGCGAGCCGAAATGCGATTAAAAGCGCAGCAAACGCAAATGATCGCAAACAGTCAGTGGCGATAGCCACAAAAGGGGGGCGGCGCCGCGTTCGGCGCCGCGCCGCCTGCCAATCGCGGGGCGTCAGGAAATGGCCAAGAGGAATTTACAAGCCATCAGGCTGGGGTTGGTTGTCGGAAGCCGTGAGTTCTTCAACGGCGCGCCAGCGATCGAAACGCGCCGACAGCTCATCGCCCAACTGGACAAGCTCGGCGCCGGCTTCAGCATCCTGCCCGTCGAAGCGACAAAGAACGGGGCGGTGCAGTCGCGCGACGACGGCCGCCGCTACGCCGCGCATTTTCGGGAGCAGCGCGACTCGATCGACGGCCTGGTCATCTGTCTGCCGAACTTTGGCGACGAAATCGCAATCATGGAGCTCGTCGGCGAAGCAAAACTCGGCGTGCCGATCCTGCTTCAGGCGAGCAATGACGAGATAGACAAAGTCGACGTCGCCAGCCGCCGCGACGCCTTCTGCGGAAAATTCTCCGTCGCCAACAATTTCTACCAATACGGCGTCCCGTTCACCGATACGACCAGCCACACCAGCGATGTCGACGGCGAGGAATTCGCCGCCGATCTCGACCGCTTCGTGCGCGTCTGCCGCGTCGTGCGTGGTCTGAAGAACGCGCGGATCGGCTCGATCGGCGCGCGCACCGGCGCTTTCCAGACGATGCGCTTCAGTGAGAAGCTGCTGCAAGCCTCGGGTCTGACCGTGGTCACTGTCGATCTCTCCGAGATCATCGGCGCCGCCCATGCGGTGCGCGACGACGCGCCCGAGGTGAACGCCAAGCTGGCGGAGATCGCCGCCTACGGTCGCATCCCCGGGCACATCAAACCGGACAATATCTTGCGCCAGGCCAAATGGACGCTCGCGGTCGACCATTGGATCGACGAGAACGGCTGCGACGCAAGCGCGATCCAGTGCTGGCGCAGCCTGCAAGACAATTTCGGCTGCGCGACCTGCCTGACGATGAGCATGATGGGCGAGAAGCTGACGCCGAGCGCCTGCGAAGTCGACGTGATGGGGGCGGTGTCGATGTACGCGCTGGCGCTCGCGGCGCACGCACCCTCGGCGATCCTCGACTGGAACAATAATTACGGGCGCGAGGCCGACAAGTGCGTGTGCACCCACTGCGGCAATTACCCCAAGAGCTTCATCGGCTCGGAACCGGAAATTTCCGAACTCGATGTGCTCGGCAGCGTGCTTGGCAAGGAGAAATGCTTCGGCGCCGTCAAGGGTAAGGTCAAGGCGGGCCCGATGACCTACTTCCGCGCGTCCACCGACGATCGGCTCGGCGTGGTCAAGACCTACGTCGGCGAGGGTGAGTTCACTGACGATCCGTTCGCGATGGACGGCGGCATCGCGGTCACCAAAGTCGCGCGGCTGAGACGACTGCTCGGCTTCGTCGCCCGCAACGGCTTCGAACACCACGTGGCGATGGTGCGGGGTCAATGCGCCGACGCGGTCGCCGAAGCGACCGGCCGCTACCTTGGCTGGCCGACCTATCGCCACCTAGCCGAGCCCGACGGCGACGCCTTCGCTTCACCGGTTTTCAGGTCGTGAACAGATGACGAGTCCCGCTTCGAAGCCGGTGAGTCCGGACCGCGCCGCCGTCGTCGCGAAGATTCGCGAAAAGGCGCGCGCGATTCGCATGCACGCGCTCAATATGGTCTATGCGGCTCGGCTCGGCCATCCCGGCGGCGACCTATCCGTAACCGACATCCTGGCGACGCTCTATTTCGGCGTGATGCGCGTCGACCCGAAGGCGCCGCGTGAACCCGGCCGGGACCGCCTGATCCTCAGCAAAGGCCACGCGAGTGGCGCGCTTTACGCGACATTGGCTGAAGCCGACTTCATCCCGGTCGAGTGGCTTTCAACGTACATGAAGCCGAGGTCGCTGCTGAACGGCCACCCAAACCGCAACTATGTCCCTGGCGTCGAAGCGAACACTGGCCCGCTTGGCCACGGCCTGCCGATCGCCGTCGGGATCGCCATCGCCGGGAAGCTCGACAAAGCGGATTTCCGGGTCTTCGTCGTCACCGGCGACGGCGAGTTGCAGGAGGGCAGCAACTGGGAGGCGGCGATGGCCGCCGGGCACCACAAGCTCGCCAACCTTTCGCTGATCATCGATCGCAACACCCTGCAACAGGGGGCGCGCGTCGCCGAGACCAACGACGTCGAACCGCTCGGCGACAAGTTCCGGGCTTTCGGTTGGGAAGTGGTCGACGCCGACGGCCACGATCCGTTGGCCCTGATTGACGCCCTGACGCGGCCCGAGGGGCGCGCAAAGCCGCTCTGCGTCATCGCCCATACGATCAAGGGCAAGGGCGTTTCGTACATGGAGGACCAGGTCGGTTGGCATCACGGCGTTCCGACCAAGGTCCAGCTTGACCAGGCGATGAAGGAATTGAGTCTGACATGAGCGCTGAAGGAGCCGCTTCGCCGCGTCTATTCGACTGCCGAGACGCCTTCGCCGGCGCACTCGAAGCGGTCGCCGAGCAGGACGCGCGCGTCGTCATCGTCGTCAACGACAGTATCGGCTCGTCGAAGCTCTCGGGTTTCCGTAAGCGTTGGCCGGAACGGACGATCAACGTTGGCATCGCCGAGCAGAACATGGTCGGCGTGAGTTCGGGGCTCGCCAACGGCGGCAAGATCCCGTTCGTCAGCGCCGCCTCCTGCTTCTTGACCGGGCGCGCGCTGGAACAGATCAAGGCTGACGTTGCCTACACCAAGGCCAACGTCAAACTCGTCGGTCAGTCGCCGGGCGTCGGATATGGCGAACTCGGGCCGACCCACCACTCGATCGAGGACTTCGCCTGGCTTCGTGTCTTGCCCAATCTCGCCATCGTTTCGCCCGCCGATCCTTGGGAGACCGTAGAGGCGGTAAAGGCGGCCGCGTTACGCGATGGGCCGGTGTTTCTGCGCGTCAGCCGCTTCGGCGTGCCGCAACTGCAACGCCGCGCCGACGCCGTCTTCGCTATCGGCAAGGCGGAAACGTTGCGTGAGGGCGACGACATCGCGATCATCGCCAACGGCGTCATGGTCGCGCGCGCCCTCGCGGGGGCGGAAGCGCTCGCCGAAAAGGGCGTCAGGGCGCGTGTAGTCAACATGGCGTCGATCGCCCCGCTCGACATCGAGGCGATCCGCGCCGCCGCGGACCTGGGCGCCATCGTCACCGTCGAGGAGCACTCGATCCGCGGCGGCCTCGGCGGCGCGGTGGCGGAATTCGTCGCCGGCTACCGGCCGTGTCCGGTGCGGATCGTCGGCTTTCCCGAATTCATGCCGACTGGGGGAATCGAGTTTCTATTCGAGACCTATGGCCTGACCGCGGCGGGAATCGCGCGCGCCGCGGAGGAGGCGATCGCCCTGCGGCGCAAGCCATGAGCGATTTCATCCTCGCCCTCGACCAGGGAACGACCAACACCAAGGCGTTGGCGATCGACGCGCAAGGGCGGATCGCTGCGCGCCATTCCGTGCCGACGCCGGTTCGCTATCCCAAGCCGGGTTGGGTCGAACAGTCGGGCGCGGAAATCTGGAGCGCAACGGTCGAGGCGATCGAGGGCTGTTTCGCTGCGCTGACGGCCGACGCGCGCCTTGCGGCAGTCAGCGTCTCCAATCAGCGTGAGTCGGTGCTGCTTTGGCGCCGGTCGACCGGCGAGACGATTGGGCCGTGCGTCACATGGCAATGCCGGCGCTCGGCCGATCGGATTGACGCGCTCCGCAGCCCCGAAGTCGAGGAGACGGTAGTCGCCAAGACCGGACTAGGGCTCGATCCGCTTTTCCCGGCGGCGAAAATCGGCTGGCTGCTCGAAGCCTACCCCCAAGCGCGCGCTTTGGCGAAAGGCGGCGACCTCTGCGCCGGCACTGTCGATTCCTGGCTGTTGTTCAATCTGACCGGTGGCAAAGTCCATGCGACTGACGCGAGCAACGCCTCGCGCACGCAATTGTTCGACATCCATTTGCAGAAATGGAGCGCCGAACTGTGCGCGCTGTTCGATGCGCCGACCGGAGTGTTGCCGAGCGTCGAGGATTCCGACGCCGCTTTCGGGACGACGGTCGCGCGCGGCAGGCTCTCTGCCGGCGTTCCGATCCGCGCGATGATGGGCGATTCACACGCGGCCTTGTTCGGCCACGGCGTGCGGCGGCCCGGCGCAGTCAAAGCGACCTACGGCACCGGCTCGTCGCTGATGACGCTGACCGATGCGCCGCGGCGCTCGCACTCGGGCCTCTCGACTACGATCGCCTGGCGCCGCTCCGGCCGAGTCGCCTACGCGCTCGAAGGCAACATTTCCGTCTCCGCCCAGGCAGCGGCATGGATGGCGACGTTGATGGGCCTTGCCGACGTCGACGCGCTGACTGCGCTGGCCGCGACGGCTTCGGGCGCATCGGAGATCTGCTTCGTGCCGGCGCTCGCCGGCCTCGGCGCGCCGCACTGGAAGGATCGCGCCCGTGCGGCACTAACGGGCGCGTCGCTGGCGACGACTCGCGCCGACGTCGCGCGCGCGACGCTGGAGGCGATCGCCCATCAGATCGACGACGTCTTCGGCGCGATGGAACGCGACCTCGGCGTGAGGCTCGACATGCTTTCCGTCGACGGCGGCGCGACGCGCAACGATCTTCTGATGCAGTGGCAGGCCGATCTACTCGGTCGGCCGGTGCAGCGGGTGAAGATCCTCGAACTCAGCGCCTTCGGCGCCGGTGCGCTTGCCGGCCTCGCCAGCGGGCTGTTCGACGAAGCGACGATTGGGGCCCGCCTCAGCGAAGCGATCGACAAGATCACGCCGCAACTCGACGAATCGACTCGAGCCGCGAAAGCGCGCGTCTGGGCGGTGGCCGTGAATTCCGTCGTCGATCGCACAGTCGTTCGGTGACGAAGCCACCATCGTGTGGGGCGACCGAGCGGCGGCGGCTTTGACGGGGAGTCGCGGGGCCAATTTTGGAGTGACCTCGGATTGTCCCGTTGGCGCGAGGGGCCGCTCAAGTCAGGAAACACGAAAGTCCTTGTGGAGAGCGGCTTCCTCGGAATGAGAATTTTTGCATATTTTCATCGGGTCGAAGCCCGTGGCTCGCGACGGTGGGCTTGACTGTTTCGAGACGGTCGAGAGGTGACGCGACACTATTCAGGCGTGAATGTCAGCTTGCGACATATTGATCTGCCAAAGCCGCCCGTCAGCTTTCGGCCAATCCTTGGCATTCAGCCCAGTCGGTGTGCGCTCATCGACGCCATTCCCTCCGTACGCATCCGAGAGGCGCCGCCTTGCGGATGGCGCCTAGCAGCAGCGAGCACGCATTCCCTGTTTGGCCGACCTACTTTTGCACTTGAGCGGGGGTGGCGGTGCTCTGCACTTGACCGGGGGCGCTAGTGCTGGGCGTCGTCGTCACTGACATCGACACATTGCCGTAACCGAAGTAGACGAGTGTTCCGAATACGAGGGCAAACACGATTGCGCTCATTAGGGCGCTGAAGAAGCGGTTTCCGAAACCGATCGAGTTGCCGACTAAGTCAATGATGAATACCACGATGGTTGCAATGAGCACGGGCTCAAACCACGCGTATTGTGTGGGTAGGAACATCGCCTATCTCCCAGGCATTTTCGGCGTGTTCGGCGGCCTTCGATTAAATCCGGAAGACGTCGCTGACGCGAAATTCTGCCTCGCAATCGTTGCGGTGCGACGATAGCGGGGCGATGACGTTTTGGTAGGGCCGGAATCTACTCACACGATTGGCGCACAGGCGCGACCGCCCTTGGACTGTGAAACGGGTCCAGACTCTGATCTCGCGTGTACCAGTCGCTTCAATGCCTTGCGGCGCCGATCCGCGCTCTGATCCGGGACCGAGTGACAGACTGTCGATCGGCGCGGGGTCGTGACGCCGATTGGCGTCGCGACCTTCCGGTCGGGTTTGCTTCGGTGGGGTCAATCTTCGGCGCTTGGTTACACTCGGCCGCGACCTGGCATCCGCCTTCGGCTGCTTCGCGCCGATTACGGCCGGTCACGTCCAATGCAGCTGTCCCCGAAAGCCGACTCCGCGCCGGCAAGGTTCTCCCTAACAAATCCTTCAATGCCCCGGGCCGAGAGCGGCTTGCTGAAAAGGTAGCCCTGCATCTCATCGCAATTGATGTTGCGCAAGAACGCCGCCTGCGTCTCGGTTTCGACGCCTTCCGCGATGACCCTCATATTGAGCGTCCGACCCAAGGAAACCACGGCGCCGGCGACGGCTTGATCGTTTCCGTCGGCGAGAAGGCCGTCGATGAACGACTTGTCGATCTTCAGCCGCGCGACCGGAAAAGTCTTGAGGGCGCTGAGGCTCGAGTACCCGGTGCCGAAATCGTCGATCGAAAGCTGAAGCCCCAGGTCTTTCAATTCCTTCATCGTCGCAACTGCGAGCTCGACATCCTGCATGATCAGGCTTTCGGTCAGCTCAAGCTCGAGATATTTGGCCTCTAGCCCGCTCTCATTCAGCGCGCGAACCACGCGGCTAACCAGGTCCCTCTCCCTGAATTGCCGCGCCGAAACGTTGACGCTCACCGCCATCGGCGGCAAGCCAGCGTTCTGCCAGGCCTTGTTCTGCCGACAGGCTTCGCGCAACACCCAATCGCCGATCGACACGATCAAGCCGGTCTCCTCGGCCAGCGGAACGAATTTCATCGGCGGGATCATGCCGAGTTTCGGATGATTCCAGCGAATCAGCGCCTCGACGGCGAAGATGCGTCCGATGCGCGACTCGACTTGCGGTTGATAGTAGAGGACGAACTCGGATCGGGCGACTGCGTTTCGCAATTCCTCCTGCAGCAGGAATTTCTCTTGGACCTTGGTGTTCAGCTCAGGCGTATAGAATTGGAAATTGTCGCGACCAACTTCCTTGGCGCGGTACATCGCCGCGTCGGAGTTGGCCATCAGCGTCTCGGCGTCGCCCCCGTCGTCGGGATAGTTCGCAATCCCGATGCTGCTCGTCACTCTGAGATCGTGGCCTTCCAGGCGGACCGGCTCTGCGATCGCCGATTGGATCTTTTGCACCGCCCCGGAGATGGCGTCAGCGCTCTTTGGCTGATCAGAGAGGACGATGACGAACTCGTCGCCGCCAAGCCGCACCACCGTGTCGGTCGCCCTAACGCAGCGGACCATGCGTCCTGCAATGGTTTTCAGCAGTTCGTCGCCAGCACTGTGGCCGAGGCTGTCGTTGACCAATTTGAAGTTGTCGAGATCGACGAACAGCACTGTCACCCAATGGTCGTATCGCCGCGCACGCAAAACGGCTTGCGATAGACGATCGCCCAATAAAGTACGGTTCGGCAGCCGGGTCAGCGCGTCATGGTTGGCCATGAAATGAATGCGGTCTTCAGCGAGCACTCGTTCGATCGCGATGCCGGCAATGCGGGTCGCGGCGTCAATCAGGCGCATCTCGGCATCGGTGGGTTTGCGCGGCTCCTTCGCATGCATTGCGAATATGCCCACAACGGCGCCATCGTGTGACAGAATCGGCGTCGACCAGCATGAACGAAACCCGAGTGCGACGGCGTGAGACTTGTAGTCCTGCCATAGCGGGTCGGTCATCACATCGGCGACGACGACTGTCTCTCGCCGATAGGCGGCCGTGCCGCTGGAGGCCCCGTTTGGACCGACGCGCACGCCTTCAATCGCTTTGGCGTAGGCGGCCGGCAGGTTCGGCGCGGCGCCAGACCGCAACCGAGCGCCCGTTTCGTCGAGCAGCAGGACGGAACCGACAATCCCGTCGAATTGCGATTCCACAAGAAGCACGATTTGCTCGAGCACATCTCCCAGAGGAACGCTCTTTGCGATCATCTCTAGGATTTGCGCCTGCCCGTCGCGCAAGATCTGGGCCAGTTTGTGCGCGGTAATATCTCGCGCGATGCCGACCAGTCCGATAGTTTCGTCCCGTTCGTTGCGCACCGGCACTTTCGTCGAGGATAGCCATCTCTTCGCGCCCGACAGGTCGACAACGAGCTCTTCCTTGTCAATCATCGGTTTGCCGCTGGCGATGAGCGCCTGCTCAGTCGCTCGAAACTGCTGAGCGGCCTCTAGAGCATGGAGGTCGAAATCAGTTAGCCCGATCATATCGCTTGTCGTCGCACGGCCGCTGTCGGTGGCGAGCGCCTTGTTTACGACGACAAAGCGGCTCTCGGTATCCTTGACCCAAAGGTAGTCGGGCACCCAGTCGATGAGCGCTTGCTGCGACAATCGCTGGTTCGCCGAAGCGCGGGTGGCGCTAAGTTCGGTGGCGTCCTCATGCGTCGAGATCCAGTCGCCGTTGGGTAGTGGTTGGTGGCGGATTTGAACCGTCCGGCCGTCCCGCAGCGCGACGCTCCAAAACATGCCTGGCTTTGCGGCGTTGTTCGATGCGCAAAACAAGAGATAGGCGTCGGCGTTGGCCGTGGCGCAGGTTCCGGCCGCGACGCGAAGCTCGACGATTTCGCGCAGCGTCATCCCGGATCGAACTTGCTCGGGGGCAATTCGATAAATCTCGGCGTAGCGGCGATTGCTCAGGATCACGCGATCCTCGGAATTGAATATGCAAAAGCCCTGCGCAATGCCGTTGAAGGCGGCCAGATAACGCTGCATCTGCGCCTGCAACTGCGCGATCTCGGCTCGAAGCTCGCGCTCGACACATTCAAACGAACCGGACGCTAGCTTCACGAGCGTTTGCAAGCCATTCGCACCGGGCGCCTTTGCAGGACGCGTGAGTGGAGTTGCGCGCAATGGCTATCTCTCCGCTTCGACAAGAGTCGCAGGCTAATTCGACTAACAAGGGCCCAAGGGTTCACGAGTCTTAAACTCTCCGCGCTAATGACCAATGAACCTGAGGCGAACACTCGTCGAACCGGGTTTCGTGGTTAGCAATTTGAGAATACATACTATTGTTGCCGCACGGCTTGGCGGACCAATCGACGAAGAAGTCCCCACCCGCCTCGACCCAATGCGGGGGTGATGTCGGCTTCGGCGTTTCCATCGCCCGAAGCCGCCATTCTCCTCTCGGCCAATCACTTCCGCTTTGCGCCGATTGCTGACGGCACCGGTCAATGCGGCGATTCTCGATAGCGGACGCTGTGCCGGCAAGGCGCCTTCGATGACCATGGGTGGGACGACGGCGACAAGCGACTTAGGCATTCTGCGATTGCTCGTCGGTCACGACTTCAAAGCGCACGAGATTGGCGACGCCGAAGGCTGTCGAAATCGCGACGTCCGCCGCGTCACGACCGAGTCCCATGACAATGCGGCCGATGCGGGGATGGTTGTGACGCGCGTCCATCGTGTACCTGTCGCGCGGGCGGAGCATCATCCGATGCTTTTCCAAGCGAACTGGCGCGCCGTAGGCGTAGGTCGTGACGTGGTTCACAGCCAGGATTGTCATGCGCTCTCGATGGAATGCCCCGCTATTGAATGGTTATATATATCGGGAGCTCTTGACTCTTTTTCGGCAAGGCATACGTTCAATTTGTGCCGTGATGAGGGCTCAGCTCTACGTGAAATCCACAACAGAGAGAAGCATGGCGCCGCATCAGACATAGCCTCGGCCATCATGTGACCGGGGCTTCATTATTTCTCGGCATTGACACTCGCGCGCGCCCCCACTTCTCCGGCAAATGAGAGGCCTACGGCGTCTCGTTCGGTCCGTCGCCGTAGCCCAATATCACTGCATCTATCAAGCGACGTTCGCCATCGCAGACACCGCCGCCAATGCCTTCGCCGCGCCGCTTTTCGGCGCTAATATACTTGAGCGTTTGTTACAATCGCCGCGCCAGACCAAAGCGTCAGGCTTTCCTCGAAATCGCACCTTGATCGGGACCCCTCTGAGCGTCCCTTGAGTTCGTTACGACGCATGTCGTGCGAAAGGAGGTCACATATGCGCAACCTCGTCGACCCCCCTCCGTCCTTGCGCTGCGAACTCTGCCGCGGCGAACTACGGTTCAAACGGATTGAGCCAGACGATCCGGCCTTCGATAGGGAAGTCGAGATATTCGTTTGCGTAGAATGCAGCCGCGTGCACTCGCACCGGAAGATTCACAACCCCTATGCCGCACACACCGCGAGGAGTGTGTCGCGCGGTAAGGTGGATGAGCCGGGCGAAGCCGACAGCAACAGGCGCGCGCGATGTGGGGTCGCGGATTCAGCTGACGACATTGCGGACTCGACGCAATGGGCTCATCGGCCGTCCTCGCGGGGTCGGGCGGCGAAGAGAAGCTCCGTCAATTATTGCTCGGGGTCGTAATCCGCGCAGTCCACGATTGCGCGAAGCGATGCTCTTCGACCATCATCCGATTATGACGCGATCGGCGAGAGTTTTCCAGCGCGGGTTTCGCTTGGGCGATGTCGGATTGACCGGCCTAGACCTAGAGCGCTGCCCGCCTACGATGGCGCATATCCCGCCTCGGCGAAATGGTTGGCGCAGGCTTGCGGGGTGATTTCGTCGAGGCATTGGCCGATGCGGTCCCAAAGCGCTGGCACGGTTCGCTCGGCGGCCTTTCGCAGGTGCGACTTGAGTTGAGCGAAGGCCATCTCGATCGGATTCAGGTCAGGCGAGTAGGCTGGCAGCAGGCGCAGCTCGGCGCCAGCGTCGGCGATCAGTTTGCGCACGCCCTCGACCTTGTGGGCGGGCAGGTTGTCCATCACCACGATCTCGTCGGGTTGCAGGATCGGGACGAGCACCTTCTCGACGTAGACCCGGAAGGCCTCGCCGTTCATCGGTCCGTCCAGGACGAAGGGCGCGACCAGTCCGTTGCGGCGCAAGCCGGCGGTGAAGGTGGTGGTCTTCCAATGTCCGAAGGGCGCCTTGGCCAACAGCCGCTCGCCGCGTCGGCATCGTCCGCGCAGACGGACCATTTTGGTGGAAGCCCCCGTCTCGTCGATGAACACCAGTTTGTCGGGGTTGAGGTTCGCCTGGTTCGCCTTCCAGGCTTCACGCGCTTGAGCGACGTCGGGCCTGTCCTGCTCGGCGGCGTGCAGAGTTTTATGGGATGGCCCGCCCCTCCTTCCGACGGGATAGTCTCGCCGGGGGTTCAGAAGGAGGAAGGGGTCATGGAAGTTTCCGTTCTCGGCATCGATCTTGGCAAGAACATTTGCAGCGTCGTCGGCCTCGACGCCACGGGCGCAGTCGTTTTACGGCGGCGCGCGAAACGCGAAACGCTGATCGCATTTGCGGCTAGGCTTCGACCTTGCGTGGTGGCGATGGAAGCATGCTGCGGGGCCCATTACCTCGGCCGCGTCTTCGCCGATCATGGGCACGATGTCCGCCTGATGTCGCCCGAATACGTTCGGCCCTACATCAAGGCGCAAAAGAACGACGACCGCGACGCCGAAGGGATCGCTGAAGCGGCGACGCGTCCGACGATGCGGTTTGTCGAGTTGAAGAGCCAGGAGCAGCTCGACATGCAGACGCTGCACCGGTCCAGGGATCGCTTGGTCGGCGAGCGGACCGCCCTGATCAACCAGCTGCGCGCCATCCTGCTCGAACGCGGGATCATCGCGCCCCAGGGCAAGCGAAAACTGGAGCAATTCCTCGTCGGTCTGATGGACGAACAGGGCGGAGCGGGACTGAGCCCGAGGATGATCATGCTGGTCGCCGACGCACGGGCGCAATGGACGGAACTCGATCGACGGATCGCCGCCTTTGACGCCGAATTCATTCGCTGGGTCAAAGAGAACGAGGATGCTCGGCGATTGACGACCATACCGGGCGTCGGCCCGACCATTGCGTCGGCCTTGATCGCCGCCATCGGCAAGGCCGAGACATTCGAGCACGGTCGCGACCTGGCGGCATGGCTGGGTCTGGTTCCCCGTCAACGGACGACCGGCGGCAAGCCGCGGCTGATGGGCATCAGCAAGCGGGGCAACAAGTATCTTCGGAAACTGTTGATCCATGGAGCGCGCGCGGCTTTGCCCCATGTGGCGGAGCGCGACACGTCTCTGGGGCGATGGGCCAAGGGGCTGCTCGCCCGGGTCCATCCCAATGTCGCCGTTGTCGCGCTCGCCGACAAGCTGGCGCGCATTTGCTGGGCCGTGCTGCGCAGCCGGCAGGGTTTTTCCGCCAAGGGGGCTCCCGTGACGGCATGACTATCGGTCGCGGCGCGCAATCGACGCGCTGACGGGCTGACGATGTTTGCGAGCGGTGGAAGCGAGATGGCCTCACAGTCGAACGGCGTTCTGGAAACCTGATTCAAAAAATGGCGCTCGACGCCGCGAATTTTATGAGGACCGGGACGCGCGTATCTCCATCTTGGCCGGGGACATCAGCCCGAGGCCGGATACGTTGAAGCAGACTGAAAGAGGCGCACTCGACAAAACCACTTGCAGACGGGGCGGGCCATACGTTTTT
>Ga0182030_10018572_pt1 | contig 13326 bp, 15 predicted proteins | sample 812S3MmetaG_FD_121299 | JGI IMG/M metagenome (GOLD analysis project Ga0182030, IMG submission 121299) | Permafrost microbial communities from Stordalen Mire, Sweden - 812S3M metaG (Illumina Assembly) | ecosystem: Environmental > Terrestrial > Soil > Wetlands > Permafrost | place: Sweden... | reverse complement strand
TTGGACTGTCCGTCATGAATCTGCAAATACGGGACCCGCGTGCTCGGGAACTTGCCAGGCGAATCGCGCAGCGTCGCCATATTTCCATGACCGAGGCCGTTGTTGAGGCTTTAGAGGCCGAATATCGGCGTGTGTCCGCCCGGCAAACTCTTGCAGAACGTTTGGGAGCTATCGCGGATGAGCTTGCGGATTTAGCCAAGCCCGGTGGCCGGGATATGACGAAGGACGAGATCGACGCGCTGTGGGGTCATCCCTGATGTTCATCGATACCTCGGTCATCGTCGCGATCCTTTCCAGGGAGCCCGATGCGACCGAATTCGCGAACAAGATTGAGGCGGCGGAGTGCTGCACTTCGGCTTTGGTCATCCTGGAAGCCGCCATGAGGCTTTCGACAAAACTGCGGATTGATCCGGTTGAGGTGGAGCAGCGGATTCAGGCTCTCTTGGATGAGGCCAAAATCACGCTCGCACCGATGGATGGGAGAACAGCCAGTTTGGCCGTAAAGGCTTTTGCTGATTACGGAAAAGGCAGGGGCCATCCTGCCCAGCTCAACCTAGCAGACTGCCTTTCCTATGCTTGCGCCAAGGCGCACAACATTCCGCTCCTCTACAAAGGGAAGGACTTTTCGCACACAGATTTGGGGTGAGTATCGCCCATATCACCCAACGCCGATCCCGGGTTAGCGCAGAGTAGAATTAATCTCCGCCATCCGAGATAGGAAATCTTACTCCGGCCCCGATTGCCTCTGGCTTTCGGCGAAACCGACCAAGACCCATTCGCGCGTTTCCTTGCGCGCGCGCTCCGGTATAGTGGCGGCGAACAGGAGCTATTCATGATCAAGATCACCGGCATCAACCACATCGGCATCGCGGCGCCATCGCAGCTTGCGGAGATGCGCCGTTTCTATGTCGACGTGCTCGGCATCGCTACCGTCCCGCGCGCGATCCCGAAGGAGTTGGAGGAGACCATTCCCGGGTTCTGGCTCGACTTCCCTGTGACGCACACCCAGATCCACATACTGGAGAGCGAGGAGCAGGCGCCGAGCCGTGAGCACAAGCCGATCTCGATCGGCCCGCACACGGCCTATACGGTGGAGAGCGTCGAGGACGCGGCACGCCACCTCGAAGCCCTTAGCGTCCCGTTCCAGCGCGCCGGGCCCGTGATCGTCGTGGTCGATCCGGGCGGTAACACGGTCGAGCTGCGCGAAGGCGGGCACGCCACAGCGCCCATGCCGGCGGCTGCCGAGTAGTCAGAAACGTAATCAATCCAATCAGAAACAGGAAAGCGAAGATGCCGTATAGCTTGCAGCAATTGTCCGATGCCGAAGACATAAAGGTTCTGAAGCACCGGTATTTTCGCGCGATCGACACGGCCGACGAGGCGATTCTCCGCACGCTTTTTACCGACGATATCTTCGTTGAGTATCGCGGCGGCGAATATCTCGTAAGCCTCACCGGCAACGAGCCGATGATCGAATTCGTACTCAACAGCTTCCACGCGAAAGTGGCAGGCATGCATCACGGCCACATGCCGGAGATCACGTTCACAAGCGCGGACGAAGCGGAGGGGATTTGGTATCTGGAGGACATATTCGTCGACCTGGAGCGGAATGTCCTGACCATCGGCAGCGCCATCTATAAGGATCGCTATAAGCGCGTCGATGGCGCGTGGAAGATCGCGCGAACCGAGTACGACCGCATCCTCGAACTCGTCGAACCCATCCGGCCGGAATTGACGCTGTCAGAGCACTATCTCGGCAAACACGGCCGCAAGGGCGCCGCGCGCGGCGATATCAGCCATCTGATCACCTGGTTTAATAAATAGAATCGAACCGGCTTCGCCCGTCTTCGGCTCTCAAGGCCCTGCGCCGGCTCAACTTCCGGCGAGCGCCTCATGGAACAACGCAAGGGCGGCCTTGGCGAAGGCTTCCATATTGTGGGTCCGCGAGGCGGAGCCGGTCTCGACCATACGGCTCATCTTCACGCCAGGGCCGACGACGGCGATGCAACTGGAGCCTGCCGCGATCCCGTGCGGATGGGCCGGGCCTGCCGATCCGGACTCGGCGATCCCCCAGTCAGCCTCGAACTGCCGGCGGATGCCGTCCGCCTGCAGCAGCGTGTAGGGCGCGCTCACCGCGCGCAGGCCGGTAAAGGCCTTCGGCTCCAGGCCGAAGAGGATCTGCCGGCCCTTCAACGAATAGAGCACGCCACCGCCCCGGAAGAATTTGATTCCGCCGGGAATGGTCAGCATGCCCGCCGAGATCAGCCCGCCGGTCGACCCGTCCGCGACGGCGACCGATTGTCCGCGCTCCAGAAGGATCGCGGCACAAGGCGCCGCCAGCGCCTGCAGTCGATCGAGCATGTCCATTCCCCTTCTTGTCGGGCCCCTGCCTTGTCAGCTGGGGATTACGATGACAGGGATTACGGTGACATCGCGTAATTCCTAAATCAATTTGCCCCTGGCCTCGATGACTGAGGATATAACGTATTCCTCGAACTGTCCTTTGGATCGAACAACACGGTGGTGTTCTCCAAATACTGTCCTCTTAATGCGATCAAGCGTGGCGTATTATAGGCTGCAGTCGGGATTCCGCTTTTCTGTCCTTTGGCTAACTCTCCACGGCCATCCTTGAATATGTATGTCACTCGTGACAATGAACCGCCTTTGATGCGGTATTCTTCTTCGCCCGTAACCATGCCAGCTGCGGTTTTTCCCCATCGCAAGAAGTACCTTTTCTTGAAGAATAATGAAAGTATAATTGTAAACGTCGTAAAATATAAGCTGACAATAAGGAGCCCTATCAGAAAAACTGGCTTAAGTGTACTAATAGATTGATCGGCGTAAATTTGATTCTTAGACAGAGAACTTCTGGGCTTCAGTGGGTCGTAAACAATTGGCAGCATCTGGCCAATAGAAAGCTCGTCATAATCTGACGCTGATGCCGAGGTCGCTGCCCAAACATTCGGCTCCTCGCTTTGCGACAACTCTGGGGGTGCATAGCGATAGTCGAGGCTGTATGCGTATCCCGAGCCTCTCTGGAACGTGGCATGCTTGTTGGTTATCTCAGCGGATATTTCCCTGCCACGGCTATGTAACAATATTGCCTCATTTCGCAGTGCGAGCGGGTAGCCGATAAAAAATCCTTCCAAGACTCCAAAGATAATTGAGATAACTACGATATTGAACTTCCAATCGCCGGTCATCCGTACTCTTCGCGGGATAGGCTGGGTGAGCGGCAAGGGCGGGATCCATAATTCCGTCATCGAATAGCTCAATAAAAAAAGGCGATTTGGACAGTTGTCTCAGTCACTCAGTGGCGGTGACCCACTACCCGAGGCCGAAACAAAGCTTGCGGTCGCCCTATCCCCTGTCCGACACGATCCCCGGATGGGACCATTCGGGCGGCGCGCGGCGCGGTAGGGTTCCGCGGCCGTCCAGCGTGTGGACCGTCAGGTCGTTGTCGTAGGGATAATGCATGCTGTAGGTGATCATACCGGTGCGCTCGGCGGCCGGGAGATGGGCCAAGGCCAGCGCGGTTTCGGCCAGATATTCGACATCCTCGGTCGGGAAGCTTTCCGGGATCAGCTCGGACGCGCCCGGCGTGCGGATGGCGGTGGAGGGGCCGATTTCGTTGACCGCGATGTTATAGTCCAGCAGTTCGGCAGCCAGACCCTGGGTGAAGCGGTTGAGCGCGGCCTTGCAGGAGGCATAGATCAACTCCCCACCCGCCTTCACATAGTCGGCGTAGGGCTTGGTCGGCGCCAGCGCCGTGACCGAGCCGACATTCACGATCCAGCCCGCGCCCTTTGCCTTCATATGCGGGATCGCATCCCGGGAGAGCACGAAGGGCACGCGGAAGTAATGTTCGATGGTGCGGTCGAAGGTCTCCAGCGACAGGTTCTCGGCCCGGCCATAGTCGGCGAAGCCGGCGTTGTTGACCAGAATATCGAGACCGCCGCCGAGCGCGACCGCACGAGCGATCAGGCTGTCGCGCTCGACCGGCTTGTCCAGGTCCGCGGCGATGGGGATGGCCTTGCCGCCGGCCTGTTCGATCAGCGCCACCGTCTCCGCCAATGTGCCAGGGACGAGCTTTACGGTGTTGAAGCGGATGCCGCCGCTGGGTTTGTCGAGCGAACGGGCGGTGACCAGAACCGTGGCCCCGGCGCCGGCGAAACGCTGAGCTATTGCGCGGCCGATGCCGCGGCTGGCCCCGGTAACGAGGGCAACCTTGCCGCGTAGAACCTGGCTATCGTCTGCCATTCTCAAACCCTTTCCAATGATATGAACCGGCGGTCAGGCAACGGCGCGTTGCCCGCCCATAAAGCGCCAAGCGACCGCCAAGCCGGCCGCGAACAGAGATGCCGCGCCCATCCAGAGGAAGGCGTCATGGAGGCCGAACGCGACCCTAAGCGGCGTCAGCGCCAGCGGATGCAGGAACTGGCCGAGGAACAGGCAGCCCATCGCCAGCCCCACCGCCCGGGCGCTGGCCGAAGGCGGCACCGCGCCCAGTATCGCCGTGGTCATCATCGGCGTCATGAAGCCGCTGCCCACGCCGCACACGCCGGCGTACACCGCCAGCAGATAGACGTTGGCCGTTGAGGCGAACCCGGCGTTGCCTATGGCCAGCAAGGCCCAGGTCGCCGCCAGCGTAAGGCCGAAACCAAGGGCAGGCCGCACGAAACGGAAAGCATAAGCCCCGGCGATCGTACCGATCGACGTCAGCAGCATGACGTTGGAGGTGATGGTCGGATCGGTGATGCCCTGCTGGTTCATCAGGAAGACACCCTGGATCGTGACCGTATACATGCTGATCGAGATCAGGATGATCAGCGCATAGAGGCCCCAGGCGCGCAGGATCGCACCCGATGGCCCGGCCTCAGCCTCGCCAGCCGTGAGGGGGACGTCGGTGATGGTGAACAGGCCGATCACGAACAGCGGAATACCGCTGAAATAGAGAGCGAAGGGCGCATGCCATCCCCCGGTCTTGGTCAGCCAGCCGGCGGCCACCAGTACAGCGAGCGAGCCGATGCCGCCGACCACGGTAAACCAGGAGATCAGCCTGTCGCGCTCAGCGGGATCGGGATAATAGTCGCCGATCAAGGATACGCCGATCGTGACATAGCCGGCCGATGCGACGCCGAGCAGCAGGCGTGACGCGAGAAGCGACCACAGGTCGGGTACATAAGCCCCCGCAGCGCCGGCCAAGCCATAGACAAGAGCCGACACCAGCAAGACCCGCCGCTTGCCGACGAGGCCTGCCGCCCATCCAACCAGCGGACCGCCGAAAGCCATCGAGAGCGCCGAGATGGTTGTCACGTTCTGGGCGATCAGCGTTCCGTCGAGACCGCCGCTGGCGAAATGCGCGCCCATCTCAGGCATCGCGGGAAGGATCGCGAGTTGGACCATTGCTGCCAGAATGGCCCCGCCCAGCAGGACGATCATGCGCATCGCGCGGAACAGCGCAGTCCCTTGGGCGTCGGTCGCGGCCACGGTGAAGTTCCTCTATTCTGTTGCCTGACGTAACCTCGTTTAAGAATCAGGCTAGTGCGCGGCGCGCGCCGATAAAGCGCCACAGGGCGGCGATGACTGCGGCCGCCAGAGATGCGACGCCCAGGAACAGGAATGCATTCTGCAAACCGAACGCCGTGCGGATCGGATTGACCACGAACGGATGAATGAACTGTCCGGCAAAGATGCAGCCGAGCGCCATGCCCATCGCCTTGGGGACGGCGGCGGGGGAGACGATGCTGAGCACGCGGGTTTGGGTCAAAGGCTGCATCAGCCCGCTGCCGACACCGACCAGCGCGGCGCAGGCCGCCAACAGATAGACGTTGAGCGTCGAGACAAAGCCGATGTTCCCCAGTGCCAGTACGAGCCAAGTCAGGGCCAAGGTGAGATAAAACCCGAGGCCCGGCCGCACGAAGCGGAACAGATAGGCGCCCGCCATGCTGCCGATCGTGGAGAAGAGAATCACGTTCGATTGGACCTCCGTATCGGTAATGCCCTCCCCGTTCATCACATAGGTTCCTTGGATCGTGACCGCATACATGCTGATGCTGATCAAAATGATCAGCGCATAGATGTACCAGGCGCCCCAGATCGAATCCGACGTCATGCCTGCGGTTTGCGCTGTCGGTGCGCGGTTTACAGTGTTGATCAGGAAAATCGCCATAGCGAACAGCACTAGGGCGACGCCATAAATGGCGAAAGGCGCATGCCATCCGCCTGATTTCGCCAGCACGCCGGCCAGATACAGGATCACCAGCGACCCGCCGCCGCCGACGAAAGCGAACCAGCCGAGCAGCCGCTCGCGCGCGCCCTCACCCTCGTAATAATCGCCGATCAGAGAGACCGCCATCGTGATATAGCCGGCCGAGGCGATGCCGAGCAGAAGACGCGTCGCCAGCAGGCTGTAAAGATCTATCGGCAAAGCCCCAGCCAGCCCCGCCAGGCCATAGATCAGCATCGACACCAAAAGCGTGTTCCGCTTGCCGAAGCGGCCGGAAACCCAGCCGATTAAAGGTGCGCCGAACGCCATCGCCGGCGCGGCGATGGTCATGACATTCTGAGCAACGAAGGTGCCGTCGAGGCCCTGAGCGCCGAAATAGGCGGCCATGCCGGTCTGAGCCGGTATGACGACCAACTGCACCGCGCCGGCCAATATCGGCGCCGACAGCAAGACCATCAGGCGCAGCGCGCGGAAAAGCGCCGACTCGGTATTTTCGGACACGGCAACCATAGTTTCCCCATTTCCCGATAGGATTCGCCGCTTGAACATGCGGTCATTTATCGGCCGGATTAGGACACAGCGCAGGCCGAGGTGCAACGGTGAATGGCTTGTCATCGGCACGAAGCGCGCATAGAGCTTGCCCGGTGACCGCAATCCCCCAACGAAACACGATCGTCAAAAGCTTTCCGCCGGATTTCCTGCTGGATCGGGTGCTGTTTCGCGACGCCATGATGCTGGTCATCAACAAGCCTGCTGGATTGCCGGTGCATGCCGGACCGGGCGGCGGCGCCAATCTCGAGCAGTTTTTCGGTCCGCTGACTTTCGGTTTGCCGCGCCTGCCGGCGCTGGCCCATAGGCTGGACCGCGATACCAGCGGCTGCTTGATTCTGGGCCGCCACCGCAAGGCGCTGGCCCGGTTGGGACGGATGTTTCAGAACGGCACGATCGAGAAAACTTATTGGGCGATCGTCGACGGCGCGCCCAACGAGCCCTCAGGGCGGATCGACCCGCCGTTGCAGAAAGTCGCCCGCAAGGACGGGTGGCGCATGTTCCCCGACCCGGCAGGACAGTCGGCGGTGACCGACTATGAGGTCTTGGGCAGCGCCGAGGGGCGATCCTGGATCGCGTTCCATCCACGCACAGGACGCACACACCAGATTCGCGTCCATGCCGCGGCGATCGGCTGCCCGATAACGGGCGACACGATCTATGGCAAAGCCGCAGCCGGAGATCAGCTTAACCTCCATTCGCGCAGCGTGACCGTACCGCTCTATCCGACAAAGCCACCGATCACGGTGACGGCGCCGCCGCCCCCCCATATGCTGGCGTCGCTCGCCGCCTGCGGGTGGCAAGTTTGATTATCGCCGCATTACAAACTATATTCTGACTAGACTAGTCAGAATTCTGGTGTCGATATGCCGCGAACGCTGAATCCCCCAGCCTGGAAACTTCAGGATGCAAAGGCTCATTTCAGCGCCGTCGTGCGCGACGCACAGGTCAAGGGACCGCAGCGGGTGACTGTTCACGGCAAGGACGCGGTTGTCGTGGTTGCGGCGGAGGAATTCGATCGCCTTGTCGCGATGGTCGAGCAGCCCAGTCTCTATGCGCTTCTGTCCAAGTCCCCGCTCAGCAAGCTCGATTTCGGCGTCGACGGCGTGCGCTCACCGGTGCGCGACGTCGAGTTATGAACGGGTGGCTGCTGGACACCAACGTCATCTCCGAACTGCGTAAAAACCGCTGCGACGAGAAGGTGAAATCCTGGTCCCAGCAACATCGGCCAGCCAGTTATTTTCTGAGCCGGGTCACCTTGGCGGAAATTCGTTTTGGGATCGAGCGCGTAGCCCAAAGCACTGCGTTCCGCGCCGAACTGGAATGCTGGCTGGAAACGACGCTGCGCCCGTGGTTTGCAAACCGCATCCTGGAAATCGACGAAGAGGTGATTTTGACCTGGCGCAGGATGGTCGAGATCGGAAAAACGCGACATCATACATTTTCACAGCCCGATCTTTTCATCGCAGCGACCGCATCCGTTCATAATCTGTGCGTCGTCACGCGCAACACCGACGATTTTGTCGCGGCGAATGTCCCCGTATTGAACCCATGGACGGACGACGAACCGCGTAAAGGCCCTTAACCATGCCGCCGATCCATCCTCTGATCGACCTTGCGATCAACAGCTTCATCACATTCTTCGTCATTATCGATCCGATCGGGCTGATCGGCATCTTTAACGGCCTCGCTATCCGGATGACGGCGCATAACAAACGCCGTCTGGCCATCCGCGGCACTGCGGTCGGCAGCGTGGTCCTGCTGCTGTTCGCGGTCGGCGGGGAACGGGTGCTGGGCGCGATCGGCATTTCACTCCCGGCTTTTCGCGCTGCCGGCGGCGCCTTGCTGTTCATGATCGCCATCGAAATGATCTTTCAGAACCGGGCGCAGCGCCGCAAGGAGACGGCCCTGCACGCCGCAGAGGAACCACCTGTGGACGATGTCGCCATCTTTCCGCTCGCAATTCCCCTGATCGCCGGCCCGGGCGCAATTACATCGGTTCTGCTGCTGACCAGCCGATACAAAGGCGCCTATGTCGAGCAGGCAATCGTTCTGGGCGCAATGCTCGTTGTGCTGGCGATCACTTTGCTGACCTTCCTGGCTGCCGACAGGCTCGGTCGCGCGATCGGTACGACGATCGCTTCGGTTGCATCCCGCCTGCTGGGCATCCTCCTGGCCGCTGTGGCGGTGGAGTATGTCGTCGTCGGCGTGCGCCAGATATGGGACGCCGCGGGCTGAACCGATGAGCGATCGTCTCCCAATATTGAACAAGGCCCTGGAGCAGCTGAAGGCGGGCCGCTTCGATCAGGCTGCCGATCTTTGCCGGCCGCTGCTCGCCGCCAACCCGCAGGATGCGGACGCGCGTTTTTTCCTGGGCGTCTCGCGCGCGGCTCAAGGAAATCTGGACGAGGCCATCGGCCATCTGGATACCGTTCTGTCGATACGGCCCGACCATATCGATGCGCGGCGCGAACTCGCCCGGATGCTGCAGGCGCGGGGACTGGCGCTGGTCGACCAGGGACGGACGGATGAGGCGATCGCGGCCTTCGCCAGGGCTGCCGGCACCGACCCTGCGAACGCCGCCACCCACGCCAATCTGGCCACCGCACTGGCCACCGAGCGACGATTCGAGGAGGCTCTGGCGGCCACGACCGATGCGTTGCGGCTGTCGCCTGCGGATGTGACCATCCATATTAACCATGCGGTCAATCTGCTGAAGGCCGGACGGCTGCTGGAAGGATGGGGCGAAAACGAGTGGCGGCATAAAAAGCCGGGCCGCGAGAAACTGCCGCCGGCGCTGATGCTGCCGCGACTTGCGCATCTGGGCGACCTGAAAGGCCGCACCATCGTGATCTATCACGAGGAAGGGTTCGGCGACACGATTCAGTTCCTGCGCTATGTGCCGCTGTTGGCGGAGAAAGGCGCGCGGATCATCGCCTGGATGCCGCCGGAATTGGTGCGGCTGGCACGCGGCCAGGCCGGAATTGCCGAGGTGCTGACCGGCAACGTCAACCTGCCGCAATTCGATTATCACTGCCCGATCATCAGCCTACCCTATGTCTTCGGTACGACATTGGAGGCAATACCGGCGCAGGCGCAGTATATCCACGCCGATCCCGAACTGGTGGCCGCGTGGGGAAAGCGCCTGCCGGCAGGTCCGCGCATTGGGCTGGTATGGGCGGGAGAACCGCGCGCCTACGATCCGGGCGCCCAGGCCCTGGACAGGCGACGCAGCCTGCCGTTCGCAGCATTGGCGCCACTGACCGCGACGCCGGGCATTGCCTTCGTCAGCTTGCAAATGGGGTCGGCACGCGAACAGGTAGCCTCTCCGGTGGATGACCCGATGGGCGAGGTGCGGGATTTCGCGGACACTGCGGCAATCATCGCCAACCTAGATCTCGTCGTCTCGGTAGACACCGCGGTCGCGCATCTGGCCGGGGCGATGGGCAAGCCGGTGTTCCTCCTGGACCGCTATGACAACTGCTGGCGCTGGCTGAGCGACCGCACCGACAGCCCCTGGTACCCGTCTCTGCGGATATTCCGGCAGCACAGTATGGGTGATTGGTCTCAGGCGCTGACGGCGGTTGCGGCGGCGGTCAGGAAGAGATTGGCCCATGGCTGAACGCGCAATCCGCGTTCTGGCGGCCGGCATGACCGGCAGCGGCAGCACGTTTCTCTACAATGTCGTGCGCGAGATTCTGTCGGCCGATCCAAGAATTCCGGCAGTCGCTACCTATTCCGACGAATGGAACCCGCTGTTCATGGTTCACCAGAGGCTGGTGCTGAAAAGCCATTGGGGCATCCGCGCCCTGGCGCCCCAGGCGGAGCGCGGGGTGCTGCTTCCCATCGTCTCTGTCCGCCACCCCGGCGACTGCGTCTGTTCGGATGTCGAGCGGTTCGGCTTTACTTTCGATTTCGCGCTTCAGCGGGTTGCGCTCTCGCTCAAATTCTGCGGCATTCTGAGGCTGATCCCGGACACGGTCTTGTATCGCTATGAGGACAGCTTTGCCTCAAACCCGCGCACAGCGGCGGGGTTGGCACAAATTCTAGGGATCAAACTGCCCACCGAGCGGCTGGCCGAGATCGCCCGCAAATACGATGCGGGCAGCACGCGTGCCTATGCCGCCGGGCTGGACAAAGTACCTAATCTGATGACGAGCGCCGACAATCCTCATGACGCCTGGTGCCCAACCACCCAGATTCACCGGGACCATATTGGCAAGTTGACGACCGGCCGCTGGCGCGACCTGCCGGCCGATCAGCGCCGCATGATCGACGAGGTCTGCGGCGAGGAGGCGCTGTCGTTCGGGTACGACTGCGGCGCATAGGGCTGTCGTCTCCAGTTCCGCTGCTCAGGGGCGATGGGCGGTTACCAAATCTTGCAGGTTTCCTTCCGCACCATCGGCGCGGCCGGAGCGCATTGATAGGCTGTGGCAAAGCTCGGCACGTTGCTGACGGTGCCGATGACGCGATAGTTCGCCAGCGGATGCGGATCGGACAGGGCCAGGTTCCGCGCCATTTCCGGCCTGATATTCTGTTCCCATATCTGAGCGAAGGCGGCAAAGAAGCGCTGTTCGGGAGACAGGCCGTCTATTGGCTTGCCTGCCTTGCCTTCCGGCGTCTTCAGGAAGGCGCGGTGCGAGATGACCGTGCCGCCCAGGTCAGCAATCGCCTCGCCCTCTTCCAGCTTGCCGTTCTCATGAACGTCGTCGACTGCGATGAAGCCATCGAATTCATCTGAAATGCATTTGCCGCGAGCCGCGAACTTGTCGGCATCATCCTTGGTCCACCAATCCTTCAGATTGCCTTTGGCGTCGTAATTGCGCCCCTGGTCGTCGAAGCCATGGGTCATTTCATGGCCAATGACGACGCCGATACCGCCGTAATTCACCGCGTCATCGGCCTTTACGTCGAAGAACGGGGCGAACATGATACCCGCCGGGAAGGTGATGCTGTTATTGGCCGGCTCGTAATAGGCATTCGTCTCCATCGCCGACATTTCCCATTCATTATGGTCGGTCGGCTTGCCGATCTTCTTGACGTCGCGATGCTGTTCGAATTTCATCGCCGCCAGTACGGCGTCGCCATAGAGCTCGTTGTCGCCGATCTTGAGCGCCGAATAGTCGATCGGCTTATCCGGGTAAGCAATGTGTTCGGTCATCTTGTCGAGCTTTGCAGTGGCAAGCTTTTTGGTCGCCGGGCCCATCCAGTCCAGATCCTGAATGTCTTCGCGCAGCGTCTGTCGCACATTATGGACCAGCGCGACCATGCGTTCCTTGGTGCCGGCCGGAACCAGATTCTTAACGAAGACCTTGCCGACCGCGTCGGGCATCACACCCTTCACCGCGCGCACGCAGCGCTGCCAGCGCGGGCGCTGTTCCTTGGCGCCGGAGAGCAGCTTGGTGAATTCGAACTGTTCGTCGACGAAGCGTTTGGGCAGCGCGTTGCCGCCGGCACCGATGATGTTCCAGCGCATATAGGCCTTGAGAGCGGCCGGGTCGGCCTTGGCCAGCACGGGTCCCAGCCCCTTCACGAAATCGGGCTGGCCGACATCGACCTTGTCGACCGACGGCGAATCGACCGCCTTCATAAAGCCTTTCCAGTCGAAATCAGGCGACAGGCCCTGTAGCGCCGACACCGGCATCGGGTTGTAGTTCTTGAGCGGGTCCCGCAGGTCGACCGGGGTGCGCGACGCCAGCGCAAGTTGCATCTCGATATCCATGACCGCCTTGGAATCGGCGTCGGCCTTGGCCGCGTCCTCGCCCGACAGGACAAACATTTTGGCGATATGTTCGACCAGCTTAGAGCGGATCATCTTCGCCTTGTCGTCGTCGCGCGTGTAGTAGTCGCGGTTGGGCAAGGACAGGCCGCCCTGGCTGACGCCGGCGTTTTCATGGTCGCTGTTCAACCCATCCGGGGTCGAGCCGAAGCCGAAGAACACCGAAATGCCGGCGGACTGTAACTTGCCGATTTCCGCCAATATGGCCGGACGGTCGGGCAGCGCGTCGATCGGCTTCAACTGGGCCTGCAGCCAGGCATCCCCTTCCTTCTCGATTCGATCCTCGTCCATGCAGGACTTGTAATAGTTGGTGACGCGGACGAAATCGGGGTCGCTCTTGTCAGGCGTGGCGACGAGCTTGTCCAAGAGATCGTGCATATTGGACAGGTTGTTTTCCGACAGCTGGTCGAACGAGCCCCAGCGCGACAGATGCGACGGAATGGGATGGGAGGCGGTCCAGCCGCCTGTGGCGAATTTGTAGAAGTCGTTGCAGGCCTGCGCCGTCTTGTCGAAACTCGCGGGGTCCAGCGGCTTGGAGATATCGGCCGGACCGGCAGCGACAGAGCCGGCGACACAGAAAAAGGCCACTGCCGCACCGGACAACAGGCGAGAAACGCGCAAACTCATCAAATCCTCCGCTATCCCTCCCCGGCCTTCAGGCCGGGGAGGGATAGCGGACTGGCATTCAGCCCGGGTAAGTATTAAATTGGCCTTGCGGCGGAACACGTCGTGCCTGCGCGTGGACGGTTCTTGTTCTAAACACCCGAGT
>Ga0182030_10018571_pt1 | contig 13327 bp, 12 predicted proteins | sample 812S3MmetaG_FD_121299 | JGI IMG/M metagenome (GOLD analysis project Ga0182030, IMG submission 121299) | Permafrost microbial communities from Stordalen Mire, Sweden - 812S3M metaG (Illumina Assembly) | ecosystem: Environmental > Terrestrial > Soil > Wetlands > Permafrost | place: Sweden... | reverse complement strand
GGCGCAGACTGGCTCCCAATTAATTTGAATTGATTTTGACGAAAGTTGTCAAAAGGGTTAGACTAAAAGCCTATAGATGGGTTCGCTTCAGCATAGTATTGTCCGGATCAGTTGCGTCCTTGCGGCGGCGGCAGTGGTGTCGGTCGCCCCGGCGCAAGGCACCGCGCCGGTGGCGGACAATCCCATCATATTCTCCAGTCCGGTCGGCGGCGATCAGGAATCCCCGGAAGACTTGGTGAAACCACGCCAGGATCGGCTGAGTCTCGCCGATCAAATTCAAGCCCCGCACAGCCTGATGTCATCGGGGGGGGCGGATGTGCCGGACCCGATGCCGCCAGCCAGCGTCCGGCCAGCGGCGCCGGCGGACGACCAGAAAAGTTGGGCGGAAAGCACACCGGCGGAGATTCTGGGGGTCCAGACTGGGGATAATACCAAGGCCACCAGGGAGATGAGTTCCCAGCGCAAAGCTCCCGAACTGTCGCCGCTGGAAAGTTATGCGAGAGCGCTGCGTCTGGAACAGTCCGGGACCACCAATTTGGCCCGCGCCCATGCCAGCCTGAGTTTTTTGGATGAGCATGACGCGCTTTCCCGGCAAATACGCAGCGGGTCCGCCGCCGAAATGCAGATTTTCAACCGCCTGGTGCAAACCCCCCAGGGCGGATCCGACCGGGATGGCGCCTTGAATGGGGGATTTTTCAGCACCCCCCGGCCCAATCAGCCCACGCCGCAAAAAGTGGCCGAACTGGCGGCGTTTGAACAAGAACTGCTCAACCCCGGGGAGCCGGCGCCGGAGTTGCGGAAATCTGCGACGGGCGGGGGTTATAAAGCCCTGCCGGATCCGAATCTGGAGCCGGCGCGCCCGGGCTTTAATTCGGCGGGCAAGTTGTACCAGCCGTTGGACGCCAACTTGGGCCGGCCCAAAAAACTGACCCCGCTGTCCGGCCTTGACTCGGAACCGGCCACCCCTTCCCTGACGCCCGCCTGGGCGCCCCAACCGGCCCCGTGGACCTCGGACAAGCCGCAGTTGTTTGTAAACCCCGTCCGAAAATTCTGAGTCTTTTTCTTTTGCGCGGCGGCGGCTTCATGATAAATCTCAGCCCGTGGAGCAACCCCTTCCATTGATGGTGCCGGCTCCGGACGAACGCTGGGTGCGGTTCGTCGGGGACACGGTTCGTTTTACCCTGCAGGACGGGCAAACCCCGGGCGTCAGCCGGGGCTGGCAGGCGCGGCTGCGCACCAATCTGGGCCGCGCCGCCGTGGTGCGGCAGGAAATCATCGCGGCCCATGCCGGCGGGGCGACGGCCGCGGGGGCGTCGTGGCAGGATCTGCCGATGCAAAAAACGGAAACCGGCTGGCAGCTCGACCTGCCGCTGACCGAAACCGGGTTCTTCAAGGCCAAAGCCTACCTGCTGGACGACCGGGGTTGGCAGCATTGGCCGGCGGGCGGGGATGCCGGGATCAGCGTGCATCCGGATTTTGCCCGCACGGCCAACACAATTTATTGTGCGTTCACCCGGCTCTTTGGGGCCGGCAAAACCCTGGCCACCACCCGGGACGACGCGCTGGAGAGCCAGTTGACCGCCTTGGAGGCGCGCGGTTACGCCACCCTGCCGCCCTCCGGGAAACTGCGTGACGTCACCCGGCAGTTGCCGCACATCGTCACCCAACTGGGCTGCCGCATCCTCCATCTGCTGCCGGTGCATCCCACGCCCACCACCTACGCGCGCTTCGGCCGCTCCGGCAGCCCGTACGCGGCGCTGGACCTGACGGCAATTGATCCCGCGCTGGTGGAATTTGACAAACGGACCACCGGGGTGGACCAGTTTGTGGAACTGACCCGGGCGGCGCACGGGCTGGGGGCGCGGGTGTTCATTGACATCGTCATCAACCACACCGGCTGGGGTTCCACCCTGCAGGAGAACCACCCGGAATTCTTTCTGCGGAAACCCAACGGCGACTTTGCCAGTCCCGGCGCATGGGGCACGGTCTGGGAGGATTTGGTCGAATTGGAGCAGCACAGCCCGGCGTTGTGGGACCTTATTGCGGATGCGCTGCTGGTCTGGTGCCGCCGGGGCGTGGACGGCTTCCGGTGCGACGCCGGTTACAAGGTGCCCGTGCCCGCGTGGCAATACATCATCGCCCGGGTGCAGGATGAATTTCCCGAAACCATTTTTCTGCTCGAAGGTTTGGGCGGTGCCTGGTCGGCCACCGAAGCCCTGCTCACCGACGGCGGCATGCAATGGGCCTATTCCGAGCTTTTCCAGAATTATTCCGGGCCGGACGTGGCGAACTATCTGGATTATGCCAACCGCCAGAGCGGGCGCGTGGGCCTGTATGTGCATTACAGCGAAACGCACGACAACAGCCGGCTGGCCGAACGCGGCCGCGCCTGGTCGCTGCTGCGCAACCGCCTCTGCGCCCTCACCAGCCCCAACGGCGGGTTCGGCTTCACCTGCGGGGTGGAATGGCTCGCCGCGGAAAAAATCCGCGTTCACGGGGTCACCGGATTGAACTGGGGCGGCCCGAACAACCTCATTCCCGAACTGGCCCGGCTGAACGGCTTGATCAGCCATCATCCGTGCTTCTTTGACGGCGCCAAACTCACCCGGTTGAGTCCGGTGAACTCGCCGGTTTACGCGTTGCTGCGGGAATCCGCCGAGGGCCGGGACTCCGTGCTGGTGCTGGTCAACACGGATGTCAAAGAAACACAATCCCTCACGCTCCCGCCGGCGGCGCTGAAGGCGGAGCCGGATCAGTTTGCGTTCGATTTGCTCGGCCAGGCGCCCGCCGCGATTCGCCGGGAGACGGACCAGCTCATCTTTACCCTCCCGCCGGGGGAAGGCCTTTGCCTGGCCCCCGCCGCGCAGCCGGCGGGGCTGGGCGGCGATGCTTACCGCCGGGCCCGTGCCCAGGCGGCCTGGGCGTTGGCCGCCTGGCACCAGGTCCTGCCCGCGGAAAAAATCGGCCGCCTGGACTGGCGCTGGCTGGCGGAACAGGTGGAACGTTCCCCCCGGAACTTCCTGGCCGCCGCCAGCCGTCTGGCGGGTTCGGCCGGCGCCGGTTCGCTGGCCGAATCGCTGTTGGCGGTGGAAGAAGATAAGAGTTACCCGCCGGTCATCACTTGGACCTTGCCGGATCGAAACCGGGTCACCCCGGTTCCCCCCGGACACTGGCTGTTGATCGAAGACGACCGCCCCTTCCGGTGCGTTTTGCAGGCTCACGACCAATCGCAACCGGTGCAATCCATCAGCGCGGGCGACCGGCATTGCGCTTGTTTTGCGCCCCGCACCCTGCCCGGAGAAGGGCGGTTGATCTTGGAACGCCAGGATGCCGGCACCCCCTCCCTCCGGGCGGCCATCCGCTTTTTGGCGGCGGAACCCCTGCCGCCGGAGTTGGACCCTAGGAATCTGGGCGAAGACTTGGTGCTGCTGACCAATGGTATCGGCGGCATGGCGCGGCTGGGCGTGGATCTGGGCCATATCCGCTCCAAATATGATTGTCTGCTGGGGGCAAATCTCAACCCGGCGGTGCCGGTGGACCGGCACGTGTTCGTCAAACGCATCCGGGCGTGGGTGAATGCCGACGGCTTTCTGTCCCCGCTCCATCTGGCCAATCTGGCGGCGTTCACGGCCGGGCCGCCCGCCGTCTGGCACTTTGTCGCCCAGGCGGGCAACGGGCGCACGGTGGAAATCGAGCTCTCGGCGGAAATGATCGCCGGGCGGAACACCACGGTGCTGCATTTCCGCCGGCCGGATGAACGCCAGGCCTGCGGCAAACAATTGCCGGCCGGCGCGGATGTCCGGCTGACGGTGCGTTTCGATCTGGAGGACCGCGGTTTTCACGCGGAGACCAAACGGAACGATGCCGCCGACCAGCATTTCACCAGCCACACGCGGCGGTTGGGCCAGCGGCCCGGCTTTGTGTTCGCCCCGGCGGCGGACCGGCAGTTGCGCGTCCATGCCGGAAGCGGGTTTTTTCATCCCCAGCCGGAATGGTGCGAGCACATCCCGCATCCGGTCGAGCAGTCGCGCGGCCAGACCGGCGAAGGGGACGCCTGGAGCCCCGGCTGGTTTGAACTGCCGCTGCCCAAGGGTGCCGATGTCACCCTCGTGGCCACGGCCGAACTGACCGAACCCACGGCGGCGGAAATTGCAGCCACCCCCCGGCCGATTCCGGACCAACCGGCCGGCGATTGGGGCGGCCGGCTCAAACGGGCCGCGCAGGCTTACGTCGTCCGCCGGGACAGCGGCAAAACCGTGATCGCCGGCTACCCTTGGTTTTTGGATTGGGGGCGGGATTCCTTGATTTGCGCCCGGGGATTGCTGGCCGCCGGCTGGGTCGCGGACGTCAAGCAACTGCTGCTGACCTTTGCGCGCTTTGAGGACCGGGGCACCCTGCCCAATACGATTCACGGGAATGATGTCTCCAATCGCGACACCTCGGACGCCCCGCTGTGGTTTGGCGTGGTCTGCGAAACCCTCGCGGAAATGGAGCCGGATTTTTACCGGACCCCGGTGGACGCCGCCCGGCGGACGGTGGCCGACGTGCTGCTGAGCATCGCCACGCATTACCTGCAGGGCACGCCCAACGGCATCCATGCGGACCCGGACTCCGGGCTGGTGTGGAGCCCCGGGCATTTTACCTGGATGGACACCAATTATCCCGCCGGCACCCCGCGCGAGGGGTATCCGGTGGAAATCCAGGCGCTGTGGATCCGCCTGCTGCGGCACGCGGCCAAACTCGCGCCGGCGGCGGAACAGAAAAAATGGGCCGATTTGGCGATCCGGGCGGCGGCGGCGCTGGAACATTTGTTCTGGCTGGAAACGCCGGGCTGGTACGCGGATGTTTTGCTGGGCGGCCCGCGGGTCATTGCGCGCGACGCCCAGGTCAGCGATGCCTTGCGCAGCAACGGGCTGTTCCTGGTCAGTTTGGGCCTGGTGACCGGCCAACGCGCCAAACAATGCGTGGCGGCGGCGCAAAAATATCTGGTCGTGCCCGGCGCGTTGCGCACCCTGGCCCCGTTGCCGGTGACCACGCCGCTGCCCGTGCGCGGCAACGACGGGCGGCCGCTGAACGATCCGCTGCACCCCTACTGGCCCCGTTACGAAGGCGACGAGGACACGCGCCGCAAACCGGCCTATCACAACGGCACGGCGTGGACGTGGACCTGCCCGGTCTTTTGTGAAGCGCTGGTCCGGGCCTGGGATTTTGCGCCGGAAGCCGTGGCGGCGGCCCGGGCGTATCTGGGCGGTGCAGACCAACTGCTGGACGAAGGCTGCCTCGGCCAGCTTCCTGAAATTGTGGATGGCGACGCCCCGCACACCCAGCGCGGCTGCGACGCGCAGGCCTGGGGCGTGACCGAGTCGCTGCGGGTGTGGGAATTATTGCGGGGGAAGTGAGCGGGGTTCTCTCCCATTATGCCGAATCCCGCAATCACATTCCCGTCCGCTTTGTGGGTGACCGAGCAGACAATTGACATCTCCGGCTTCTCCGCCGGGCAAAAGGACTTCGAGCAAGTGGACGCCCGGAATTCCGCCCTGGTGTTGCAGACGAAGTCAAGGGCGGACAAGGTGATTCCACCGTACTATTTGGTCTGAGCCCCGGTCGAAAAATTCCAAGGTTGGATTTCTTGGAATAATCAGGTGGCCCGTGTATGCTGGGCCGACATGAGCGCGAAGGAACCAACGTCGGGCCCGGCCCTCACGAGGGAGGAGATCCTTGCGGCACTTGGCAGCTTGTCCGATGAACTCGGCAAACGAGGTGTCATGGGGGAAATTTGTTTGTTTGGCGGCACCGTGATGGTGCTGGCTTACACCGCCCGGCTGGCCACCAAAGATGTGGCCGCATTTTTCCAGCCCGCCCAAACCATCCGCGAGATTGCGCATGCCATTGCTCAGGAACAAGGGCTTCCGTCTGACTGGCTCAATGACGGCGTCAAAGGATTCGTCTCCGCCCGCCATGAAACCACCACGGGCAATCTCCCACAGTTTTCGCACCTGCGCTTGATCATGCCGGTGCCGGAATATCTGCTGGCCATGAAGTGCATGGCCGCCCGCCTGGGAGGCGCCGTTGATGAACCATCAGACGTGGCGGATATTGTGTTTCTGATCCGACACCTCCAATTGAAATCAGCACCAGTGGTTTTGGATTTGGTGGGTCAATACTACCCGGCGAGCCGGATTTCTGTGAAAACGCAGTATTTGATTGAAGGTTTGTTTGAGGAGGGGAAAATATGAGGCCGAAAACACTGGCGGAAGTGGCGCAACTCACTTTGCAAGGCGGGGCCTTTGACTTCGGTCTGGCAAACTTTCTTGATGATTTTTACCCCGCGCCAACGGCCGAAGCCTTGGCGGCCACGCCAGTGTTGCTCGCCCCGGCAAAGGGTGAACTGGGCGGCGTGCAGGATGCTTACCTGGCCGCCGCCGCCGAACATCTGGCCTGGACGAATGGATTCCCGATCCCCGGCTGGGTGACGGCCGGGACGCGCAAGCTGCACCGCCCATGGTTCGCCTCGCCACTGGCGGCCTTGCGGACCGTGCTGCTCTTGGAAAGTCCGGCGACGTTTCGTTCCCGCAATTTGTTTGTCAGTGAGAACGCTTTGTCCCGGGTTTGAATGTTGCCGGTGATTTCAAACCGCCGGTCCCATTCGCCGTTGATCCCTTGAGATTCAACCAAACCTGCGCTATCCTTCCTCGCGCTCGGGCGGGTATCCGCCCGGGCAATTTTTACCAAAATCTATGAAACGCAAAGCATCGGCCCGCTGGCAGGGCGGTTTGAAAGACGGCCAGGGCGCCATTTCCACGGAAAGTGGTGTGCTCAAAGACACGCAATACTCCTTCGGAACCCGGTTTGAAAACGGCCCCGGGACGAACCCCGAGGAACTGATCGCCGCCGCGCACGCGGGCTGTTTCTCCATGGCCTTCGCGGCCGAACTCGGCAAGGCCGGCCTCACGCCGGCCGCCATCCAGACCACGGCGACCATCACGTTGAAAAAGACGGACGCCGGTTTCACGGTCACGGAATCGCATCTGGACCTGACTGCCAAAATCCCCGGCGCGGAGGAGGCCAAGGTCCGCGCCATTGCCGATGCCGCCAAGGCCGGGTGCCCGATCTCCCGTCTGCTGAACGCCAAGGTGACCTTGGACGCAAAGTTTGAGCTGTAGTTCAATTCCATGCCCACCATCCCCCATCATTATGCCGGCCACGCCCCGGTGCCCAAAAAGGCGGCCACCTTCAATAAAATTTTCCGCTGGGAACCTGCCCGGCCCGGGGATCCGCCGCCGGCTTCGGTGGCGGTGATCGGCACGTTCACAGACTGGCAGCCGGTGCCCCTCAAGAAAGACCGGGAGGAACCGGTTTGGCAACTGGTGTTGCACGGCCTGCCGGGGAATTGCACCCATCATTACATGCTGCTGGTGGACGGGCAACCGGCCAAAGACCCGAATGCCGACGGCCTCGCCATTCCCGCCACCGAAGCGGAAAAGCCGTGGGCGCTGGCGACCCCGCGCGGGCCGCGCCTGTTCATGCTGTTCAGCCAGACGAAGTAGCGGGCGGACGGACGGGTGGAGGTGGCGGCCTCGGAGCAGCCCTCCTGGCGGCCGGCCTGAAGCAGGTCGTCGCGGTGGTCGGCCACTTCTTGAACGAGTCGGCGCGCCCGCTTCCGGGGGCAGCCCGGTTCCACCAGCCGGCGGTGCAACGGTTCGAGAGAGTTATGCATGTTGGTCCTCCATCAAAAGCGCCACGCCCGTGTTGACGCGGTTCCATTCGGCGGTGAGGTCGGCCAGCCGTTTGCGGCCGCGGGCCGCGGGCTGGCAATAATTGCGTTTCCGTCCGTGTATTATTCGTCTTTGGGGTTGAAGCCCTTGATGCGGCGAGGCGGGGGCGGAGGCGGTTCGCCACGCCGTAAAGCTCCGCCCAGCCGGCGGCGAGAATGACCTTCGGGCCGCGCCTGGTCAGGAGGAGCGATTCCATGGGTTTCTTTGGTTTCATGGCCTTCCGGGTTGGGGTAAGGGAATCCAATCGACGATGGCGATGCCGACCGGGGCTGCCAATGATTGACTGGCACCCGGAAAAAAGGGGGGGCGGCCCGTCGTCCCTTGCTGCGCCCGAGGACGGGCGCACCCCGCTTTGGTCGCGCATCCCACCATCTCCTCAGTGAAGGAAAGGCCATATTGGGGCGGCGCGGCACCACCGCCCCACCGGGCGGAAAAAAACCGGCGGACCTTGCGGTCCGCCGGTTTGGAAACTGCGCCGGGAGGGTTCCCTTATTCGCTCTTGAGCGCCTCGTCGGCGGCGTCGAAGGCGTGCTGCAAGGCGACGAGGTCCTCGCCGGGCTTGAGGGCGTCGAGGATCTTCTGTTCCTCCTTGAGCTGCTCGTCCGAGTAGCTGGCGGCCTTGATGGACAGGCCGATGCGGCGTTCGCCGCGGTCAATCTTGATGACGCGGGCGGTGACATCCTGACCGACCTTGAGGACGTTTTTGATCTTGTCCACGTGATCCTCGCTGACCTGGGAGATGTGGACGAGGCCGTCAATCTCATGTTGGAGGCCAACGAAGGCGCCAAAGCTCGCGAGCTTGGTCACCTTGCCGGTGACTACGTCGCCGACCTTGTAGAGTTTGTCAATGGTGGACCAGGGGTCCTGGCCGAGTTGTTTGATGCCGAGGGCGATGCGCTGGTTCGGGCGGTCCACTTCCAACACGGTGGCCTCGATGTCGTCGCCCTTCTTGAGGACTTCGCTCGGATGGTTGATCTTGCGGGTCCAGGACATGTCGGAAACGTGAACCATGCCGTCAATGCCCTCCTCCAGTTCGACAAAGGCGCCGTAGCTGGTGAGGTTGCGGACCTTGCCCTTGACGCGGGTGCCGACCGTGTATTTCTCGGAGGCCTGGTCCCAGGGGTTGGATTCGAGCTGGCGGACGCCGAGGGAAATTTTCTGCTCCTCGCGGTTGATGCCCAGGACGACGGCTTCGACTTCCTGATCCTGCTTCAGCACGTCGCTGGGCTTGGCGATGCGCTTGGTCCAGGAGAGTTCGGTGACGTGGATCAGGCCTTCAACGCCGGGTTCGAGCTGGACAAAGGCGCCGTAGGGGACGAGGCTGACGACCTTGCCCTTGACCTTCGCGCCGACGGGGAATTTGGTTTCGATGTTGTCCCAGGGGTTGGTCATCTTCTGCTTGAGGCCGAGGCTGACGCGTTCCTTTTCCTTGTTCACATCGAGCACGACCACGTCAATTTCCTGGCCGACCTTGAGGACTTCGGAGGGATGGCCGATGCGGCCCCAGCTCATGTCGGTGATATGGAGCAGACCGTCAATGCCATTGAGGTCAATAAAGGCGCCGAAATCAGTGATGTTCTTGACCGTGCCCTTGCGGATGTCGCCGGGGACCATTTCGGTGAGGAGCTTGCCGCGGCGCTCGTTGCGTTCCTGCTCGATGAGTTCGCGGCGGGAGAGGACGATGTTCTGGCGCTCCTGGTTGATCTTGACGACCTTGAATTCGTAGGTGTTGCCGACGAACTGGGCGAGATTCTTGGGGGTGACGACGTCAATCTGGGAGGCGGGCAGGAAGGCTTCCACACCGACATTGACGACGAGGCCGCCCTTGACGATGGCCTTGACCTTGCCGTTGATGCGGCCGCCCTCGTTGCAGATGGTGAGGATCTTGTCCCAGTTTTTCTTGAACTCGGCCTTTTCGTGGGAGAGTTCGACGGTGCCCTCCTTGTTCTCGAGTTTCTCGATCAGGACGTCAATGCTGTCGCCGACCTTGACGTTCTTGATGTCTTCAAATTCGTTGCCGGGGATGACGCCCTCGCTTTTATAACCGATGTCCACCAGGACTTCCTTGGGACGAACTTCAATGACGGTGCCTTTGACTATTTCGCCGGCGGCAAAGCGCAGGGTGCTTTGCTTCATGGCTTCTTCCATCGTGAGCATAATGTTTCGAATGAACCGCGGGAGGCTTGTTCGCCCCGGCCGGGGCGGCGAAGACTCCATTGCCTAACTGACCGAACGCTGCCGGGGCAACGGAGGGTTGAGGGTTAGGTTGTTTGTTAACTGCTGTTTCTCAGCCTCAATGAACACCCGCACACGCGGGGTTCAGGCAGAATGAATAATAGCGGAAACGGGGCGTAAGGCAAGCGGAAAATAAGGGGCCGTGGGGGTGCGCCGCACGGCTGCCGACAAAGTCGGGGTGGGGACGGCTCGTCCCCACATCCGGCCACCGCCTCGCCCCCCCGGTCCTTCGGGTTTGCCGTCCAGCGATCTACCCCCTATGCCTGGCTTGCAGGCTGGGGCACCACCCGGCGTAGTGTTTGCCCATGTTCCGACTTTGTCGATAGCCTTGCGTGAGGCCCCGGCCCGGCCAGGCCGGACTGACGGGGCCTGGGATTACCGGAGGGAAAGCGGATGGAATCATCACCAGCCACCAAGGTTGATCTGTTAAGTGTGATGTGGCTACCCAGTTGGCTGGTATGACTGCTATACCACAATTAGTTGTGGAAAACTGGCCAAAATCACACCATGCACACCACCCATTGTGTTTGTATTCACCAAAGGAATGGCCCCATCGTCGGGATTTTGATGCACACCAGTCGTTTCATGGCTTAAGCACCTCATGATAAGCATGTTGTACTTTATTTTGAGCTCAAAAATAACCAAAAACAACCATAAATAACCAAAATCACAGTTTCGTTTTTTTGGGTGTTAAGGGGTGCCGCCCAGCCGCCGCACCTGATCACCAACGTGTGGGGTCGCACCGCCTCCCGCTCCGCGGACCAACCCGCCGTCCGTCTGCCCAATTGGCACGGCCGTCCAATCTTGCCAACAACTCCGGGATGCACCGGGGGGTGCGCGCCTCCTTGAGCCACAGCCGCCCGCTGGGGGGAGGACGTGGAGGCTGTGTCCAAACCCGGTTGCGACAATTTTCCCTCGCATCCCCGGCCCACAAGGGCCAATTCAAGAGCGCGCGAAGATCTGGGCGGGGACGGCTCGTCCCCGCGTTTTCAATGTTATCAAACAAACGAGGGGGACGAGCCCGTCCCCACCCCGGTTCTTGAATCCGCCCTGCCGCCCTGACCCCGGCCATTTTCTTTGCGAATTAAATTTGACACGTCCTGCCCGCCGTTTATCTTAATGCTTAAAGATTATGGCTGAACTTCCTCCGAATATCCCGTCCGGGGCCGTACCGCCGCCGCCAAAAAAAGAAACCGGCAAGGTGCAGCCCAAAAAGGAAACCGTCCGCATTAGCCTGCCGCCCAAACCGTCGGCGGCGCCCACAATCAAACTGCCGACGTTGCCGCCCGGCGGGCCCACCGGGGCCCAGGCCGCCGCTCCGGTTGCCGCCCCGCATGCCCCCCGGATCACCGCCGCCGCCCCGGTCGCTCCCCCGACCGGCGCCCCGCCGCAAACCCGCATCGCCGCCGGCGCCACGCAGCCCCGAACGGGCGTCCCCGCCCCCCGCCCGACCGCCGCCGCGCCCATTCCCACCATCAAGACCTTGGACAAGGTGCTTATTTTTTCCCTGACGGTTTTTGCGCTGGCCGCCGTGGGCATCATTGTGTGGGGTTATTTGGTTTCCCAAAATTCCATCACCACTTTCACACCTTGACCAACTATGGCGTCGCCTTTGATTGTCACCCTCACGCAGGATAATTTCCAAGCCCAGGCCCTCAACTCCCCCACGCCCATCCTCGTGGATTTTTGGGCTGAATGGTGCGGACCTTGCAAGCAGATCGCCCCGTTGCTGGATGAACTGGCCGCCGAATACGATGGCAAAGTCAAAATCGGCAAGGTGGATGTGGATCAGCACCAGGGCTTGGCGGCTCAATACCGGGTGACCGCCATCCCCACCCTCCTCATCATCAAGGGCGGCCAGGTCATCGAACAAATGGTCGGCGGCAAAAGCAAGCGCGACCTCAAAGCCAGCTTGGACCGCGCGGCCGCTTGAATTCCATCCCGGACCTGCTTGCCCAGGAGGACCTTCGCCGGCGCGAATTCCCCGTCACCCGCGACAAAGTCTTCCTCGCGCATGCCGGCGTTTGTCCCCTGCCCGCCCGCGTGGCTGACGCCGTTGCCGAATGCGCCCGCCAGGGGACGCTGGGCGACCAGGAGTCGTTCATGCTCCACCGGTTGGACCACGCCCGCCAGCTTGCGGCGCAACTCCTCCACTGCCAGCCCCAAGAAATCGCCCTGGTCGGCCCCACCTCGCTCGCCTTGAGCTACGTCGCCGCCGGCCTCGCCTTTCGCAAGGGCGACAACCTCCTCATTTACCACGACGATTATCCCTCCAACGTTTATCCTTGGATGGCTTTGGCCGCGCGCGGCGTCCAGGTCCGCCTGCTCAACACCCGCGGTCTGGGCGTAATCCGGCCGCGTGATGTCATCGGCCAGGTGGATGAAAACACCCGCCTGGTCGCCCTCGCCAGCAACCACTTCATCAGCGGCTACCGCCTGGACCACGCGGCCATCGGCCAGGCCCTGCGCCAGCGCGGCATCCTCTTCTGTCTCGACGCCATTCAGACCCTCGGCGCGTTTCCCACCACGGTCGAGCACGTGGATTTTCTCGCCGCCGACGCCCACAAATGGCTGCTCGGTCCCTGTGCCGCCGGCCTCCTCTACGTCCGCCGCGACCTCCAGGACCGCCTCAACCCGCCCATCTACGGCTGGCACAACGTCCGCTGCCCCAACTTCGTCGCCCAGGATCAAATCACCTTCCGCACCGATGCCACCAAATTCGAGGCCGGCACCCACAACCTCCTCGGCCTCGTCGGCCTCATCCAAGCCCTCGAACTTGCGCTGGAAATCGGCGTGGACGCCATCGCCGCCGAACTCCTCCGCAAACGCGCCCTCCTCGTTCCCGCCCTTCAGGCCAAAGGCTGGACCGTCCTCAGCGCCGACGCCGCCCCCGAAAACGCCAGCGGCATCACCTCGTTTTTCAAGCCCGGTCAGGACATGGCCGGCACCCACCGGCTCCTGACCGACGCCGGCATCACCACCTCGTTGCGCACCGACCGCGCCGGGCGGACCTTCATCCGCCTCTCCCCCCATTACTACAACACCGACGCCGAACTCGAACGCACCCTGGCGTGGTTGTAAAACCAATGCCTCATCACCGCCGGACCTGGCTCATCAGATCAAAGCGTCCGAATTGGAGAAACCAACGGTAGATCCAGACGAGCGCATAGGCGTCCAGCAGCGCGCCGAGACAACACCCCCAAGCCACCGCCGGATCATTCCGCAGAAACAGCCCCACCCCCCCCCACCCCCCAAAAGCCCCCCCCCCCCGCACAAATTTTCCGCGCAGCCGGAGGGGGCGTAACACGAATGCGGCG
>Ga0182030_10018570_pt1 | contig 13327 bp, 11 predicted proteins | sample 812S3MmetaG_FD_121299 | JGI IMG/M metagenome (GOLD analysis project Ga0182030, IMG submission 121299) | Permafrost microbial communities from Stordalen Mire, Sweden - 812S3M metaG (Illumina Assembly) | ecosystem: Environmental > Terrestrial > Soil > Wetlands > Permafrost | place: Sweden... | reverse complement strand
TTATAAAAATAACTGTTTATACATATTAGTCTGTTTATATAGTAAGTGTTGATAAACAGAAAAATTTTATTAGAAATGGCTACAAAACGTAAGAAGGAACCAATACATAAGATATTTTATGTGTGCAGCGCTTACACTCCAGACGCTGATTGGTCAGAATTTCTTAAGGAATGTTCTTTCGGTAAGTTCCCACGAGGGGTTCGTTTTGAAAACGGAGCCATAAAATGTACCAGAAAGAAACAAACATTCACAGAATTCCTACCTAAAGATACTGAAAAAGCACTTCAGGTTATGCTCGAGGTCTTCAGAGATAGATTGAAAATTAAAACTTCGAAGGACCAGAAGAGTGAAGCTGTCAGCTTCGAACGGAAGAAAGAAGAATGTAGAATACAAACTTGGAAGGAAGCAACTACAATTGCAGCCAAAACAACATTGATACGTAGTTTTGCTAACAGGTTCGTATTACAATATTTCCTCTCAGAAAAGGAACATACAGAACTACTTCTCCTGTTGAATCTGGCAATAACAACAAAAACGTTGGATGGAACTCGTATACATATGCAAGATGGCAGAATAAACATGATAGACGGTTTAAATTTTGATCCATTTACACGTCAACTTACTTTAGATGGATCAATTAAGAAGCATGAATCATTACCGATTACATGCCCATTACATTTCGTAGCGGTTCCTCAAGTAAATTATCAGGCAAAATATGGTAGCCTAGTAGAATACCATACAATAAAATACGATAAGGCTCGTTCTCCATAGTTATTTTTCTATTACGAGATAGAACTGGTCTCGATGACCCCCGATCGGCAATTCCTTCAACTTTGCACGATCTCCCTTTGATCTCAACTCTCTTTTGTATATATTTACACTTCTGACACCTTTCTTTTCCACCTTTTCCCTTTGTTTTTTCCATTTGTTTCTGCCTCTGTTTTTTGCATTTTGTTTGTTTTTCTTGTCTCCATTTTTGTTCCCAAATATCTCATATAGTTGAGATCCACCGGCTGTTCCTTGGCCAATACTCATCAGTGTCGCCTGTACATAAAAAGAAGAGTTGATATCGCTTTCGGTATTAACTATAGTAAAAATCAAAATAAAAAATCTACGTTATACCAGTAAAATCTAGAAATGAAAGCAAAACGTCGAAAAATAGTTAACACGTTAGCGATAAGTCTTATTATGAAACATGATACTTTACTCAAAATAGGATATATGAAAAGTAGAGTTGATATCGCTTTCGGTATCAACTCTTAACTAATCTGCATCAAGGGTCCGAATCAAAAACAACAAAAATAAAAAATATGCGCCATACCAGTAAAATCTAGAAATGAAGGCAAAACGTCGAAAAATAGTTAACACGTTAGCGATAAGTCTTATTATGAAACATGATAATTTACTCAAAATAGGATATATGAATCCTGCAACAACCCTTAGAGAAGCATTTTATGACGAAGAAAAAGGATGGAAATGTTTGTTTGTACACACAGAAGATTTTAATCCTCAATCTCCAGCGGATATTCAAAGTGCGTTCATAGCTGAATATTCAGAAATGATAAAATATCATAAGAAAGTCTGTGGTGGTTTATGTTCAGTCGGGGATACTGGATGCGGCTCTGAATGTGACATATTTGATTGTGATATAAAATATGACGTAAATTTTCAATTATCATATGAAGAAGCATCTATACTATTCAATCTTTTGACTTCTATTGATCAACTCGAAGACACCATATTGGATCTAGAATATACTCATGCTAGGTTGAATGCCATTCTAGGTATGAATGCTAATCTAAAATCAACAAAGAAGTCTAAGATAATTTAAAATCCACGATTCAACAACAAATTATATCAAACCAATTCAGTTTGATATGTCTTTTTTCATAATTAGGTTAAATGTCATTCTAGGCATGGGTGCTGATCTGAAATCAACAAAGAAGTCTAAAACTGTTTAGAGTCGGGTTACAACAAATTATATCAAACCAATTTAGTTTGATATATGGTTCAGATATGAATAGTTCTGACAGTGATTATTATTCCTTAGTTGTTCTTTTTCTGCTCGCCGGAACACTCTTTTTCTTTTTACCATCACCGGTATCTATGTTATTCAATAAACCCCCTAGCATCGCTATAGCTCTTGTCAGCAAATCATCTTCGACATTATCTTCATTACTCTCGTCATTTTTATTTCTGTTATTTTTCCTGAGTCCTAATAGTCTATCTAGCCCGAAACAAAAAGCTACATACATAATTATAGAAACATAACATAAATATTCCGTAGCATTCCATATAACACTGAGAAATCCCATTACGTTATTGATTAATATAACCACTTGTAGATGGCTTTTCCGATGAATTATTTTTAATAGTATTATAATTTCTTAAATATAAAAGATCCGGCTTAAAAGAAATAAAATATTCAAATTGGGAAAGTATGGAGCCTGTGCTGCAAAATAATCCTGTTCAGGACCCAGATGGAAGGAATCAGAGAATGAAATATCCAATGAGATCTCTTGATTTCTATGGTAAAGAAACTGGCATTTTAGGAAAGGGAACGTACGGTACGGTTTTGAGATTGGAATCTAAATATCCGTCGCAAATCGTAGCAGTAAAGATATTTAAAACTGATCCTGACGGAGATGGAGTACGTCGAGATACATTAAGAGAGATAGCCATACTAAGAAGATTGAAACATCCTAATCTTGTCAAGTTAATAGATATTATTAATTTCAACGCTTCGGATTTGAAATCTGAAATCAAAGCAGTGTTAGAGTTAGCTAGTTTTTCTTTGTGGACGGTCTTGACTGATAACAAATTAAAAGCTTCTTTAGATACTGCCCTTGTCAAATCTTATATGTATCAATTAACCCGAGGATTAGTTTATTTACACGACAATGCTATAGTTCATAGAGATTTGAAACCCCAAAATATTTTGGTGTTTGCCGATACAGGCAGAATAGTTATTGCTGATTTTGGTATATCTAGAGCAGGATTTATATTAGGAGGATCATACACTGCGGGATTAGAAACTTTATGGTGGAGAGCACCAGAATTATTATTTGGTGCTCAAGAATATGGGCCAGCCGTAGATGTTTATTCTATGGGTCTAATATTTGCCGAAATGTGGCGTGGAGATGCAATCTTTAGAGGATTAGATACGGAAGATAGAATGTTGCTTGGACAAATTGAAGTTTTAGGACATATGACTGAAGAATTTTGGCCTGGCATCTCGGGATACGAAAAATATACTCATAGCTTAAGTGAATATGCTAAAACTAGAGCTGGCGGCAAATGGGATAGAGAATTATATTCTGTCTTGGAGCAGAGACTTCAAACCGGAGCCATCCGAACAGAATTATTTCTCACAAATAGAAAAATACCTTTATCGAGAAAAGATTGCATTTTGACTGAAATGGGATTAAACCTTATAAAACAAGCTACTTATCCAAATCCATCATATAGATCAACTGCTAGAGATCTATTGGCTAATCCTTATTTTTCAATTATAGATCCCGGACAATTGAACATAAACATCAAAAATACAGTCGAACAAATTATTCCAACTCCTAATTTGGAATCTTTTACTTGTGGATCCAATCTGGATACATCACAACTAACAAGAGTAGAACCAATAGTAGTAAGAAATAACATTACATCTAATATCAGTAAAGTTTCTAATATGGTTGGAAATTTAAATATAAGCGGAAGCCATATAGGTGGAGAAATAGAGGTTGAATACTCACATTACAGAAAATTATTCAATTGGATTGCCGATGTAGTAGACGACTATAAACTAGCAAATCAAACATTTTACCATTCCCGATTGCTTATTGATTACTATATACAACAAAGAGTCAGGTCGTCAAATATAGGAGAAACTGACTCTTTGCCGGTCACAAGAAATAATTTACAACTTATAGGATTAGGTTGTCTGCTCATATCAGCTAAATTATTCGATAGGGTATCATTACCAGTAGATGATTTAGCTTATATCGCCGATGATCAATTTACTGCTAGTGATATTTTGTCTGCAGAGTTGGCAATATTAAAAATACTAAATTTTGATCTATATTTTCCGACGATAGGTGAATATGTTGCTTATGCTTTAGGAAATAATAGAGATGAGAATATAATAAAAACTATACATATTATAGCCAAAATGACATGTTGCATTGTTTATCCTATAAATACGAGACTAATAGCATATTCTAGCGTTTATATAGTATTAAGATGTTGGCTTGATCAAACTATGAACTTGCCAGATTGTTTCTTTGCGTCTGATGAAGAAACATATAGCATAAATGATATAGCAATGAATGCTGATCTAATGATAAAACAATTGAAAGCCAGCAAAGGTTCTTATATTAAATCGACCAAAATGAAGAAAGAAGTGCAAATAATATTTAATAGTTGGGATAAATGCAGGGTAGAACAACAAGATGTATTATCCCCTGCTTTCAATAATCTTAGCGTTTTTGGGCACAACGCCAGTCAAAAAGCATATTCAGTAACTATGGACGAAGAGGTAAATATATTAGACGAGTTTACGTATGGAGAATTAGATTCCGGTCAAGATTCATCTTTGCCTTCTGCCGCAGCAAAGAGAACTGAGAAGACCTCAACCGTAGAAAGAATCAGTCCCAAAGAAGATATAGACTATACGATGTCTTTATATTTGACGGCAGAAACTAGGAAATTAGTAAATGCCGATGGAAGTTCTCTCAGCAGAGATAGTATAGCTATGTTCGCTAAACGTTTGATAATAAATAGAGCACTGGTCTTCATGAAATGGGCCCTCCAGCGGTATTCTGAAAATCTTATATATCCATTTGTCAGATATTTCAAATTTAGCAGAGAGATAAATGGAGGATATCGTATCGGAGATGTTGATCCAGAAAGAATTCAGATAAAGATGGGTGATCCAAATGCTGCTACCATAAATCTAAGGGTGAAATTCGAATCTATACCAAGCGAGTCTAAACATTATTTTGATATGTTCTGCAAACGATTTATCGTAACTAAGGAACAATATACCTTCCATGATATGGAAGGTAAATTCACTGATATATTTCAATAATAAAAACAATGTCAAACACCAAATATTTCAGTAGACAAAAAAGATTTATATTCACTTATTGAATATAAAAACAAAAAGAGGCAAGATAAAATAAGGAAAACTCAAAAATAGATAAAAATCGAGTATGAAAAGTCAGTTGAACAAATTGATTGTAAGTCTAAAGAAGAAGAGAAGTCAGAGAGAACAATTCTTTTTACGCGGTAGTAAGTTATGTTACACAGCGCGAGAAAAAGATGTTGACCAGAGTGAAATAAAGAATAGATTATCTCAACTAATGGGTGACAACACTTATTATGATTATTATGAAGACAAAATACAAACGAGAAAAATAAATTATAATGACATAGAAGTATTTGATGCCTTGTTTTGCGTTTACGACATCACCGTATTATTTAGTGAAGATTTACCGGCAAAAACGTCGGATAAAATACAAACACTAATACATAGGATATACTCTAGCAGTGATATTTTAAGTGGATCACGAGCTAGAAAGTCTCTACTTTATGATATTTCTCATTCGTCAGAACCATCAAATGAGGACTCATTTCAAATAAAAGTTAGTGATTTAGAAATGTGTATGCTAGGTCAAGATGACAACACAAACAACATGGCACGAACTAACTGTGAAGTAGAGGAAGATCTTCTCCATGAATTGTTCATATCATTTTTGTTTACGAACAGGTTGCGTAAAATAGTTCCTAACTTTCAGTTATGTTATGCTGGATTAAAATTCAACAGATCAAATAAAGTAGACTCAAATATAAACGAAGAGAAAATAGATTGTAGTGGAATATGTCCTTGCGATACAACACAAACCGTAGATTATTTATTACAAGAGAAAATAAATGGAAATACCATGAGCGAAGAATTGAAGACTTGCTCTTTGAACGAATACTTGTCGTGGATGACACAAATTATATTAGCATTAGAATTAGGAGTTATCCATTTTGGCTTTACACATAATAATCTTCATACTGATAATATCATTATTTCTCCGATATCACAAACATCCAACACCAACTCATCTGCTACACCCAACGCTGAAATAATAATACCGTATTTCCATAATAATGACATATTATATGTTAGAGCCGTTTCCATAGCTGTAATATCAAATTTTGAGTTAGCACATGTAAAACATATGTATACCGATATCGAAGATGATGGAGAAAATATCATAAACAAAAGTGAACATTTTGGACCTATAGGCTTCGCTGAACTAGGTATATTTCATAATGAAACCAGACCATTCTATGATATTTATAAAGTGTTGATGTGGAGTCTGAACATATTGAAGAAACATAATGAAAAAGTATATACGGGTGCTAGGAAGATTTCCAAATTTTTTGGTTTCGAATACGAATACAGATTGGAAGCTGCTCTTAAAGACGAAGAAAAATTAACATACATTTATAATACGATTTCTTCTGATTTAGAGAAAACGAGGTCTATCAGAGACTTATTGGATCTGATGTTCAGAGAGTTTTCAGAGATGAACACTCTGGTCACAAGAAAATCAAAACTCGTTGAAGCAAAATCGACTAAATTACAGAATCTAATATCTATGGGTTCCAGACTTAGTCTGCCAAATACAACTCAATATAATTTAGAGTTAAGCGCAAGATCTAACAACAAATTAAATGGATTTAGTGTATTAAAATGTAACGGTTATTGTCCAATTTCAGGATTTACATCTGAAGATTTTAAATCTAGCATTTCAAATATTAATGATACACATACAAATGCCAATGTTATACTGACAGTCGAAGATCTGAAAATATTTTCTATGAAGGATATATTAGAGAGATGCCACGGATTGAGAAAAAGAACAGAAGAACTTACTCGGTTGACTTATGGCTTCTGCAAAATATCAAATGTAACGGATCAAAACACGGCCAAAGAAATAAAAGACTCAGAAGACAAGAAGAAATTATGTCAGCCCACCTCAGAAGAATTGCTGGAAGCTACAAATGAATTCAAACAATTCGAAGTAATAATAAGTACTCATAAATCGAAGTTATATTTAGATGCAGCAAAAGAAATAGAAATGTTAGTATTAGATGTTAATAGCAAAGTTAGAATAAATAATGTCAAATTAGCTATGTATAGAGAACAATCTAGTAAAGAACAAAATAATATGGCAAGAGAGATGGTGTGTAGAGATCGAGAAATAATAGCTGGAAAAACTGTCATGTTGACTGATAAAATTTTGACGATTAATCATTTTAGAGAACTATTTGAAATATCTGATATAATATTTAAGGTCAACATAGAAGCGTCAAATAAATTATGATCCCAAAGCGAATGTTAAAAAATCGAAATAAAAAATCGATTTGGGCTGATATAATATTTAAGGTCAACATAGAAGCGTCAAATAAATTATGATCCCAAAGCGAATGTAAAAAAAACTTGAAATAAAAAAAATCGATTGTTAACTATTTCAAGTTAACAATTAAAAGAAATATAAGAATAGGGGAACGCGATAAAATGGAAGATTTTGGCAGATTGCTATGTGTCATTGGTAACCAATATTCATACATCATATCTTCTGAAAAATTAGACTCTAAACCGATAAGAATCTGGGAAGGACAAAGAAGTCTTGATGGCTCGAGACTTAAGGAACTTATAGATTTTCAAAAGGAAAAGCACAAAACAAACGGGTACTTTTCCTTTCGTGGTTCATTACTCATATGTAAAGATAATGCTTCAGGAGATATATGGTTGATCGACGGCCAGCATCGGTTTGTAGCAATGAAAGCTCTCATAGACACTGAAGAATATCCTGTTTTCGATATCAGAGTAGATATTTTAAACACGAGTTCTACATTAGAGATTAGACAGGAATTTCAAGATGTAAACAAATCTGTTCCTGTTCCGTTAAATTTCTTGGAGCCAGATGAAATTATCAATATTACGGTTAGACTCTTAGAAAAGAAATTTCCTAAAGCATTCACTAACAGCAAAACTACAAGACCGAGAATAAACGTTAATGACTTTAAAAGCTGTCTAATTAAGGAGAATATCACGAGTAATTTCAAGCTAAATGAACATCAACTTTATGATGCGATCTGTAAATTTAATGATGACATTGCCAAAACGGCTGAAACAACTATAATTACAAAGCTTGCTCGAAACAATAAGACAGAACAACAAACCGTGAGAAATTGTAGAGCAAAATGCGAGACAGGAGATTTTCTCTATATAGGTTTATATAAAGGTAACGATTGGATAATAGATCTAGTAGCTAATTTAAGTGAACCGCCAAATCCACCGGCTCAGAGTCAGCCAATGATAAACTCCCAGCTTCCAGTGCAGACAATTCCGTACGCAAATCCTCCAGTTCAAAATCCTCCATATGCAACTCCACAAATTCCTTACACAAATTATCCAGTTCAATACCCACCAGCCCAATATTTACCTTTTCAGTATTCGCCTGTCCAATATCAAAATCCGCCAGTTTATTATCCCCCAAATCAATACCAGAATACATATCCTTTCCAGGTTAGGAAGTAAAAATGTTTTTTGCCTGTTGCTTTACTTATTGCTGGAAAAGGCCGATAACATCTTCCATAGAATAGAACTATTACGGTTTATGGCCTATGATTTTTAGCAGATATAGACTGCTAAAATGTTCTTGTTTTTGTCTGTTGCTTTACTTGTTGCCCGAAAAGGCCGATAACATCTTCTCTAGAATAGAACTATTACGTTTTATGGCCTTAGTATGAGATGTTTGTTCGATATCATCACGAGGACTGGTAGTTTCACTACCAGATGAATTTGGACTTTTATTCACAAATCTATTGCTAGAAGTTATGATGTTAGATGTTTGACTTTTAGGAGTTCTTGGACTAACAGCTAAAGGACTCCTGTTAGTCCTCGGAGTGGCTCCATATATTATAGGATTTTGTTCTTGTAATGCATCGAATGTTTTTAATAGTTCTAATCCTATACTAAAGAACTGTTTATATATGCTATGAGTCTTATTTATGTTTTTGATAAACGTGTAAAATTCTTGGATTAAAACTATGACGTCATTTATCAGTGCTTTATGTTTGGGATTTTCAAATGTTTGGTTCTCGGATGTTGGGTCTTCATGGTTTTCATCTTCTGCTCTAGCCATTTCTGCCAGTTTTATTAAGAAAGCATCGCAATTCGTGGAGTATAATTCTATAGAATCTAATATTGATTCATTATATGATGTTATTTTGTCTACCCAGGTTATTCTGATATGTCTCTTTCTTTCTGTAGATTTCTTTTCTACTACTGGAGTTGCAGATTCTAGTTCTAGTGCTTCTAGGTCATTTTGGCTGGATGCCATATCTTGACTTTTTCTTAAGGTTTGGCTAGATATCATGTCTTGACTTTCGGTTTGGCTTTTTCTCAAATGTTGTCCTCTTTTGTCTAATTCCATATCTGTAATGCTAGTAATAAGTTTTCTAGATCTGAAACTAACAAACATCTTAGTTTCATCGTTGAAACATTCCAAAAGATGATCCAATAGCGTTCCTCTAATATCTTTCAAATTCAATTTTATATTTATAGTCGATTGCGAACTCTTTATTCTACTATTAATAACGTTGAATATTTCAAATATGCATTCTATAATGGAAACAGAATATTCTGTAATCATATGTATTATGAAGATTATTTCCTGCTGTATGCAAAATATTCTGTATTCATTCGTTTGTTCTGATGTTGGCGTTTGTTCTGATGTTGGCGTTTGTTTCAATGTTATTTGTTCCGATGTTGGCGTTTGTTTCAATGTTATTTGTTCCGATGTTGGCGTTTGTTCTGTTGTTTCTTCCACCATCTGCTTTTCCATTGATTTATATTTATCTATAATTATATTAACAAAGTTATTGAAAAATGGTTCATACATGCTTCTCCCATCTGTATTGTTACAATAAGGTAGTCTATATGCATTTAGCGAAAATAAAAATTGTAAATCACTCATAGTTTTCAGATCTTCTACCGATACAAATCTAGCGAGATCGACATATTTTGTTGATATAAATGACATTCTTCTACCTCTAGTTATCGGCTGGTCTTGTTTAATTTCAGATATAATTTCTCTTGCCGACCCTCTTTTCGATCCACCACTTTTCTTTTCTAATTTTGGTGTTCCCGGTTTTTCTAATAACATGGTACCAATCACTAATGGCTCTACTTTTGGATCTAATTTCGACCCTCCACTTTTCTTTTCTAATTTTGGCGTTCCAGGTTTTTCTAATAACATGCTACCAATCACTAATGGCTCTAATTTAATTTCAGGTAGGATTTCTTTGACTGATCCTATATTTTTCTTCTCTGTTTTGGGACTGTTTAGCTTTCCTAAGGGAGTACTTAATAGTTCTAGTGGATCAGCTTTCTTGTTGTGTTCTTGAGCGGCAGACCTAGGATCAAGAATTATATCTTTGATTACTCCTCTCTTTGATATTATCATTCCATCTTTTATTTCTATGTCTCCCAACTTTACTATCTCGTCCATCACACAATTTACACCTACTTTGATTAAGATAGATCTTACGAAATGAGAATCAATCCCTTGTATTTGAACAATAATCTTATATAAATGTGATGAATTTGCCGATTCTGTTTCTATTTGATCTAAAAGCTCCATTTGCATCTTAATAAATGGAGTCAACCGTTGAATCATGTCTTGATATGTATCGTGCAGAGAATATAACTTGGCTACCAAACTACTATTTCCCGTCACATCTGATAAATTTAATGCTATACCTGATTTTCTGAGCATTCAGTTCGAACCGCAATGTTTTTATTTGTGCCGGGTTTCGTTCAGATTTTATCTGGGCTAACAAAAACAGATTTTAAGGGGAATAAAAAACAGAAGACAATGGATTCTGAGTCTAATGCCAAAACTAAATGTGAAAAATGCGGAGTTATAATTTTATCAAAGGAAACGAGCTGCTGGTATAATCCTGCAAAGGAATCATATAATTGTTTGGTCTGTAAAAAGTGCATATGTAAGACTTGTGATAGATGCCTAAAACATTGTTTTTGCTATTCCAAATAACTCCCATATATTTTCCAATATCATCAAAAATTATCTTCCGGCGTTTATAGTATATTTCATATCTACATCAAAAACTATCATTCGACATTTCTGACATAATATAATAAATAAAAGATAGCATAAACGATGTATATTATACTGGGATTGTATCGAATCAAAACTCAATAAATTAAATAAATTATAAAATATTAGGGTTTAACGAGTGTTCGTTTTAATTCGATTAAGACTATATATGGGTCTTGTCAAAAAATGAAATTGGATTTTTTTCAAACACGAAGAAAAAGAACTTTTCGTGAGCTCTTCTTTGTTTTTGTTCGATTCATCACCCAACCATCATCATGCAAGGATTTCAACAACCGTCGTTTCAGCAGCCCAACCTGAACAACCAATTCAATCCTATGAACTTTCCTCAGCAGCCTCAGCAGCAAGGATTTGCTGGACTGCCGTTTCAGCAGCAAGCGCAGGCACCACCTCCGCCTCAGCCGTTCTCCCAGCAGGTGCAACAGTTCATGCAGACCCATCCTGTGGCGGCTCAGCAACAGCAACAACAAGCTCCTCCTCTGCCGTACCAACAACAAGCTCCTCCTCTGCCGTACCAACAGCAAGCTCCACCTCAGCAGATGTTCCAACAGCAACAAGCTCCACCTCAGCAGATGTTCCAACAGCAACAAGCTCCACCTCAGCAACAAGGATTCGCGGGACTGCCGTTCCAACAACAGCAGGCGCCACCTCAGCAGCAGATGTACCAACAACAACCGTTTCAGCAGCAGCAAGCGCCTCCTCAGCAGATGTACCAGCAAGAGCAGCCCATGCAACAAGCGCCTCAGTTGCCATTCGCAAATCAGCAAGCTCCGCCTCCTCAACAGCAGTTGCCACCCACGGTGGACTTGTCTGGACTGGCTGCATTTGTTTCGATGAACAAGCCAGCAGAACAACCCGTTGTCCATCAAGAGGTTCATCAACCGCAAGCTCCCGTGGTCGAGCAAGTCCGAGCTGCACCGCCTCAACAGTTGCCAGCGATGATCATCTTTGGCGCTGAGCATGATCCGAATACGGGCATCTTCTCCATGAGGTATCCAACTTTCTTTTCGGGGTCTAGCGGTACGCGCTATAATTCCGTCTGGCAGTACGTGCTGGCGTGGAAGGCTCTGATGATGAACGATGTGGATATGTATAGCAAGATTATGGCCGTGGAGTACCCAGCGACGGAGCCTGTGAACTGGCAAGCGATTCAGGCGGCCATGGTCGAGATTGAGAAGCTGGGGTCGCAAGTGAAGAACTTCAACGTCGCTGCTTGGAATGAGAAGTGCCGCGCGATTCTGCATCAGGCTACATGCAACAAGTTCTGCCAGAATGACAGGTTGGCACATGCGATCTTGAACAGCGGCGACGCATTCTTCATCGAGGCCTCGGCTGATCGAGTGTTGGGAGCAGGCTTTTCTCCTCAGGAGCTGCAGCAACATCCCGTTGCAGAATGGGGACACAATCTCCATGGGCAAGTTTTGAACGAAGTGCGAGCAACGCTACGTCAGTATGGCAAGCTGCCTTGGGCGTCCGGAGTTGGACAAGGAGAGTCTTCGATGACGAGGAATAATGTGCAACTAGCGCCGGCGCAACCAGCAGCCAATGCAGTGGATACTCGTTCGTTCTTGGAGGACAACGTGCCAGCTGCTCCAGCTCCAGCGCCAGTTGCGGTTGTTGCTCCTATCGTCGAGCAAGCTCCCGTTGTTGTGGCTAGCGCAGAGCCAAAGAAGGAGGAGACTCCTGTCACCCCAGTTGTGGTCGTCGCTGAACCTATTGTGACAGCATCTGCAGAGACCCTGAAAGAAGAGGTCTCTGTCGTCGCTCCTGTTGTTGAGTCCAAGAAGGAGGAGGAGGTTGTAGCCATCGTTGCTGAGCCCAAGAAGGAGGAGACACCAGTTGTGGTTATTTCTACTCAGACTCCCATTCCTCCGGTCTCTGAGCCCATGGCAAACTTTTTGTAAATAACTAGGAGTAAAAAAAAAGAAAGCTATGTATCTAGCCCATAGCTTGGGCAAAAAAAAACAACTAAACTAATAAAAAAATATCAACCAATAATGGTTGGTACTACAACAAACACCATAGAATAAATTTTAAGAAGTGGTCTATAACCAAATTCACCCTTTGATCACATAAACTAATAAAAAAATATCAACCAATAATGGTTGGTACTACAACAAACACCATAG
>Ga0182030_10018569_pt1 | contig 13328 bp, 13 predicted proteins | sample 812S3MmetaG_FD_121299 | JGI IMG/M metagenome (GOLD analysis project Ga0182030, IMG submission 121299) | Permafrost microbial communities from Stordalen Mire, Sweden - 812S3M metaG (Illumina Assembly) | ecosystem: Environmental > Terrestrial > Soil > Wetlands > Permafrost | place: Sweden... | reverse complement strand
GCGCGGGTACCGCTCGGCGGGGTTCGACAGTGAACTGCGGATTGCCTTGCAGGCGCTGGAAGCGGCCGGCATCCAGGTGGAGACGCAGGTGGAGCCGCCGCCGCTTTCGCCGGCGCAGGAGACGGTCTTCGCCATGGCCCTGCGCGAGGCCGTCACCAACGTGGTGCGCCACGCCCACGCCACGGTTTGCCGGTTGACCCTGCGCCAGGCCGGGCGCTTTTGCGAGATGGTGATTGCCGATAACGGACTCGGCGGCGCGCTCGACGAAGGCAGCGGACTGAGCGGCATGCGCGAGCGGGTGGAAGCTCTGGGCGGCGCACTCCACCGCGACGGTTCGCACGGCACCGAACTGCGCATCCGGGTGCCGGTATGAAGATCCGCGTGATCGTGGCGGAGGACCAGGCTATGGTGCGCGGTGCGCTGGCCGCGCTCCTGACCACCGAAGGCGATTTCGAGATCGTGGGGCAGGCGCAGAACGGCCGCGAGGCGCTCGACATGGTGCTGGCCGCGCCGCCCGATGTTCTGCTCACCGATATCGAAATGCCGGAGCTTACCGGTCTGGAACTGGCCGGCGAATTGAAGCGGCGCAAGCTGCCCGTGAAAGTAGTCATCCTGACTACGTTCGCCCGCGCCGGATATCTGCGGCGGGCGCTGGATGCGGGGGTGTCCGGCTACCTGTTGAAGGACGCGCCGGCGGCCACGTTGGCCAATGCCATCCGCAGGATTCGAGCGGGCGCACGGGTAGTGGACCCGGAACTGGCGGCGGAGGCGTGGACCGAAGCCGATCCGTTAACCGATCGCGAACGGCAGGTACTGCGCTACGCCGGCGAGGGAATCGCCAGCGCCGAAATCGCGCAGCGTCTGGAGCTTTCCGAGGGCACCGTGCGCAACTACCTGTCGGAAGCCATGAGCAAGCTGGGAGCGGCCAATCGCACCGAGGCCGCGCGCATCGCCCGCCAAAAGGGATGGTTGTGAAAAGAGCTTTCAGTTCAGCTCCGACTGCTCGTAAGTTGTTGACTCCTGGTCTGACCTGGGATGACTCCGCACCGAGAATCGAGAACCTCAGAACTCCTGACGTCGTGGAATTTGGGATGAGCCCGTTTTCGTGGCGCAGGCACTCCTGCCTGCTGGGTCGAGACTCTGGACTCCTGATGTCGCCCGCAATTTCGGTTGGCCCGGGAAGATTTGGTGAGCCACTTCGGGCCGCCACTCGCTGGCGAGCGTTTCGAAGGTGGGGCAGGCGGTGCTCGCCTTCGCTCGATCGTATTCGAGCAGCGGGCCCAAATTCAGCGCGGATGGGCAGGCGGCACCGCCTTGCCCCACCTGCGAAGCTCTCGCCATCGAAAGGAATGGCTCAGCCCATTTTCCCCGCCACGCAGAAATTGCGGGGCGACATCAGGAGTTCTGAGCCTGCGGCGGACTTCAGAGGAACTTGCAGAATTCGAGGAAACCGCTTGCTTGCGCGCGCGGCTCAGAACGGCGTCGCAATGTTTGCAAGTGTTTACGGAGCCGCGACCGCGAGGAAGCGGGCTCACTACCGAATATTGCAATAGCCTTGCCCACTACGGCCGCAACACCACGCGACCCGGCTGTCCGTCCGCCACCAGTTGGTACGCCTCGCGAGCCTGCTCGAGCGGCAGCACTTTACTAATCGGCGGCGCCACATACGCGCCAGCCTCAAAACCCGGCGTCAACAACCGCAGGATCTCCGCCGCGGCCGTCAGACCGCGCTTCAGCGAATCCACTCCGAAGAGCTGCGATTCGTTGCGGTAGAAATCGATGAGGTCAAAGCCGACGCGCCGCTCCGACCCGCCGCTGATCTCCACTAACCGTCCGCGATGCGCCAGCAGCTTCACGGCAGTCTCAAACATCGCGCCGCCAACCGTATCCAGCACCACATCGGCGCGAATGCCGTCGAGCCCTTGACTTGCCGTCGCGATGCGGACGTCGGCCAACTTCGCTGCCGGCGACTCCTCCGGGAGCGGTCCCCGGCTGATGGCGACCACGCGCGCCCCCAGGTATTTCGCCAACTGAATCGCCGCGCCGCCCACGCCGCCGCCGGCCCCGATCACCGCCAGCGTTTCGCCCTTCGAGAGCCGTGCGTAGTCCACCACGCCGCACCACGCGGTCAGGAAAATCACGCCCAGACAGGCCGCCGCCTCGTGCGACAAGTGATCGGGCCTGCGGACCAGGCTCGCGCGGGGCACCTCGATATACTCCGCGTGGGTGCCGTCGCGCGTGAAGCCCACGTCGCCGCCGGTTCCCCAGACCCATGCGCCGATCCATTCGGCCGGCCCTTCCACTACCACTCCGGAGTAATCGCGGCCCGGAATGCGCGGCAACGTGGTCTGCGACATTCGGCCCGCGACATTCTTCACATCGCTCGGATTGACGGACGCTGCCTCTATCCGCACCACCGCGGTGGACACCGTGGCGCGCGGATTGGGCCGGTCGACTAAGTGGAGCTGGGAGACATCTCCGAACTGGCGAAACTCGATGGCTCGCATAGTTACCCGCGCAACAGCCCCAGCGGCTCCTCGAACTTATATCCCGGAAAGACCCGCGCCATGTCCTTCTGCCCCAGGTGGCCGCCGACCAGTTCGCTCAGCACCGCGCGGAAGTCCGTGGTCACCGCCAGGTCGCGGCCCTCGTAGAGTTGCTCCTTTGCGAGACCGGGCCACCGTCCGTAAACTTTGCCTCCGGCGACCGGACCGCCCGGCACCATCATCAGGCTGCCGTGCCCATGGTCCGTGCCGTTATCGCCGTTCTCCTGCGCGATGCGTCCGAATTCCGACATCGTCACCAGAACGATGTCTTCCATGCGGTCGCCCATATCCTGGCAAAAGGCCGCCAGAGCGGAGCTGAACTGACGCAGCAATTGCGGCAACTGCTGCTGCTCATTCTGATGATGATCCCACCCGCCGATTTCCGCGAATGGGGCAATCCCTCCAGAACGTTGGGCTGAACCCTGGCCAGCACCTGCCAGCGTTTGTCCGGGTCCAGCGCCAGAATCGCCGCGGTGCGTTCCTCCGCCGTGCCATTCATCACTTTGCGCCGTCGGTCGTTGGTCAGGCTGTCGCGGGGCTTGAGTTTCGCTTCCAGCACCGGATTGGCGGGAATCCGTTCGGGATGCAGTTGGATCTCGATTCATTTGTCGACTCCGACGCGCCGGACCTCGTCGACATCGCCCGGCCGCGGACCGAACGTCAGCCGATTGAGTGCGTGCAGGATCTGTCGATCCTGGGTGAGCTTCCTGTCGAAGCGGCTATTCGCTCCGCCATCATGGGAAAAGCCGGCCGCCAGCAGGATCGCCGCCGCCATAGTGAGCACCGGACGTATGCCAGTCACGTTGCACCTCCGTGAATATATGACGCAAGTATAGCCCAGAATTGTGGATAAGTTCGACAAGCTGTGTTTCAGAACTCCTGATGTCGTGGAATTTGCGGTAAGCCCGCGGGCGGGCAGGCGGCACCGCGTGCCCCACCTGCGAAGCTCTCGCCATCGAAAGCAAGGGCTCAGCCTATTTTCCCCGCCAGGCAGAAATTGCGTGGCGACATCAGGAGTTCTGATGTTCGGCTGCGCACAAAAAACCGGGGCCAGAGGAGCGTGCCTCCGGTCCCGGTTCTCGCGCTGAACGAATCGGTTAGTTCTTAGACTGTGAGGAAAAACTCGCCCGTAACTTCGGTCCAGTTCGCCTCGGGAATGGCTGACAGCAGATCTTCGGCCGGCCGGCCGCCATCCGCCGCCACGGCGCCGGCCAGCGCGGGTTGCTTGGCGTACAGGCGCTCCACGGATTCGCGCATCCACTCTCTGACTAAGGTTTTGGGGACCAGGTTGCGGCCGGTATTCTCTTCATCGGGCACATGCACGGCCACCAGCCACCCTTTGCCGTACGGGTCTTGCCGGACGATTGTGGGATTCTTAAGCGCCTCCGTGTTGATTTCCATCACTTCGCCTTCGGTGGGCGAGACCATCTCGGTCTTGCGGCCGTCGCGGTAGAACGAGAGAACTTTTTGGCCTTGGCGAATCCACTGGCCGGGCTTGGGCAGTTCGATTTTCTCCAGCCTGCCCAAGAGCGCCGCGGCAAATTCATCGGCGCCCACACGGACTACATTCTTGCGCTCCTGCATCAACCAGGCATGACCGGGGTGGTAGGAGAGTTTCTCGGGAACCAGAAATCCGTCGACATAGTCGGGCCTGGTCTGAGTTTGGGAGAGCCGCAGGGCTTCGGCCGGAACCGTGTCGATCGCTTTGCGGCGATTCAACATGTAATCCACTACGATGAAACCCAGGAAAGTTACAAGAACCAGAATGACTGTCATATTCGTCCAACCTTTCTGTCTCTCGTAAGGGCACGGGGCATGCCAAACTTCAAGGTTTTTGGCGGTTGTATCTATCGTGTTTTCTAGTCATTACGGGCTGTGGTTTTATTCAACGATCAGGGCGTGTGGAAAAATCCAACGGCTGGCTGTCGAGTTTCGCATGGGTGGGTCATAGAATGAGTGAGATACACTCGCTGTCGTTGATTCCGACAAGGCTGTCGGAAATGCCAACATATTCAGAACTCCTGATGTCGTGGAATTTGCAGTGCGAAGCTCTCGCCATCGAAAGGAATGGTTCAGCCCATTTTTCCCCGCCAGGCAGAAAATGCGGGGCGAGATCAGGAGGCCTGAGATTGGGAAGATGAAACGCTCGAACGCCCTGCCGGCGGTGCGACAAAAAAGAAACCGCTCCCTACGGTCAGAAGCGGCCGGAGGGAGCGGTCTTGCCCTTACGTTTAGAAGCTAAGCCGCACCGACAGATCGATGCGGCGGTTGTTGGCGGTTGAGCCGGCGCCACCTCCAGGACCGCCACCACCAAAGTTGGTGTTGACACTGGTTGCCTGGCCGAACTGGTTCGAGGTAAGCACGCCCTGGTAGCCACCCGGATTGAGGTGGTTCAGTGCGTTACTGATGGTCGCGCCCACCTGGACGCTGTAGCGCCGGTCGGAGCTTGCGCCGCCACCACCGCCACGTCCGCCGCCGCCACCCATGCGCATACCGCCGCCACCGCCGCGTCCGCCGCCGCCACCAGGACCTCCGCCGAATCCGCCGCGTCCGCCGCCACCGAAGCCGCCGGGGCCGCCGGGACCACCGGCGCCAGCGGCGGCTGCGGCGGCCGTAGCCGCATCCGGGGTGCGCCTCGCACCGAAGCCAAACACACGGTAAATGCGCATATTGATCGAAATGACATCGGGCATAGTGAGGTAGTTCCGCGGCACCAGGTTGGAAGGAATCTTGCCCGGGTTACTGGGGTCCAGAACGCCGCTGTAGTTTGTGCTGAAGTTTCCGAGCGGCGTGCAGACTACACCGCTCACGCCGCAGGCCGCCCCGGAGGCCGCAAACAAGGCCCGCGCGTCCCCTTGATCGCCGTAGATGTCCTGCCCTGTAACCACGTCGTAGGGAGCGCCCGAGTGCGCCGTAATAGTTGGCGCGACCGTGATCTTATACGGGCCCTGCAGGGTGCCGATGACCGTGAGATTGGAGCGCCGGTTGAGGTTGGAGGTGCCCCAATCCTCCATGAAGTTGTAGGGATTGGTGGGTGTGCCCGGCAGATCGTTGGCATGGGTGTACTGATAGTTGCCCTGCAGGGAAACGCGCCGGTTGAAGCGGGTGTTGAAGTTGACCATCACGATGTTCTGTTTGAGCAGGCCGCCGGATTCATATTCGTAAATATCGCCGGCGCTATACCCGTAAGGAAAAATGCCATTGGTAGGACCAGGCGCAGCCTGCACGTTATAGGTGCCGGGGAGTGGAGCGTTGATCGGCACGGTTTGCCCCATGTGGTTGGCGCGGTTGTTGGTATAAGTTACCGCCACGGTGGTGTTATGGGGCAACTGGCGCTCCACTCCGATGGCGCTTTGCAGGCTGTAATCGGCCCTCAGCTTCGGGTCGACGATGTTAATAGTGTTTTGACCCGGGGTGAGCGTGGAGGGATTGGGAATAATAGGGAAAAATGTAGGGTTATAGACCGTGTACTCGAGCTGGTTGATGCCATTATTCAGGGCGGCGTTCTCAAATGAGCCGAAGCCGATGCGATCGTAGAAGATTCCGTATCCACCGCGGATCACGGTCTTCTGCGGACCGTTCTTGGCCGAGCCGGGAGCGAAGGCAAACCCGACGCGGGGAGCCCAATCGCGATGGTCGCTAATCAGGCTCTGCACTTCATAGCGCAGTCCCAGGCTCAAAGTGAAGTTCGGACGGACGCGCCAGTCGTCCTGCACAAACGGGCTGGCGTCCCAGCGGTCCATGCTGATATACGAGATACCGGACTGGATACTGAACTTGGTGGGACCGCCGCCCAGCGCCTGAATCTGCGCTCCGGTGAGCCCCTGCTGCTGCAATTGCAGGAAGAGAATGTACTGTTCGAGCGACGTCACGCCGCCAGTGCATGCTTGCGTTGGACCGGCCTCGCAGCCGCCGAATGTGAACGTGCCGTTGAAGCCCTGCGGGTTGTTGTCCTGGTCGCTCTCCCGCCGGGCGCGCACTCCGGCGTGGATGGTGTGGGTGGCATGCACGTAGGTGCTGGTATTGGTGAGCTCGAAGTGCTTACCGGTATCGTACTTGTTCCCGATTCCGTTGCCGCCGGTGGAGAATTCGCCCGAGACACTGATGCTGGGAACCAGGTTGCCCGGCGTTTGGCTCACGGTTCGCGTGAACTGGAATCGCGTCTCGTTCACCAGATGAGAGGTGAGGATGGAGGTTTCGGTGACCATCAGATTCTGGGCGTTGCCGCTGGAATCGTAAGACCTGTCGTTGGGGAAGCTGGCCACGGAGTAACCCGGCGGAAGCACGTTGCCCCCGTAGCCCTGGTTGTCGGCGGAATTGAAACGTTCCTCGAAGCGCACCGTAAGAGTATGCTTATCGGTGATGGCATAATCCAGGCGCGGCGTGAGGGTGGTGTTGTGAGTCGGCGCCACCAGGGAGGTGGCCAGATGGGTTACGCCGTACGTCGTGGGATCCACGTAGAACGCGTTGGTGATGAGGTTGTTCTGGATATTGCGTCGCTGCACATCGAAATTGAAGGAAGTCTTGTGGTTGATGGGTCCGCTCACATTGCCGCCGAAGTTGCGGACCGAGTACGGCGGTTTGTTGGAGGCGAAGGGATTCCGCGAATCCCAGATGGAGTCGGTGTCGTTAAAGAATGCCGTCCCCCGGAACTTGTCGGTGCCCGGCCTGGTGAGGATTTCGATACGGCCGAAGCCCAGCCGGTCGAACTCCGCCGAGAACGGATTCTGATTGATGCGGATCTCGCGGATGGATTCCTTGGGAGGCAATTGGCCGCCGCTGAAGCCGTCTATATAAATCGAGCCGCCGTTGGGGCCGGCGCCCGGTCCGGCCAACGCCTGCAGGGCATCGGCAAGATCGTCGGGATCGTCGGGCAGCGCCATCAGATCGTCCCCTTTGATCACCAGTGCGGTGGCGTTATTGTCGGGCTCCACGCTCACGCTGGCGCCCGGCTCGCCTTTCACCGTGATCTCCTCTTTCTCGCTGCGGATGGAGAGTTGGATGGGAAGCTGCACGGTACCGCCGGCGCTGACCGTTACCAGTTTACTGAACGGCGAAAAACCGGGGAAGGTCACGCTCACGGTGTAATCTCCGGGCGCCAATCCAATAAAGGTGTAGACTCCGTCCACCTGAGCCTGCACGGTTTTCCGTGTGGCGCCGGCGGTCAAGGTCACCACCGCGGCCGGGATGACCGCGCCCGAATCGTCAGTGAGAGTGCCTTTGATAATCCCCGTCCTCTGCTGGGCGGACGCCGGGTAAACTGTTAGCGCGACGGCTAAGAGTACCAAAATAATCCTGTGCAAGTTCCTCATGATTCTCCCTTGAACAACATTTCAGACAGACTAATTTCCTTCGCCGCCGCCGCCACCGCCCAGGTTCCACCCACTCATAATGTCGCGAGCGGAGTTGGGCGCCGCGGTGAGGAGCGGTTCTACGCCCGCCAACAACATGACTGCAGTTACATGGGACGGGTCGCTGCCCATGGTGGTGGAAACCATGACGGCATCGCCAGCTTTGAGATCGGCCAACGGAATAGACGGAAGGCGTTCCAACAGTTGCGAAAGGTCCCCGACGCCGGCGCGGCCACCGCCGCCACCGCCGCCGCGCATTCCCCCGCCGCCGCGGCCTTCCGGCGAGGCCCCTTGCGCAGCGCCCTGGCCACGGCCCGGCCCGTAGCGGCGCGCCAACTGCATGGACGTTTGCTGATCCAGCTTCTTCATGGTGGAATCGGAATCCACGCGAATGGTGAGGGGCTTCTTAGTGGCCAAGTCCTTCACCTGCATCTCGCCGGCCGCGGCGTTTATGGAAACGATGGTAGCGGCCAGTTGGCGAAACGTACCGGCATAGACGATTTCGGCGGTGGTGGCCGCGCCGTCCGCGCTGCGGTTGCCTAAGGCGTGGACCTGATCGCCCACTTTGATTTCGGCGAAGGCACTCGGTTTGGCGTCGGCCGGCTTGGCGGAATCGAGCGAATACCGATGGTACTCGGTCTTGTCCGAGGGCGTTACCGTAACTGTCCGCGAGCCGACTTTCAAGGTGATGGTTTTGGCCGCGGCATCCACCGCGGTCACCGTGCCGACGGTTCCCCGTTTGCGCCAGTCGTCCAGTTCCCGTTTGGCGATTTCGGCGAGATCCGCCTTGGTGCGGACCACCAGGCTGGTCGCCTGGATGCTCTTCTCGCCGGCGGCTCCACGGTAATAAGCCACTACCCGGTCACCCTCATTGATATCCGTAAGCGTCAACCTGGGAGCCTTGGCCGGGTCGGTTACGTCGGGGGACATATGCAGGATCAGGGTGGTATCGCCTGTGGTAACGGTAATGGTTTCGCCCTTGTCGGTTTTCAAGGACACCTGCCTGGTTTGAGCGGCGACGGAGGTCACCGCGCCAACCACCTGGCTGCGGGGAGCGCTTTGCGGCCGGGCGGCCACGGGAAGGGCCAGGATAGCCAAGACAGACAGACACGTTTTCGCCACGAGTGTTTCGGATAACCGCATATTGAACTCGGCGTCTCGAATGTATGGAAGGTTACGGCCGGCATCCGGAGAAATGTTCCCCGGCTCCGGGTTGGCCGTCGTTGGTTCCCCCCGAATTAGCCGAACGGCTTCCGCCAGGGGCGCCCCCGAGAGGCCGTCAGTCGTGATAGGATTGGCGTGATTGGAGGTGGACAATGGCTCTCTGTTCGCGACGCAACTTCTTGAAAACCGGGCTTGCCGCGGGGGTACTCGCGGGAAGCGGAGGACTGCGCCTTCGGGCGGCGCGTGGAACCGCAACCGACTGGGTGACGCTGGGGAAATCCGGCGTGAAAGTAACACGTCTTGCCCTGGGCACGGGCACAAAGAGCGGGCAGGTACAGCGCGACTTGGGGCAGGAAGGCTTCACGCGGCTGGTCCGCCACGCCTATGACCAGGGCGTCCGCTTCTTCGAGACCTCCGAAACCTACGGCGGGATGCACCAGATGCTGGGCGTGGCGTTGAAGGGCCTGCCGCGCGACAGCTACCGGCTGATGTCCAAGGTGACGACCCGCGCGAGCGTGGACCCGCAGGTAAAGATCGACGAGCTGCGTAAGCTGGCCAACACGGACTATTTCGATATCATGCTGATGCACTACCAGCATACGGACACCTGGCCGGCCGACACGGCACGCTGGCAGGACGGGATTCTGGAAGCCACGGCAAAGAAGGCCATCATTGGGCATGGCGCGTCGGTACACGGGCTGCCGGCGCTGCGCCGTTTTCCGGGAAACCAGTGGGTCGACATCGCCATGATCCGCATGAACCACAAGGGCGCCGCGATGGACGCGGAAGATTACAACACCACCGGGCCGGGAAACGTGACCGAAGTAGTGGCGCATGTGAAGGAAGTCCATCGGCAAGGCATGGGTGTGATCAGCATGAAACTGGTGGGAGAAGGCGCCTTCACAACCCGCGAAGACCGGCAGGCTGCCATGAAGTTCGCATTCAACAATGCCGGCGTGGATAGCGTGACGGTGGGCTACAAGAGTACCGCCGAGATCGACGAAGCGATTGAGAATTTAAATCTCGCGCTGGCGTAGGACGCGGTCGCGCGACGGGCCGGCCACTTGCGCCGGCCGATTGATATCTCTGTCTCTACCCTTTAGCCGGCGGTGTGCGGTCCGGCATACGCCCAACCCCCCCGGGTGCCTGCACGTTTTCGGGAACCCCTCGAGGCGGAAAACAGTTGTGACTCGAAATCACCAGGAAATCTGTCAGGAGTTCCGCTCCGCGCCGACTATCTTATATGTGGAGCAAAGTGGAACCCTCGGTGGAACGAATCGAAAGCCAGGACGAACTCTACCGTAAGGCTGCGGAGGGGTATTTCGGAGTCTTACGGTACGGTAGCTTGCGGCTACTGCGGTGGCTGAATGCAGATCGGTGCGCCATCGAAGGAGCCACTGGAGAGACCGACGGGCGAACTGGCGATGGTAATGGTCAGATTCGAGAGTAACGGGTTAAACACGGTGCCCCCACAGGCCGGCGCCGATGGAAAACTGTCCGGCAGCTTAAGATTGATCTGGTAAAGTCCGATTTGACCGAACGTCTGCCCGACATATAGCGGCTGTACCGCGCTGCCGCCCAGTGAGACCGGCTTGGCGTCGACCGGACGCGATGGGCCGGCGTTCGGGTGAAAATCAAAATTCGCGAAAATCCCGTTCATCGCGCCCAGCCCGGTAGCATAGATGACCACAACCTCGCCCGCCGTCGCCGGGGGACCGTCCGCGAGCAAGGTGCCGTCCGCGTGCGTTACGCAGACGCTGAAGCCCGCTCCGCAATTCGTCAGAACGTGGATCATATCGGGAACCGCATTCACCCCGAAACTCTTGCTGTCCACGCCCGATTGCGACACCACTACCACCGTGTCCATTTGGAAGTAGTAAGGATCTGTACCCAGGTCCGCGGGGATTACAACGGTGATACCGGTGATCAGGCAATCCGGCCCGGTACCCGGGTAGTTTTCATCGCAGCCGTTGGTTTGGTCAATGGAAAGAATAGGAACCGCAAACGTGGCCGAATAGGCCCTTAAGACCTGCTTGATGGTGACGGAGACGTTCGCCAGCGTTGTTGGTAAGGGTAGCGCGGCATGAACGGGTACCGAGGCGATTACGCTCATCCCCGCAAGCCAGAACGTAGTCACCTGCCCCGGTGCAATTGCGATGCCGGGGGACAGTCCGTTGCCGGCTCCAACCAGCGTCGGGCCGCCTTGCCCAAAGGCGTGCGGCAATGCCAGGAAAAGCAGCGATGGGAGTATTGTCTTGCTGTGGTTCATAGGAAGAGGCCTTTCGTTATTGGGGAGCGAGCGGATTGGACGGGAAGGGATCGGCTCTATGCGATGCTATTCAACACCGCTCATTACCAAAGACCATTACAGATTGACTTTAACTACAGGGGGCCACAGAAAATTTGTTGAGCGGCACGCCCCCGGAATTAGCCTCCACTTCACTGAAACGGGCAGCCCGGTGTGGGCGCTCCAGTCTTCCCAGGAGCTGCCGTACAGACGGGCGTCGTACCCAAGGTAGCGCGCCAGGAAATACACTACCGTGGCTGGCTGGCCGGAGGGGCGTGCGCGCAATCCGGCAGTGGTTACTTCGCCTGCATCCCCTCGATGTAATTCATCAATGCGTGAATGCGGTCCTGGGCACTATTCAAGTTGCTACTCATGTTGCGGAGTTCGCTGCCCCAGATCGGCATGTCTTTGGAGCCGTGGGCCGGAGTGGTCACCTCTCCGTTCAGGATCTTGAGAAAGCGATCTTCCGGAAATGTGCCATGATTTTGCCGGCCGATCTGAGTCAGATCGGTGGGATGTTGCTTGAGAGCGTCCGCCGCCGGACCGGCGCCTTTTCCATCTACGCCGTGACACACGGCGCAGTACTGGCCATAGAGCACTTTTCCACTGATGGCAGTAGTTGGATGGACCGGCACCTCTTTGACCTGTTTGGTGTTTTGGGCTGCCGCGCAGACGGCGAAACACGCAAACGTGGACAAAAAGGGTAAAAGAGGCCTTAAAATCTTCATAAGCGAATTGTAATGCCGATTCGAGCAAAAAGGAAGAGCAATCGCAGAGGTTCACCAAAAGGGCCACCAGTCCGGACAACAGAATTCCTCGATACGGGTCTCCCTGTTTTCCATAGCCGCCCCGCGCCGATTGCGCGGACGATAGAGCCTCGCATAATACAGTTACGGTCCGGCGGGGCTCGCGCCAAAGACAATGTAGTCGCCCGGGAAGCCAAGGGGCATGAGGAACGGCCAGACGGGGGTTAGCGGGTAGAGGCGCGAACTCAACCAGAGCTTCGGCGACAGCGCGAATCCGGCGAGCAATCCCAGGATTACGCAGATTCTCAGCGATTCGCAGGACCTGGCGCGGCCGCCCACAGAGAGCTCCATCGGAGTGATTCGGCTCAGTCTACATCATCGTTGAAGGTAGCAGAAATTGCGCGCGAGAGGTCTTTGGTACTATAGTTGCTGCCTCCATTGTTTACTAATATGAAACGCGCATTTCTTTTTATTCTGCTCGCGGCGGCGGCCACTCTGGCAGCGCAGGAGCCGGATGTCACCGGAGACTGGCAGGGCACGCTGACCGTCGGCCCGGACCAGATTCACCTGACGCTGCACATCTCCGCGGGCGACAACGGTACATTGAAGGCCACCATGGACAGCGCCGAACAGGGTGCCAAGGGCGTGCCGGTGACCACCATCGTACTGAAGGACCGGAAACTGACGTTGACGATGGACTCCATTCACGGCACTTACGACGGCACCGTGAATTCCGCCAGGGGCGCAATCGCCGGCACCTGGAGCCAGGGCCAGCCGATGCCGTTGACTTTTACCCGCCCGCCAAAGTCTACCGGCTCCACGAAACTGTCCGAACTCGAAGGCATCTGGCAGGGCACTCTCCAGGTGGGCGGCCGGCAATTGCGCCTGGTGTTTCATATTACAACTGCCGCGGATGGGCTGGCGGCCACCGTGGACAGTCCGGACCAGAGCGCCTCCGGTCTGCCGGTGACCAGCGCCCGGCGGGATGGCGATACGCTGGTGCTGCAGTTGCCCGACCTCGGGGCGAAATTCCAGGGCACTATTGCCAAGGATCTTTCGGCGATCGATGGTGCTTTCACACAAGGTGGTGCGTCGCTTCCTTTGACTCTCAAACGGAATGCGGATGCCAAGTAGAAGCGCGGGTGGCGCGGCAAGAGCCGTTGGCTATTGGCTTTTGGCTCCTTTTGACGCGCCTGCGGCGCTTCCGGAGCGTTGTTTTCAACACCCGCCGACG
>Ga0182030_10018568_pt1 | contig 13328 bp, 10 predicted proteins | sample 812S3MmetaG_FD_121299 | JGI IMG/M metagenome (GOLD analysis project Ga0182030, IMG submission 121299) | Permafrost microbial communities from Stordalen Mire, Sweden - 812S3M metaG (Illumina Assembly) | ecosystem: Environmental > Terrestrial > Soil > Wetlands > Permafrost | place: Sweden... | reverse complement strand
TCATAATTCATTATGGCGCTGTTGTTTTTTTAATTTAGCAGCATCAATTAACCTTTTGATTATGAGAAGACTTTCCACTCCGGTATTTGCCATGCTGCTTGCTGTTGGTTTTGTGGCTTACCTGGCCCACCTTCATTTTACTTCCGCAAAACGGATTGAAAGCCTGTATACCAGCGATAGTTCCGACGACCCTAACGGAGCAAGCGCCTACCAGTTTATGCGCACCCGCAACCCCGCAACCAATCAGCTACCCTATAACATGCGCGCCCGCGAAATGGCCTTTGCCGCCACCCTGCCTCAACACAACGAAAACGAACGCAGCGCTACCCAATGGCAAAACCGCGGGCCTTACAACCTGGGTGGAAGAACCCGTTCCCTGGCGCTTGATGTAACCAACGAGAATATAGTATTTGCCGGCCAGGTAACCGGCGGTATGTGGCGCAGTGTTGATTCGGGTGCGCACTTTACGCAGATTACAACACCCCAGCAGTTACACTCCACCACCTGCATTGTGCAGGATAAACGCACCGGGCATACCAACACCTGGTATTACGGCACCGGCGAGCAATATGCCGTAGTAAACGCAGCAGGCTTCGTAGGCCAGTTTGCAGGCGATGGTATTTTTAAATCTACCGATGGTGGCTTAACATGGGCCCTGCTTCCGTCAACCATGTCTGATACTATTCCCAACCCATTATTTCAGCCGCGCAATTTTGATTTTGTATGGCAGATAGCCACCGACAACAGCCGCACCGATAGCGATATTGTTTATGCTGCCGTAGTAAACGGTATTTTCCGCAGTGCCGATGGTGGCAACACCTGGGTACCGGTGCTTGGCCTCGATACTGCAAACAGCACAGTTGCTCAGTATAGCGATGTAGCCGTAACGCCTACCGGGGTAATATATGCCACCATTTCCGACGAAACCGGCCTTGGCGGGTACTACCGCACCACCGATGGTTTTAACTGGACCAACATTACCCCACCTACTTTTCCAACCGGTTGCCGCAGAACTGAAATTGGTATTGCCCCAACCGACGAAACCCAGCTTTATTTTATTTCCGAAACACCCGGCACCGGCCTCACCGGCCATTCGTTGTATAAATACAAATACCTCTCGGGCAATGGCACCGGCACCGGTTGTATCTGGAGCAAAAGGACCGCCAATATTCCCGACGACCACTGCACCGGTTATTACACCTTCGACTTTAAAAAATACAGTTCTCAAAACTCGTACGATATGTTTATTGCGGTTTCCCCGCTCGATACTAATATTGTATACTTAGGGGGCACCAACATTTACCGCTCAACTTCCGGGTTCGACTCAGCCGCCTATACCTGGATGGGAGGGTACCAGTGCGATACCGCCAACCTGGCTAACTACGTTTATCCCCATCATCACCCCGATCAGCACCGGTTGGTGTTTCTGCCTTCAAATCCTGATGTAGCCTACTCTGCAACCGATGGCGGCGTTATGAAAACCTATGGCGTAAACGACCCGGTAGTAAGTTGGGAGCTGATTAACAACGGCTACAACACCGGCCAGTTTTATGGCGTAGCGGTTGAACCGGGTAACACAAACAGCCCCGAAATAGTGGGCGGCCTGCAGGATAACGGCAGCTACTTTACCGGTTCGCGCGATTTTACCCAACCATGGCCCAAAGTATTTTACGGCGATGGCGGCTATTGCGCCATTACTCACGGCCGAACCAACTATTACCTCAGCTGGGAACAGGGCCATACCTTTAAACTGGCCATTGACGATAACGGCAACGTTAACGGCCTTACGCGCATAGACCCCAAAAGCGCCGGCGACAGTTACTTGTTTGTAGCACCCTTTATTTTAAACCCCGCCGATGATAACTACATGTACCTGGCTTATGCAAACGTTATTTACCGCAACGATTCGCTTTCGTATATACCTATAACCGGTAACCAGTATACCGGCATTACCCAAGGTTGGAAGGTATTGACTAACTCGGGCACTGTGGGCCAGATAAACCCACCTTACATCTCCACGCTCAAATTCAGCGATGCCGACCCCGACCTGCTTTACTTTGGCACTAACGCCGGACAGGTTTACAAAATGGACAGCGTGCGCACCAGCACCACCAGCCCGCGCATCAACATTACCGACAGCCTCTTTCCCGCTGGCGCTTATGTAAGCAGTATTGAGCCCGACCGGTTGAATGCCAACAACGTATTGTTAACCTTTAGCAACTACGAAGTAATCAGCGTATGGTATACCACCGATGGCGGCCAAACCTGGGCCGACGTAAGCGGTAACCTGGAAGAGAACCCCGATGGCACCGGTAACGGCCCCTCGGTAAACTGGGGCACTATCTATAACGACGGCGCCACCAAAATGTATTACGTAGGCACCAGCATCGGCCTCTTCTCTACCGATACCCTCAACGGCCTCAACACCGTATGGACACAGGAAGGCCCCAACACCATTGGCAACGTAGTGGTTGATATGATGACCGCCCGCGCCTACGACGGCAACATAGTAGTAGGCACCCACGGCAACGGCGTATACTCCAATCAGGTATTTACCCCCTCCGCCATAGCCACCGTAACGCCCGACCAGCTGCACATAACCACCTACCCCAACCCCTTCAACAACAACATCATCATCTCGCTAAACGGCATCACCAAAGGCTTTGTAGAAGCCGACGTATACGACCTCAACGGCAAGCTAATCCGCAAACTAAGCGACACCAACACCACCCAACTAACCTGGAACGGCCTCAACTACGCCAACACCTCCTGCGCCACCGGCACCTACCTCATAAAAGTTACCACCGGTGGTAAAAGCGCATTTAGCAAGGTGGTAAAGGTGAATTAGGCTGCTTGCATTAAAACTCCCCTCCTGATTCAGGAGGGGCTGCCCTGGGGGTGGTGGCTGTTGACAGTTATAGCTACCATGCAAAAACTTTTAAAAACCCTTTGTCCTTTCTGTCCTTTTTGTCCTAAAGTGACTCACAAAAGGACAATAAGGACAATAAGGACACGCACTTATTTTTTTATTTTTTGGAAGCTCCAACTGGTTCTGCTGCTAAGCCCCTTGCGTTGCCCGGTGAAGATCAAACCTGCACCCCCACTTGCAAAGCCAGTATTTGGGACAGAAACACATTACAAATGAGGAAACCACAACATCCTGGTTACAAACGACGAGTTGGTACATAATAGTCGACGGTTTTCCGGGTATTGCGGGTGTGAAGGGAATAGGGTAGGTTTGAGGGATATTATATTCTAAGTTACTTTGAAAAGAACGGAGATTAGTTGAGTTTAAAATAATACAGTCGCATGAATGAAAAAAAATGTTTTGTCATAATGCCATTTGCTGGAACAACTGAAAAGCATTCTGAACAGTATTGGACAGAATTTTTTGAGAAGTTTTTAAAGCCGGAAATGGAGTCCATTGGTTATTCATGTGAACGGTCTAAAGCCGCGCCGGATAGCATTATCCAAAGTATAATCAGACAACTAAATAATTCTGACATCGTTTTAGCCGTGCTGACAGATTTTAATGCAAATGTTTGGTATGAACTTGGAATAAGGCATACATTGAAGAGAGGCACCATTATGCTAATTGAGGAAGGGCACAAGTTGCCATTTGATATATCGCAATACGGAGTTTTGCATTACAGTGATAAGCTAAGCGCAGGTGAAAATTTTAAAGAAAGACTTAAACAATTTTGCGAAAAAATTGAATTGGAACGAAAGGCTGACAATCCTGTCCAAACATTTTTAGAAAGTGAAAATTTAATAGTTAACAAAGATGAAGCTAAAAGCATAAATGAATTATTACATGGAATTAATTGGGCGGAGTTACCAATTTCTCAGCTCGCCCATTTCCATGAGGCTAAGTTTCATTTTTACATAATAAATAGCGATAGTAAAAAAGTAATGGATGTAGCTGGCTCCTCAAAAAAGGATGGTGGGAAAATTCATCTATGGAAACAACATGAATTCGATAATCAAGTATGGGAAATTAGACATCGGTATGGGGATATATATACTATAAGTTCCAAAATTAGCGGTAAATGTTTAGAAGCTCAAAGTGGCTTGGAAGTCAATTCAACACCGATTCAACAGAACGAATTCAAAAACCTTCGTAATCAACTTTGGAAAATTATTCGCAACGAAGACAAATCGTATCGAATAATACTTAGTTCTGGCGATAAATGCATAGAAGCCGATGCGCAGACGGTCCATGAAGATGGTGGTAGGATAATCTTGCATGACTATAATAGTGGTAGTCATCAGAATTGGATTTTACAACCAATCCCAATAACTTTTAAATAAAATATGTATACAGTCACCGGGTCTCCCTTTCGTTGTAGCCTGTCTTTAAGCGAAGGCGTTCCGCTCCCAAAATAAGCAGCGCGTCATTGCAAGGCTCTGCGAAGCAATCCTGTATTTGATTTGGCACATTGCCAGGATACAAGATTGCTTCTTCGCAGAGCCTCATCGCAATGACGCATCTTTTCGGCTTTCCGGCTAACAACATCCAAAAATCAGCAATCATAATTCACCAATCAAAAATTCACAAAACCCTTGTGTCCTTTTTGTCCTTATTGTCCTAAAGTGACTCACTAACGGACAATAAGGACAAAAAGGACAAGACACTAAATACATTTTTCGTATTCGCCGTAGTTGATGCAGTTAAATAAATCGTGGTTCCACAACCAGCACTCTTTTGTAGTCGAAACCCGCTCTCCGCTCGCACTAGTTTGTAACGAGTGTGTAACAGGCTACCGAATTTGTAATGCGTCTCTCTAATGCGGGTCTTACGCCCTTCCAGGGCTGTATAAAATTAATTGCATCCACACCGGGCTTCACCCGGTGCTAATATATTCCGCCGCTTTCAGGGCTTAATACAAAACAGCCACCCTGTTTTGCTAATCTAATCCCCCCCTTACGCAGCTTGTATTTCCCCTCTCCCTTGCACACGGCAGGGTAAGTTCGCCTGTTACTTATCGCAATACTTTTTAATAACCGGGTAGGCTTCTAATATGCCGAGTTCGCCGGCTTTGCTGAGGCTGATGCAGGCGGTTTCGTTTTGGTGGATGAGTATAAGCAGCAGGCCTTTGTTGTAATATGCATCGGCCAGGTTGGGGTCGTAGTAGATGGCCATGGTGAGGTCGTTTACTGCGCCGTCGTAATCGTTAATAAACATTTTAGCAGAGGCGCGGTTATACCACGCATATGAGAAGGTAGAGTCCAGGGCCAGTGCGCTGGTGTAGTCGGCAATGGCTGACTGGTAACTGGTGCCGGATACCATTGCGGGTGACAGGCTGTTGAGTTTTGCCGTAACCGCAGGGTTATCAGAGCGCAGCAGGCCCAGCAGTTTTAAGCGCGTATTGGCCCGGCTGAAATACGAGAGGGCGTTGAAGGGGTCCAGGTCGATAGCTTTATCAAAATCGGAAAGTGCGTGGTCGTAAGTTTGCAGGGCGGTAAAAATAAGGGCCCGGTCGGCGTAGTTAGATGCTTTGGCGGGTTGCTGTATTATTGAAGTATCAAGCTGGTCGAATTTCTTTTTTATCAGCCGCACATCCATACTATCGTTTTTGTTGAACAGGGTAAGGTCGGCGCCACCGTAATGGCGTCTTTTTGCAGCATCGTAAGTACGTATTTTATTACCGGGTGACGGGAATAATATTACAGCGTATAACGGTTGCGGCTGTATATCAACATGCGCATATTGAATTTTATTTTTGGCTTCCTTAGACGTTTCGAAATCATCAGAGAGGGTTACCATTTTCATTACCTTCAGTGCTTCAAAATATTTAGCACTGTCGCTGGCTGTTTTTTGCAGGTCCTGTAGTTGGTCGGCTTTTTTAATATCCATTGCTGCTGCCTTGGGGTTGTTCATATTCTTTTTAACCTCGGCCCGGTTGCGGTAAGCATCAATAAACTCGGGGTATAGCTCAATAACCTTATCATAATCCTGCAATGCATCGGGCAGGTTGCCATGCTCAAACTGAAGGTTGGCGCGGTTGTAGTAAGTTAATATATGGTCGGGGCTCAGATTTAATACGGCAGCATAATCATTCAATGCCCCGTAATAATCTTTCATTTTAGCTTTTAAAATGGCCCGGTTAAAAAAGGCGGATGATGAATACGGTGCCAGGATTAAAACCTTATCCATATCGGCAAGTGCCTCAGTGTATTTTTCCCGGTCGGTTTCCAGCAGCCCCTTTTGAAACATGGCATAGGTATTTACCGAATCGATATGCAGTGCCAGGTTGAAATCCATCATGGCAGAGTCTTTATCGCCGGCGCCAATGCGGGCCAGGCCTCTGTCAACATAAGTGCGCACTATTTGTGGTTTGCGGGCAATGGCTTTATTAAAGTCTGAGATGGCTTCTTTAAATCGCTTTAGCTGGGTTTCGGCGGCACCGCGGATAATGTATAGGTTTTCATCTTTTGAGTGCATCTTTTCAGCCTGGTAACAATCGTCAACAGCCAGGTCGAATTGCTGGAGCGAGAGGTAAGTGATGGCCCGGCTAACGTAAATTTCTGAGTTATTGGAGTCTAGTTCAAGGGCTTTTTTATAATCGGCCAAGGCCCCTGAGTAGTTAAAAAGCTGGGTTCGGGTGTAGGCCCTTTCGGCATAAACATCGCTGCGGTTAGGGTATATTTCCATGGCTTTGGTCCAGTCTTCTTCCGAGCCGGAATAGTCATCTAACTGGCGCTTGGCAAATGCACGCATGCAATACCCGTCGTAACTGGTTGGGTTAAGTTTTAAACCTATATTCAGGCTTTCAATAGCTTTGGCATAATGGTCTTCGCTCAGCTCCATCCGGCCAATGGTAATAAAGTCGGCTATCCGTTGCGCAGGCAGGGCAGAGGTAACTAAAATGCAAAGCACCCATAAAAATATTTTTCCGCTGTTCTTTTGCATTTATTTAAAACTGGCCGGTGGTTAATCTTTCCGGGTTATGATAAGATGTGGTATAATGATTTAATTGAATTGTTTATTTAACATGAATACTAGCGCTTAATATCCGGTACCGTAATATTAGTCGGTAAAAGCAGATTATTTATCGGCAAAACCATCATTCAGATTGTTTACGCACCGCAATTATAGAAAATAAGCAACGCTAACGTGGTATCGCCAACTTTATTTCTTACTTCAGACCAATGGCCTGCCTAGAAGCTGTTTGAAATTAAATCCAAATGCAATTTAACACAAAGAGCACAAAGGAAAAATACCAATACAAAGGCCACAAAGAGTATGTTTTTTGGTGTTCTTTGTATTGAACTTTGTGTGCTTTGTGTTAATATGTATTTATTTTCTTTTATTTTAAACAGCTCCTTAAAGGTTTACAGCGGTTTTTTTCTGGCGCGTTCGTACTGTTTGGGCCAGGTGGTTTCTGCCTTTAGTTCATAGGCAGCACGGAGCGGGAAATAAGGGTCCCGTAAAAACTCCCGGGCCATAAAAACAAGGTCTGCAGCGCCGTTGGCAATAATGCTTTCGCCTTCTTCAGCAGTTGTTATTAAACCCACTGCCCCCGTTAATATACCGGTAGCCTTTTTAATGTTAGCAGCGAAATTGAGCTGATAAAGCGGTTTAACCGGTATTTTAACATGCGCAGCGTTACCACCGCTGCTGCAATCTACCAGGTCTATGCCTTTTCCTTTTAGCACATTTGCAAGCTGTATTGAGTCTTCTTCATTCCAACCACCTTCGGCCCAATCTGTGGCGGATATTCTAAGGAAGATGGGAAGCGAATCGGGCCAAACCTGTTTTATGTTTTCGATAATTTCTAACAGGAAGCGTGTGCGGTTCTCGAATGAACCCCCATATTGGTCGGTGCGGTGATTGCTATGTGGTGATAGAAACTCATTGATGAGGTAACCATGTGCGCCATGTAATTCTATAATCTGGAAGCCTGCGTCTAAAGCCCGTTTAGCGGCCAGTTTAAATTGGTTTATGATTGCGGCTATTTCAGCGGTAGTCAGTTCTAAAGGAGTCAGGTCTCCCTCTTTAAATGCGATTGCGCTGGGGGCTAATGGCTGCCAACCTCCATTCTCTTTACCGACAGGGCCGTTGCCAAGCCATGGTGCCATAGTACTGGCTTTGCGCCCTGCATGGGCCAATTGTGTGCCGGCAATGGCCCCCTGGGCTTTTATAAAGGTGGTTATCCTCCGTAAAAACTCAACGTGCTCATCTTTCCAGATACCGAGGTCGGAAGGTGAAATGCGGCCTTCAGGGGCTACAGCAATTGCCTCGGTAAAAACTACTGCAGCGCCGCCCACCGCGCGGCTGCCCAGGTGCACCAGGTGCCAGTCGTTGGCAAAGCCATCAATGGAAGAGTACTGGCACATGGGGGAAACAACAATACGGTTGCGTAATTCGAGCGATTTGATTTTTAAAGGAGAAAAGAGGTGCGACATGATGATAAATATTTTTGTTTAGGTACGAAGTTTTAGTTCGGAAACATCAACGGAAAATAGGATAAATTGTTTAACCGGTTATGATATCAGTAACCGGGTGCATATCAAATTGTCGGATTCCCAACAGCCGACCCCTTCCGTCCCCGAAACGGGGAAACCAAAGCCAAATGCAAAGACAAACTTTCTCGTTATGGTGTACTTGGCTGTTCTGCCCTGGTTTCCCCGTTTCGGGGACGGAAGGGGTTGAGTCGTGTGCAATCAAAGAAATATTTTACCTGCGCGACAATTTGGTATGCACCCGGAAACCCTGAAGCATATCATTTATTGAACTAACGGGTGTAAAAGTTACCTTCGCCGTAAATCAGTTGTTATAAAATGAAATTTGACGAGTTAAATTTGAACCGGCCTTTGCTTAATGCTTTGGAGGAATTAGGATATGTAAATCCTACAACAATACAGCAAAAGGGTTTCCCGGTAATTATGTCGGGCAGAGATGTTGTGGGTATTGCGCAAACCGGTACCGGTAAAACAATGGCTTACCTGCTGCCATGCCTGCGCCAATGGGAGTTTTCGAAAAACAAAGTTTTAAAGGTGTTGATATTGGTGCCAACGCGCGAACTGGCTGTGCAGGTTGCAGACGTTGCCAAAAAGCTGAGCACTTACATGAGCGTAAAGGTAGAGGCGGTGTACGGTGGGGTTAACATGAAACCCCAGATGGCTTTGCTTTCCGGAGGAGTAGATATACTGGTAGCTACGCCTGGGCGATTGGTTGACCTGGTATTAAACGGCACCGTAAACCTAAAGACCGTTAAGCGGCTGGTAATTGATGAGGTAGATGAGATGCTGGGGCTTGGCTTTAAACATCAGCTAACAACCATTTTAAACCTGTTGCCTGAGCGGAAGCAAAACCTGATGTTTTCGGCTACTATAACCGATGATGTTGAGGCCCTGATAGCGCACTATTTTAATGGGCCGGTTAAAATTGAAGCAGCCCCTGCCGGTACCCCGCTTGATAACATAAAGCAAACCGGGTACGAGTTGCCTAACTTTTATACCAAGGTTAATATGCTTGAACTGCTGCTGGCCGACCAGGTGGAGTTTAAAAAGGTATTGGTATTTGCAGCTACAAAAAAGCTTGCAGACCAGTTGTATGAGCAAATAGGAGAGAAGTTTAAAGGCCAGGTTGGGGTTATCCATTCAAACAAAAGCCAGAATAACAGGTTTGATACGGTGAAGAAGTTTCAGAGTGGCGAATACCGGGTGCTGATAGCCACCGATATTATAGCCCGTGGCCTTGATATTGCAGAGGTTTCGCACGTTATTAACTTCGACACCCCTGATGAGGCTGAAAATTATATCCATCGTATAGGCCGCACAGGCAGGGCTGATAAGGAAGGTATTTCCATTACTTTTATTACCCCCAAAGAAGAGCCGTTTAAAGTGGCTATTGAAACTTTAATGAATACGAAGATACCTTTGCAGGCCACTCCCCCTGAACTTGAAATAGTTGATAAGCTTACACAGGATGAAATGCCCAAAAACCTGGTAATGAACATTCAGGACAAATTTGAGAGGAAAGAGAAGCCTACGGGTGCTTTTCATGAAAAGAGCGAGAAGAATAAGAAGGTAAATGCCCCGGTTTCGAGAGGTGAAAAGCTTAAACTAAAATACGGCAAGCCAAAAACCCGTGGACAAAAGAAAAAGAAGTAAGCAGGCAGGAGGGAAGGCCTCTGAAATAAAATTGTGTATAGATGCACTTTAGGTTTTGCAAAGTTGCAGAAATATTTACTTTTGCCGTCCCAATAGCTGAAAAGTTGTTGTCGGATGGTTTGGTAGCTCAGTTGGTAGAGCAATAGACTGAAAATCTATGTGTCGGGGGTTCAATTCCCTCCCAAACCACGCATAAACCCGCGTTTCTGCTATGAAGTGCGGGTTTTGTTTTTATTGGGAATGCGCTTTAGAGTTCCAAATCGCTTAACAACGAAGGATATTTCTTACTCAGTCGCTTAACCTCACCTGAAAAATGTTTGGTATATCTAACCTTCGTTTTTGAGTTCATCTATTAAATCCTGTAAGTCCGGTAATTCCTTTCCGCCGCGTTTGGCCTCTTTAATTTCACGCAAACCTTCGGCTATGCCTTTAAGTATTTGCAGTTTCTTTTTTTCCTTTGCGCTCAATTTTTTCTTTGAGTTAAGGCTGCGGACAATAAACTTTTGCTCACTCTCCGGCAGGATGCGTATATTATTAATGGCACTAACATACGTGATGGGCTGAATAATTAGCCCGAATCCAAAAATAAGAAAAGCCAGCGATTTTATGTCGCTGGCTTTTCTGTTATGAGGCCGACAGCTATTGAACAATCAGTTTTTGGCAGTAAGATTTATCGCCCTGCACAATCTTTGCCAGATAGCAGCCTTTTGATAATTGGCTAACATCTATCGTACCGGTACCCGCCATTTCTTTTGCGGTTATTTCGCGCCCGGTCAAGTCAAAAACAGTAAGCGCATAAGGTATATTGCTACCCGTATTAACCGTTACGATGTTTGTTGCCGGGTTTGGATACAATGATACTGAGGCGCTATTTATTGTTTGAATCCCAGTTGTAACAGCACACATAGTTATAGCATCTACGCCTATAAGGCCACCATGTCCTGTTTGTTGTGAATAATTATAGGCAGTAACTCTTATAATAATGTACGTATAGGCACTGAGTGGATTGCAGATAAATGTATATAATTTCCAGTTAGGGACTGGCAGTGAAGTAGCTATAGAAATAGAGTCTTGAATGACCGCGCTTGTCCACAACGCCTCCATTGGCGAACATGAACCAAACCCGCCACAAATTTGGCATACTACCCCACTTGAGGCGACGGTTTGATTGCCTAAACTGCATAGGGCAACAGTTCCAGTATATGCAGCGCCATTCCCGGCCAACGGTACGTTCAATTTCTGACTTACGGCCCCACTAATTGAATCCCCGCCATAGTCGCTATACCCAAGCCCTAAATAGCTATTACCCGCATAAGCAGGAAAGGAATATTCGTTAGTAATTGTGTATACCGTTGAGCATGTGTCCCAGTCGGGTGGCGCACCAACAACTTGCGGCCCTTCGAAAGATGAATCTTGAAACATGATACATTGTGCGAAAGACGAATGAATACAAATAAATGCCATAGCTAAAAGCAGTAGAATCTTCTTCATAAAGGTTTGTTTTTGGTGTCGGCTAAAGCCCTGGGCAGACGGTTATAAGTGGAGCGTGGGCTAATAACTGTACCCGCCGTCTGAGGTACTGGTATACCCTATCGTACGAATAAGCTACGCCCACGTGAACCGCAGGCGTTGGCCAATCCTTGTACGATAGTGAGAAAATTACCAGTTTTCAGACGACAAGAAAGTCAACGCAATATTTTACACCCCAAATGTATAAAACTTTGGTTGTTTCAAAACAAGTATATAGATTGGCGGGACAATTTGGTCTATGCAGTCTAATTACATTATTACAAAGTCTGGCCCTGAATTTAAAAAGGGGAATTTTGTTAAAGGGGTCATACCAGAATGGAGTTCAAGGCCAGAGGGCAGCGAAAGGGAAAACAATAGCATCCTGCTTAGCTACGATGTTATTGTAAAGCAAAATGGAGGAGTTGTTGTTGAATATTTCTTAGGCTGGCGAATTGAAAGAAAGGACGGTGAAAATATAAGGGATAATGAAGCCGCTGAATTGCTTGTTCAGTTAATGAACGAAGGAATCACAGAGGTCATTGCTTATTTGGATACTAATTTTGGATTTAAACCCACGATTAATAGACCTACGTTGAATGAAGCCAAGTACTTTATAAATCAGATGGGGTAGAGGTTAAAGGGACAGTGGCGAACTGTATCGACCATTTGTTTTTACCTTTAGCGAAGTCTTTTTTAAATTCATCGACAGGAATGGTCTTTTCAGAGAAAACAAGTTTCATTCCTTTTCCCGGATTTTTTTTCATCATTGCCTTTTTCAGAATTTCTATAGTCATAAAAAAGTTTGAAAAGTTATGGCAATAGAATATCTTTGCCATAGTCGGGTGAGGATTTGACCATAACAAAAAAATATTGCAAAAGGAATAGTTAGCGCTATTCCTTTTGTGTTTTAATAAACCCCGAAAGTTACACCACGCATTATTAACAAACAAGTTGTTTCAAGACAACTAATAGGCAACCATTTTGCCTTTATGGTAAGAAAAATACCTATGGATGAAATAGAAACGGACATTGAAAATGCTTTTCTGAACTTTCAGAAATCAACTGATTATAATCAAAAGCGTGGGAATGGTATTTGGACAATAGAGATAAGAACCCTACTGGCTAAATTGGGTGACCAAAGAAATTATTGGATAGCCACGCCAGGATGGGAGGGCGGATGGCTATATGATTTAGTGTGGTATGAAAAAGACGAAGCGGGTAATTTGACAAGGGTGCCTTTGGTTATGGAATGCGAGTGGGATTTAAAGCTTACCGGAATTAAATATGATTTTGAAAAACTGTTACTCGCCAATGCAGAACATCGGCTAATGATTTGTGAAGCACATCCAGACAATATAGAAAAATGGCTCGCTTATTTTACATCTGCTATCCAAACGTATAAAAATGGGAATAAAGGTGATAGGTTTATGATAGTTATACTTAATTCAGATTCATTGGAATTTGAATTTCACCTAATGCAACGCGATTGAATTTGTAAATCATATCGTTCGTCCCCACAGATTAAAACTGCCATAATTTACATCACGTGCCTTTCCGGTAAAAATCAAAACACGGCGAATAATCTGTAGCAGATACCCTTTCGAAGCTCACCAATTCACAATATGCTTTGTTGTATGTGAAATACCTTTGTCGCTACCTGGGCAACCGGTAAAAGGTGACAAAAAATAATTGCAAAAATT
>Ga0182030_10018567_pt1 | contig 13329 bp, 13 predicted proteins | sample 812S3MmetaG_FD_121299 | JGI IMG/M metagenome (GOLD analysis project Ga0182030, IMG submission 121299) | Permafrost microbial communities from Stordalen Mire, Sweden - 812S3M metaG (Illumina Assembly) | ecosystem: Environmental > Terrestrial > Soil > Wetlands > Permafrost | place: Sweden... | reverse complement strand
GACCTCCATCCCGCCCGTCTCGCCGGGCACGAGGAAGATCAGATTGAGCCCAACGGTGAGGGGCGGCGCGGCCAACGCGGACAGGCTAGCCGCAGCGTGCGCCGATGCGCGGGGTGACTACGATGCGCCGCGATGCCGCCATCGATCGATGTGGTGATCGTCGCGTACAACCGCTACGAGCTCACCGACAGCTGTCTGCGTCATCTTGCCTCGCAAACCGTCGCTCACCAGGTGATCGTCGTCGACAACGGCTCGACCGACTCAACCGCGGCGCGCGTCGCTGAGCGCTGGCCGGCCGCTCGAGTCATCGCCTTCTCCGAGAACCGAGGCTTCGCCGAGGCATGCAACCGGGGAGTCAGCGAAGGGCGTGGGGCGACTGTCGTCCTGATCAACAATGACGTCGACTGCCGCGAGGACTTTCTCGAGCGTCTGGTGGAGCCGTTCGCAGACGACCCCAGGCTGGGCTCGGTCGCCTCGCTCATGCTGCGACCGGGAGCAGAAACGATCGACAGCTTCGGCCTGCGGGCGGACACGACACTCTCCTGCTTCCCCCACCTGCAGGGACATGCCGCGAGCGAGGCCGCGACGCCCGTGGCGGTCATCGCCGGACCGGCGGGCACAGCGGCCGCGTACAGACGCGCGGCCTGGGAGCAGATCGGCGGCCTGGACGAGGCGATCTTTGCCTACATGGAGGACTTCGACCTGGCGCTGCGGCTGCGCAGCGCGGGCTGGAGCACCACCACGGCAGCGCAGGCCCAGGGCATCCATCTCGGATCGGCGACCCACAAGCACCGGTCCGCCTGGCAACGTCGTCACGGCGCCTTCGGCCGTGGCTATCTCCTGCGCCGCTACGGAGTGCTACGCAGCCGCGCCGGCGCCCGTACCCTGGTGACCGAGGGGATCGTCGTGGCCGGGGACCTCGTGATCTCGCGCGACCTCGCCGCGCTGCGGGGCCGGGTGGCCGGCTGGCGTGCGGCGCGCCACCGGCCCCGGCTGGCGCCGCCACCCAATGACGCGATCGACCGGACGATCACGTTCCGTGAGTCACTGGCACTGCGCCGCGGTGCCTACGAGCGAGACGCCGGGTGAACGCAGGCGCAGACGGTGCTCGGCAGTCGCCCGCGGCTCAGAGTCGCTTCACTCGGACAATCCCGCCGCCGACCCGGCCCGCAGGACACCCGGTTGGATCGATGCGTCGATCACCACCGCAAAGCCATTGCCAACCTTGTCATCGGGGTCCTGGTGGTCGACGACTCGCAGACCCGCCGCCTCGCACATGTTGAGAAAGCTGTCGCATGTCCACACGCTCCAGTGCTGATCCTCCTCTGAGGTGAAACCGTCGCGGTGGCGGGTCAGCAGTTCGTCGACGGTGGTCAGCGGCCGGTCGGCATCGAATGTACGGTCGCGGTGCGGGGCTATCAGCACGACGTAGCGACGCGCCACCCGGACCCACTCATCGAGCGCGCGAATCGGATCGGGAAAGTGCTCGATGACATGGGAACTGAAAACGAAGTCAACCGAGTCGTCCTGGAATGGAAGATCGTCGCCCTCCGCGACGACATGGACCTTCGCGGCGCGCAGCGCCTGGCTGCGCTCGTGACGCTTGTACGGCGTGTCCGAGCCACCCCAGCGGTCGACGTTGACCGCGTCCAGAAAGAAGCGGTTGTGCGCACCGGCGCCGATCTCGATCCCGTGCAGACCCTTCAGGTAGCTGCTGACGAACTCGGACCCACGGCGAGCGTAGCGGTGGCTCGGCCGCAGCACGATGAAGACGCGAGTTCTCAGCGACACGACACAGAGGCGGAGGGCGAACTGGGCCCTGACTCGGGCTCTGCTCACCCACGCCGCGCCATTGTCGTCGCCATCGACCAAGTCGCCGCTCGTCGACTCCTCAGACATTGCGTACCTAGTATCCCCGAAGGCGACGGCGTACGGCTCCCCCGCGAGCTGCACAGTTGTGCCCCGGCGGCTCCCGGGCAGGCGCCGATCGACGCGACGATCAGCTTCCGCGATTCGCTCGCGCTTCACCTCGGCGTCTACGGGCGCCGCGCAGCGTGAGCGCGAGCGACCGGCTCACCCTGACGGCTGCTGCTGCGACCACCAGCGCAGCGTGTCCTCCAGGCCGTCGGACAGCGACCAGCGCGGCGTGAACCCCACCTCGTCGCGCAGGCGTTGGGCGGCGGCGACGATCCGGGCCGGGTCATCCGGGCGGTCCACTCGGGCGCCCTTGCGAATGAGGTCGCCGCGCGCGGTGAGCCGCCCGAGCTCATCGACCACCTCTCCGAGGCTCCGCGGCTCGCCGGACGCGATGTTGACCGCTCCGACCACGGAGCTTTCAAGCAGAGCCCCGAGCGCTCCCGCGACGTCGTCGACATGCAGGAAGTCGCGGACCTGGACGCCGCTCCCGATCTCGGCCGGCTCGCCGGCGAGCAGCGCGCGAATCACCGCCGGGACGAGCCGCCGCGGCGATTCGCCGGGACCGTAGAGGAAGAACAGGCGAGCCCACGCAAACTCGATGCCGCGGCGCTGCGCGTAGCAGCCCCCGACCCGGTGCAGCGCGTCCTTGGCGACGCCGTAGAGGGTGGCGGGACGCAGCGGCGAGCTGAGCTCGTCGAATTGGCGCTGCTCGAGCGTCCAGTCGTACTCAGCGCAGCTGCCGAGCATCACAACCCGCGTGCCTCCCCGCGCTGCGAACGAGCGCAGCAGCGCCAGACTCTGTTCGACGCAGGCCACGTTCTCGGGCGCCTCCCAGAACAGGCCGTGCTCCACGTACCATGCGAGATGCAGGAGCTCCTCGGGCTCAAGCGCTCCGATCAGCGCGTCGATTCCGCCCGCGTCGGCGAGGTCCGCCCGGTGCCAGCTGACACCCTCGATCAGCGGCGGATCGGCGCTCCTGCTCAACGCGTGCACGTCGTGGCCCCGGCGCACGAGGTCGGCCAGTGTGGGGCTGCCGACGAATCCTGAGCCGCCCGTGACGAGGACGCGCGTCACGGCGCGACGAAGTCGGCGAAGGCGAGGTCGCGCTCAGACACGATCCTGCCGCCGGCAGGGGGATCCGGCCAATCGATTGCGAAGGCGGGATCGTCGTAGCGCACGCCGCGCGCAGCCTCCGGGACGTAGTGGTAGCTCATCGAGTACAGCACCTCGGTGTCGTCAGCGAGCGTCTGGAAGCCGTGCGCGAAGCCGACCGGGACGTACAGCGCGCGCCCCGTCTCGGCATCGAGCTCAACGCCGAAGGAGCGCCGGAAGGTCGGCTCGCCGACCCGCAGGTCGATGATCACGTCATGGATCGCGCCCCGCATGACGCGAATCAGCTTGGCCTCGCCGTGCGGATCGGCCTGATAGTGCATGCCGCGCAGCGTTCCGGCGCGGCTGTTGAAGGAGGTGTTGCATTGCGCGACACGGACGTCCAGACCGCGTGCGGCGAACAGCTCGACGTCAAAGACCCGGGCGAAGTGACCCCGAACGTCGCCGATCGGCTCGGGCTCGACTATGTAGGCGCCCGGGAGTGGCGTCTCCGCCAGGATCACGGAAAGAGCGTCAGCGCCGGCGCGCGTGCCGCGAAACGCCCGCCCCACTCGCGGATGAACGAGAGCTGATCCATGATCTCCTCGCGGAGGTTCCACGGCAGGATCAGCACGACGTCCGGGCGTTCGGCCCGAATCGAGTCCGGTGAGCGGATCGGGATGTGCGTGCCAGGCAGCAGATGGTCCTGCTTGTGCGGGTTCAGATCACAGGTGAATTCGACGATCTCGGCGCCGACACCGCAGTAGTTGAGCATCGTGTTGCCCTTCGCCGGGGCGCCGTAGCCGGCGATTCGCAGCCCCTCGCGGCGCAGGCCGATCAGGAAAGCGAGGATGTCGAGCTTGTCGCTGCGAACCTGCTCGCCAAACGCCGTGTAGGTCTCGAGCCGGTCAAGGCCCCCGGCCCGCTCACGCTCGAGCAGCTCGCGGGCGCGGTCGGTCTCCTCGCGCGGATCGTCCGCGTGCGCGCCGTAGATGCGAAGCGACCCGCCATGCGTGGGGAGCTCCTCGACGTCGAACAGGCGCAGGCCGTGCGCCGCGAACAGCTCCCGGACCGTCAGCCACGACAGATAGGAAAAATGCTCGTGGTAGATCGTGTCCCACTGGCGCTGTTCGATCAGGCGCAGCAGGTGGGGGAACTCCATCGTGATCGTGCCGGCGGGATTGAGCGCCACCTTCATCCCGGCGACAAAGTCGTTGATCTGGGGAACGTGGGCGAGCACGTTGTTGCCGAGCAGGAGGTCGGCGCCGTAGCCGTCCTGGCGCAGCCTGTTGGCCGCATCGACGCCGAAGAACTCGACGCGAGTCGGTATGCCGCGCTCGTTGGCGACCAGCGCGACATTCGCCGCGGGCTCCACGCCGAGCACGGGAACGCCGGCCTGCTGGAAGTACTGCAGGAGATAGCCGTCGTTGGACGCCAGCTCGACAACCTGACTGTCGGCCCCGAGGCCGAGCAGTCCCACCATCTGCTCCACGTAGCGGCTGCAGTGCTCGAGCCAGGTCGTCGAGTAGGACGAGAAGTAGGCGTAATCGGAGAAGATCTCATCCGGGCTCTCGAACTCCTCGAGCTGGACCAGTTTGCAGCGCGCGCAGGCAAACGCGCGCAACGGGAAGAAGGGCTCCATCCGGTTCCCCTGCTCCGCCGTCAGGTAGCTGTTGGCGAGCGGCGTCATTCCGAGGTCGGCGAACACGTGCTCGAGGGGCGTCGCGCAGAAACGGCAGGGAGTAGGCATATACGCGAAGCCTATCGGGCGACCCGCGCCCAACCGTGACGAGCGCGCTCCGTCAAGTGGGCGGCGAAGGCCTCGCGGCCCCACCCCAGGTCAACATCGACAGAAGCATTCGCAGCTCTGCATCGGCGAGCCGGTAGCGCTCCGTCTGGTTGTCCGCCACAATCAGATTGCCTTGGTCCGCCTGGCACAGCGTGTCGCTGTCGGGCCACTCGTGCGGGCGATAGGTGCACCCATTCCGCCCGACGATCACGGCCTCGAGGCCACCAGCCCGGATCTGCTCGGTGATGCAGCCACGACCGCTTTCGAGTTGCCAGGCGCGCAGCTTGTTAGGAAGCGAGCGGAAGCGCAGGCGGCGCAGGGTCTCGTTGCGGATCACGAATCCGTTCGTCCTGATGTGAATCGCGGGGAAAGGCCTGAACAGCGCAAGGGCGCCGCCCACCGCATAGGCGGCATGCAGGTAGCGCAGCGGCGGCCGCGCCATCATGCCTGCCGCGGAGCCGGTCGAGCCGTCCGCGTGTAGCCTGCGCGACTGCACGCGATGCCAGGCCCGATCGGGGAACACGGATCGGTAGGCACCCGGGACCCGAAGTAGATACAGGGCGTTGGAATGCGCGCTGTTCCAGGAGCCGGTCGCCCCGGCGATGCCAACCTGTGGAGTCAAGGCGGAGAGCAGCAGCGCCAGCCAGCCGTCGCACAGCAACGCGCTGTTCGAGTTCAGGTAGCAGGCGACGTCGCCGTCGATCCGCTCGGCGGCCCGGCGGTAGGCGGTCAGGTCGTAGCCATCATCGGCGACGTCTATGCGCTCCACGCGCAGACCGTCGAGCCGCTCGAGGACCGGCTGGACCTCACGATCGCTCGGGAAGCCCTTACAGAGCAGAACGAGCTGGTGGTCCACCCCGGCGTCGTGACGACGATAGGAGTCAAGGAACCGCTCGAGCGATTCGAGCGGCGCTTTGTGGCGAACCAGGTGGACAACGCTTGGCAGATGTCTGCTTGAACGACTAGCGACCGTCAACTGAAGTTGCCTCCATCCGCACAAAAGTATCGAGCGTTCCGGCTACCGGCGGCGTCGCGGTCACCCCGCGGGAGCGCAACGCCACGCCTACGATCGCCGCCCTGACGATCTCCTTCCTGGCCCTACCCTCGCTCACGCGTAACGCGGGAGCATCTGTCGCTGCCCCAAGGCGCTGCGCAGACAGCTCATCGTCTGCTGTCCGCGATCAACAGGCGCTCCTGCTCGGCCTGACCCATGACAGAGCGTCCGCGTCAGCCATGAAGCCGCTCGCGCGAACGTGACAGCACGTACGCTCCCCCGGACTCGAGCGCATGCGCGTAGGTGTGATGGCTGCCCAACGACCCGGTCAGGACGGCTGCGACGGGCGCGCCTTCGAGCCCCACGCCACCTTGGACAGCAGGGTCCGCAGCTCAAAGTCCCCAAGACGATACCGTTCGGTCTGGTTGTCGGCGACCAGCAGCTCACCCTGGTCGGCCTGCCAGAGAGTGTCGCTATCGGCCCATTCGGACGGGCGGTAACAGCGCCCGTCGCGCCCCACCACCACGGCCTCGAGACCGCCCGAGAGGATCTGCTCGGTGATCGAGCCGCGACCGCTCTCGAGCTGCCACGCGCGCTTCTTGTTGCGCAACGGCGGGAACCGCAGCCGTCTCATCGTCTCGGTGCGGATCACGAAGGCGTTCGTCCTGACGTGACTGGCAGGGAACGACCGAAACAACGCTAGCGAACGACCCAGCGAATAGCTCGTGCGCAGGTATCGCAGCGGCGGACGCGACGTCGCCCCGGCGAATGCGGACGCGGACGCGTGAGAACCATCGTCAGGTAGTCGGCGCGACTGCCTCAGATGCCAAGCCCGGTCGGGGAACACACCCCGGTAGGCACCCGGAACGCGAAGCTGATAGAGGGCGCTGGACCGGCTGCTGGTCCACGAGCCGGTCGCGCCGGCGATCCCCACGCCGGGTGTGAGCGCGCCGTCAAGCTTGGCCAGCCAGTCATCGGCGAGGATCGTGCTGTAGGAGTTCAGGAAGCAGCAGCGTCCTGGCGCGAGCTGCTCGGCCGCCATGCGGTAAGCCGCAAGATCGCGCACGGGCCGGTCAAGGAAGAGCGTCTCGTGCGCGCAGCCCTCCAACGCCACTCGAACATCGTCCAGGGCGCCGGAGCCCGGCTCGAAGCCGTTCAACACAACCACCAGTGTGTGATCGAGGCCCGCGGAGTGTGCAAGGTAGGAGTCCACGAAGCGGCGCACGACGCCGTCGCCCAACGGCGCCCACGCCAGGTAAACGACCGCAACGGACGGCGTGCTCATGCGTCGTCGGCCTGCGACCGGCTCGCGAGCGGCAATCGCTGCAGACCCGCGGGGGCGCAGAACCGAGCGGGCTCGCGCCGGCGGTGGGATGAAGCCTCAGGACGGCTGCGATGGGCGCGCCTTCGAGCCCCACGCAACCTTGGACAGCGGGGTCCGTAGGTCAACGCCCCGAGACGATAGCCGTCACGACTCACGACGCACGCCTGCAGGTCGCGGGCCGGCACCTGGCGCGTGATCGAGCGCGCGCCGCTCTCCAGCCGGTAGACCTCGCGCTTGCGCGCACCCGCGGCTAGTCGCGGGTGCGTAGCAGCTCCGGCCGGAGTGCGAAACCGCTGGAACGGATATGGGCGTTGGGGAACGTGGGAAGCCGCGCCGGAGCACGTGACGCAGGCGCGGCGCGGCGGTGCTCCAGCCGCTCTCGTGGGAGCCGCTCGCGCCGACGACGCCGGCTGCGGGCGCCGAGACGTCGCGGCACAGATGAGCGATCTGGCGTGCACGCTCAATGCGCGCCGGCGCGGGCGCTGTCGGCGCGCGATCCCCAGGCGAAGCGCGAGAGCGCGAGTCGCTGCTCGTCGTTGCCCATGCTGTAGCTGTCCGTCTGCTTGTCGGCGATCATCAGCTGCTCCTGTTCGCCCTGCCAGAACGTCCGGCTGTCGGGCCAGTCCTCCGCGCCGTGGCTGTTTCCGTCGCGGTCGACGACCAGCAGTCGAGAGCCTGAGCGCTCGACCCGCGCGCTGACGCTCGCCGCGCCGCTCTCAGCTCGGTAGGTGTCGAACTTGGTCGCCAGCGGCAGACCCAGCAGCGCGACCGCAGACGCCGCGTCGAGCATGAAGCCGGTGCTGCGAACATGGGGCGCGGGGAACGGGCTGAAACCGTGGAATTGCTGGTAGACCGCGAAGGCGAGCTCGCGGTGGCTGGCGAAGCGGTTTCGGCGCGGCGGCGGCGACGACGGCGACGGCTGGGGCTCGTCGCCGCCCGCCCCAATCGAGTCGAACGTCGCGGTCGTCGCCCGGCGATCGGCGTAAACGCGGGCGTAGGGCCCGCCGAGTCCGAGCGCGAAACGCGCAAACGAGCGGTGACTGCCCCACGAACCGCTGGCGCCCACGAGCCCGACGCCGGGCAGCTCGAGCGCAGCGTGCAGGTGAGCGAGCCAGTTCGCCGCGAGGATCGTGCTGTAGGAGTTCAGAAAGCAGCAGCGGCTGGGTGTGAGCGCAGCCGCGGCAACGCGGTAGGCCGTGAGGTCGTAGCCGTCGTCGGGGACGTCGATGCGCTCGGCGCGCAGGCCGTCGAGGCGCTCGAGCACCGGCGCGAGCTCAGCGGCGCTCGAGAAGCCCTTGCAGAGGAGCACGAACCGGTGCTCCACGCCCGCCTCATTGCGTCGGTAGGACTCAAGAAAACGCTCAAACACGGCCAGCGGGGTGTTGCGGCGCACGAGATGCACGACGCTCGGCAGGCCGGCGGCGGGGCGGCTAGCGAGCGTCAATGAGCGCAGTCTCCATCGGCGACAACCTACCGAGCGCCAAGCCCGGGACACGCGCACAGGCGCCGGCCACCGCGCCGCGGCGATCAAGGTGCCCGGCGAGCGCGGCGCCAGGATCGCCCACACGATGATCACCTTCCTGCTGCCCACCCGCGACCGTCTCGACTACCTCAAGCTGGCGATCGAGACGGTCCACCGGCAGCGCTCGCCCGACTCGGAGGTGGTGATCACCGACAACGACTCGGCCGAGGCGTCGCCGGCTACGTGCACTCGCTGGATGACCCACGCATCCGCTACGCCCGCGCGACGCGCTGTAGGACTGCGCGAGCCGCCGGACCGGCGCGTCGCCGACCGGCGCCCATGCGAGGTAAACGACGGCGAGAGGCGGCGAGCTCAACGGGCGGCTCCGCGCCCGGCGCTGACGCGCCGTTCGAAATCGGCGAGGTCGATTCGCCGGCACTGCAGGATCGAACGGCGAGCCCGCAGCCAACCCGGGCCGTTGCGCATTACTCCCGCGAGCGCGCGCAGGTGTGATCCGAGACGGCGACGGCGTGCGCTGTCGATCAGGCCGAAGATGTGGTGGCACGCGATGTGACGGGCGTTTCGCCAGATGAAGCGCGCCGGCACATCCTTGATCAGCACGGCGATCGTGTTGCGGCGCAGCAGCGCGTAGTAGAACGAGCTCGAATCTCCGCCGGTCGTGCCTCCACCCATGTGGTAGGCGACGGCGCTTGGCACATACCACGCGCGGTAGCCCGCGAGCTGCGCCCGCAGGCCCCAGTCAGCGTCCTCCAGATAAGCGACGAAGGATTCATCGAACGCTCCAACATCTTCGAGCGCGTCACGACGGTACAGCGCGGCTCCCGCAGTCGCTGAGAAGACCTCCTCCTCAGCGTCGTACTGGCCCTGGTCGAGCTCCCCGAGGCCACGGCGGAGCGGCGTGGCAGCGCTGCTGAAGAGGTCGCCGGCGCCATCGAGCTCGTCGCGGCGCCAGTAGTTCAGCGTCTTTCCGGCCACCGCGGCCGCGTCGGGGTGGCGGTCGATCGCGGCGACCAGCTGCTCCAACCAGTCGGGCTCGAGCTCGATGTCGTTGTTGAGCAGCGCTATCAACTCTCCACGCGAGCTCATCACCGCCACGTTCAGGGCGGCCGCGACACCAACGTTGCGAGGTCCCGTCGACACCGCCCGCACGGCGGGCCAGTGCTCCTGAAGGTAGCGCATAGAGTCATCAGATGAGCCGTTGTCGACGACGACGACCTCCACGCCGTCGTAGGTCTGGGCGGCCAGGGACGGCAGGACGATCTCCAGCAGCTCTGCGCCGTTGTAGTTGAGGACGACGGCTGAGACGCGAGGCGAGCCTGACACGATATCGCGAGCCTAGCGGCTCAGCGACCGGGCCAGCGCGCCGCAAGCCGCGCCGGCAGCAGGTCGAGGAGCTCGCGCGGAAAGGCCTTGGTGGCAAGGACGATCGCGCCGTAGAGCACGCTCGAGAGCATCACCCGCGTCAGCACCGGCCACGACGTCAGGAGCACGGGGGCGGCACCCACGATCGTCGCCAGCGCGATGCGGGGAACCACGCGCAGCGGGGGCCAGAGCTCTGCGTGCGTGGTCCCGAGCACGACCCAGCCCGCCGCGGCCGCACCAACCTCGCCGATCATCGTCCCGATCGCGGCTCCCTGAGCGCCGTCAAGCGGGACCAGGACGCACATCAGCGCGACAGCCCCCACCAAGCCGGTGACGTTCAACAGCAGGATCTGCCGGTTCAGGCCAAGGCTCAGCAGACCGAAGGAGGCGACCGAACCCATGAAGGTGCCGCCGAGCGCGACGGCCTGAAACGAGAGCACCGGGGCCGCGGGAAGAAAGTTATGCGTGGATGCACTGCCGCCGACCAGCTCGACCGCGAAGCGAGCGCCGACGGCAAGCGAGAGGGCAACCCAGGCGCCGACCAGCAGCGAGACCTCGAAGACGCGACCGAGCGCGTAGCCGAGCCGGCCGAGATCGTCGCGCGCGGCGCGGGAGAAGATCGGAAATGCCGAGATCGCCAGCAGCCCGGGGATGCCGGTCAGCACCGTCGTGACGCGGAACGACAGCTGGAAGTAGCCGAGCTGGTGCCCGTTCGCCAGCAGCGACGTGATCACGATCGCGGAGTAGAAATACAGCACGCCGGCGGCGACCGCGGCTGAGTAGACGATGCTGCGGGCGAACAGCGCGCGCCAGCGCTCCAGACTAAAGCTCGGCAGCAGCGATCGGTCGTCCCGCGCCAGGCGGGCGGCGGCGGCAGCGCCCGCCGCCGCAACGGGGATCGCGATCGCGACGAAGGTCAGCAGGTGCGCGCCGGCGAAGACCAGCGCCGCCGTGAGCACCGCCGCGCCGACGCTGCCGGCCAGGCCGATCGCGGCCACCCAGCCCATCCGAAGATCCACGACCAGCGAGATCTGATAGTTGTCCAGACATTCCTGCAGGAGCAATGCGACGCCGCCGATCAGCACGCCCAACGCCACGATCGAGGGATAGATCGCGAGGCAGGCCAGTGCGATCGCACCGATCCCGGCGACGGTGAGCGCGAGGCGCAGACCCAGTAGGTCGCGCAGCATCGCGGAGCGCCCGGCGGGGGTTTCCGTTGACGCTGATCGGATCCCGACCGCCGTGAGTCCGAGATCGGAGAACGCCGCGACTATCGCCACCAGCGCGAGGATCAGGCCGTAGCGGCCAACTTCGATAACCCCCAGGTGGCGATAGAGCAGCGCCGCCGCGCCCAGGCCTGCGAGCGCGCCACCGAGGTAGCTGCCGACCCGCAGCGCCCCGCCGCGGGTCGCCAGGCGTCCGGCGCTAGCCGCGTCGAGGATGTCGCCGTCGCCCGTGAGCTGCGCGGCCCCGGTTTCGTGCGCGCCGAGCGCCGGCCCTTCCGCAACTTCCGCCTGCGCCGGCGGTGGGCCGGTGTCGTCGGCGTTCACGCAGGGAACTCCGCGATCTGCGCGAGCGTGACCTCGCGCAGATCGCGCCTGGCGACGTAAGCGCCGTACCGTGGTGGACTCAGCGCGGCACTCCTGCTGGCCAGGATCTGAAAGGACACGATCGCCGCAGCCGTCTCGCCGACGGCCACTCCAATCGCCACACCCTGGGCGCCGTCAGCCGGAATCAGGATCATCATGGCGATGACGCTACCAGCGAGAGTGGATCGCGCGGTTGAGACCCAAACTCAGCATGCCGTACGCGGCAACGGCGGAAACAAAGGTCCCTCCGAGTGCGATGCCTCGGAACGTGAGCACCCTGGGCGCGCCGGCGTATTCCGGAAAGCCGCCGATGAGCGCGAAGGCCAGATGTGCGCCGATGGCGAGCGACAACGCGAACCAAACGCCGACCGCAAGCGATACCTCGAAGACCCGCCCGAGGGCGTACCCCAGCCGGTCGATATCGTCGCGCGCCGCCCGGGCAAAGATCGGCAATGCCGCGCCGGCCACGAGTCCGGGAATCACCGTGAGCATCTCGGTGATGCGAAGCGACGCGTTGAACAGGCCGACTCGTGCGCGCGCGCTCGCGATGACAGCTGTTAGAACCACCGCGACGCGAAGCGCGGCAGGCCCCGCCTGGCTCAGGGAGAGGATGTCGCTGTCGTCAACGCTCGAGTCGTGAACTCAGCGATCTGGTCGAGCGTCTTCTCGCCCGACCGGCGACGAAGGCTCATTCGTCATTTGCGCCCTCGATGATGGCACTCGATGAAATCCTCAATCGCTCCACCGTTGAGCTCCGGCACCGCGGCCCGAATTCGCTCCTCCGGCCAGTTCCACCACCCGATTTCGAGGAGCGCCTCCACCACCTCGTCGGTAAAACGCCGGCGGATCTCGCGGGCTGGAACGCCCACCACCACGGCGTAAGGCCGAACCGAGCGCGTAACCACGCTGTAGCCACCGACCACTGCGCCGTCACCAATCTCAACGCCGCTCATGATTCGCACGCCTCGCCCAATCCACACGTCGTTCCCGATCAGCACATCTCCGCGACTCTGGGGATGCCCGTCTTGATAAGCACCCGGAAGGCCCAGCATTGCGCGGAACGGGTACGTGCTCACCCAATCGGTCCGGTGATTTCCGCCGTCGCCGATCACGACGTCCAGGGCGATCGAGACGTACGCGCCGACCTTGACCCGCATTTGATCGCCTGGAAAGGTCGGGATGAGCGGCACGCCATACGAACCGCGACCCATCTCGAGCGCCTCGCTGGCGTAGGCCAAACGCGCAAACCGGTACTCGACCAGCGCGGCGTGACGAACCGCCCGTGAATCACGTAGGTCCTCGATCAGCTGTGCCAGCCGTCCGCGAGGCAACCTCTCACTCCCCGGTGAATTCGTCGATCTGATCCAGAGTCCGGGTGCGCAGGTCCGCTTTGCCCGCTGCGGCTGCATACCACTCGACCACCGCGTCGAGGCCGCGAGCCAGGTCCCAGCGAGGACGCCAGCCGAGACGCGAGCGCGCCCGTGACGAGTCGAGCTTGAGGACGTTTGCTTCGTGGGGATGGGTACCTGTGTCGTGCTCCCAATGCAACTGGCCGGACCAACGGTCGGCGATCCGCTCGACGATCCAACGAACGGATTGGGCCTCCTCGCTCGGGCCGAAGTTCCAACCGCCGGCGAGAGCCGGCTCATCCCACAGGCGCTGCGCGAGCAGCAGGTAGCCGCTCAGCGGATTCAGCACGTGCTGCCAGGGACGCACGGCGCCCGGATTGCGCACGCGCAGCGTCTCGCCGGCCAGCGCCGCACGCATCAGGTCGGGGATCAG
>Ga0182030_10018564_pt1 | contig 13331 bp, 10 predicted proteins | sample 812S3MmetaG_FD_121299 | JGI IMG/M metagenome (GOLD analysis project Ga0182030, IMG submission 121299) | Permafrost microbial communities from Stordalen Mire, Sweden - 812S3M metaG (Illumina Assembly) | ecosystem: Environmental > Terrestrial > Soil > Wetlands > Permafrost | place: Sweden... | reverse complement strand
GCCCTCCTGGTCGTCTATCTCTCCGCCCATCTCGGCTGGTTTCCCATGGGTGGATTTGTCAGCGAGGAATGGTCCGACCTGAGCTATGGGCAGAAGGTCCTGGACTTCGTCCGCCATGCGGCGCTGCCCCTTACTTGCTATTCCCTCAGCGGCTTCGCGTTTGTGACTCTGCTCACAAAGAACCAGCTGCTCGACAATCTCGCGGCCGACTACGTGCGCACCGCGGTGGCCAAGGGCGCCTCCTTCAGGCGGGCCGTCTTCGGCCATGCGTTCCGAAACTCCCTCATCCCCCTGGTGACCGATTTCGGCCAGCAGGTCGCCTCAATCGTGATCGGATCGGTGCTGATCGAAACAATCTTCGACCTCAACGGGATGGGCCTGCTTTTCTACAACGCGGTCGTCGACCGCGACCCCATGGTCGTCATGGGCGTGCTGATGGTCGACGCGCTGCTCCTTCTGGGCTGCAACTTCCTGACGGACGCCACGATCGCGGTGGTCGATCCCCGGATCCGGTTCAAATAGATGCGCCTTTCCCCACAGGCACGGATGCAGCTCAGGCGGTTCCGCTCGCTCAAGCGCGGCTACGGCTCGTTTCTCGCCCTGGCCTTCCTGTCGGCTCTGGCGCTGCTTGCGGAGCTTGTCGCCGGCAACCGGGCCCTGCTCGTGCGCTACGGCGGCCACGTCTACTGCCCGACCTACGGGTCGATCCATCCCGGAGGCGACTTCGGCCTCGGCTACGAATATGAGACGGACTACCGCGAGCTCAAGGCGAAGTCCGGGAAGCTTGGAAGCGACGACTGGGTGCTGATGCCTCCCATCCCCTTTGGGCCGAATGAGAACTGCTATCCCGGCCAGACCTACAAGCCGCGGCCTCCGGACTTCGCGCTCCGGCACTACCTGGGCACCGACGAGATCAACAGGGACATCTCGGCGCGGCTGCTGTACGGCCTGCGCAACTCGCTGATATTTTCGAGCGGATTCGTCGTCCTGGTCTACCTGATCGGCGTCGTAATCGGCTGCGCCATGGGCTATTTCGGCGGGTGGTTCGACCTCGGCATGCAGCGGGTGATCGAGGTCTGGTCGCTGCTGCCGTTCCTGCTGGTCGTCATCATTGTCAGGGCCGCGCTGCCTTCCGGAACCTCATTCGGCCTGGGCTTGCTGCTGTTCGTGGTCGTGCTGTTCGCGTGGACGGGCATGACCTACTACATGCGAAGCGCGACCTATCGGGAAAAGTCCCGAGACTACGTGGCCGCGGCGCAGGTCCTGGGCGCCGGACCCTTCCGCGTGCTCTTCCATCACGTCCTGCCCAACATACTTTCGATACTGGTCACCTTCCTCCCGTTCACCTGCGCCGCCGCCATAGCGAGCCTGACGGCGCTCGACTACCTTGGCTTCGGGCTGCCGCCACCCATGCCCAGCTGGGGCGAACTGCTCCGGCAGGGCACGGGAAACCTCGACGCCCCTTGGATCGTGGTGTCCGCCTTCACGGCCCTGAGCCTCGTCTTGATCCTGATCACCTTCGTGGGAGAGGCCATCCGCGAGGCTTTTGATCCAAAGAAGTTCACGATATACCGGTAAGGGCCCCGCTCAACTCCGACGGCATTTTCAATCCATGCATTCACACAGCCGAATCGCCCTGATGTCCTCCCTCTTGGCCGTGTGCCTGGCCGGCTGCAGCCGGCCGGCCTCGGAACCCGCGCCGGCCAAATCGGCCGACGCGTTCCCGGGCATGGAGGCGGACCTTCAGCGCACACTCAAGGAGCAGTCCTCCTTCTACCACTTCAAGACCCCGTCCGATTTCGCGCAGGACACAAAGGGGCTGACGTGGGAGGATGGCTCGGACCTGCCTGAGTTCGCCGACCCGGCCGCAAAGAAGGGGGGCACGCTCTCGCTGTGGATTCCGGACTTCCCCGGGACCTTCCGGTTCATTGGGCCCGATGCAAACACGAGCTTCCGCGAGTTCCTGCTGGACTATGTCGCCATGACGTTTGTTCGGCCCCATCCCAATTTGCCGGGGCGCATGTACCCGCAGCTGGCCCGCTCCTGGGCGGTGGACCGGGCGAGCAAGACCGTCTTCATCCGGCTTGACCCAGACGCGCGCTGGTCGGACGGCGTTCCGATAACGACGGACGACGTCGTCTTCAGCTGGTATTTCTACCGCAGCCCGCTCCTCAACGAGCCCTGGTACAACGACTTTTACACCAAGACCTACAGCGGGATCACGGTCTACGACGCCCATACCTTCGCCGTCACCCTGCGTGAGCTCAGGCCGGACATCGTGGACCGGGCGGGCGACGTCGAGGCGTTCCCAAAGCATTTCTTCTCGGACTTCGGACCGGACTGGGTCCAGAAGTACAACTGGCGGATCTGCCCGACCTCGGGCGCCTACACGATCCGCGAGGAGGACATCAAGCGGACCTCGTCCATCACGCTGAGCCACGTCAAGAACTGGTGGGCGGAGGACAAGCGCTTCACGCGGGGCCGCTACAATCCCGACCGGATCCACCTGGTGGTGGTGCGCGATCCGGACAAGGCGTTTGAGTCCTTCGTGCACGGGGACCTCGACGTCTACCCGCTGTCGACCCAGCAGTGGTATGACAAGCTGCCGGATGACCACCCGAGCGTCGCGTCGGGTTTCACGGTCAAGGCGACCTTTTTCAACCGCATCCCGCGCCCCAATTTCGGCCTCTGGATGAATGAGGCCAAACCCCCACTCGACAACCTGGACGTTCGGCTCGGCATCCAGTACGCGAGCAACATGGAGCTCGTGTGCCGGCAGTACTTCCGCGGCGTCGCCAAGATTCAGAAGACAGCCTCGGACGGATACGGCTGGGACCCGAACCCGGAGGTGAGGCCGCGGCCGTTCGACCCGGCGAAGGCTCGTGAATATTTCGCCAAAGCTGGCTTCTCGAAACAGGGGCCTGACGGAGTGCTGACGAATGCCCAGGGCCAGCGCCTGTCCTTCACGATCACAACCACCTACCGCCGCTACCAGGATATCCTGGTGATCCTAAAGGAGGAGGCGCTCAAGGCCGGGCTCGAGTTCAACATCGAGGTCCTGGACGAGACGACGGGCTGGCAGAAGACACAGGAGAAGAAGCACGACATCACCCTGGCGGCGTTCAGCCGGTCCGTGGAGATGTACCCCCGGTATTGGGAGAACTTCTCGGGGGTCAACGCCTATGACGTCCCCTATCTGCCGGACGGCTCTCCCAATCCCGCCCGGAAGGTGAAGCCCAACACCAACAACCTCAATTCGATCGCCAACTACGGCCTGGACCAGCTGATCAACCAGTATGACCACGCCGAGACCATGGACCAGGTGAAGGACCTGGCCGCCAGGATGGAGAAGATCATCTATGATGAGGCCTGCTGGGTGAACGGCTGGGCTGTTCCCTTCTACCGGCTGGGATATCGCCCCTGGGTGAGATGGCCATCGGACTTCAACGTGATGCAGAGCCTCGACAGCGACGAGTTCTGGCTTATGTGGGTCGATCCCGCCGTCCGGCAGGACGCGCTCGCGGCGAAGGCCGAGGGCCGAGCGCTCCCGCGGCAGGTCCTGACATTCGACCGCTTCAAGGAACCGTGAGCGAGGATCCACTTCTGCGGGTCAGCGATCTGGTGGTGGGATTCGAGTCCGGCGGCGTTGTGTCCCGCGCCGTCGACGGGGTGAGCTTCAGCGTGCGCCGCGGGCGCACGCTCGGGATCGTCGGCGAATCCGGCTGTGGAAAGAGCGTCACGGCCTTCTCCATCATGCGGCTCTTGCCGCAGCCGCACGGCAGGATACTTGGCGGGCAGATCCAGTTCGAGGGCCGCGACCTTGTGGGGGCGGCCGAAGACGAGCTGCACCGCGTCCGGGGCGGGCGCATCGGAATGGTCTTCCAGGAGCCGCTGAGCGCGCTCAACCCCGTGCAGACAATTGGCCACCAGATCACCGAGGCCCTGATGCTGCACAGGGAGATGTCAAAGCGCGACGCGCTGGCCGAAGCCGTGTCCTGGCTCGGCAAGGTCGGCATCCCCTCGCCCGAGATTCGGGTCCGGGAATACCCGCACCAGCTTTCCGGGGGAATGCGCCAGCGCGTCGTGATCGCGATGGCTCTCTCCTGCAATCCCTCCCTCCTGATAGCCGACGAGCCCACGACGGCCCTGGACGTCACGATCCAGGCCCAGATCCTCGACCTGATGCTCTCCCTGCAGAGCGAGCTGGGAATGGCGATCGTCCTGATCACGCACGACCTTGGCGTGATCGCCATGACATGCGACGATGTGGTCGTCATGTATGCCGGGCAGGTCGCCGAGCAGGGCCCCGTCGAGGCGATCTTCAACCGGCCCGCCCACCCGTACACCCGCGGGCTGTTGGCTTCCATTCCGCGCCTGGCGACGCCGGGAAAGAGCCGGCTGCCTGTAATCGAGGGAACGGTGCCCGGGCTCGGTGCCATGCCGCCCGGCTGCCGCTTCCAGAACCGCTGCCCCTACGCCATTCCGCTCTGCGGCGCGGCGCGGCCGCCCCTCGAGCCGATGGCTCCGGGTCACGCTGTCAGCTGCATCCGGTGGCGCGAGCTTCCGGGCTTTGATCCCGCACCGAAGGCCGCCGTATGAGTTCCCCCGCGCCCCTACTGGAAGTCCAGGGCCTGAAGACGCATTTTCCGGTCAGGGGAGGGGTCTGGCTGCACTCGGTCGCCGTATGCAAGGCAGTGGACGGTGTCAGCTTCCAGCTCATGCCCGGCGAGACCCTGGGGCTGGTCGGCGAGTCGGGCTGTGGCAAGTCCACCCTCGGCAAGTCGATCGTGCGTCTGCTGTCGCCCACGGAGGGCCGCATCCTTTTCGAAGGCACCGACCTCGCGCCGCTCAGCCGCCGGGAGATCAAGCCGATCCGCAGGCACCTCCAGATGATCTTTCAGGATCCCGCCGAATCCCTCAATGCGCGCCACACCGTGGGGCAGATCCTTGAGGAACCCTTCATCATTCACGGCCTGGGGTCCGCGGAGGAGCGGCGGGCCGGGGTGGACCGCCTTCTCGCGAAGGTGGGCCTACCGCGCGAGGCCGCCCACCGCTACCCCTTCGAGTTTTCGGGGGGCCAGAGGCAGCGGATCGGCATCGCCCGGGCCCTTGCGCTGCAGCCGAGGCTGATCATCTGCGACGAGCCGGTCTCGGCCCTGGACGTCTCCATCCAGAGCCAGGTGCTCAACCTGCTTGTCGACCTGCAGCGCGAGTTCAACCTCTCGTATCTTTTCATCACGCACAATCTCGCGGTCGTGAAGCACGTCTCCGACCGGATTGCGGTCATGTACCTTGGGCGCATCGTCGAGCTCGCCGATGCCGAGGTGCTGTACGCGCGCCCAAGGCATCCCTACTCGAGGGCGTTGATCGCGGCCATTCCCGAACCCGAGCCGCAGGCCGCCCGCCGCCGCTTTCTCGGGACGGGCGACCTGCCGTCGCCGATCGATCCGCCCCCGGGATGTCCGTATCACCCCCGCTGCCCGCACGCGACCGAGCTTTGCAGGCGCCAGACCCCGCCCCTGCGGGAGACGGCCTCGGCCGGCAACCGGCCTCACCTGGTCGCCTGCCATTACGACCTGATCTCCGCGCAGGTTCCATCCCAGTACGGCGCGGTGAATGCCCCCTGAATTCCCGGGCCTGGAAAAGACGCGCGGGAAACCGGCGGCAGGCTTCCCCCGAAACCCTCGAAGGCCTGCGCCGCAGGCGCGGGTTGGTGTGACCGCGCGAGATCCGGGCCTTGCGGAGCCGCGGCCAGCCCGGGATTGCCGCCGCCGATCGATTCTGCGTGGTTGAACGAATGCGCACGAGTTGGGTCGCCCAGGTCAACGAGCGGGCGTCAAATGCCTGGAGGAAGACGACGATGGCACGCCTCGCCGAGGCCCACCCGACGGCGGCCCTGGTTGCGGCGGCCCTCACAATGGCGGCCTTCTCGACCCTCTGGCTTCTGCTCCAGACCCCCAGCTTCCTCTCCGGCTATGACTTCGTGAGGATGCATGCGTACTACAAGGCCTACTACCGGGACGCGCTGCTCGCGGGGCGCCTGCCGCTTTGGAACCCCTATGTCGGACTCGGACGGCCCTTCCTATCCGACATCGAGACGGAGACGCTCTATCCGCCCAACCTCCTCGTGGTCCCGCTGGGCGTCAGGGGTGGGGTGGCCGCGGCGCTTCTCCTTCACCAGGCGGTCGCGATCTTCTTCGGAGCGCGCCTGGGCCGTCTGCTGGGGGCCGCGGCGTGGCCCAGCGTGCTCTTCGGCGCCGGGATGGCGCTCGCGAGCCCTTTCGCCGCGCGGCTCGCGACCGGCGAGGTGACGGTTTATTTCTCGCTGTGCTGGTGGCCCGCCCTGCTCCTTCTTGGCGCCCGCCTGCAGGATAAGTGGAGCCGGCGGGGGGCCGCGGGGTTTGCGGCAGTGGCGGCCCTGGCGATTCTGGCGGGCAATCCCCCGATTCTCTTCGTGGAGGGCCTCGGGCTGCTTGTGTTTCTCGCATGCCGCATGGAATGGCCCCCTTTCGGGTCCGGTTGGCGCTCCTGCCTCCGGAACCACGCCGGCCTGGCCCTGGCCGCGATCCTCGGCGCGGGCGTTGCCGAGATCCAGCTTCTGCCCTTTGCCGACCTTGTCTTGCAGGGCAACCGGCCGCTCCACTCGCCTGGCTTTGCCGTCGCGAACGGGATGCCGGCGGCGAGCTGGCTCTCGCTCATCTACCCCACCTCAGAGGCGTTCGGCCCCAACTGGGAGTACGACCTGTACTGCGGCCTTGTGCCGCTCTTCGCGGCCCTGGGGGGAATCGCCCTCTGGCGCGAGCGCAACGTGCGAGCCCTGCTCGGGCTCGGCGTGGCCGGCGCCCTTCTTGCAGCCGGCGACCGGACCCCCTTCCTCGGCTGGGTGATCCGCGTTGTCCCCGGCGCCTCCGCGCTGCGCGTGCCTTCCCGCTACGGAATCCTGTTTGGCGCCGCGCTTTTGGGGCTGGCCGTTGTCGGCCTTTCCCGGCGACCGAAGCGCCCCGCGCTGCCCCTCCTGGCGGTTCTCGCCGTCAGCGCGGCCTGGATGGTCTGGCTCAGGCCCTACGCGGCCGCTCCCGGGGACGCCGCCCGGTTTTACGCGGTCCACATCGGCGCATTGTGCGCCGCCGCCCTGCTTGTCGGCATGTGGCACGCGCGGACGCGCCGGCCGAACCTTGCGTGCGGCGCCGGGTGCATGATGGTCCTCTTCTGCGCCTCCGACTTTCTCCTGGCGATCCGCCTTCAGGCCCCGGTCTACTCCGGCTACGGCTTCCACACGGAGGAGGAGACCGTGCGCGCCGGCCTGGAGGCGAGGGGCCTCCTGGGGCCGGGCGCGGTTCCTCCCCGCGTGTCGTTCAATCCGGCCGACCTCTGCGAAAACGCCGGGATGACTCTCGGCTTCAGCACCTACAACAGCTACGTCAACCCGGCCCTTGACCGCGTCTGGACCTACCTCCACCTGGCGGCGGGCGTGCCCGAGTCGGGGGAGGACTTCATCCGGCTGCCCCAGTCGATCGACAGGAACCCCGGCCGCCTCGGGGGCCTGAATCTTGTGGCCAACCTGGAGCATCCGGGCAGGGCGCTCGACATTCACCCGCCCAGGGATCCGAGGGCCTACTTGGTCTTCGACACGGAGACCCTTCCCGACTGGCGCGCGGCCGAGGGACGGATGGCCGCGGGCGGCCGATTCCGCGACAAGGGGTTCCTGGAGACAGGGACGGCCCCGGGTTTCACGGCCTCTCCGGGAGCGCATGCCTCCGAGGCGCGAATTGAGCGGTTTGAGCCGGACCGGCTCGTCGTGCGCACCCGATCGGAGGCTCCGGGCATCCTCGTGCTCGGGGAGGCGTGGTATCCCGGCTGGGGCGCGAAGATCGGGGGGAATCCCGCCGCGGCCTTTCCCGTCAACGGCTGGATGCGCGGGGTCGCCGTTCCGCCCGGCGTGAACGAGGTCGTCCTTGCCTACAGGCCGCGCCTCTTGGTCGAGGGACTCTTGATCACCGTCCTGAGCGCCGCGGTCGTTCTCTTTCTGGCGATGGGTCCTCGGGCCGGTCAGACCGACTCGAGGATCTTGTAGAGCCTTTTGACCATGCCCGAGGAGTCCTCGAGGAGGCCGGCCGAGATCAGGGCGTTGTCGAGTATCTGCTCGGCGACGAGCAGGGCCTTGTCCGGCGACTCGGAGCGGAGCTGCGCCAGCCGCTTGATCAGCGGGTGGCCGGGATTGATCTCGAGGTCGACGCGCAGCGGCGACTGGGCGCCTTCCTTGCTCATCGCCTTCATGAGCCTTCGCATGTGGGGCGACCCGAACTTGTCCGCATTGAGAGCAAGGGCGGGGGAGTCGACCAGCCGGTCGCTCGCCCGCACCTCCGCCACCCGTTCGCCGAGCGATTCCTTGAGCCACGCAGCCAGCGCCTTAGTCTCGGCCTCGCCGAGGGCGCCCTCGGTCCTTGGGCGCTCCGCCAGCTTGACGTCGGCGTGGTCGGCGGCCGCGATCTTCTTCCCGTCGAATTCCCGCACCCCGTTCATCACGAACTCGTCGACCGTCTCGTAGCAGAAGAGAACCTCGAGGTTCCTTGCCCTTAGGCCCTCCAGGTAGGGGCCGGCCTCGATCGCCTCGCGGTTCGGGCCCAATAGGTAGTAGATCTCCTTCTGGTCGGGCCCCATCCGCGAGACATATTCGGCGAACGACGTCGTCTTGCCCTTCTCGGTGAGCGACGACTCATACCTTAGGAGCTTCGTGAGCTGGTCCTTGTGGGCGAAGTCGAGGGCCGCGCCCTCCTTTAGGAAGACCCCGAACTCCTTGTAGAAATCCGCGTAGGACTCCGGCCTGTTCTTCGACTCCTCCTCCAGGAACTTGAGGAACCGCTTCGTTATCACGCGGTTGAGCTTGTCCACGAGCGCCCGGTCCTGCATCGTCTCGCGCGAGATGTTCAGCGGGAGGTCCTCGCTGTCCACGACCCCCTTCAGGAAGCGCAGCCACTCCGGAAGAAGGTCCTTGGGCCGCGCGTCGATCAGGACCTTCCTGCAGTACAGGGCCACTGCCGGCTCCAGCCGGGCGAGCCCCAGCTTCTCCGTATTGTCCTTCGGGACGAAGAGAAGGGCGTTGATCGCAATCGGCGCGTCCGCGCTGAAATGCAGGCGCAGGCGCGGCTTCTCCGAGTCGTGGGCCTGGAACCTGTAGAACTCGTCGTACTCCTCCTCCTTGATCTCGCTCTTGCCGCGCAGCCACAGGGCCTGGACCGTGTTGATCCGCTTTCCGTTGAGATTGATGGGAAACGAGACGAACGCGCTGTAGCGCTCGATGATCTCGCGGATGCGCCAATCCTGGCTGAATTCGGAGCACTCGTCCTTGAGCTCCACCACAACCTTGCACCCGCGCCGCTCGCCGGGGCTTTCCTCGATGGCGAAGCTTCCCCCTCCGTCGCTCGTCCAGAGGAGGCCCGGTTCGGACTGGCGCCAGGAATGGGTGTACACCCTGACGCTCTTCGCGACCATGAAGGCCGAGTAGAAGCCGACGCCGAACTGGCCGATCAGCCCGGCGGCCTTCTTGTCGCCCTCACCGAGGGCCTTGATGAATGCCTTGGATCCGGAGTGCGCGATCGTTCCCAGGTTCTCGACCAGCTCGGCCTGGCTCATCCCGACGCCGAAGTCCTGGATGGTGAAGGTCTTCGCCTTGTCGTCGGTCGTGATGTTGATCTCGAGTTCGAGCTTTTCGTCGTAGACGCCCTTCTCTGTGAGCTGAATGTGGCGCTGCTTCTCCAGGGCATCGGAGGCATTCGAGACGAGCTCGCGCACGAAGATTTCCTTCTCCGTGTACAGGGAATGGATGACGATATCGAGCAGCTGCTTGATCTCGGCCTGGAACTCAAAGGTCTGCGGTGTGGCGGTGGGCATATGTCTTTTTTGAAATGAGTCGGTGAGCCTAGGCCAATTGGCCGAAAAATCAACGCGCCTTGGGGCCCGGGGGGGGCCACGCGGCGATCGGGCGCCGAGCGGACTGGCAGGGTCGGCGACCGGTCTGCCGGCGCGGCCGCCTCAAAACCTGAGCGTCAACAGGTCCCACTCCGGGGACTCCGGCCTCGTCGATGGGTCGGGAAGGATGTCCTTTTGCCCGGTGAGCCCGAATTCGACGGGGTTATCGTCGTTTGACCCCGCCCACAACCTTCCGCCTGAGACAAGTTTGAAATCCTTCGCGTTCTCCACCCACTGCTTTTCGTTGATCGCCTCCGCTGCCTCCCTGTCTCGGCGCTCCGAAACGTGGAAGGGTTGCATCTTCACGGGGACGCCTTCGATTTCCGCAGACTTGGCGGAAAAGCCCTCGTGCAGGGCCGGGTCGTAGGTGAAGTCGGCCTTCAGGGCCAGGCCCGCGGTGCCCGCTGGCCCGGATGGCGCCGCGTACGGCCGTGGAAAGGCCGCGGGATCCGCCAAGGGCCCCGATCTCGCCGTGTCATTGGACGGCGAGCCGGTTCCGGCCGGCGATCCGTTCGCTCCGTCTGCCGCGAAGATTTTTGATGAAAAGTCGACAATTGTCCCCTTGGGCGCGGCCGAGGTTGCGGCTGCCCAGGAGGCGGATGAAGGATTGGGTTCGTTTGTCTTCTGCGACGTGGCGGCTGGGACGCTGTCCTGCGCCGGGAGCCGCGCTGCGGCGATCAGGCAGATTGCGAGAAGTGTTGTTTTCATATCGTCACCCTTCAGACAGCCAGACGGCCCAGGTTGGCTGTAGTTTCGCACATTGCGAATTTCAAGTGTCTGGGCCCTTGCTTTTTACTTATCTTTAAATCTGGCGTCCCCGGCTCCGAAAAGCCTCCCAGGACGGCCAAGGCGCGCTTCCCCCTCCGCAATGCCTAGGCCACGCGGCGGTTGATGTATGGGGTGAAGCCCGTATAATGCCCGTGAGAACCCCATGACCCGACACCCCACGGCCCGCCCGATAAATCCCGAGGTAAGGATCGGCCACGTTCACCTGAAGGTCGCCGACCTCGAGCGGGCCCTTGGCTTCTATTGCGGCGTCCTCGGATTTGAGCTCATGCAGCGCTTCGACTCGAGCGCCGCGTTCATCTCAGCCGGGGGCTACCACCACCACATCGGGCTCAACACCTGGGAAAGCCTGGGGGGCTCGCCGCCGCCGCCCGGCTCGACCGGCCTCTACCACGTTGCCATCCTCTATCCGACGCGGGCCGAGCTTGCCGACGCGCTCCGTCGGCTGACCGCGGCGGGTATAGCCCTCGACGGCGCCTCTGACCACGGAGTGAGCGAGGCGCTCTACCTGCGCGATCCGGATTCGAACGGCGTCGAGCTCTACTGGGACCGTCCGCGCGACAAGTGGCCGCGCGGGCCCAAGGGCGACGTCGCCATGTTCACGCGGCGCCTCGACCTGGACGGCCTGCTTGCCGAGCCGGCGCCGCGCTGACGCCCCCCCCCTCAGCTCCCAAGGTACGCCGCCTTTAGCTGGGGATTATTCCTCAGTTCCGCGCTCGCGCCCTCCATGGCCACGTGACCGGTCTCAAGGACGTAGGCGTAGCTGCTGATCTCAAGCGCCAGGTTCGCGTTCTGCTCGACGAGAAGGATGGCGATTCCCCGGTCCCTGTTGATCTCGATGATCCTTTCGAAGATCATGCTGATCAACCTGGGGGCGATGCCGAGCGAGGGCTCGTCGAGCATCAGGAACTTAGGGTCGCCCATGAGGGCGCGCCCGATGGCCAGCATCTGCTGCTCGCCCCCGGACAGCGTTCCGGCCGTCTGCCGGAGGCGCTCCCTCAGACGCGGAAATATTCCGAAAACGTAGTCGCGGTCCTTGGCGAGGGCGGCCTTGTCCCTGCGCAGGTACGCGCCCATCGCCAGGTTCTCGTCCACGGTCAGATTGGAGAAAATCATCCGGCCCTCCGGGACGTGCCCGATGCCGCGGGCGACGATCTTGTGGGCGGCGAGGCTCGTGATGTCCTCCCCCAGGAAGGTCACGGTGCCGTTCCTTGGCCTGAGCAACCCGGAGATGGTCCGCAGGGTCGTCGTCTTTCCGGCGCCGTTGCCCCCGATCAGCGTCACGATGGAGCCCTTGGCGACCTTGAGCGAGATGCCGCTCAGCGCCGTTATGGCCCCGTAGGAGACCCAAAGGTCGGAGACTTCGAGCATGGAGATCAGTGGTGCGCGAATCCCGTCTTGTGAGGCTCGCCAAGGTAGGCCTCGATCACCTTCGGGTCGCTCTGGATCTCGGCGGGGGCGCCCTCCGCTATCTTGACGCCGTAATCGAGGACGGCGATCCGCTTGCAGACGCCCATGACGACCTTCATCGAGTGCTCGACGAGCAGGATCGACAGGCTGAACTCCCTGTGGATCCGCTCGATCAGCGCCATCAGCTCGACCTTTTCGGCCTTGTTCATTCCCGCGGCGGGCTCGTCGAGAAGCAGGAGCCTGGGCTCGGTCGCAAGGCAGCGCACGATTTCCAGCCTTCGCTGCTCGCCATAGGGCAGGTTCGTGGCCGGGACGTTGCGGAAGCGTCCCAGGTTGAAGAGCTGGAGGAGCTCCTCCGAGCGGCGCGTTATGGCGGTCTCGTCGCTGCGGAACGCCCGCATGCGCACGAACGCCTGGGCCGGCGAGCATGACCGGTGGAGGTTGCACGCCACCCGCACGTTGTCGAAGACCGAGAGGCTCTGAAAGAGCCGGATGTTCTGGAAGGTCCGGGCGATGCCCGCCTCGACCACCTCGTTGACCTTGAGGCCGGCCAGGTCGCGGCCGCCTGACCGGACGGTTCCGCTCGTCAACGGGTAGACGCAGGTGACGAGGTTGAAGACCGTCGTCTTTCCCGCCCCGTTCGGGCCGATCAGCCCCACCAGGTCGCCTTCGTTGACCGTGAGGTCCAGGGCGTTGACAGCGGTCAGCCCCCCGAAGCGGATCGTCACCTTGTCGAGCTGGAGGATCGGTCCGGGCATGGTCGTCGTCGGGCCCCCTAGCCCTTGGCGGGCGTCAGCTTTCGCCATATCCGGGCGCAGATCGACATGTAGTCGAAGTTGAAGAGTCCCGTGGGCCTGACGATCATGAGGACGATGAGCAGCAGGGAGTAAAGGACCATCCGGTACTGTTCGACCGAGCGCAGGACCTCCGGCAGGAGCGTCAGCAGGATCGCGGCCAGTATCACGCCCGGCGTGTTGCCCATGCCGCCGAGTATCACCATGACCACGATCTCGATGCTCTTGGTGAAGTCGAACCCGGTGGGTGTGATCGTCAGCTTGTAGTGCCCATAGAGGCCGCCCGCAACCCCGGCGAAAAATGCGCCGACAACGAAGGCGACGATCTTGTAGCGGGTGGTGTTGAGCCCCACGGCCTCGGACGCCACCTCG
>Ga0182030_10018560_pt1 | contig 13332 bp, 11 predicted proteins | sample 812S3MmetaG_FD_121299 | JGI IMG/M metagenome (GOLD analysis project Ga0182030, IMG submission 121299) | Permafrost microbial communities from Stordalen Mire, Sweden - 812S3M metaG (Illumina Assembly) | ecosystem: Environmental > Terrestrial > Soil > Wetlands > Permafrost | place: Sweden... | reverse complement strand
CTTGAGCGACGAGCCGATCTGCACGGACGAAAAGGACGCGCTCGAACGGCTGCACGGCATCGCTGATTTTTTCCTCGTTCACAACCGTCTCATCGTCCGCCATCTGGACGATTCCATCGTTCGCGTGATGCTCGGTCGCGAAATGGTGCTGCGCCGCGCCCGAGGTTACGCGCCGCTGCCGGTTCAATTGCAGACTGCGGATTGCAGATTGCGGAATCAAAAATCGAGCGCCGCCGCAGTTCAATCCGAAATCCGAAATCCGAAATCCGAAATTATACTGGCCGTCGGTGCGCATCTGAAAAATTCCGTCGCGCTCGCCGTCGGCAAAAATGTTTTCATAAGCCAGCATATCGGCGATCTGGAAACCGAGCAGGCAAACGCTGCATTCCGTCGCGTCACCGGCGAGCTGCCCGGACTTTACGACGTGGAACCGGAGATAATCGCGGCGGATTTGCATCCGGATTATCAGTCCACCCGGTTTGCCCAACAGAGCGGGAAAAAGAATTTTGCCGTGCAGCACCACGTCGCGCACGTCCTGTCGTGCATCGCGGAAAACGAAGTTGCCCTGCCCGCGCTGGGCGTCGCGTGGGACGGCACAGGGTATGGCCCGGACGGCACCATCTGGGGCGGCGAGTTTTTTTTCGTCACTGACACCGGGGTTAAACGTGTCGCGCATTTGCTGCCGTTCCGGCTGCCGGGCGGCGACAAGGCGGTGAAGGAACCGCGCCGCGCCGCGCTGGGGTTGCTCTATGAATTGTATGGTGAGGCCGCGTTTGAAATGAACCACCTGCTGCCGCTCCGCGAAATGCCGCCGGTGGAAATGATCACGTTGCGCGGGATGCTGCAACGCCGGTTCAACTCGCCTTCGACCTCCAGTGTCGGCCGGTTGTTTGATGTCGTCGCGTCGCTGGTCAACCTGCGGCAGCAGATGCGGTTTGAAGGCCAGGCGGCGATGGAGCTGGAGTTTGCCATCGGCGACCTCGCGACGGATGCGTGCTATGACCTGCCGCTCGTCACCCACGGCGCGAAACAGGTTCTGGACTGGTCACTGCTGGTGCATTCGATTTTGACGGATGTAAACGGCGGCGTTTCCGTGACGGAGATTTCCGCAAAATTCCACAACGCGCTGGCCGAGGCGGTGGTCGCCGTGGCCCGGGCCTCCGGGCTGACGCGCGTGGTCTTGAGCGGCGGTTGTTTTCAAAACCGCTATTTGACCGAACGCACCGTGACGCGGTTGCGCGCGGAAAAATTCCAGCCATACTGGCATCAACGCGTGCCGCCGAACGACGGCGGCATCGCGCTCGGCCAGATTTTTGCGGCGCGAAACCATCTCAACCTGAAATAAAACCATGTGCCTCGCCATTCCCGGAAAAGTCTTGAGCATCAGCGGCGACGATCCGTTGACGCGCATGGGCAGGATTGATTTTTCCGGCGTCGTGAAAGAGGCAAGCCTCGCGTATGTGCCGGAGGTGGAAATTGGCGACTACGTCATCGTCCATGTCGGCTTTGCGTTGAGCAAAGTGGACGAGGCCGAGGCGCAGAAAGTTTTTGAGTATCTCAAGCAGATGGGCGAGCTGGGCGAACTGGAGGACGGCAAGCCATGAAAACTGCCAGACGACTTGTTGCTGAAGTTGTGGCGTCGGCAGTGGCACAGGCGTCCCGCCTGTGCGTTTCAGAAAAAAAACATGTCGCAAGACAAAAACTCACAGGCGAGACGCCTGTGCCACTATGAAATTTCTCGACGAATATCGCGACGGCGACCTCGCGCAAAAACTCGCGGCGGAAATTCACCGCGTCACCACCAAGCCGTGGACGATCATGGAAGTCTGCGGCGGCCAGACGCACGCGATTGTGAAGTTCGGCATTGATGAACTGTTGCCGAAACAAATCACGCTCATCCACGGTCCGGGCTGTCCGGTCTGCGTGACGCCGCTGGAGGTAATTGACCAGGCGCTGGAAATCGCCGCGCAACCCGAAGTCATCTTCACCTCATTTGGCGACATGCTGCGCGTGCCGGGCAGCACGACGGATTTGCTGGCGGTAAAAGCGAAAGGCGGCGACGTGCGCATCGTTTATTCGCCGCTCGACGCGGTGAAGCTGGCGGAAAAAAAACCGTCGCGCGAGGTGGTTTTTTTCGGCGTCGGCTTTGAAACCACCGCACCGGCGACCGCGATGGCGGTTTATCAGGCGGCGCAAAAAGGTCTGAAAAATTTCTCACTGCTGATTTCGCACGTGCTGGTGCCGCCGGCGATTGAGGCGTTGATGTCGTCGCCGAACTGCCGCGTGCAGGCGTTTCTCGCCGCCGGCCACGTTTGCGCGGTGATGGGCTACGAAGAATATTTTCCGCTGGTGGAAAAATACCGTGTGCCGATTGTCGTCACCGGCTTTGAGCCTCTGGACATTCTGCAGGGCGTATTGATGACAGTTCAGCAGCTCGAATCCGGCCGCGCCGAGGTGGAAAACCAATACTCACGCGCCGTCTGCCGCGCCGGCAACCAGCCGGCGCAGGATCTGGTTAAAAAGGTTTTCACGGTCGTTCCCCGCAAGTGGCGCGGCATCGGTGAAATTCCGCAAAGCGGACTTGGCTTGAGCACGGCTTACGCGGCCTTCGACGCCGCAAAAAAATTCAAGCTGACGGAGCATCGCGTCGAGGAGCCGGCGGAGTGCATCGCCGGCCTGATTTTGCAAGGGCTGAAAAAGCCGCACGAATGCCCGGCGTTTGGTACGCGTTGCACGCCGGAACATCCGTTCGGCGCGACGATGGTTTCCAGCGAAGGCGCATGCGCGGCGTATTACCGCTACCGGCGTCATGACACAAAAGAAATGGCGGGGGCAAAATGAAGACGCCCGATTTCAGCGCCTCCTGCCCGATTCCCATTTCGCAGTATCCGCACGTCCTGATGGCGCACGGCGGCGGCGGCAAGCTGATGCACCGGCTGCTCGAAGATGTTTTCGGAAAAGCCTTCTCCAATCCAATTCTCGACACGCGCCACGACTCGGCGCAATTCACCATTCCAGTGGCACAGGCGTCCCGCCTGTGTGATTTGGCTGAAACGGCGAGCGGCTCAAGTCAGAAACACACAGGCGGGACGCTTGTGCCACTAAAACTCGCGATGACGACGGATTCCTACGTCGTGCGACCGATTTTTTTCCCCGGCGGCGACATCGGCTCAATGGCAATTCACGGCACGGTGAACGATCTGGCGATGAGCGGCGCGCGACCGCTGTATTTGAGCTGCGGATTCATCATTGAGGAAGGCTTGCCGATGGAAACGCTCTGGCGCGTGGTGTGTTCGATGCGCGACGCGGCAAAAAAATGCGGCGTGCAGATCGTCACCGGCGACACGAAGGTCGTGGACAAGGGCAAGGGCGACGGCTTGTTCATCAACACCACCGGCATCGGCGTCATCGAACACGAACAAAAAATTGCGCCCCAGAACGTCCAGCCCGGCGACGCCGTGGTTGTCAGCGGCGATCTGGGCCGGCACGGCATGGCGATCATGGCGGTGCGCGAGGGGCTGCAATTTGAATCCATGATTGAAAGCGATTCTGAGGCAGTGCATGAGGCAGTTTTGGCTTTGATCAAAGCCGGGATTGAAATCCACTGCCTGCGCGACCTGACGCGTGGCGGGCTGGCGAGCGCGTTGAATGAAATCGCCGAGGCGGCGGGCGTGAAAATTGCCATTGAGCAGAAGTCCATTCCCGTGCGCGAAGACGTTCACGCCGCGTGCGAGATGCTCGGACTCGACCCGCTGCACGTCGCGAACGAAGGCAGGTTTGTGGCGTTTGTTTCCGCGAAAGATTCCGAACGCACGCTGGAAATTCTCCGCCGGCACGACGTTTCCGCCGGCGCGGCGTTCATCGGCCGGGTGGCGGAAAAAACCGCGCCGCTGGTGACGGTGAAGAGCGCGCTGGGCGTGAGCCGGATTCTGGACATGCCCAGCGGCGAGCAGTTGCCGCGCATCTGCTGACGATCAGCAGTCGAACACGGTGGCGCAGGTGCGACGGCAGATTTCATCAGGTGTGCCGCTGGCGTCAATGTCCACCAGCAGTCCCCGCTGCCGGTAAAATTCAATGAGCGGCCGGGTGCATTCCAGGTAGGCGTCCATGCGGACTTTTACGGCGGCGGGCTGGTCGTCTTCGCGCTGGAACAGTTTTCCGCCGCACTTGTCGCAGTGGCCGGCCATTTTTGGCGGCCGGGTGGCGGTGTGGTAAACGATCTTGCACTGCGCGCAGGTGAGGCGGCCGAAAACACGCGTGATGATTTGTTCCACAGGCAGGTCGTAGTTGAAAACGGCGTCAAGGCGGACGTGTGCCGCCGCCATCAATTTTTCCAGCGCCTCCGCCTGGGCGACGGTGCGCGGAAAACCGTCGAGCAGAAAGCCGCCGGCACATTTCAGGCAGCGCAACCGTTCGCTGATCATGTCGAGAACGGTTTCATCCGGCACGAGTTCGCCGCGTTTCATGTAAGCCAGCGCGTTTTCCATCGCGGGCGAGAGGCCGGCTCCGCTGCAGTCTTTGGCGGCGCGAAAAACATCGCCGGTGGAGAGGTGGCAGGTGCCGAGGTATTCGCACAGCATTTCGGCCTGGGTGCCCTTGCCGACGCCGGGCGCACCGAGCAGGACAATGCGCCAGACTTTACCGGATGGAGTGCGGGGCGGCGTCTGACATTGGTGATCTCCACCCTTGAGCCAGGCGGTGCGGTCAGGATGGATAAACACGCCGCCAGCGCCGGTCTTTGGAAAGACTTCGTTAGCGCTCATGCGAAAACATTAGCATGGGTTTTTAAAAAACCAAGCGACCGGCGCGGATTTTCCAAAAATCCATCCGGCGGTCGCCAAAATTTGCAAAACGACGGGCCTCCAAATTGTCCGCCGGCGGCGGCGCGGAAGCTTACGCCTGCGCCAGCGAATAGCCGGTCAGCGCCTTCATGTATTGGGCGCGCTCGAACGCCGCCGGTTCCGCGCAATTCTTCTGGCTCAGGCTGCCCTTCAACTGGCTGACCGATTCGTATTCGTGTTCTTCCATCCAGTCCACCAGGTCGCGCTCGATCATGGCGATCTGCGGGATGCCGTGGCGGATGATGGTCGAGCAGAGCATCGTCACGTCCGCGCCGGCCATGAGCATCTTGAGCGCGTCGGAGGCGCGGTGGATGCCGCTGGTTGCCGCCAGGCTGGCGTTCACCCTGCCGTGCAGCAGCGCAATCCAGCGCAGCGGCAGGCGCATCGCCATCGGCGTGCTCAACAAAATGTTCGGCTTCACCTCGAGCGTTTCCAGTTCGATGTCCGGCTGGTAAAACCGGTTGAACAGCACCAGCCCGTTCGCGCCGGCCTGGTCGAGGCGTTTGGCCATGTTGGCGAAGCTGCTGAAGAACGGGCTCAATTTGACCGACACCGGAATCGTCACCTGCGATTTCACCGCCTTCAAAATGTTGATGTAAGTGTCCTCGACCGCTGCGCCGGACAAATTCATGTCCGTCGGGATGTAATAAATGTTCAGCTCCAGCGCGTCCGCGCCGGCCTCCTGGATCTTTTTGGCGTATTCGGTCCAGCCGCCGGCGGATGAGCCGTTCAAGCTGGCGATGATGGGAATGCGCGTCGCTTTTTTCGCGGCGGCGATGTGCTTGAGGTATTCTTCCGGGCCGAGGCGGAATTCGTCCGGCTCGGGAAAATAAGTCAGCGCCTCGGCGAAACTGTCCGTGCCCTGCTGGAGATTCTTGTTCAGCTCCAGCCGGTCCTGGCGCAACTGTTCCTCGAACAGCGAATACAGCACGATGGCCGACGCGCCGGCGTCTTCCATGCGCTTGAGGTTGTCCACGTCCTCCGACAGCGGCGACGCGGAAATCACCAGCGGCGTGCGCAGTTTCAGTCCGAGATATTTTGTGCTGAGATCCATAGGTTTTCTCCGGTTTGAGTTTTAATTTATGCGTCCACCGCCGTTGTAGGCTTGGGCGCGGGCACCGGTGCGTTCTCCACCTTCGTGTCGCGCTGGGACATGAATTGATAGAACTTCCAGCGGCGGTCGGCTTCCACCTGGGACTGCGCCATGAATTTCTTCGCGTCCTCCGGCTTGCTCTTCGTGAGCATCTTGAACCGGTTTTCGGACATCATGAAATCCGACACCTTGGCCTTGGCCGCCGTCGAATCCAGTTGCAGCGGGTTCTCGCCGCGTTCGGTCCGGCGCGGGTCGTAGCGGTAGAGCAGCCACTGGCCGGATTCGACGGCGAGCTTCTGCTGCTTCGCGCCGATGCCCTGGTCCAGCGCGATGCCGTGCGCGATGCAATGGCTGTAGGCGATGATCAACGACGGTCCCGGATAGGATTCCGCCTCGATGAACGCCTTGAGCGTGTGCTCGTCCTTTGCACCCATCGCGACGCTGGCGACGTAGATGTTGCCGTAACTCATGGCGATGAGGCCAAGATCTTTCTTGCCTGCGGGTTTGCCGCCGGCGGCGAACTTGGCAATCGCACCGCGCGGGGTGGACTTGCTCATCTGGCCACCGGTGTTGGAATAAACTTCCGTGTCCATCACCAGCACGTTGACGTTCTGGCCGCTGGCGAGGACGTGGTCCAGACCGCCGTAGCCGATGTCGTAGGCCCAGCCGTCGCCGCCGAAAATCCAGACGCTCTTTTTCACGAGCTGGTCGGCTAGCGGGATCAGCAGCTTGGATTCGGCGTTGTTGATCGCCGGCAATTTCTTTTTCAACGCCTCAACGCGTTCGCGCTGGCTGTAAATGCCCGCCTCGTCGCCCTGGTCGGCAGTGAGGATGGCCGTGACGAAATCGTCGCCGAGCTGCGGCGCGAGCTTCTTCAGCAGTTCGCCGGCGAAATGTTTCTGCTGGTCGAGCGAGACGCGGAAGCCGAGACCGAATTCCGCGTTGTCTTCGAACAGCGAGTTGCACCACGTCGGGCCGCGGCCGCATTTGTTCGTGGCGTAAGGTGTCGTCGGCAGGTTGCCGCCGTAGATCGAGGAGCAGCCCGTCGCGTTGGCCACGACCATGCGGTCGCCAAACAACTGCGTGACCATCTTGATATAGGGCGTTTCGCCGCAGCCGGCGCACGCGCCACTGAACTCGAACAGCGGCTGCAACAGCTGCTGCTGGCGCAGCGTGCCGGGCTTGATCTTGCGGCGGTCCACTTCCGGCAGGCCGAGGAAGAAGTTCCAGTTGTCGTGTTCCGCCGCGCGCAACGGCGCCTGCGGACGCATGTTGATCGCCTTGAGCTTGGCCTCGGTCTTGTTCTTGGCCGGGCAGACTTCCACGCAGATGGTGCAGCCGGTGCAGTCTTCCGCCGCGACCTGCAGCGAGAATTTCTTGCCCTTGAATTCCGGGATGCGCGAGTCGCAGCTCTAGAACGTCGCGGGCGCACCCTTCAGATCCGCCACGTCATACACCTTGGCGCGGATGGTGGCGTGCGGACAGATGGCCACGCACTTCAGACATTGGATGCAGGTCTTCTCGTCCCACACCGGGATGTCCAGCGCGAGGTTGCGCTTCTCAAACTTGGCGGTGCCGGTCGGGAAGGAACCGTTGTTCGGGAATGCGCTGACGGGCAGGTCGTCGCCCTCGCCGGCGGCAATCTTGCCGAGCACATTGCGGACGAACTCCGGCGCGTCCGCCGTGATGGACGGAAGCAGGGGGCCGACGCCGTTGACCTTGTTGTTTGCCACGATGACCTCGTGCAGGTTGGCCAGGGTGTTGTCCACGGCCTTGAGGTTCATGTTGACGATTTCCTCGCCCTTCTTGCCGTAGGTTTTCTTAATGGAATTCTTGATCGCCGAAATCGCGTCGTCCTTGGGCAGCACGCCGGAGAGCGCAAAGAAGCAGACCTGCATGATCGTGTTGATGCGTCCGCCCATGCCGCTTTCGCGCGCGACCTTGGTGGCGTTGATGACAAAGAATTTCGCCTTCTTCGCAAGCAGCGTCTGCTGCACCGGCGTCGGCAGCGTGGCCCAGATTTCTTCCTTCGTGCGCGGTGAATTCAACAGGAACGTTCCGCCGTCCACCAAACTGCGCAGCATCTCGTAGCGTTCGAGGAACACCGGCAGATGGCACGCGACAAAGTTGGAGCTGGTGATGAGATACGACGAGCGGATCGGCTGCGGACCGAAGCGCAGGTGCGACACCGTCATCGAGCCGGACTTCTTCGAGTCATACACGAAGTAGCCCTGCGCGTAGTTGGCCGTTTCCTCGCCGATGATCTTGATGGAATTCTTGTTCGCACCGACCGTGCCGTCGGCACCAAGGCCGAAGAACAGCGCGCGGACGACGTTGGCCGGTTCCGTGGAGAAATTCGCGTCATACGCGAGGCTCGTGAGGGAAACATCGTCGTTGATGCCCACGGTGAAATGGTTCTTCGGTGTGAGGGAGGACAGGTTGTCGAACACCGCCTTGACCATCGCCGGCGTGAATTCCTTCGAGGACAAGCCGTAGCGGCCGGTGAACACCTTTGGCACCACTTTCAACTGCGAGCGGCCGGCGGCGGTTTCTTCCATCAACGCCGTGACGACGTCCTGGTAAAGCGGCTCGCCCGTCGCGCCGGGTTCCTTCGTGCGGTCGAGCACGGCGATTTTCTTGACCGAGGCCGGCAGGGATTCGATGAAGCGTTTGCCGTCGAACGGACGATACAAACGCACCTTGATCATGCCGATCTTCTCGCCCTTGGCGACCAGATGTTCCACGGCTTCATGCGCCGCTTCGCAGCCGGAACCCATCAGCACGATCACACGTTCCGCGTCTTTCGCGCCGACGTAGTCGAACAAATTGTAAGATCGGCCCGTCAGCTTGGCGAACTCGTCCATGACGTTCTGGACAATGTCGGGGCAGGCGGAATAGAAACCATTCGCGGCCTCGCGGCCCTGGAAAAACACGTCGGGATTCTGCGCCGTGCCACGGAGGACGGGCTTGTCCGGCGTCATCGAGTTCGCGCGATGCGCGGCAATGATCTTGTCGTCAATCAACGCACGGATGACCGCGTCGTCGAGCAGCTCGATCTTGGAAACTTCGTGCGACGTGCGGAAGCCGTCGAAGAAATGGATGAACGGCAGGCGTGAACGCAGCGTGGCCGCCTGTGAAATCAGCGCCATGTCCATCGTTTCCTGCACCGAGGCCGCGCCCAGCATGCCCCAGCCGGTGGAGCGGCAGGCCATGATGTCGCCGTGATCGCCGAAGATGGAGAGCGCGTGCGTGGCCACCGTGCGGGCCGTGACGTGGAACACCGTCGGCAGCAGTTCGCCGGCGATCTTGAACATGTTCGGGATCATCAGCAGCAGGCCCTGCGACGCCGTGAACGTGGTGCTCATCGTGCCGGTCTGCAACATGCCGTGAACCGCGGCGACCGCGCCGCCTTCACTCTGCATTTCCACGATGGCCGGCTGGGTGCCCCAGAGATTCTTTTTGCCTTCCGAAGCCCACTGGTCGCACCATTCGGCGATGGGGGAGGACGGGGTGATGGGATAGATCGCCATCGTTTCGTTGACACGATAGGCGACGTAAGCGGCGGCCTCGCAGCCGTCAATTGTCTTGAATTTTTTCATATCAAATCAGTGGCTTGGCGGCTGTTGAACTCCAAATTAATTGTCTTTCGGCTTGTCCGTCCGCCCTCATGCCAAACACGTTAATCAGCCACCGCTTTGGCGACTCCCCATTTTTTGGCAAACATAGAACATCTGTTGCGGGCTGGCCGGGTTCGGGCGGGCAAAGAATGCGGCCGGCCGGCCCGTCCATTAACCGGTTGACGCCGCCGCCCGCTTTTTGCATACAAATTGTTGATGCAACTGGAGATCTTCCAGGTGTTTTGCGATCTGGCCCAAACCCATAGCCTAACCGCCACCGCCCGCCGCTTCCGCCTCACCCGGAAGGCGGCCCGCCGGCGGCTCGCGTTGCTGGAACGCGAGCTCAAAACCGAACTGGCCGACTGCCGCCGGCAAAAACTCCGGCTCACCCTGGAGGGCCGGGTCTGCCGCACTTATTGCGCGCGGATTGCCGGGATCATCCGCCGGCTGGATGCGGAACTGCTGCGGGCGCATGAACTGGCCGCCAACGAATTCCATCTGGCCGTCTGCCTGAGCATCGGCTTCCACCACAGCTGCCCGCCCGCCTCCGCCGGTTTCAGGCCGCGCACCCGGCGGCGCGGGTGACGGTCAGTTACGCCGCGCCCGCCGGCGTGCATGACGCCGTGGAGAACCTGGAGGCGGACCTGGGCCTGACCATTCATCCGCAGCGCCGGCCCGGACTGGTCCTGTAAATCACGCGCCGGGAGCCGCTGGCCCTCATCTGCCATCCGCAGCATCCCTTCGCCGCCCGGCCCGCCGTCCGCCTGCGGGAACTGACGGGCCAGAAATTCATCGGCCTCCGGGACACGCCCCATCCCGCGCACCTGGAAAAACTCCCCAACCACCTCCGCCATCTCTTTGAACCCCTCGTGGAATGCCGCGACGTGGAAATGGTCGTGCGCCTGATGGAGATCGGCGACGGCGTGGCCCTGCTGCCGCGCGTGACCGTGCAGGCCAGGATCGCGCAGGGCACGCTGGCCGCCGTGCCGCTGACCGGGGAAAATTATTTCCAGCCGCAGGCCGTCCTCAACCGCCGGGGCCGGAAACTGACCCCGCTGATGAAATCATTCATCGAATTCCTGAAACTGCCCGATTGAGGGGAGCGCCGGGCAACGCCCCGGCCCGGTTCGGAAACCGGAACCCGCCGGCAGGCGCATAAAATCTTCGGCGCAGAATTGATTCCACCGCCCGAACAATTTATTCTGACCCGCTTGGCATGGCCGAAAACAAATTTAAATATTGGGCGTTCCTCAGTTGCAGTCCCCGGGACAATGGCGGGCAGCCCCGGGACAACCCGGAGGCGGGCCGCCGGTGTTGGGGCAGCTGGCTGCACAACGCGCTGAAGGATTTTTCCATTCCGCCGGAATTTGTCGGCCAGATCAATGGCCGCGGTGAAATCATTCCTGAACGGATTGAACCCGTTTTCCGGGATGAGTCGGAACTGCCGGAAGCTGCCGGCCTCGGCGCGGAGATTCGCCAGGCGTTGGAACAGTCCAGATGCCTGATTGTCGTCTGTTCGCCCCAATCCGCCCAAAGCCGGCAGGTGAATGAGGCCGTGCGTTATTTCAAGCAACTCGGGCGCGACAATCGCATTTTACCCATCGTGGTGGCCGGGGAACCCAATGCCAGCACCGGCAACCAGCCGGGGCTGACACCGGCCGACGAATGTTTTGTGCCCGCGTTGCGGCACCCGGTGCAGCCTGATGGAACGCTGGACACCACCCGGCGGCCCGGCAAACACATTTACGTGGACGCGCGGCATGGGGTGGAGAAACGGGAAATCCTGGCCAATGATCATCGCCACGCCGGGGCGGATTTGGAGATGGCCAAAATCCAGCTGATCGCCCAGCTGATTAGCGTGGGGTTCCATGGCTTGTGGTGGCGCGAACAAAAGCGCCACTTCCTTGATCTGGCGGAAGCCCGGCATCAGGCCCGGGAAGCCCTCGATCAAATTGAGGAAACCCGGCGGCAATTGCAGGAAGCCCAACAGCAAACCCGCGATGCCGAGACTCAGGCGCTGGAACTGCAAAACCTGCCACGCGACGTTCACGGCCAGATTCAGGAGGCGCAAAACCAGGCGTTAACGGCACAGAATCAGGCGCGCGAAGCCCGGCAACAGCTTCAGGAATTTCAAAACAAGATCCGGGAGACGGAAGCCCAGTTGGCGGAAGCCCGCCAACGGGCGCTCGCCGCCGAAGGCAAGGTTCTGGAAGCCCAACAATCGGCACGGGAAACCCAGAACCAGCTTGAAGCGGCCCGTCTTCAGGCCGGCGAGGCGCAGAATCAGGCGCTGGAAACTCAAACCCGGACGCAGGCGGACCGGATTCAGGATGCGCAAGATCAACTCCTGAACGCGCAGCGCGAGGTGCAGAATGCGCAACACGAGCTGGAAGCAACCCGCCGGCAGGCTCACGACGCGCAGAACAAATTGTCGGCGACGCAAAGCCAGGTTCAGGAATTTCAGAATCAGGCCCGGTCGGCTCAAAGTCAGTTGGAGGAAGCCCGCGAGCAGGTCCGCGAAGCCCACGACAAAGTCCTGGAGGCGCAGAATCAGGCCCGCGCGGCGCACGAGCAGGTCCGGGAAATCCAAAACCGCACCGGCGATGCCCAAACCCGGATTGAAGCCGCCCAAATTCAAGTTCAGAAAATCCAAAATGAAAACCGGAATGCGCGCCGGCTCACCAAAGTTTTGGCGGTGCTGGCGGTCCTGGCCTTGATGGCCGCCGGCGTGGCCGCCACCCAGGCCCTGCGGCAACGTCAGTCCGCCGGCCAAGCCCTGGCCCGGGCGACGGCGGAAGCGTCCGGGAAGTTTGACCTGGCATCCGTCGGCAGCGAACCGCTCCCGCAGCTGTTGCAAAAAATTGGCGGCGCGGAGCAGGTTGAAAACCGGCGGCATAGTCTGGATGAACTGGCCGCCGGGCTGCCCGGCGCGGAAATTCCCGATGCGCTGAAGGCGGCCTCGGCCATTGTGGACGACCAGGAACGCAGCCATTTTCAGAAGTGGCTGCTGGTCCGGCTGGGCTGGGCGAATCCCGTTTCGGCCATGACCAATGCCGGTGCCATCGCGGGCAAAATTGTGAACGACGACGGGCTGGAGGATTCCGACCTCTGGTTTCAACTCGCCGTGCTGGACAACTGGATGCAGACCGACTGGCCCGGCGCCTTCCACTGGGTCTGCCAGTTGCCGGACGCCGGGGTTCACGATCGCGCCCTCGCCAAACTCATCCGCTGGGTGCAGTCCCAGCCGGACTCCGAAGCCAGAAACCAGGCGCTGACAAGCTGCATTGATGAACTGGCCAAAACGGATCTGCCCGCCGCCCTGGCCCTGGCTGAATCTTTGCCTGACGCCGCCGGGCGCGGCACGCTGAGGGTCCGGCTCTGGATGCTGGCCGACCCGCTGGCCGTCTCGGACTGGATTGACCGCCTGAATTTGCCACCGGAAATCATGTCGCCACGCCAGGCTTCATGGCCCTGGGAACAGCCTTTCCCGAATTTTCAACGCTAAGAAATCCAACCACGGATGGACACGGATTCAATGACCGCAATCAAAGACAAGGGTTTTGACGCGAATTTCACGAATTGCCGCGAATCAAAATACGCTGGAAAGATTTCAAACCGTAAACCATCGCGAACGCTTATCAACGCAAAGACGCGGGGGCGCTGCTAGCGGCGGCGCGGACCGGATGCAAACCTGGCGGTTGAGAAAGGAACGATTCCTTTTGGGGAAGCCGGCATGAAAAGGGCCGATGGATTTCTCCACCGGCCGGCGCTTATGTGAGGT
>Ga0182030_10018559_pt1 | contig 13332 bp, 9 predicted proteins | sample 812S3MmetaG_FD_121299 | JGI IMG/M metagenome (GOLD analysis project Ga0182030, IMG submission 121299) | Permafrost microbial communities from Stordalen Mire, Sweden - 812S3M metaG (Illumina Assembly) | ecosystem: Environmental > Terrestrial > Soil > Wetlands > Permafrost | place: Sweden... | reverse complement strand
ACGTCTCAGTCATGGATTAATTGAACGGCATCTCTCACGTTACACCTGATTCAATAACTTATTCTCCGATGTCTCAGTCATGGATTAATTGAACGGCATCTCTCACCGATAACTGGAAGGAAAAAGCATTTATGCAATTGTCTCAGTCATGGATTAATTGAACGGCATCTCTCACTTATATTAGCATTATTTGGTTGGGCAGTTAATAGTCTCAGTCATGGATTAATTGAACGGCATCTCTCACGGATGTGTATGATAAAGACCATATGCATATTCCTGTCTCAGTCATGGATTAATTGAACGGCATCTCTCACGTTGAACTTGCAAAAAGGCTGTCCATTACAAACGTCTCAGTCATGGATTAATTGAACGGCATCTCTCACAACTCCGTCAACAGTAACAAAAGCAACAATGTTGTCTCAGTCATGGATTAATTGAACGGCATCTCTCACTCCCGGAGAACCGCCAGCGGATGGACTGATAGGCGTCTCAGTCATGGATTAATTGAACGGCATCTCTCACTTAAAAGGCCAAAGACCTGCTTAACATAATAATGTCTCAGTCATGGATTAATTGAACGGCATCTCTCACCATAGCGGCAGGACTTATAAACGAGGACAACTGTCTCAGTCATGGATTAATTGAACGGCATCTCTCACAAGTAAATAGCGGAGCAACAATATATACAGCAGTCTCAGTCATGGATTAATTGAACGGCATCTCTCACTCTTTGAAAAGAATTGAAAGTCTTCCCCAATCGGTCTCAGTCATGGATTAATTGAACGGCATCTCTCACCTCAAAAGACAGAAAAAACTCCACCCCCTACGAGTCTCAGTCATGGATTAATTGAACGGCATCTCTCACTGATGATGTGCTGGGTGCGGCTTTTCTTAAAAGTCTCAGTCATGGATTAATTGAACGGCATCTCTCACTTAAATTATACATATATGTCGCATTCACCAGCAGTCTCAGTCATGGATTAATTGAACGGCATCTCTCACATATCGTTCTGTTTTTCGGCTTCGTATGTACGCGTCTCAGTCATGGATTAATTGAACGGCATCTCTCACACTGTGTTCGACGGGAGAGGAACCCAGACACATGTCTCAGTCATGGATTAATTGAACGGCATCTCTCACCGGTATCTATAGCCTATGCAAAGGGTGCTTTATGTCTCAGTCATGGATTAATTGAACGGCATCTCTCACCAACAGCAGGAAGTTCTACAGGTGGATTGATTCAGTCTCAGTCATGGATTAATTGAACGGCATCTCTCACTGGGGTGTTGGGCTTTTGCATGTGATAGCTTACGTCTCAGTCATGGATTAATTGAACGGCATCTCTCACTGTGGAGTATTTTGTTCCCTGGTTTCCTGTCTGTCTCAGTCATGGATTAATTGAACGGCATCTCTCACAAACATGAGACCCGGGAGCGGAACATAAGCGATGTCTCAGTCATGGATTAATTGAACGGCATCTCTCACCAGGCAACAGCACAATATGGTGCTGGCCGAAACGTCTCAGTCATGGATTAATTGAACGGCATCTCTCACTAATAAGATTTGGATAAATCAACCAAGTAAGCGTCTCAGTCATGGATTAATTGAACGGCATCTCTCACTTCATAAGCGGCAAAACCCTTGTCGCCCAGTAGTCTCAGTCATGGATTAATTGAACGGCATCTCTCACCATCAGCCCGCTCCACCGACTTCCAGAATATTTGTCTCAGTCATGGATTAATTGAACGGCATCTCTCACCCTCAGCTTTGTCAAAGACAACAGCGAAGTTGGTCTCAGTCATGGATTAATTGAACGGCATCTCTCACAAAGGGACACCTTCACACTGGGAGGGTAAAAAAGTCTCAGTCATGGATTAATTGAACGGCATCTCTCACTAAATCTACCTGCAGAAGATGTAATAAAATATAGTCTCAGTCATGGATTAATTGAACGGCATCTCTCACGTCTTCGCACTATTAACCCATTTAACAGGTGTAAGTCTCAGTCATGGATTAATTGAACGGCATCTCTCACCAAAAATTTAACTCCTGACATAACATGCGTTAGTGTCTCAGTCATGGATTAATTGAACGGCATCTCTCACCCAACCACAGGAAATCAAGATGCTTTTTACTCCGTCTCAGTCATGGATTAATTGAACGGCATCTCTCACTTATCAGCCACTTTGAAGGCCATTGGAACTGCGTCTCAGTCATGGATTAATTGAACGGCATCTCTCACTGGATAGATTGTGCCGGTGACGAGTACTCTAATGTCTCAGTCATGGATTAATTGAACGGCATCTCTCACACAACATGTGCACCGATTCTACGGTGGCAAGCTGTCTCAGTCATGGATTAATTGAACGGCATCTCTCACGGAGCTATTACTCTGACCTGGATGAACGACAATGTCTCAGTCATGGATTAATTGAACGGCATCTCTCACAGGATGAGAAGAAACAAAAATTCTTCCAGGACGTCTTAGTCATGGATTAATTGAACGGCATCTCTCACTTATTTTCTAACTCTGCAATCGCGCAGACAAAGAGTCTCAGTCATGGATTAATTGAACGGCATCTCTCACATCAACCAAAGACATTTCCTGCGAGGATACAAAGTCTCAGTCATGGATTAATTGAACGGCATCTCTCACGAAAGAAGATCAGGAAAGGATTGCAGCAGAAGAGTCTCAGTCATGGATTAATTGAACGGCATCTCTCACCAGTACTGATTGCTGGGACCGGTGTTGTAAAACGTCTCAGTCATGGATTAATTGAACGGCATCTCTCACGCTGCAAGCAGCATTTGATTATGAAGTAACACAGTCTCAGTCATGGATTAATTGAACGGCATCTCTCACAAAGCAATCAACAGGACATACACGTCCGTTGCTGTCTCAGTCATGGATTAATTGAACGGCATCTCTCACCGCATCTTTGTTTTGCTTGTAATGAACAATCAGAGTCTCAGTCATGGATTAATTGAACGGCATCTCTCACCTACTGCTACATCTGGTACTACATTCCTGCTGAGGTCTCAGTCATGGATTAATTGAACGGCATCTCTCACCGCACAGCGCCAGTTTTATTATGATCGTACTTTGTCTCAGTCATGGATTAATTGAACGGCATCTCTCACAAAGCAAGTTATCTTATCCGTTAGATTATGACCGTCTCAGTCATGGATTAATTGAACGGCATCTCTCACATAGATGGGATAATGATTTAAAAGAATGGTATGTCTCAGTCATGGATTAATTGAACGGCATCTCTCACGCAACGGTTGTACGATTGGCAACGATTGTAAGATGTCTCAGTCATGGATTAATTGAACGGCATCTCTCACCCAAAGGCGGCATCTATGAAGTGCTTGGCCAGAAGTCTCAGTCATGGATTAATTGAACGGCATCTCTCACCTGAAGCACCTAAAGAAACATCTTCTGATGATGTCTCAGTCATGGATTAATTGAACGGCATCTCTCACGGCAAAAGGAAATAGGATTATTGAGCACACAATGTCTCAGTCATGGATTAATTGAACGGCATCTCTCACAAAAACTGGCGATCCAATGTTTGTTAACAGGATGTCTCAGTCATGGATTAATTGAACGGCATCTCTCACAACGGCAGCTGCAACTTTAGCAGCAAAAAGAAGTCTCAGTCATGGATTAATTGAACGGCATCTCTCACAGCGATATCAGGGGAAATCGAGTTGGCAGAAAAGTCTCAGTCATGGATTAATTGAACGGCATCTCTCACGGAGAGTTGATAAGCCTAGGGATTACGGATAATGTCTCAGTCATGGATTAATTGAACGGCATCTCTCACTTCCGAATGGGAATCAGATTTCTGGAATAATGGTCTCAGTCATGGATTAATTGAACGGCATCTCTCACAAAGTTCGTGAAATAATACATTCAATAGAAGGAGTCTCAGTCATGGATTAATTGAACGGCATCTCTCACCCTACACCTTCAAAAAGCACATCGAAGAGTTAGTCTCAGTCATGGATTAATTGAACGGCATCTCTCACTTCATAAAAATAGTTCTAAAATTCGGAAATGAGTCTCAGTCATGGATTAATTGAACGGCATCTCTCACCGTTAAGACTTTTAATATGGCTTACTGGTAAGCCTTCTAGCTTATTTTTTATAGGAGCGAAAACGCCCTTTTTACCGGTTGTACAGTTTTAGTAATATATTATTTCGGTTTTTCCGGTTATCCAGTCCATATCAAATCCCTGGCCCGCAATTTGTGTTTTTTCAAACAAATGTCTGCTCTGGGGTATCACATACAGCTTGTCGCCTTCTTTATAAAACCGGGTAAATATTTTCTCAATTCTCTTATACCATCCTTTCCAGTTCGCTGCAGTGCAGGTGCCAGAAAACACGCTGTATTGCATGCGCTCAAATCCAAGTTGCTTTAGCAGGCTTGCCAGTTTGGTGCGGCCCTTATCGTCTTCTATATCGTAGGTAATGAGTAGCAACAGTTGCATTATAGTGGTGAGTTTTAAGTTGTAAGTTTTTTACTTCACTTTTAAGAATGGCCGTATTTTAAAATTTTTCACTGCCTGCGCCATCTCGCTGCAAAGTGCAGTAACCTGGTCGTTGCGCACGGTGCGCCGGCCATTCATCAGCGTTTTCTCATTCAGAAATTTAATAAAGCTACTTACCAATACTTTCCTACCTTCTTTGGCAATAGTTAATTTTTCATTGTTGTATTCAAAATGCGTACTTAATAAGGTTTTGGTTCTGAAGGCTTCCAACAGCAGCAGTTCTGCCCAGGGCCTGAAGGGTTCTATACAATCGTAAACAAGGCATTTTTTGCCATACCCTTCGGCATGCATCAACCCTACAAATGGGTCGAGGCCATAGGCCAGCAGCGCGCCCTCTACCTTGCCGTATAGTATGCCATAAAGATAATTGAGACAGGCGTTGAATGGATCTGTAGGGTTTCGCTGTATCCGTCTGATGAATACGGCGTCATCGAGCACAGTATTCAGCCCCTGCCAATACCAGGCAGAGGCAATACCTTCGTATCCCATTAAGGTATCTATTTTACTCACGTCTTCCGGCAATGCGTTTATTTGTAGAAGCATGTTTTGCATTCGCGGCATGAGTTCTGCCACCATTTCAGCGGCAGACCTGAACTTGTCTTTAAACATCGTAAGATTATGCAACTGCCCCTCGGTTTTCAGGGCTATCAAATGCCTGGCCCACCACATACCACCCTTGCTTTGGCAAAAAGCTGGTTGTAATATGCGCACCTCGCCCGTGCTACTGAAATTGCTTTGCCAAACCCTGATTCGTGGCTTGTAATAGCTGTCGTATATAAGCACGGGTATATCGTTTTCAGCGGCCATGAGCAAGGCAGCAGTACTTATCATGGTAGTTTTGTAGATATGGATAGCCCCTATCTTTACTGGGCTTACTGTCCGTTCCGTATCGCCCAGCCGGATGCTGAACATGTTCTCTTTCTTTTCTAAAGAAAGCCCGTAATCATCCAATACTAACTGCATCTGTTGTCATTTGAAGTCATAACCAATATCCAGCCAATTAAGGCTTTCGTAATCCGATGGGGGTATCTGCGCCTTATCTAATTTATCGGCAAGCTCCTGCAACGGCTTATATTCATCGCCATGCACAGAAGCTATGAACGTTAACGCACCGGTAATTTTCTGTACCGGTTTCAATATCATTTCTTCAATCTGTTTACCGGGATGCAGTCGTCTAAGCATAAGCACATACGTTTTTAGATTAGCAATTTCTTTGTCCGTTTCCGTAAAAAAAGAATCGGCAACTTTTACAATATTATTTTTGGCGACCAGACCGGTAATGATCTTTTCATCTTCCGGCCCATACAACTTGGTTTTATCCGGATTCAATTTTAGCTGTTGCCGTTCCATAATACCCGTAACCTGCTGTAGATGGCGCTCCAAGACCGGATTGTTAGATGAAATGCATATATCGTCCACATACCTTGTGTATACCAGCCCTTCGCCCGCACAGTATTTTTCCAGTTCCTTGTCTAACCGGTGGGCCGCAATGTTGCTCAATACGGGGCTTGTAGGAGCGCCCATCGGCAGCCTGCCATTGTAGGTACAAAGATTGCTAATAAATTCGGGTACTTCACCCGGAACCTGGAAAGGCAGGCCGCTAAGCGAATCGTAAACCATTTGCCACTGTACCTGGTGAAAAAAATCGAGCATGTCGATTGCCAAAAGATAGGCGTTACCTGCATGTCGTTTTGCATTGGTTACAATATTGCGTGGTTCATTATCATCTTTAGGGTGCAGTATATAGCCATAGGCTGCATTGGGTTTATTGAGGTAGTACAGCGGTTGTAGATAATCATTCAGTTTTTCCTGTATCTTCTGCAATATTTCGGTAGGGTCTTCGATTAGCCTCGTTCCACCATGTTTTTTAGGCACGGTAAATATGTTATACGGCGGGTCTTGAATAAGCAGATCGGCGGTATATTCGTTGGTTTCGAGCAGGTAGCACAACTCTTCTCGGGTGTCAACAGATTGAAAATTACGTACTTGCCGTTTTAAATAGGCTGTCTTCATGCATATATAATTAATATCACTTTCACTATTTTTATATAAAAATATGAATTATAAAATGTCTTTCAAATATTGGATATTCATTTGAGAGAGTTGGGCAGGATTAACCATAGACCTCACCCCGGCCCGCTCCGCAGGTGGAAAGGGCAGAATGAGCGGTTTGCTAACATTATGCAACTGCCCCTCCCGATAATATTATCCGGATGCATAAGTCCGCGTTTCAAAGACCTTTATATAGTTAAACGGTTAAAAGGCAAACGGTTAATTTGGGTGACCAACCATTTAACCAATTAACTTTTTAATGAATTACCCATCCCCTGGCTACGCCTTCTCCAGCCTTTGCCAGCCAAAGCCGTGGCTGCATTTGTTGCCGAGGCCTATGTAATCGGGCAGGTAGAGGTTTACGGTGTAGCGTATATCGTAGGCCATATGTTTGCGCCCGTCAAATGTTACATGCTCCAGTAATTTCTTATCGAGTATGGTAAGTTTAATCTTCTGCTTAGGTATAAAGCCGTCTGCATAATGTATGAAACTACAGAGGTGATTGGTCATCAATTGTTCTATCTTTTTGGTCTTTGCAGTGTCGGGCAGGTTTTGGTTATTCTTAATCCAGTCGTAGTTTTTATTCTTCCCTGCATTGGTAAAAGGAATGTAGTAATACAAGTGATACACCACGGGCCGCAGTGTGAGTGCTGGGTTAAACATACGAACCGGATAATTGCTTTCCTGGGAGGTATTTTCCATTAGTTTCAGGGCATAAGGCTTGTGCCGCCATGCGAAATGCTTTTTGTATTCCTGTGCAAACTTGCCTGCCAGCGCCACAGCGTCTTGCATGGCCCAGATAGCCGCGTATCCATCCCTTACCCTGAACTGCACCAGCGGGTATCGGGTTATGTTTTTCTTTTTGCCTTTTTCGTCCACCGTTTCGTTGCTGAATACTGTGCGCTCCGCATCATCGGGTATGCACCGCAGCACGGCCTCCCTGAACAGGCTGATGTCAGAAGGTGTTATCTCCAGGTTGAACTGCAGGCAGGCGTAGGTGATAACCGGATAAACGGTTTTGGATTTCGGCTTCGTTGCGACAGTTTTTTTCAGGGGCGCAGCTTCGGCTGTAATAGGTTTGCGCTTGCGGGGCGGAGCGGGGATTTTGGCGAGTGTGTCAGGCATGGGATGCAAGATTGAATTATTGAGGAATATGTAGTTTTATTGCTGTTAATTTTCCTTGGGTGATATTTCTTGTGTCTACAGCAATTATTTGATTTTGCACAAGAATATACCCAGAAGCATTCATGTCGAGCGTCACAAGATAGTTGCCACGCAAAAAGACGTTAATTTTATATTTGCCTGGTTCTACGATAGAAGAAACGACGCCTTTTAGCAGGCTACCTTTTTCAAACTTATCGTGAAATTTAAAGTCTTCGGGAAGATCATATTCATTCAGAGTGGGAGGCGGTGGCTCAAATTGCCCATAGCCCACATTCGTTTTCGCACCAATGCCGTAAGTAAGAAGGATGTTCTCAAAAAGTTTTAGTTTAGCCTTTTTAGGCAATGCCGTATCTTTTAAATCAAATTGGAATAAAAATGTAATGCCCGGCAGCACTTTTATAAATGGCAAAGGAACAGGATTTTTTAACATGGCGGCCTCATAGGTCATCCCTTCATGAATATGCGGCGTAATGCTGTCTGTGCCGAGTATGCGGTCAATAGTAGGTAGGTGCGTACTTGCTTTAACAATTACCGCATCATAAAAAATATCACTGTTATAGATACCTAATTTATTCTCATCGTACAAGCCTTCAAAAATTGCATCCTCAAGCTTCTGAACTTCGTTTCTCGCTTCAGCTGGGTCAATTGTATCAAAATCTATAGCAGGGTGCAGCCAACGATAAATTTGTTGTGTCTTTGCTTCTTTAATTTCATGGGAAGCCTTTTTATGTTTGTTCCACTGTGGGAAAGCGGCCCGCAATGCACCTTTTACCGCACTACCCGGTATTATCGGCATTCCCGTTGTGTGGTCAAAATAGAAGCCAAGTTTCAATTCTTCCTTGGTATGTATTTCATGTTCATAACCTGCACCTACCAGCAGCCCGGGGTAAGTTGTTAGTAATGAGAAACCATTTTCATTTTTTGCAACATTTTTTTCATCAACCCCAAGAAGAATTTTTTTATCAATATCCGTCCACTTACGGTTTTGAGTTAATAAAGCGGCCTTCTTTTTCAACTCCGGTTCATTACCTTCCTTTTCTGCGAGGCGCAGCCTTGTATAATAATCTTTATAGTATAAGAACCCTAAATTTGCGTTGCTCATAATTATTAATCTTTATCTTTTGCAATGGGGTACGTGCGAACCAGAATTTTGAGCGCAACAGAAGCGTTCACAATATTTTCTTTAATTTTTCTAAGGCCAGAATGGTCATCATGGTTAATAACATACTTTAATAACCCTTCAGCATCCTTTGCCCCGGTTAGATTCAATGTTATTGCTATTGCCTCAATAACTTTTTTACGGGAAGGTGTATTTATTTCGCCAGGGTCAGGTGCATTGCCGCAGTAAGCCGCGATGGCCGGCTTTATGCCCATATTTATTACCGTTGCTCCAAATCCGGCTATGTACCCTTCATATTCTCCAATTACAGGTTTTGGCTCATTATTTTCCATCAAAACAACAATACCACTACGCACCAGGGCTATGTTTGCTGCGCTGTACAGGGCCTCTATTATTCTTGGGTTTCTCATGCTTTTGCCGGGTTTAAAAGGTTATTAAGAAATTTAAAACTACACAGCCCGTACCCGATGGTTCCATTTGCACCCAATTGTATTTTTTTAGTGTCAATGCACTCGCTTAAATCATTAGTTGAAGAATAGTTGGATACAAAAAAATAAAATCGCGCCTCACGTGGCACGACCTGTTCATAAAACAGGTTTTTACTTACTCCGTTTTCCAACTGGTTGCGTGCTATCACAGGAAGGTTGTAGTCGTCAGTGATTGTTTTGAAATCTTCATCGCTAAACAGGACTAGCTTGTCACCGAACAACGTTTCAATAATCTTAAACTCGGCAGAGATGTCTTTAATAGAATTGGCTGCAAGCATTTCAAACTCTTCAATCCTGAAATTATTCTGAACGGGATAATTGAAAATTTTTGGTTGTCCGTTAGCCACTTTCATATCTTTAATTTCTTTTAATTTTCCAATTAATAAATCCGTAACAGGTAAATCAAATAGGTCTATGTTTTGAAATAATCGCTCAAAAATCATAGGCGCAGAAGCATAAAAGAATGATTCCTGGTAACTGCGAACCGGATAGCTCAACAAAATGCCATCATGGAAAATATAATTTCCCTTTAACAAATTACCGCTACTAGCTTCGCTGCCAAATATATCTTCTGCCTTATTCCGCAAACTGGTTTTACCTGGCCCGTTTACAAAAAACTCACGCAAGGCGCCTTTCAGGCTGCTGCTGTGTATGCCGGGCAACACATCTACATGGTCGCGCTGCACCATATTATCTATTACACCCTGGTTACTATTACCTGCGCCTACATGCAGGTTGGTATGGTTAGTGATTAGGAAAAGCTGAGGTACGCTCATTTGTTTGGAATTTTAATGTGTTTAAAATAATTGTATCCTATTTTTTGATACGCCTTTTGTTTGTTGATTTCTTCAATAAAATATGAAAGGTTATTCCCGGTTACATAAAATACTGAACCCATTGCCGCCAATAATGTTTTTCTACTTTTGGTTACCCTGGCACCCGATAATGCACCGTTCGCCTTCGTGTCAATATCTGCATAATTGTTAAAGGAAGTTTTAGTTTGCAGGTATCTGAAATCTTTCAGTTCATTGATTGAAAAGAGTGTTTTTTGCAATGCAGAATTGGGTATGAATGAATCGGAGATCAGTGTCACCATGTGAAGATCATTATCATCAACTCCATCGGGAGCTTCATTTTTGAAATGATTTTCTTTATGCTGTATAGTAAATTTGAATTCGCTGCCGTCTCCACCCATAAAGGACCGGAAAGAACCTTCATCTATAACCTCGTTTGTTGTCAAATAAAATGCAAAGCAGTATCCGTTCTTTAGATAGCAAAATGTTTGTTTGAAAAATGCATCATTTTTTGCCTGCCCGGTGTATGATTTTTGGTTGCCTGGCTGGCTTGTATACCCAAATATTTCATCCGGTTTTATCAAGGTTCCATGTGCATCCTGCCAGTGCAATTCATTCTTTTGCTTATGTTCAAATTCCTTTAGCCGGGGAACATAGTCAACAACATTTGCCATTTGTGTTTTCCCTTTCTGCTCGTTGCTAAATGAAATAGTACTACCGCCCGATTGTTCATGTTTTACATATCGTTGGCAATTCAAGCCAGCAGGTTCAATGTTTTTCCCGTTCTTCATTAAAAAAAGTGGGGATATGTTTTCTATAACGCCAAATGAAGTTGCTTCGTTTCCGTCAAAGCTATTATTTCCTATTTTTACAATATCACTTTTATCCTTTAACGTATCATTCGTAATGAGATTTTTCAGCACGGCATAACGCACCAATCCCATTAAGGTCGTTTGCTGCGGAATAGTATTACTGCGCACTAAATAATTATCACGGCTGCCGTCGGCAGGCACGAAACTACGCTCACTGCCAAAGAAATAACGGTCAATTGGCCTGGCTGTTATAAGGTAAGTGGTCTTATCGTTCATTTTCATCAAAGCCTTTTAAAAATTTAGTAAATCGAAGGGTATCATATACCTCGTTCATAGTTTTTTTATATGTCAATGACATATCTTCTTTAGCTCCTTTTTTAAACCGATCCTGAACCAGCATGCATACACTTTCCTGGTAGGTAGGGTTAGTATCCTCTGATTTTTTATATCCTTCTATGTTATTCTCGAAAAAAGAAATAATGCGGTTTGGTTTACACCCGATTGTTTCAAATATTTTTTCGTTTTCACGGAGGTAATAAGCGGTTGCGCTTACCACAGATAGTTTTGTTTCTGCCGAAAGTAAATGCTCAATAATGGTATTATAATGATCTTGATATTGCAGAGGAACAAAGAGTTTAAATGACGAGCCACTATGTTTTAACAGTTGAATACTGACGCCATCACCTCGCTTGTCTTTTGCGTCATAGAGCAACCTGTCCACATTTTCCATCGCTTCAAACAAAGGGTACTTGTAAAAGGTAACAGATACACCAAAAGATAAGCTTGGCTTAACAGAATAATCTTGAAATTGTGCGGCAAACAAGATATTTAAATCTTTTATTAACTCCAGTATATTGCGTGAACCGTTAACTACCGGTGCAAAGAAAAGCACATCATCACCACCAATAAATAGAGGGACACCTTCATAAGCTTCTATCAGTTTTATAGATGCTTTGCCCCAGTTGAAGAGCTTTTGAGAAAAACCCGTCTCTTGTCCTGCATCTAAATTTTTGAGCGTTTCACCGATTTTGTCCCCATCAGCCTTTACTATTGCAACATATTTATGGTAAGATTTAAAGGAAGGGATCTTATTTTCCTGCGTTTTATCATAGTTTTTTACTGCATCAATTAATTCAGTAAAAAACTCAGGTATATCAACTGCCTTTTCTCCTTTGTCCTCTTTGTCCTCCCTCTTAAAAGATGTAGTACGGAGTAATTGTCTATATTTATTTCCCCCCCCTAGCAACTTAGTTTTTAAATCACGGGTAGCAATTTCTTCCATTGACTCATGCCTGTCATCATTGTTGTTTCGATAATGGTTTTTGTAAAAGGTAGTTTTATATAGGTTTCTAAATAGTTTGAGGAGCAGATCAGTGTTGTCAGTTTCATATAGGGGATTTTGCAACTCAATTTGATGCAGGGTTGGGCTTAATGCTAATATGGGATTTCCCTGGGCTACTTCTTGTTCAAAATAGTAGACTTTTAAGTATTGGAGAAGGTACTTTTCAATCTCATTTTGAGAAATATCAGCAACAACTAATTCTATAGCGACTTGTCTTATAGCCTTTTCTTTATACTGAATTAATAATTCAAAATCTCCATTTGTTGATTTGAAAATAAGCCAGTCAGGAAATAGCCCAATTTTTTTTATCTCAAATTCCTCTTCATTTTCGATAAATGGAAGCACAATATCCTTTTTATCAACTTTAGAATCAAAAACCTGTTTGGTAATCCGGTTCATAATTTGTGAGAATAAAAAACTCACAAACCAGAACTCTTTAACCCTTCGTGCTTTGCTGAAGGTTTTATAAATCGGGCCTATGGTGAGGGCGATGTAAGAGTTTGTATTGTTCATAAAATTATCCATTTTTCCTTGTCAATGTTCTTAGCGAGAAAATCTTTTAAATCGAAGTTTGCTGGCACTTTAAGGGTTCCTAAACTTACTGCCGGAACTGTTTTGGGATCATCTTTAAGTTTTAGCGCAAACGAAAATTCTTTACCAAGAATTTCATTGTAACTATTATCAAATCGCAAGTAAACATTATTATCGATAATTTTATAATGTAAAGGAGATTTAAAACGTCTTATTTTTTTATTATCGACGGGCTCACTATGTTCAATGCCAATAATGTACTTATTTTTGTCTTGATTGTACTTTCCTTTGTCGTTAATAGATTTTACCCATTCATTTTTGTTATTTTTCTCCTCTTTGATGATAAGAAATGTATGTAGTCAAACTAAAGTGAACTTCTTGTTAGATAGTGTTTCTTGATTTTTTAAAGTTAAAAAAAGTTTTTAGTTTTCAAGTGATAGGGGTTAATTTCTGTAGTAGATACCTGCTCTTT
>Ga0182030_10018558_pt1 | contig 13333 bp, 13 predicted proteins | sample 812S3MmetaG_FD_121299 | JGI IMG/M metagenome (GOLD analysis project Ga0182030, IMG submission 121299) | Permafrost microbial communities from Stordalen Mire, Sweden - 812S3M metaG (Illumina Assembly) | ecosystem: Environmental > Terrestrial > Soil > Wetlands > Permafrost | place: Sweden... | reverse complement strand
CTTGCTGCTCCTTTGATGCCAAAATTGGCTTTCGCAATGGAAGGTCTGGAAGCGAAAACGCCAGTCACAGACACAATAAGCTCCCCGTCCAAAGTCGGAGATGCTACTACTTTTAAAATGAGCGGATACTCTGATCATGATTACGATTACGTACGCGGTGATTACAACACTGGCGCTCCATCTCTTGAACATTTACGCAACAATGAAAAATTGGGGACGTTCTTGGCGAAAAATACCGATAGGTTTTTCCCCGAAATTGACAAAACATCACTCGGCGCACGACTGGATAAGCTCGAATCTCTTATCAGCAAAAAGAATTGGCGAGAGGCTTACGAATATGCGAATGCGAATATGTCCTGGCTGGACGAGAGAAGCGCAGATAACACCATTTCATTCAATGAGAAAAAGGTCCTCTCTGCGCATGACGCCTTCTTTAAAATCGCGATGTTGATGCAAGGACACCCACACTACAAGATTCCAGCCGAATCGGTTTCACGCATGCAGAACGTAATTGCTATGACACGGAAAAACTTTGGAGAGCTTGATGTCACATGGCCACTGAAAGTTAGCTCAGCAGATGTCGGCAAAGAAGACCGCGTTTTGTCCATGCCTCTGACGCAGCAATTGAATGAGATTGAGTCTCTGGTCAACAAGGGCTTCTACAAAGACGCTACAAAAATCGCCAATTGGAGTTACGTTGGAGAGCGTGAAAAGGCTCTAAATAGCAAGCTCACAGAAGAATCAGACAATTTACTGTACTTACTGTGCGGCCGCGTAATCAGACACGCTGACTCGGATAAAGCGACACCAGAAGCCATCAAAGCTCAAATAAAGCTCTTACGGAAATTATCGACCGCAAATTAGTCTTCTGACACCTGTGCCGCGGCTGCTTCAACCAGACATGAGCGGCTGGTGCGGGTCAAATCCAGGAATCGCTCAGACTATGGCTCGTATAGCGCTCCGCGCATTTAATCACTTCGCACACCACTATAAAGAACGCTGCCGCCTCAGCCGATCGAGAAGCGCGTTTGTACCATTCGAGCTCTCCTTAAAAGTCCGCGAATTAGAGTTAGCCGCTGGGGCGAAGGCCCCAGTAGCAGTAAAAACCGGTTTGGCGTGACCCTTTGCTACTACGAGTGGTGCGTCATTATAGACTTCTTCAACAGTTAACTTATAACGCGAAGGATCGCTGACAGACGCCGACAAGCTTCGCCGCAGCACCCACGGAGGACAAGTGGCTCTGCCATTTTACGGAGCCTTGCTGACATTGGCTGCGACAGGAAAGAAATACGAATCGGGATTACACGGCGGCTGTGCTTTAAAGGGCACCACATTGTTTTTAGGTGCAATCAATAGCCTCGGATTCATCAGAGGCGGCTTTTGCCAGCGGCTGCTCGGGTTGCGAAGCAACCACTAACTGCTGAGGTTTTTTTGCTTTTTCTGTCTTAGAGGGCCCGCTTCTTAAGCAAGGGCTGCGAAGTATTTCGCCTTCTTACAGGTTCTCCGATATCAGAGCTAAGACTAGTTTGCTTTTTCTGAATTCCACCAAAGTAATCATCAGATAAAAGCAGCAGAGGCGAGATGCCAAACGCTCTGGAAAGCCTGCCAATTTCGTCTTTAGTCAGCGAGCGGGTGCCGGCTAAAAAAGCCGAGATGTGACCCTTGTCAATGGAGCATTGATTGACGATATCGATCTGACGCAATCCATGGCAGTCCATTAAGAACGTAATCACTTCTTGTGGCGTCATATTTGGTGCCGGGGAAACTATAGTTTTCTCATAGGCTTCCACGAGTCTGGAGAGTAAATCAAAATAGTCCATTTCTTCATCAGATAATTCATTCTCACGAATAGAAAGTTCAGCCACGAGCACAAGTGCTTCTTCGTTTTCCTCCCGCGTGCGAATTTGACGCAGCGGAAACCTTTTAACTAATTTAAAATAGTTGGTTCCGGCTTGCATATTTATAAACTCCACTTCTCGTATTCCGCATGCGTTCCAATTTTGATTACGGTCACCTGTTGCCTTTTGAACGAAATGATGGATAGCAGGCGATAATTGTTGCCACCGATATTAAAGACAAAATGCGGATTCACCCAATCAGTAGTAGGCGATTTCTGCCTTAAATCTGCAATAGTCGTCCAGCTTGATTCTTCCACGATTTTAACCCACATATCAAGGGGTTTGCGGGCGCTGGCGTTGTTTTTCTTGAAATCGTCGATTTTTTGCTTGCCGAGGATTATCAAAAAGGCGCCGCTCCGCTCTATTTGACCAAGTTATCAAAACTGGCAACTTTCGTCAATGACTGCTCAGACGGGGAATTCCGTAAATCGGAGAAGTTGGTCAATATTCCTTAGAATAATGTGTAGATCGCTACCGATTCAGTAGCGATCCATGCTAATATTTAAGTATACTTAGCAAAATACTAGAAACGCTACTAAAATAGTAGCGATACAGGCATAGTTTTAAGAATAATCATGACACCCAATGATACCCCTAACTTTAGAGAGACAGGAAGGCGCCTTAGTCCGATGCTCTCCAAAATCATTCTGCAAGCCGAAGAAGACAACCGGCAGATATTCACCACCAAAGACTTTGTTGAGTTCTACGAAATTACTGATACTTACGCGCGCAAGATGATTGCGCATCTTGTCGTAACAGGTTGGTTGGTGCGTGTCGGACCGGGAAAATATCAGCTCCAACCAGCAAAGACTGGACTCGATCCTTATCCGTCTGCCGATAAGTTTGTTGCTGCGGGACAGCTCAGTAATGACGGCTTCATAGCATTTGGATCCGCCGTTGAATATCACGGACTGACGACTCAAGTATTTCAATCAGTCACTATCGCTACAATGAAACGAGGGCGCATCCGCGAAGGCCCACCGGTGCGCATCGAGTATGTTCATGTGAACCCGCATAATTTTGTTGGTTATCAGAGCATTTCGAAGGCACCAAATGTGAACGTGGCTACCACTGAACGAACGCTCCTTGATGTTCTTGATCGACCAGACTACAGTGGTGGCATCTCCGACATTCCAGAGATTTTCCGCCGAGCGACTTCGCGTGCGAAGGTCGATAAGATCTTGGAGTATCTGCCAACTTACCACTCGAAGTCATTGGTCCAGAGAATCGGTTTCATGCTCGACGCCTTTGGCTATCAACTCACTGCGGAGCAGAACCAGGAGTTGCAGAAGTTGAGCAAAGGGAACTATGCGTATCTGTTTACGACAGGGTATGCTGGCACCGATAGTCACAGTCGATACAATAGCAAATGGCGCCTGGTGATCAACGCTCCCGGATTCGTTCCTGAGGAGAAAGCGGGATGATACCAGAAAGCATTATGGGTAGAGTGGCAACGCGATGTTGATTTTTGTTGACGCATCCTATCAACAGCTTTCTGACAAAGGTTTGTCCGCCGAAGAGTACTACTACAAGCTCCTTGATGCGTTCGACGTCTCCGGTATTACGGGCGCGGCGGCCGCTTGAATGGCCTTATTGCTTTTTTAGGATCGAAAATCAACCCGTCATTTTCAAATCGGAGGGTTAGTGAATTGTATGACCACACTTCAGGAAATTCATGCAGTTCCTCATGCGTTCGTATGAGCCATTCCTGAACTGCGCCAAAGCCGGTGGATTTTAATACTCTACGAACGCCAGATACTTCGTCAGACCGACTTGCGAATATTTTCAGATTCCATCGATCAGCCTTAGCATCCCACATCGAGTGGATTATCAGAACGTCTGACGTATTCTCATAGATTTGAAAAAACACGACCAATTCGGAATGGATCAAAATCTGAGCGAATACAGCTCGAAGTTCCTCTTCGGATACTGGATAAGAGTAACCGTCCGTAAGATTGTCCGAGTACGGGGCTACCGGAATGCGCATACGGTCCAGCTTACCTTTGCCCAGAGAATAATCTATACATCAGCTCTACCCAATCCCAGTGGCTTCATAAAACTGGTGGTTTCGTGGAGTGTCGCAGGAGGCGAAGCCAGAATATTGGGCTTCCGTCACCATCTGAGACCTTAGACATTGCTTCGCCCGACCGTTATACTGGAATGACTGAAAGGTACTTGTCATGGCTCAGCGCAAACCCGATACGAACGACACTCTCAACCAGGTGATGAAGCTGGTAGAGCAGCTGTCGCCTGAGCAGTATGCCGAACTGCGCCGCAAGCTGGACGCTAAGTCCTGGGGGCAGGAATGGCGTGAGCTAGTCAAAGATGTAGAGAACGACAATCAGGGCGAGCCGGCACTGTCGGATGAAGAGATACTGGCGGAAGTGAAAGCGGTTCGCACAGAGATGATGGCTGAACGTGCCCGTAAAAGCAGTAGTTGATACAAATATCTGGCTCGCGGCGCTTCTCAATCCTGGATTCCCAAGGCAAGTCGTAGAGAGCCTGGAAGCAGATCTCTTCTGGCTTGTTTCAAGCTCGGAAGTGCTTGAAGAGCTTGAGCGCGTCCTGCAACGTCCAAAGATTGCGGCGAAAAATAGAGCGCGATCGTGCGGACCGCTTGATTGCGCTCATAAAGAAAAGAGCATTGTTTGTCGATTTAAAGTCGGCTATCTTGCCGGTTTCTCGCGATCCTAAAGATGACGTATTTGTGGCTTGTGCATTCCATGCCAGCGCTGAATTCATTGTTACCGGCGACAACGATTTGCTTTGTTTGCAGCAATACGAGAAGACGCAAATTGTTACGCCGCGCCAGTTTATAGAGTTTCTTCAAACTATTTGAGAAAGCACTCGTCCATTTCTCGGGCGATGGCAGAACAGCGAAATGCTGGAAAAACTAAGGAAAAGTCTGACTGAGGATATACAGAGAAAGTCATCGAAGAGCTACGGGCGGACTGTCCGGAGCCACTTTTGGAAGGCTTGATCTCAATTTGCCGGAAATTAATTAATGCAACTACGGTCCCGATAAAGCCCATACAACTCGCCGATATGGGAGATCAATTCTTCGGTAGCTCGGTATCAGGTTTAGATTGAGCAGCATCGCTAAACTTCTCAACATAACCGTTTTCGAACTTCACAGTTTTGAATGCTTCAAGTGCTAGCGGGCGATATAGCGCATACAGATTTTCTTTTGAATAAGGATGGGCCGCGTGCGGATCTTCTGGTGCCTGGAAGAAGAGGTACTCAGGATGCCCTTTCCCATCGGCGTCTATAACGACAGTTAAAGTTGAGATTCCGCTGTTTCGATAAGTCCCTTCAAACAGAAGGACAGGCACGCGGGCGAGTCTTCTAATGCTGATGTGCTTCAAATTAAATATCGAATCATCGCTGGCGTGGTAAAGCGTGTCGCCAAGAGATTTTATTTCAGCCACTGTCAAATCTCTCGGTTGGCTGTTTGTCCCGAAACTGGTGAGCAAATTATGCAGAGATCTTTCGCCTGTCTCGCTAGTATCAGCTACAACCCCAAATGAAATCTTTACCTCTTTTTCTCCTGGCGGCGAGTATTCCTTAGTCTCAAAATAAGTTGCCTGCTTCAGGGGATTATCGAATGCTTTATCGTAATCCCAATCATGGGGCAGATCAATGCTGACGATCTTCCAGACGCCAGATTGTGGCACCATATGTAATGCCTGTGTTGATGCATGATTCATTTTTCTATGTCCGATAGATTTTGTTGAGGTGTGCATGTGTGGGTCTTTTGCCACAGTGTGAATCACCTGGGCAATTTGTCGATGATTGTGCTGGGGTGGGACTTCAGGAAATGGCATAATGTTCCAATTTATTTATGGTGGTGGTGGTCCGAGCTGGTTTTATGCTTAGGTTTTGGTGCTTGCTGTGTCCCTGGAAATTGCATCGCTCCAAAAAGTGTCTGAGTGGACAATGGATTATAGCAAGGAGCATCCTTATCACTATGGTCCAGATCCATTCCTTGAAGATGATCCTTTCTAGAAGACCACTGGTTGTCAACGAAGACTTTTGGATTCTTTGGATCCGAGTCATCGTAACCTCTTATAGTGACCACGTGAGATCCACTTTTTCCGCTTTCACTATGAAACGGTTCTTTCGCAACATTTACTTCTAACGTGATCGGAAATCTGTGGTGTTGTTTCGCTTCCAAAAGTTGTTGCTCAAGGTCTTGCACGGAGTCGATATGCGTTACTCTGCCGGCATCACTTTTGACACCACGATCGTTGTTCGATAGGACCGTCCCTTTCTCGTTTGTGATGAGTCGCTGGATTTCTATGAAATTTCCCGGAGCGGCGAAATTACCAGGCGCGCCGGACTCAACATGCTTGCCGGAGCGTGTCCGTTCCCCCGTGTCGTCCGCATTGTCGAGCTTATCGGTCTCGTAATAAGTCTTGCCCGGCTCATTCTTGAGAAGATATAAATTTACAGCTGTCGTTTCGAAAATTTGACTTGCAAAACTTCTTTGCGCTGTACTGCCCTTTTCAGCTTTTTTGTGATAAGTCAGATTCTCGTGAGGCATCGGGTACGTTTTGTCACCGACTGTGTAATTACCAGTTAAAGCAACCTCTTCCACTAGCCGCGCGGCTTCTGCCGGGTGACGACTGCTGGTTGTAGCTTCAACTGTAGCTGCGTTGCACGTTTCATGATAACCTTGCTTGATTTCTGTGGTATCAGACACTTGATGCATTACTTCACTAGCCAATTGCTCCCTCTGCAAGATGTCTAAACCCGGTTTCCACGTGCATGGTTTTTGCAGAAGCTCGTACACGTGCTGGTAAGTCTGATCGATCTCTTGATCTACTTGTTTTTTAATTGCTTCGATTTGTTGAGGTGATTCTTTGCCTGTTAATTTGTTCTTTTCTAGTTCGTCGCGCCTGGTTGTTTCAAATCGAGCCGTGTCTGTAACAAGACCGTCGTGCGCTTTTCTAATCTCGTTCTCGGCATGGGTGATCGCATCCTCTTGCGATTCTCCGTGCTGCAAATAGTAAGTTTGCAATTGGTCTCGTCGAATGCACTCAAAATGATCAACCTGCTCACTAATACGCGCAACTGTTTTGTCATGGGACTCTTGCATTTCCAGTTTTGCAGCTTCTTTAGCTTGCTCGGGTGTTTTCCCTTGCTTCACATATTCTGCCTCAAGATCGTCTTTACGCTGTGCCTCTCTTTTACTCACTTCGGTGTCAATGTGGTCCTTCGTTTCCTTGAGTTTATAGTCAGGTAGTGTTCCCGCCTTAGTGGGATCGGTAATTTTATAGCCATCAGTTAGCTGTTGCCTTCGTTTGTCTTCCCACGGATGCTGAGACAGTCCATCAGATGCTGGTTGATTCTTGTCAGATTCCGAGCCCTTAACAGTCCGTTCACCATCGTCTTGTATTTGCGGAGCTTTTGTATCGCCCGGAGGTCGCATAGTGTGATCGAGTGTTTCTCGTTCAGGCGGCCGTCCGTCTACTTGAGTGGTGTCTCGCTTAGTAATTTGGTTGGCGTCATTAAACCTGGTATCAACAATAGTGCCTTGAGCATAAACCACTTGCTCCGCGACTAGTTTTTCACCATTATTAGAATAGCGATATCTTTCAACGGTGCCATTTCCGAATGCGTCTTCTTTAATTCTCTCAGATTCTTTTCCCCCATTGAAGCGAACAGTCGTAGCTTCCGGCCATCCACTGACGTCGTAGTTGGTTGTCCTCTTCTCGACTAGTTCCTCTGTGCCTGAGGGTGACTTGCTAAAAGAGTCGTGCTCAACTTCTCGACCGGTCTTATCGCGCCGGGTATCTTCCCTGTCTCCATTTTTCAAAACGACTGATTCCGTAGTCGAACCATCGGGATTCTTAACCACATGATGATCCCGGTCGTTTGATGGCGAGACAATCTTTGGCTGTTCAGGCGGTCGTTTAGTGGAGTCGACGGGATGTATTAATCGCTCATTTGATGATTTAGCTGGCGCTGAAGCATCAATTGCCCCGGGCAACCCTAAAGCGTCGTGCATAGGCTTGTGTTTTGTATGATTATGTTCTGCATGATCATGTTCTGCATGATCATGTTGCGCATGATCGTGTTGCGCAGCTTCTCCCCCGCGAAGAGCTCGCTGGTCTTTCACCTCATGACCATTGCCCATATCAATTTTAAAACTAGCCTGGCCATCCGCAGTCAGCTTAAAAGACTTCATTGCATCTTGCAGCTTCATGCGTTCAGTGGTTTGACTGTCAGTTTTTTTCGTAATGGCAGAATCAGCCGGTGGTTTGTCCCAAACTTTGGCACTTTCATGCGGTTTTTCAACCGCACGTGCAGATACGTGGTCGTCGCTCATACAAAAAGACCTCTCACTCAGCGCTGCATTTATTCTACCCAGGGAACGTTAAGACCCTTCAAGAATGCTAATGAGTTGTCTCTTTCATTGCCATTCGCTCGGCATCAGGCTTTATCGGTTGTATTTTGCGTGTTGTCACCGATCGCGGACTGAGTATTCAGCTGCCGCGGCAATTAATCCGCCCATGATGGGTCCATCAATGGCACCATATAATGCTCCACTAGCTGCCCATGATAAAGACTCTCCTCCTATGCCCATCGCTGCGGCCGTTCCGGCACCAACGGCCGCGCCCGTCGCGATACCGGCGAGTCCAACCTCACCGACGAATTCTAAATCGTTTAATGTTGTGCCCCTGCCTTCTAGAACCTTATTCACATTGTCGGCAATGTGATGAGCAAGGTCCCACATTGCGTTCCACCAAGCCTTAGCAGTTGATTTGCACGCCTTCGAATTCAGCACGGCGATTAGCCACAACTCCGCCACTGTCACCACCCCATACTGATACGCGCGAACATAGAGCGAGGAAAAAAGTTGATGATCGTGGAGTCGATGAACAGAGCAGCAATCGATGCGAATGGGGGCGAGCGCTTAGTTATTGGAGGCAAGGATTGGTGGCGACGACCACAACCAGAACTGGTAAGCACACCGTTAGGCGCACTTGCCCCTGGCAGTCGGTTAAAACTGCTCTCCAACAGTAAACATGTTTATGAGGTTGACGCTGTAGACGAGCAAGTCGTTTACCACCATGTGGACATAGCCACCCTCAATCAGCAGCGGCTCGAATCGAATACATCAGTTTTCACCGTCCCCAATGGAGCCGACCTGTTGTCGGACAGTGAGCCTGTAAGAGGTTTTCACCTTGGCGTCAAGGATCCTAAATTTTTCGAGCAGGCGACACACTCGCTAACGAACATGACAAGGCGCGGCTTGACCGACTATGTCGAAAAATTAGAGATTCCACCAGGCGAACTCGCTTCTCCAGATCACCGCATATTAGATATTGGAGCTGGTGCGCAGCAAGAATTGGCAAGAGATGCAAAAGCTGCCGGATTACGCGGGCACATCATTTCAATAGATCCAGGATTGGCATTAGACGAAGAGAAAGATCTGAGTCGGATTAACTACTCGATGGACAAAGCGTATCGTATGAAAGGTCGCAATCACTCGCAGCCTTTAACGATTGCAGCCAACGGTGAGGCGCTGCCATTTGCCGATCAATCGGCAGATGCGGCTTACGCAATGTTCTCGATCCCATACTGGGCAAAGGATGCCACTCAAGTCGGCACATTTTTATCCGAGATGGGACGCGTGGTGAAGCCCGGCGGCTATGGCAGGGTCTATCCAGTGAAGGAAGCACAAACTTCGATAGTCGAGCGTTGGCTGGCAGAAAACGGACTTAACACCAAATCCGAACTAAAATTCAAACCACCTAATGTTGGCAAAGGACCGCTGAATCGATACATAGAACGTGATGACTATTACCTTTTGACGATGCGGTATTGAAATCGGTGCGCTTTGCAGCGGCGATTCTCGCTCGGTCCTTTCGCTCCGCTGCCTCCGCCTGTGGTGCCCTCTGAATTAGGATGGGTATTCCAGAGCATTGCAAGCCTTCATCAAGTCGATTGCTAGATTACCTACTGCCCACCAGCCAGACTGAAAATGCGCAGAGATTTGACGAACATGTCGTGCCCCTCAGGATCGTCTGGTGCGCCAGCGTATATAAGTGCACTGGAAAACATTACGTCGGCTGGAGCATTCACTGCTCCTCTGGTAATGACTGCTGCTACCGGTTCTCCGTCAATCTCGAAAATCATCTCGTCCTTTTTCCAGAGCACTCCGTAGTCATGGAATGCTTTAGAAAGGTCATCTGTCACGGTGGCACCCCATCCCATACCGGTATGTTTTACGTCGGAAAGGGCGACATTTTCTTTTTTTGCAGGATATTGCTGCAGCCCGATATGGTCATAACTTGGATATTGGCATTCGCAAACATCTATCTCAAAATAATCTCTGGTGGCAGGTTGATTTGCCGTGTTCATCCAGAAAGCATTGTTCATCCCCTTAATATCAGCAATCTTCATTCTCGCTTCGAAAAAACCATAACCATACGAAGCCTTGCTCTGAATTGATCCGGTGGACCATTTGTTGCCTGGACAATTAGTACTGAGCATCGTTTTCAGTGTTAGCCCGGATTTTGAAACTTGCACATTATCTGGCGTTCGGCAAATTTTTCCCGAATGATCTGTCATCAATCTCCAGTTCGCCTTGAATTCTTCAGGGTCGATAAAGTTAGTTGCAAATACCGGGGCCGCTGAGCTTGACCGATAACTGCGTATCTCTTTCCGATCTGCATCATTGACAGGTCGTCTTCGTCCGTAAGATTGATCCGGAGATCCCCAATTTACCGGTTTGGCCAGTTTGATTGCGTGCGCCGGCGTCGTTAAAAGAATCGTGGCAACAAATAGAGTAACCGTCAGTAATTTCATTGACTTTTTTCCTGTGTCGTCATAGCTCACTTTTAGTGAACCCGATTACGTGATACTTCACACGAAAATAAAAACGGACTGCCCGCACTCGAAAGGAGAACTACAATAGACTCTCAAACGACGATGAGCTAATAACGACTCTAGCAGACGTTTGGAATCGGTACACTCTGTTTGAAAGCAATCTTGCATTGCGAGGATAGTCTTCCCGTCTTGATGTAGAAATTAGCCAACGCCTTTGCTGCATGTCTTGCATCTGCAGGTGAACCGTATCTTCGTGCCACTCGGTAAATCGATTTGTACAAAGCTTCCACTTCGCCAAGTTTGCCATGCCCTAACATGTAAGCTGCACTGCTCAGGCAAGTGCGTATTTCATTGCTAATTCCATCCATGTATGAGTCCCCATTGAGTCCAGCTGTAAGGAGAGACGATGACAAGGTGCTCGTGTTTCGCAAGTTCACACTGTCTGCACAATCGAAAAGATTCTCAGGCATCGCCAACTCCCAACCTCAAGCTCAAAGCTCGAATTCCATCGAAGGTATCAGCCTATTTCATGCGCGTTTGGGCGACCGATGACAGTGGAAGAGTGAAGGGGTTGAGAGCGATGCATTTATCCTGCATGTGAATAACTGATTTTATGCTCTCTCAACTCCTCTGGAACGGTTTCTTCAAGAAGGTCGAGTACTCACAAGGAGCTGCCACTTGTCTAAAACTTATCGGCTGTTCGCCATCTTATTGCTCATTATAGTAATTCTACCGGCGCTAAGTGCGTCCGGTAGCAACCCAGCGAGTTCGACGCCGAGTCGGTGGGCCGTGGTAGTTGGCATAACCAAGTTCAGTAATTCATCGGTACCAACGTTGCGTAATGCTGACAAAGATTCGGCGGATTTTTACGATCTTCTGCAAGAGAATGGATTTTCGACTGACCACGTGCAGTTGCTTCAAAACTTAAACGCTACAAAAAAGAACATCCTGGGTGCAATAACAAATTGGCTACCCTCAGTAGTAAAGTCGGACGATGTCGTAATTTTATACATCAGCACCCATTGCCCGCCTAAAAACGCAGTTGTAAGTCGGTCAATTTTAATTCCCTCAGACGGAGATGAACAGCGACTGAGCGCTACGGGAATTGATATTAAGGATTTGCTTGCAGGACTTAGCACTCGACTAGGCGCCAAGAAAATATTATGCATTTTAGAAACAAGTCATTGTGATGCATCCGACCTCGCAGCGAACGGAAATTTCGTTATGACTTCTTCGGGACCAAAAGAAAATTCATACAATTCCAGACGTTATCATAACAGCGTATTCACCCATTCATTACTGGGCGAACTTAAACCATTTAGGGGTAATAGCACCCTAGAATCGGTTTTTAAAAACGCATCTCGCAAGACCGACAATGAAGTTCAACAAGACTTCGCCAATTCTCAGCATCCCCAGTTAGCTGGTGGTGATGCGAGCCGCGTGAATTTTCTGTTGGACACCGTCCCACCAGATAAGCCTTAAGTCGTCTTACAAAGCTTTTTCTACAAAAGCTTTTGCAGCCAATTGACCGCTGCACTAATGCGGTAAATCATCATTGAGCGCGGTAATTTCTGAAACCAGCATAGTACCTATCTGGCCTGATTCCAAATGCTGCGCCACGCTTCGAACTCAGAAGGTCGCAATCTATAGCGAGCAAAGTTTCCCTCGTGCAAAGAGAGAATTTCGTCTTCGGCTACCTCGATGAATTGCGCACGATCAAGAGCGGGAATGTTTTCTGCGCTCCAATCTTCCAGATATTTTAACGCGTCTGGTCGGTTGTACTGATTCCTCACTATTCTTCCGACGACTTCTCGCAGCGCTTCGCGATATTTAAGACGAAAAGGATCAGGTTCACCGAGAGATTGACGAATTGCAGCGTATCTTTCTGCAGAGCGTTGATAAGCCCATAGGTAAACATCTCTCAGGAGTGCCACGCGATTCAGTTCATACACTCCGAGAGTGGCTTGGGTATAGAGGTCTCGCGGTACGTCGAGAAAAGTAAGAGGAATTAGGTTGCACTTGATCAATGGGATGTTAGACGCAAGGCGAGAGACCCGTTTGTTCACATCATCAAAAGGCTGCAGATAAGGCAGCTGCACCATTATAAAAAACGACTGCTCAAACGGATCTTTAATCGCTTGTGCTGTATCCAAAATCTGAACGAAACATTCTTCGACGAGCTGCGGAATGGCCAATGGTTGGAATGAAGATTGCTCAATGCCCACTTCAATAAAACGAAGTCGCCCTTCTGCTTGAGAATTCGACAATAGATTATGTGCGAGCAGTCCATGTAAGTTCAGGAGAGTGTATCTGTTGAAAGCGATATCGTCGGCTGCGTTTACCAGGAACTCAATTGCATCTTTGTGGTTTAGAATCATTTGCGCTTCAATGCGGTCTTTGCCTTCTGCCTCCTTTCCGAAGTCGATGAGTCGCTTCGTGTCTAGCTTCGTGTATGTGTTTCCTTCGAGACGACTTGAGTTCCAAGAAAGATCGATGAGTAAACGGTCCATAATTTTGCGCGCGTAGGTACCGGCAGGTTGATTACTGATCGGAACAGTGCCCAGGCCTTGTAAGTGCTCGCGGTCTCTCTTGGTTAG
>Ga0182030_10018553_pt1 | contig 13335 bp, 12 predicted proteins | sample 812S3MmetaG_FD_121299 | JGI IMG/M metagenome (GOLD analysis project Ga0182030, IMG submission 121299) | Permafrost microbial communities from Stordalen Mire, Sweden - 812S3M metaG (Illumina Assembly) | ecosystem: Environmental > Terrestrial > Soil > Wetlands > Permafrost | place: Sweden... | reverse complement strand
TACAGAGCGACCTGTCTCGGTGGTCCCTGTGCTCTTCTTTCGCGGTTTGGCCCCGGTTCCGCCTTGTCGCTCCGCGAAGTGCCCTGAACAGCTCCTGCAATTTATGGCCGGGCATCTCCCTTGGCCTATCTTGGTGCCGGGGCGCACGCTGCCCGTCCGGCCCCGGTCGCCCTTGGGGCAGGTTCAACCTCCCCGCCTTGTTGGTCCCGGAGGGACCACCGAGGGTAGCCCAATGTCTCAACATTGGGTAGCGTCGCCCTTTCTTATCATCCCCGTCCCGGAGGGACGGCCGAGCCCGCGCCCAGTCGTATCAACAAGGCCTCCCTTGGGCAAAAGTGGCCCTGCGGCAGCGACTCTCATTTCAGGCCGGGCAGCAGTGCGGCCGGTCGCGGAAGTGTTGGGCGCGGCGGAACCCCGCACGGCCTGCAGGTTGGGAAACCTGCGACACAGCAGATTTGGAAATCTGCGCTACGGACGGGGGCGTCCGTGCGCTCGTGGCGCACACTTCCAAGTCTGCCGTGTCGCCGACTTCCAAGTCGGCAGGCGTCCTTCGGACCGCAGGCGCCCTGGCAAAGCCTGGCCCGCGGGTTGGGAACCCGTTTGGCCGCCTGCGGTGTGATCCAATCGAAATCGCATCGCAAGGAAGAGGAGGTTGCGATACGAGGCGGGCTTTGACGTTGCAGGATGCTCAGGGCACCTTCTGAGCCCGGTTCTGACGCGATCGCCGGATCTCATCCTCAAACCCCTGTCGGCTGGCCGATACAACAAAGCCTCGTGTTCGGCTCCAACGTTCATCGTCAATGATTGTTGGCGCGCACGAATGCACTCCATCGTTGCATGTTCGTCGGGAAATCCCAAACCTCTAGAGCATACGGTCGGACTCCATATCGAGGATCATTGGTGTCGTAATACGTGGCCGAGAACATCACAGCGGCTGGGAAATTGGAGCAAGCCATGCGGTAAAGATGCTTGCTGGAGTCCTGCGTGTAGGGGACGCTGCTGAACACGAGATTCGTATGTTCCACCACCCCAAGTTGTTCGAGCTTGCGCAGGTGGTAGTCCCACTTGGTTTCGCGATCCCTGATACCCCTCAAACGGTCTGAGAGAGACGGGTGATAGGTGTTGAAGTTGGCCTTGAGCGAATCGAACTCCCGCAGATGATCCTCTCCTGGGCTGCAGGTTAGCACCAGAGCACACACCGCGAGAATCATAAACAGCCCGATTGCAAAAACGCCTCTCTTCATGAGGTCCAAACAATGACTCAACTTACGGCAGGCACTGTGTCTCGTGCTGGGAGTGCCAGGAAACCAAATAGGAGTACAGTATAGTGAATCAGGCACTCGGGCATTGGGTGCCGTAATGGCTTTCCGTTCTTGAGCGGATGAGTGGGGCGGCGCCTTCCGCCGCTGATGCTGTCAGGCATGGCGGTCATCCTCCCAACAACCTCCTCCACCATGGCGCGCTGGCCGGCTTCTGCGGCTCGGCGGGGGCCGTGGCGGCCAGCACCTCGAAGGCGTCTTCTGCCAAGCCGGGTATGTCCTCGTCGTGGCGGTAGCCGGCGAATTCCTGGGCCAGCACGACGGGGACATCGAAAATGTAGTCCACCTCCGCCTTGCGTCCACCGGCGGCCGCCTCCTTTGCGCGCAACTCGTCACGGACGGCGGTGAAGCGGGGTGGAAGATCGCCGCTTGCCTCCAGGTGCTCAATCCCACGCTGCGCGTCATGCTGAACCGACCACACCGGCCGTCCATTCGCCCAACGGGCGGCAGAACTGAACATGACGTGCTCCTCGACGCAACAAGCGACGACCTCGCCGGTGGCCGACAGCCGCGCCAGAACATCGTCGCTGGTCAGGCGGAGCCGGTCCCGATTGGAGACGACCATATACCAGCTTCCCGGCAACTCGGCGGCGGTGGTCTCCGATTCTGGAAACTCCTCACGAGTGCCGGTCGGAAGCAGGGCGAGGACGCTGCGCACCTCTTCCGGTTTACTCCCTCTCACGGCTGCCCAGGACATGGAGAATCCCATACGCTTGGTTTGGGCTAAACAATGGTAAAGCGAACGGTCGGTTCAGTGGTCGGCTCTGGGAGAGCGAGCGGAGCGAAGGCGATTAACCTGATGGGGGTCCGAGCGCTTGGCCGTGGGGCGTCGCGAATCCGTTGCGCGGTTCCGCCGCGGAAACCTGGTACCCCGAGTGAGTTTTGTATGGCCCATAATCAGCCTCGACAGCAGCCAGTATAATCCGGCCGGCTCGCTGGTTCAAATGGAAACGGGTAGTTCCGAAACGGGTAGTTCCGCCTGGCCCCTGATGCCAGGCACGGGCCGCGGTGGTCCGGGAGCCGTGGGGGCGAAGAGATCAGCGGCGGTTTCACAAACGCCGCTACGCCCCCGATTGCGTAGCGGCGTCTTGGAAAAGCGCCGCACTCTTTTTCCCTAACTCCGAGCGCCGTCGGGATGCAGCGTGGACCCTGGGCGGGCTGGCCGTCATGTCCAATTCCTCAATAAAACCAGGAGCGCCGGTATGATCACGCCCAGCGCCAGGCAGATCAGAGCCGCCGTGCGGCTCTTCGTAAACTTCAAAGCCAGCATTATGCCGAGGAGGGTGGAGATCACAAAGCTCACGGCCATGGCGACCACGAACAGCCTGAAGCCTGGACTGCTCGGCTCGTGTCCGTTCTTGAACCTGACGCCCGTATGGAGCGCGGAGAGGAACCCCAAAGCGGATGAGCGGATACCGAGCGTCTGCCAAATGCCGGAGGCGGCGAAGAATAAGAGCATCGGCGCGAAAATGCAGCCGAGATACAGGTGGATGGACCGTAGTTTTTGCATAGCGTGCGATGGTTCCCGGCGGTCAGGTCTCTGATGGCGGTCCGGTGCTGACGTCCCTATGGGTACCCGACATTCCGGTCGCGCTCTGGACCACAGCGCCGTGGTTGGCTGGCGCGCTGGTCAGAAAGCACGCCTTCACGTGCGGCTTGTTCAGCACGCCGATGCCCCACAGGCAGAGCGCCTCGAAGGCCGCGATTGTGACTCCAACAGCGAGGTCGGGGTTGACATACCACCCGGGAACGTGGCGGGGAAAGTAGGGAGGCAGAGCCCCGAAGGCAACCCACGCCAGATAGACCCCCAGAGCCAGAACTATGATCCAGAGCCAGACCAGCCCAACGATGCGCCAGACTTGGCGGCGCCGAATCAACCCGAGCCCGATCAAGAGACACACCACGTCCCCCTGCAAGTCCGCTCTGACCGGGGGCCGTGAGCAGCAATCAGCGATGGTCCGCGCCACGGCCAGGAGGCCCACCAGGATGAAGAGGCCCGCCAGAACGTGGAGGGAGATCGGCGGGCGTTTCATTGTCGTGCCGTGCGCAAAAGATCCGGGCCGGCAAAGCCGCGGCCGTGACTGAGATTATGCGGCGGAGGTTTCATCGAAGGGTGCGCTGGCGCTGGTTTCTGAGCCCTGTCGCTGTCATCGTGAACGCGGTCGTGTATTCCACCAGTCGAGGTAGCATGAATAGGCCTCGCGGATCGGAGAAGGCAAGTCGTACTGTGCCGAGAGCGCAGGTCCATAGATGACCAAGAACCAGCCGGGGCGATCGGCTCCTTCTGGCAAACGATTGCAAATTCTGAGAACCGGCCCAAGGCTCAACATGTAAACCAGGAAAGGACTGATGAGCAAAAGGCAGAGGCATGCGAGGCGCTTGCAAGCGACAAACGACCAGTTCGCCACTTTCCGGTCGGCGGCCCCCGAAGTCAGATTGATGGTCTTCATGCTCCGGCGCGGCCTGGCTTAACGACGGGGTGAGCAACGGCGGCGGGAGACGGACGCCTGAATGTGCAGGGCGGTGTCGGCTGCACGTGGTTGTTATACCGCCCGTCTCGCATCAGATATAGATACAATCCCGATGACATAAATTAGGAGAAGAAACCAGAGCAGCCCAGCAGGAATCGTGACCGCAAACCAAATTGTGTTGAAAACCTTCTCGAGGAGCGTATCAGGCTGATATGGCGGCAAATCACTGTCACCGAAGTTCAACACCCCATACTCCGCCCTGAAAATGAGGAAGCTCAGAAATGAGAGCATAGCGGCGAGCAGAACCAATGCTCCAGCTCTTTTCGGATGCGACCAGTTGTGGAAGAATGACGCCATGTCCTTCGTGGCCTAGCCGATGGGCAAATGAAGCGCCGGCCCGGTGTTGGGGTTTGGGGGAGCCAAGAATCCCACGCTGACTAAAGTATTGCACGTTCGGCACTTGCAGGTTGGATGCCGCAACTGCGGTTCATCGTGCAGCGGCCGGAAGCCTCCGCACCGGTTGAGCTGTAAGTGGCTCATCATCAGCTTGAACTGAAGGGATCATAATCCGGATGGGTCGGGGATCCAAACGGAATCGGAACGTCCGTTCTCGTCCGGGAGGGCGTGGGGGGGGGACGCACCCGGGCACGGTCCTAGCGTCGTCGATTTCGGGCTGTGACCTGGCGAGAGCCCTTGGCCCGGGTACGGGGTCAGGCGTCCCTCTGGGACGCAGGGCCTTTTATCGGTTCAACCCAACGATGAATCGTTGGGCTTTGGTTCAGATGTCCCTCCGGGACCGGGTCCGGCGTGACCGGGGCCAGGAGCGGCGCCAATGGCACCAACAGCGTCGGCGCCAAGGCGGTGCAGGGGGCTCTGGCCAGCGCGATTCCTCCGGGGGACGATTTGTCTTGGTCAATGACGATCGTTATCCGCGCCGACCGTTCCTCGCCGCGAGTCACAATCGGAATTCACTACGGCCCCCGCGTCACCCACAAGCCCGGTCCATGGCGCCGACGAAAGGCCAGCGGCCGCGGGCTCCGTGCTCGGGCGGTCCCGGAGGGACCTTCGAACGTAGCCCAATGTTTCAACATTGGGTTGCCTTGCCCTTACTGGGACTCCGTCCCGGAGGGACGGTTGACGAGGATCCGCGGGGTCCATTCTCGCACCGGGGAGGTGCTTCAGCTTGAAGGGACTGGCGGAGGTTGGCGGAATGCTGGGGGCAGGGGTCGTCCGGGAGCCGTGGGGGCGAAGAGATCAGCGGCGTTTTCCCAAACGCCGCTACGCCGGCATCTCGTGGCGGCGTCTCGGAAGAGCGCCGCACTATTCGCCGGCATGCCCAACGCCCGGCTTGATCGTGCGCGTGACGCGCTCGAAGACGGGCTCGTCCGCGTAACGGAGGTCGAAGTCCTTCCTGGCGGTGAGGGTGATGTCGCTGAAGCGGAGGTCGCGGATCGGGCTGTCGGCAAGGCCATGGATGAGGCCGGCGCTGCGGGAACCTTCGATGGTGAGGTGATCGAAGCAGATGTTGCGAACCACCGGGACCTTCGTGGGGTCGCCTTTGAAGTCGGGCCGGTTGTTGTCCACGTAATCGAGCTGCACGACAATGGCGTTGGCGACATTCGTCATCGTGAGGTCGGTGTAGCGCACGTTCTCGACCAGGCCGCCCGCGCCGCGCATGGACTTGATGCGAACACCGTTGTCCGTGCCCTCCAGGGTGCAGTGCCGAACCAGCAGGTTGTGGACGCCCGCCGTGGTCTCGGAACCAATGGAAATCCCGTGGCCGTGTTTGATCCTGTTGTTCTCGATCAGGATATTCGTCCCGCCGGACTTGATGACGATGTCGTCGTCCCCCGTGTCGATATCGCAGTCGTGAATCCAGAAGTTGGTGCCCGGGCCAACGTCAATGGCATCGGTGTTGGGGGCGTCAAAGGGCGCGCGGACTTTGACGCGTTCGATGGTCAGGTCGTGGACGCGTTTTGGCACCAGGTGGAACATCGGCGAGTTGACCATGGTGAGGTCGGCGACCAGCAGGCGGTCGCAGCCATCGATGACGATGAGGTGGGGGCGGCGATAGACGACACGGCCGGGTTGGGTCCGGGCCTGCGCGCGCGCCGCGCGCTCGGACCACGCCCACCAATGCTGGCCGCTGCCATCGATCGTGCCCGGGCCGGTCAAGGCCACGTCATGGAGCTTGGTGCCGTGGATCAGTGGATCCGGGGCCTGGTAGGCGGCGTTGGCTTCGGCTTGGGTCTTGAACGCGGACGGATGCGGGAGGCCGAGCGCCTCGAAGGTCTCGGGGGCTTTGATGACGGCGCCGGCGTCGAGGTGGAGGTCGAGCTGGGCACACAGCGCGAAGGGTGCGGTGAGGAACACGCCCTGGGGGACCACGAGCTTTCCACCGCCTGCCTTCTCAACGACCGCGATGGCCTTCGCAAACGCCCCGGTGTTGAGCGTCCGGCCGTCGCCCACGGCGCCAAAATCGAGCAGGTTGAAGGTGCGGTCGGGAATGTGGGGCCGCGCCGGCGTCACGATGCCGCTGCCGGAGTCCTCGCCTGCGGCGGTGCGGAACGGTGGCAGACAAATGACGATCGCGGCGAGCAGGAGGCCGAGGAAGGCAGTGCGGTTCAGCCATGCCCGACTATGTGACGAAAAGGGCATCGGCGATGAGGGGAGCAGCGAGAGCTTGTCTGGAGCAGCCCTGCGCCTGGGGGAGTGACTATTCATGTACCCGGGATGGGTGCCGCCGGTCAGGAGGACCTTACCATGTCCCAATCGCTCCCGAAGAAGTCTGACGCCGCCGGCTTGCCGTGGCGCAAATGGCATGGACGCCGCCGTGGGCGCGACTCGGGGTTGCGGGTCAGGGGGCCAAGGGTTCAGCTTACCAAATCGAGCCGGCCGGTGGAATCGCCATGCTTTTCGAGGCCCTTCGCCCCCATGACATCGGCCATGCTGAGGAAGAGGTTCGTGAGCGGAGCGGGGCGGGATTTCACATAGCGTCCGGGCTTGAGGCGGCTCCCCCCCGCGCCAGCGAGGAGGATGGGCAGATTGGTGTGGGTGTGGCGGTTGCCATCGGCGTTGCCGGAGCCATAGACGATCATGGAGTTGTGCAGCAGCGAGCGACCGTCCACGTCGGGGGTCTGCTCGAGCTTGGTCAGGAATTTCGCCAACTGCTTGACGTACCAAAGGTCGATCTCTTTGACCTTGTCGATGGACTCCGGGATGTTGCGGTGATGGGTGAGGTTGTGATGGCCCTCCGAAAGCCCGATCTCGCTGAAGGTGCGGTTGCTGCCCTCACCGGCGAGCAGGAGGGTGGCGACGCGGGTGGAGTCGGTCTGAAACGCGAGCGCGAGCATGTCGAACATGAGGGCGATGTGCTGCTCGAAATTGGCGGGGATGCCGGCGGGGGAATCCACGGCGGGATTGGCGGCGGGCAGGCGCTCGGTCTGTTCGATGCGGGTCTCGATCTCGCGGACGCTGGTCAGGTACTGGTCCAGTTTCTGGCGGTCGCGGCCACTGAGGCCCCGCTCGATCGTGGAGGCGTCATCGAGGACGAAATCCAGGATGGATCGCTGTTCCTGCTGCCGCCGCCGGAGATTGGCCACCCGTTCGGCCGGGGAGCCGGCGCCGAAGAGCCGCTCGAAGACGAGGCGGGGATTCGGCTCCGGGGACAAAGGCTGGGTGGGGGAGCGCCAGGCCAGATTGTATTCGTAAACGCAGGAGTACCCGCTGTCGCAGTTGCCCGCCTTGCGCACGGCGTCACAGGTGAGCTCGAGCGACGGGAACCGGGTGAGATGGCCGATTTGGCCGGCCACCACTTGGTCGATCGAGGCACCCGCATAGATGTCCGAGCCGGAGGTCTTCTTGATGCGAACGCCGGTGAGAAACGTGCCGCCCGCCCGCGCATGATCACCGCCGCCGTCCGGTCCCGGGTCGGCGCTCAGATCCTCCAGACCGGAGAGTACCTGGAGTTGGTGCCGGACGGGTTCGAGCGGTTGCAGGGTGCGGGAGAGGGCGAAATCCCGGCCACCGTCCCCTTCCGGCCACCAGGCGGACGGGATGGCGCCGTTGGGCACATAGACAAAAGCCATGCGCACGGGCGCCGCTCCGGCCGGCGGTCCGGCCGCATCGGCGGGCGCGGCGAACAACCGGGCGGGTGCCAGGGATTCGAAGGCGGGCAGCGCCATGCAGGCACCCAGGCCGCGCAGAAAACGACGCCGGCTCAGACTGGCCTGCCGTTCGGCCGCGAGGTTGCGATACAGGGCGGGGTTGGTATTCATAGTTATCTGGCGTTTTGGGCGACCGGACGGGCCTCCGCGCGCTAGCTGGGTTCATCCGCCGAGGCGGTCGCCGCCGGGGTGGCATGCAGCCGCATCTTTTGGAAGGGGGCGGATTCAATCACCCCGGTCAGCAAAGCGGAGAAACGGCCATCCCCACGTTCGAGACGTTGGACGATCTGGTCGGTGGTTTCGAGGTCGTAGTACTCGAGGCCGCGCCCCAGGGCGTAGGTCAGCAGTTTCTCGGTGAGGCAGCGGTAGAAATCGACCCGGTGGTCGTGGGCGAGGATGTGCTTCAACTCGGTGACACTTTGGAAGGACTCGCCGGTGATGAGCATGCCCGCCGCGTCAATCGTCTGGCTGCGCTCGGCCTCGCGCCACATGCCCATCGCGTTGAAATTCTCGAAGGCCAAACCGATGGGGTCCATGCGGCTGTGGCAGGAGGCGCATAACGGTTGGTCGCGATGGTGTTGCAATGCCTCGCGCAGGGTTGGCTCGTGATCTTTGATGTCCTTCTCGGCCGCTTCCGGCGCGGGGATGTTGGGCGGGGGGGGGGGGGCCGGCATCCCCAGGAAGTTATCGAGGATGAAGAGGCCGCGTTTGACGGGCGAGGTGCGGTCGGGGTTGGAACTGACCACGAGGGTGCTGCCGGCGGTGAGCACGCCGCCGCGCGGGCTGCCGGCTGGCAGGGCCACGCGCCGCAGGTCGGGACCGCTCACGGCCACATTGGTGATGCCGTAGAGCTTCGCGAGTTTTTCGTTGAGGAAAGTGTAGTCGCCGTCAATCAGCTCGGTGACTGGCCGATCCTCATGGAGAGCGGTGGCGACGAGCATTTCGGTTTCACGCCGCATCGCGTCGCGGGTTTCGCCATCCAGCTCGAAGCGCGGTCGGCGGAAAAAGCCATTGGCGGGAGGGCGCCGTTCCGCAGCGGGCTTGGCTTGGGCTGTTTCGTTGGTGAGGCCGGAGGCCGGCGGCTTGGGAGAGGCGGTCGGGTCGGCGGGCTTCCGGGCGAAGCGCGCGCGCAGGGCGGCTTGTTCCTCGCGCATCTGGCGCTCCTGGCCGCTATCCCGCGCCAGCACGGTGCGGGCGTCGATGGAAATGCCCTCCACATCCCGCGTCTGGAGCCATTGGCCGGTGAAATTCTGCACCAGTTGTTCCGAGCGTGCATCGGCCAACATCCGGCGGACCTGCGCGGCGAGGTTTTGCCGCAATTGGCCGCGGGTGGCCAGGCCGAGCAGCTCGTCGTCTGGCATGGTGGACCAAAGGAAGTAGGAAAGGCGCGAGGCGAGCGAGAACTCGTCCACGCTGGCCGCGGCGGCGGAGGGGCCCGGGTCGGCCGCCTGTTCCAGGCGGAACAAAAAGCGCGGCGAGGCCAGCACCGCGACCATCGCGTGGGCGACCCCGGCCTCGAACGTCTTGCCCGGCTGGGTATAAACATCCGCGCCCATTGCCGCCAGACGGTCCACCGTCCGGGCGTCCACGGGACGGCGGAAGGCCTTGGAGGCGAAGTTCCCCAGCACTTCACGGGCGCACGCGAGGCGGGCGGCGGGTTCCTCCGGCGCCTCGCGGGTGAAAAAGCGCTCGTAGTTCTTGGGATGCGTCCAGTGCTCCTTTTCCATCGGCCCGCGCACCACCACCCCCACGACGCGCATATCGAGTGAATTGAGCTTCTGGTCCACCGGCGTCAGCGGCTCGAGTTCGAGGGTCAAATGCTGCCGGCCCGGCTCCCACTGCTCATTGAACTCGAAATGAAAGGCCTTGTTGTCGTACCAGCCGAACTCCTTGCGCCATAATTCCCGGTCGCCGATCTTGAACACGACGCGGCAGCGGCCGGGATCGAATTCAAAGCTGCCTTTGACGGCCAGATCGAGCGCGAGGGTGTAGCTCCCGGCGCTGTCCACGGTCAGATCAAGGGAAGCCGCCGCCGGCTCATAATAGGACAGCGAGAGCGCGGTGTCTCTTCGGCGGCCCCGTCCGTCATCGCTGCTTCGGGCAGCGTTGGTCCGGGTGAATTGCCTGCCGGGGATCGTGCGTTCGGGGATCACCCTGGCCACGGTCGGCACCGCCTCGGCGACGACGTCGTTCGCCGCCGCGAGGTACTTCTCGAGCAACAAGGGCGAAACCGTCAGCACATCACCGATGGTGTCGAACCCATAACCGGTGTCGTCCGGGGGAAACTCGACTTCGGCCTTGAAGTCGATGCCCATGAGGTCGTGAATGGTATTTCGATACTCGATGCGGTTGAGGCGGCGGACGGTGACACGGCCAGGGTCGGGGGCTTGGGGATCGAGACCGAACGCCCGATATTTGATCCAGCGTTCGAGCTGCTGCTGCTCCCCGGCGGAAGGGCGGGGTTTCTTCAGGGGAGGCATGAGGCCCACGCGGACGTTCTTCAGGACCTTGGACCAGAGATCGTGGTTCAGGAGCGCCCCATCGGAGGTCAATTCATCGAACGCCACCTGGCCCTTCTTCGCGCCGTCGCCGTGACAATCGTAGCAATACTCCTGGAGAATGGGCTGGATCTGCTGGTGGAATTCCGCGACCGCTGGCCGTTCGGCGCCGGGCGCCGGGCCGGTGATAGCGGCCAGGGTGGCGACGACCAGCGCCACCCGGGGGCGCCACCATTGGCTGTGCTTTGGCTGGGCCCGTTGCCTGCATCTCGGTGTCATAATTGCGGCTAGTACGGAAGCTTATCACATCGGGCAATTCCCGTCTTGGGGTTCAGCGACAAAATCTTGGAGAATCCCGCCACGGATCCGGGGGCGGGGAGCGTGGGGCAGGCGTTTGGGTGGCGGGCGGCAACTCCCGGGCGCGGCCGCCAGGACCAGCGCCAAGACTGCAATGGCGGGGTTCATGGAGAATTTGTCTGCCGACAAAGAACCCGCTCCCGCCCCATGCGTCTTGCGTATTCACGACATAAACTTGAATGAGCCTGCCAATCTGTGGCAAAGTTCCGTGCAATGAACCCCGCAGACACCCGCGCCAGCTCCGCGCGAGGCGCCCGGCGGCGACCTTCGCCCAGGCCGGCACCGCCCCGGCCGGCCGCGTCGGCGCGCGCCGCGGGCCGGCGCCGGCTTGAATTGCGGGATGAGTTCTTCGCCAACCAGGTGAACGGGAGGCAGTTGCTCGAGCCGTTCAGCCGGCTTCCCGGCGTCTTTTATTTCGTAAAGGACGCGCAGAGCCGGATGATGGCCATCAGCCGCGAGGCGGTGGTGCGGATGGGGTTTCAATCCGAGGACGAGATTCTGGGCCTGCTGCCGCACGAGTACCTGCCCCGGGTGCTGGCGGACAAGTATGTGGCCGACGACAGCCTGGTGCTGCGCCAGGGGCGGGCCCTCCGCAACATCGTCGAGGTGTATTACAACGAGCGGGGCATTTGCGACTCGCTCATCACGGACAAGTACCCGCTGCGGGACGCCCGCGGCCAGGTCGTGGGCCTGATCGGCACGACGCAGCCCTTCGAGGGGCGCTTGGAGCTGCTGGCCCACATTGGCCCCGTGGGCAAGGCGGCCGACTATATCCGGGCTCATCTGGGACAACCGCTTGTGTTGTCGGTCATCGCCCGGCATGCCGGGTTTTCCGAGCGCCAGTTGCAGCGGGTGTTCCTTCGCGTGTTCGGCATCACCATGCGGCAGTTCATCATTCAAACCCGCGTGCAGGCGGCGATGCGGGACTTGATTCAGCCCGAGCGGTCCATAGCGGAAATCGCCGTCAAGTTTGGCTTCCACGATCAAAGCGCGTTCACCAACCAGTTTCGCGCCGCGACCGGGTTGCCCCCCGGCACGTACCGCAAACGGTACTTTGCCCACTCGTTGCAGCCGTCGGGGGCCGGGAGGTGAGGAGGGAGCGGGCCAAGCTGTGCCGGGGGACGCCGATTTGCTCGTTGACCCTCGCTGCGGCGGGGGGATACGCTGATTCCGTCAATGAGCGAACCGACCACGATTCTTTCGGACCTGGCGCGCCACGCGCGCAGGGCCGTTCGCTTTTATTGGCAGACAAGAACGAAGCAGCTCAAGAAGCAGGCGGGCTCGGGCGCGAGGGACCAGGGCCAGCGCTCCGCTGTCACGGGCGGTGCCCAGATGGACGGCTTCATCGAGTTGCTCACGCGGCTTGTTATCGAGGCCGGCGTTGACCGCAGCCATATTTACTACCAGGAGTCGCTCGAACTGCCAGGCTACTTCCGTGCCACCAAGAAATGGGACTTTCTTGTGGTCGTCGAAGGCCAACTCGTGGCCGCGCTCGAAGCCAAGTCCCAGGTTGGCCCGTCGTTTGCCAACAACTTCAACAACCGTACCGAGGAGGCCATGGGCAGCGCGCTCGACCTTTGGACCGCCTTCCGCGAAGCGGCCTTCGGAACGGGAGTCCGCCCGTGGTCGGTTACATGTTTCTGCTCGAAGACTGCCCGAAGTCTCGTGCCGCGGTGGGTGTCAAGGAGCCCCACTTCAAGGTCTTTGAGCCGTTTCGAGACTCCTCCTATGCCAAGCGTTACGAGCTCTTTTGCCGCCGCCTCGTGCTGGAGCGCCACTACGACTCCGCGGCTTTCCTGCTCTCCAGCTCCCAAGGCGGCCTCCGGGGCGAGTACGTCGAGCCGGCGACCGACCTGACGTTCCAGAGGTTCGCCCAATCCCTCGTCGTCCAGGTTGCCGCCTTCCTCGGTCGGATCCAGCAGCTATGAAATACCCCACATCCGCCCCGCCGCACGGCCGGGCTGCGCTGCCGGAGGATTTTCCCTCGGCCCACCAGCTTGTCCAAGGGGACGCCCGCGACCTTTCGGCCTTCGCAGACGAATCCATTCACCTGGTCGTCACCTCGCCACCCTATTGGACGCTCAAACGCTACAACGATTCCGAGGGCCAGCTTGGCCACGTCGCCGACTACGAGCAGTTCGTCAAGGAGTTGGAGAAGGTATGGCGCGAGGTGCTCCGCGTCCTGGTCCCGGGCGGTCGGCTGGCGTGCGTGGTCGGTGATGTCTGCCTCTCCCGCCGCGAGAACGCCGGCCGGCACACGGTGGTCCCGCTGCACGCCGACATCTGCGTCACGTGCCGCCGCCTCGGCTTCGACAATCTCAATCCCATCATCTGGCACAAGATTTCCAACGCCTCGTACGAGGTGTCAAACGGGTCGAAGTTCCTCGGCAAGCCGTACGAGCCGAACGCCATCATCAAGAACGACATCGAGTACATACTCATGCAACGCAAGCCGGGCGGCTACCGCAAACCGACCGAGGAGCAGCGCAGGCTGAGCATGATTCCGAAGGACAAGTTCGATCGG
>Ga0182030_10018551_pt1 | contig 13335 bp, 14 predicted proteins | sample 812S3MmetaG_FD_121299 | JGI IMG/M metagenome (GOLD analysis project Ga0182030, IMG submission 121299) | Permafrost microbial communities from Stordalen Mire, Sweden - 812S3M metaG (Illumina Assembly) | ecosystem: Environmental > Terrestrial > Soil > Wetlands > Permafrost | place: Sweden... | reverse complement strand
CCGCTTCACCTGGTCGTCATTCGGCTCCTTCCCACCGGCAAAGCTCCACAACTCAAAGAATTGCCAGCGATATTCCCGGCCATAAGATTCATAGGTGAGCAACGGGTAAAGAAAATCATTTTCGCGATATTCCACCGTCGGGTCTGTGGTGTGGGAAAAAACGGGCGGCACGGCCCAGGTATTTTCAGAATTCTTTTGCTGGTCGTAAAAAAACGGCCCGACGGCTTCGGTGCGGCGGCCGGAATCCAGCGTCAATGGAAATTGATCGTAAAACAAACCGGCATGAAAAGCGTCTTCGGCGTCGCTGGCGGCGGAAAAGCAAAATGCCAAAATTATAAAACAGCCACGCAAGCAGCAAAACACATTCCCGAATGCTTTCATGACACTCGTTGCGCGGAAGCCAGAATAAAAAAACTCGTTCAATTTACGTTAGCGTTAATGCTAGACGATCTTTACGCATTTTTGCCGCATTGAAAGTCGGTTTTAACATTGATGTTGACTTTTCATTGTTTTCAACTATTCTTCACCGACTTGAGGTTTTACCTCGGTTCCTCCTGACCCGGTGCCGGCGATGTTTTGTTGGCATCGGGTTTTTCTATCAACGGCTTTTTCCGGCCCAGCAAATTCAGCAATGCCGGCAAAAATGCCAGCGCCGCGATCATGCAGGTCGCAATGCCCGTCGCCATCACGCTGCCCAGACTGTGGATGCCGCGATGTTTGGCAAGCATGAGGCTGCCGAATCCGGCGATGGCCGTCAATCCCGACACAAGCACCGCCTTGCCGGTGCTGCGCGACAAAATGCCGGGCGTGCGCTCCTCGGCGAACCGGTTCAAAATGTGAATGCCATTCGTCACGCCGATGCCGATGACCAGCGGCAGCGTCATAATGTTGGCCGGATTGAACGGAATGTCCAGCCAGCCCATCAGGCCGACCAGCCACAGCGTGCCGATGCCGACCGGCAGCAGCGACAAAATCACCGCCGTGAGACTGCGGAAATGGACGAACACGAGAATCGCGATTGCGATGAGCGAATACACCGCCGCGCGTTCGTAGCTGTTTTTCAGCAGCGTCGTGTATTCGTAAAGCTGGACCGGCGTGCCGGTGACGTTCGGATCAATCGTGCGCAGATCGGCGATAAAATCCTCCTGGTTCTTACGCTGCCACACGTCGTATTTCGGATAAACCTGCAAGAGATATTTGCCGGTGACGCCGACAAAACGGTTGCGCAAAGCCGGCGGCAGATCTTCGGCGTGTAACCGTTCGCGGTCGTCCTGATTTTGCAGCGTCTGAAACGTCTGGCGGATGTCGGCGAACAGCGCGCGCTGAAATTCCGCCAGCTTGTCCGCGTGTGCGGCGCGCGCCGCGGCATCGCCGGCCAGCATTTCCTTGCGGAGATTGTCAATGGCTTCCCGCAGCGCAATCATCTGCATGGTCAACTTGGGATTGCTGTCCTTGATCTCGTCCAGCGCCGCGCCAAGATAACCGTAGAGCGAATACAGCGTGCGGCTGAAATCCTCAATGTTCACCGGCTGCAAATCAGTCACGCCAAATTGCACCGGGGCAACCTCCTCCTTGATCTGGCCGATGAGCTTGAGTTTTTCGGTCTGGTCTTCCGCAAGGTAGGTTGCCATGGACTGGACGCCGTTCGACGCGACCGTCGGCAGTTTTTCAATCTCCTTCTGCAACTCGACGGCCTGCGGCAACGAATCGGCGATCACCGCGCCGTAAAGCACCGATTTGTCCGCCGAATCAATCAGCTTCTGTTCGTAAAGCACCGCTGGCATGCCCGCGCTCTGCATGTTCAGCAGGTTGTAGTCGAAATAAACCTTGCGCGCCTGCGACAACGCCAGCACGCACAGCGCGCCCACGAGAACCATCACTAGCACCGGCCGCTCCAGCCAGATGTTTTCAATGCGTTTGCGGCGCTCCACATCCTGGATTTTATGATCGAGCACGTTTTGCCGGCCGCGCAGAAGCAGCACCGGCAGCAGCGTGATCATCGGGATGAAACAGACCAGCAGGCCGCCGCCGCAGATGATGCCCATTTCCTGGATGCCCTTGAAATTGGTCAGCCACATCGCCAGAAACGCGCCCGCCGTTGTCAGCGCCCCGACGAAAATTCCCTGTCCGGTGAATACCATCGCCTTCGTCAGCGCTTCCTGCTCCGTCTTCCCTTTGCGCAATTCCTCCTCGTAGCGCGTGACCAGATGCACTCCGAAATCAATCGCCAGCCCGATGAGGATCGGCACGAACGTGATCGTCAAAATGTTCAAATGCCCGACCGTCGCCGTCGCAAACGCCAGCGTGTAAGCCAGCCCTACCACGAGGCAGATCGTCGCCTTCACCGGCCGGCCGGTTTCGCTGTAGCCATAAATAAAAATGAGCGCGCACAAGACCAGCGCCACGATGCTGGCAACGGTGGTATCTTTTTGCGACTGCTGCATTTCGTCGTGTTCCAGCACCGGCTCGCCGGTGAGGCCGACATTGAGGCCGGGCACCTCGCTTTGCGTTTCCAAGATCAACTGCCGGATGCGTTCCACCGCGTTGCCATTCAAGTCATGGTTCAACGCATGCGCCGTCACGAGAAAAATTTTTCCGTTGGCGAACGTGATGTAGGTTTTGCGCACCGCCTCGTCGCCCGCGTCGAACAACGCCGTGACGCCCGGCGAGGGCGGCGTGCCGGGCCGGTTCAGGCTCGCGTCCGCCTGCGCCACGATGCGCGTCAGCGCGGGCAGCGAGCCGACCAGCGATTCCGTCTGCGCGTTCGTCTCGCGCGGCGCGGTGCGGAAGGCGGTGTTGATCTGGTCAAAAAATGAAACCAGGTTCGTCGTCTGCGTGAACTGGCGGATGAACGGCGCGTCGTCCTGCAACGTGCTTTTCAAATTGCGCAGATCGTTTTCCGGCACGAACAGCAGGGCCTTCGCGCCCATCATCGGCAGGTCGCCCTTGAAAAAAACGTCGGTGAACAGGTTGGTTTCCGCCGCGAGCTTCGCGCCGATCCGCTCGGCGAACTGCCGGTTTTTCTCGACCTTTTCGCTCTGGATCACGACGACCAGGTCGCTCTGCTGGGGAAACTCCTTTTTGAGCCGGAGAAAATTCTGGTGGTATTTTTTGTTCGAGCCGACGAGATCGTCGCGGCTGGTGTTGAACTGGAGGAAAAAAACGGTGTAAAGAACGCACAGGACGAACAGAGCTATCTGCGGGTATAAAAACCAGCCCGGCCGACGGCACACCGCCGCCGCCAGCTTGGCCAGCGACCGCCCCAGAAAAGAATCGGTGCTTAAAGCCTTCATGCTTCAGGCCGCCGTGCCGTGTCTGCTGCAACGATTAAACAATTCACAATTCAACGATTTTGCGCCTCGACCGCCACCGCCGTGCCGTAGCACAGCACCTCGGTGATGCCCTGCGCGATCTCCGTCGCATCGTAACGCACGCCGATGACCGCGTTCGCGCCGAGCTGGCCGGCGTGCGTGATCATTTTATTGAACGCCTCCTCGCGCGCCTGCTCGCACAAATCGGTGTAGAGCGAAATGTTTCCGCCAAAGATCGCCTGGATGCTCGCGCCGAAATTCCCCACGATGGACCGCGACCGCACCACGATGCCGCGCACGACGCCAAACGATTTGACCACGCGGTAGCCGGACAGTTCAAACGTCGTGGTTGTCAATGGATGTGTCATGCTCATGCTGCGGAAGATTGAACACGAGCCGGCGCGGCGGCAAAAGCGAAAACTTCCGCGCAATCACGGTGAAAGCCACTCAAATCCCGGCAGGTTTCGGATCACAGCAAACACAATTGCCGCGGCGAGAACCAGCCACAGAAATTTCGACGGCAGGTTGAACACCACCGGCCGTTTGTTGGCCTTCTGCCAAAGAAAGCGGCCGCCTGCCATGATCAGCGCGACGCACGACAGCACGAACAGCGCGTTGTCCTTCAGCGCCAGCCGCAAATTTCCGTGGAGCACCGCGTAAAGCGCCCGCGTCATGCCACAGCCGGGACAGTTCAGCCCCGTCAGCGCGTGAAACAGGCAGATCGGATAAAATCCATGCGTGCTGGGATTGAAGAAAAATACCATCGCGCCCATGCCGACAGCCGTTGCGATCAGCACGATGCCGGCAAAAATTACCGGCGACGGCGGCGCGGATTTTTTTTGCGGGATGAATTTTGACCCGGCTTGCATGACGCAGTTCAGAATCGCCCGAAATTCCCCATGATGTGCGGCTGCATCGCAGCCAACCGGAAAAGCATCGAGCCAGCGCCCAGGAGCAGGCTCAAACCGGAGAGGATCAATCCGGCGATGGCCATGCCGCGACCTTCGTGCAGTTCGGGATGCGTGTTGATCTGTGACAACCCAACCAGCGAGAACACCACGCCAAGGATGCCGAACGGAAATCCGCAGCAGCAGCAGACCAGCGACAAAATCCCAAAAATCATTCCGGCCTGCGCGTAGGAATTGGTTTTGGCCATCCGGCCGGCGGTGCCCAGGCCGCGCGCCGGCGGCGCGATGGCCGGCGGTTTGCCAGACGCGGGAAAACAGTTGGTGAATTCCGGCAGCAGGCCAACGAAATTCCAGTCCTGTGCGCCGTCCACGAAAACCGGTGTCCGGCTTTCGACGCGGCCTTCGGCGATCCAGGCACGGATTTGCTCGCCGGTCACCGGACCGTATTCCTGCCCGTCATCGCCGATGATTTTATAGATCGCACTCATAAATCCTCGCTCTCGCCGGTCGCGCGACCGGTGTCGGAGCACAAGCCGCGTTTGGCGGCCACCACAAACTCTAACAGAACTTTCGCCGCCGGGCTGCTGAAATTTTTCTGCGTTTCGGCGATGACCGCCCGCAGATTTTTCCGGCTGCGGAACAGCGCGTGGTAAAGCTTCCGCAGTTCCAGCCGCTGCTCCGCCGTGAAGCCGGCGCGGCGCAAGCCGACGGCGTTCAAGCCGCAGATGCCGTTGTCACCGCGCGCGATGGTGAACGGCGGCAAATCTTTGCTGATGGCCGAGCCACCCTGCATGATGGACAGCGTGCCGACGCGCGTAAACTGGTGCACGAGGCAGTTGCCGGAAATAAACGCGCGGTCCTGCACCGTCACATGCCCGCCCAGCAGCGCGCCGTTGGCGATGATGACATGGTCGCCCAAATGCGAGTTGTGGCCGACGTGAGCGTTCGCCATCAGAAAATTATGCGAGCCGATGACGGTCTCGCCGTCCGCCGTGGTGGCGCGATGCACCGTGACGTGTTCGCGGAAGACATTGTGGTCGCCGATGCGCACGCGCGTCGGTTCGCCGTGGTATTTCAAATCCTGCGGCGCGTCACCGATGACGCAGCCGGCGTGAAAGGTGTTGTGCGAGCCGATTTTGGTGACGCCGGTGAGATAGACGTGCGGCCCGACGACACAGTGCGCGCCAAGTTCCACGTCCGCATCAATCACGGCATACGGCCCGACGCTGATGGTGGCGTCCAGCTTCGCCTGCGGATGAATAATGGCGGTCGGATGGATCATTTTGCAGCCACAGATTCACACAGATCGGCGCGGTTGGAAAATGATTTTGATCGGCCAGAATTTTTCATCCTGACCGAACTGTTCCCAACAAGACCTAAAACTTCGCGAAAATCTGGTTCGCTTCTTCCAGCGTTTCCTTCGAGCCGATGTCGAACCACAGACCGGGCACGCGCCAGGTATAGACCGGCGTGCGCGGATAAAGCCATTGCACGAGGCGGCCGGGCTGGTCGGGGTTGTTGCCCTCGGCGATGTATTGCCGGATGAGCGGGATCGTCGCCTTCGGGTAAAAATAGAGCGCGATGCCGGTGAGCGTGCTGACCGGGTTCTTCGGTTTTTCCTCGAAGAAGGTGATGCGCCCGTCGGCGTCGGTGGTGATGGAATTGTATTTCTTGATCTCTTCCAGATTGCCCACGTCATAGACGGCAAGCGCCGGCGCATTTTTCGCGAGGCAGAATTTTCCGAAATCGCCGAGCTTGTCGCTGAACAGATTGTCGCCGGCGACCACGATCAAATCGTCGTCCACGTTCTGCGTCTTGAGGACGTAGTTGATGTCGCCGATGGCGCCGAGCTTGTTGGTGTCGTCGGTGGAATGGTCGTTGACGACGGTGAAATCAAATTTTGACTTGGTGGCACGGTAATGTTCCGACCATTTCTGGAAATGATCCGCGAACTTGGCGTTGGTCACGACGTAAATGCGGTCAATCGCGGTGATGGGCGCGAGATTGTCGAGAACATGCTCGACCATCGGCTTGCCCGCGACGGGCAGCAGCGGCTTGGGTTGCGTGAGGGTGAGCGGATACAGGCGCGTGGCATAGCCGGCGGCAAGGATGATGACTTTCATGGGTGAGTCGTTAAACCGTTAAATTGTTGGGTCGTTGAATCGGCAAACACGGCGGAAAAATACATTTAACGATTCAACGGTTCAACAATTTAACATCGTTCACGTCTTGCTCTCGAAGAGGCTGGGCGCGGTATCGCGGGCGAGTTTCTGGCAGCGCGCGTAAATTTCCGACGGCGATTCGCATTGCAGCGCGAACGCGGCCAGCTCCTGCGCCTCGCTTAATTTGAGCCGGCGGACGATGTATTTGACCTGCGGCACGACCGGCGGCGCGGCGCTCAATTCATCCACGCCCAAGCCGATCAGCAGCGGCGCGAGCACCGGGTCGCCGGCAATCTCACCGCAGACGCCGGCCCAGATGCCGTGCTGGTGCGCAGCATCCACGGTCATCTTGATGAGCCGGAGAATCGCCGGATGCGTCGGCTCGTAAAGGTGCGACACCCTTTCGTTCGTGCGGTCGGCGGCCAGCGTGTATTGGATCAAGTCGTTGCTGCCAACGCTGAAAAACTTCAGCCGCTTCGCCAGCGTGTCGGCGATAAGCGCGGCGGACGGAATTTCCACCATCGCGCCGATTTCCAGGTTCTCGTCGAACGGGATTTTCTCCGCGCGCAGCTCGGCCTTGCAGGTTTCGACAAGCGCGTTGGCCTGGTTCAGCTCGTCCAGGCCGGAGATCATCGGATACATCATCTTGACGTTGCCCTCGGCGCTGGCGCGGAGGATGGCGCGCAACTGGGTGCGGAAGAGTTCCGGCTGCGCAAGACAGAAACGGATCGCGCGCCAGCCGAGAAATGGATTCATCTCCTGCGCGAGCTGCAGGTGCGAGGCGAACTTGTCGCCGCCCAAATCGAGCGTGCGGATGATGACCGGATGCGGTTTCAGCGCGGCGGCCACCTGACGATAGACTTTATACTGGTCTTCCTCGCTCGGCAGGCTGTCACGGCTGATAAACAAAAATTCCGTGCGGAACAGCCCGACGCCCTCCGCGCCGTTCGCGATGACCGCTTCGATGTCGTTTTGATCCTCGATGTTTGCCGAGAGGTGGATGGATTTCCCGTCCAGCGTAACGGCGGGCTGCTTTTGGATCTCCAGCAGCTTTTCCGCGAGCGACGCCTTGATGCGCGACAACTGGCCATATTCAAACAGCGTCTGGTCGGTTGGGTTGACGACGACCGTGCCGTTGTAACCGTCGAGCAGTGCGTAGTCGCCGGTCACAAATTCCTCGCTCGCCGTCTTCAGGCCGACCACAGCGGGAATGCCAAGTGACCGGGCGATGATGGCCGTGTGCGAGGTCTTGCCGCCGATGTCGGTCACAAAACCGAGCACCATTTTCTTGTCCAGTTGCGCCGTCGTGGACGGGCTTAAATCGTGGCCGACCAGAATGCACGGCTCGGTGATTTTGCGGAGATCCACCTGGCTCTTCACCTGGAGCAGGTTGTCCAGCACGCGCGAAGTCAGGTCGCGCATGTCGTTGGCGCGTTCGCGAAGATATTCGTCATCCACGCCCGCCAGCGCGGCGGCATAGCGTTCGGAAACCGTGTGGAAGGCGGACTCGGCGTTGACCTTTTGGTCTTTGATCGTGCGGATGACTTCGTCCACCAACATCCGGTCTTCGAGCATCAGCAGATGGGCTTCAAAAACGTCGCCTTCCTTGGTGCCCATGCTTTCAATAAGCTTGCGCTGGACCTCGGAAATTTGCTGACGGGTCTGAACGAGCGCCTTCTCGAACCGGCCGACCTCCACCGTGGTTTCCGCGTCGGCCAGTTTGCGCTTGATGATGACGTGCTGGGCGCGGTTGAGCACGAGAATTTTGCCACGGCAAATCCCGGCGGAAACGGCGATGCCGCGAAACTGTTTTTCTCCCTTGGCTTGCGCTGGCATAAGTGTCTCAAGAGAAATAGCCGAATGCCTTGGCGTTGCAAAGCATTTCCGCCGGGAAAAATGAAAAAAACCGCGAAAGAGAAACGGGGGAAAGGATTGGTGGATAAATGGATTGTTGAATCGCCGCGTAATTCGCCCCACGAATCCAACAATCCATCAACCCGCTTCCGTCACGCCCGTTCCATGTATTTGCCGGTGCGGGAATCAATCTTGATCTTCTCGCCGGTCTTGATGAACAACGGCACCTGCACCGTGATGCCGGTTTCCACCGTGGCGGGCTTCTGCACGTTGTTGGCGGAATCGCCGCGCACGCCTTCCGGCGCGTCGGTCACGGTCAAAATCACATTCGACGGCAGCTCGATGGAAACCGCCTTGTCGTCCACGAACGTCACCGTCACCGGCGCGTTCTCGACGAGGAAATTTTTTGCGTCGCCGACAAGTTCCGCCGCGAGCGTGACCGTCTCGTAATTCTCCGGATCGGTGAAGACGAAGTCCGTGCCGTCCTTGTAGCTAAATTCCATCTTGGTCGTGATCATCGGCACCGGCTCGATTTTTTCGGTCGAACTGAAGCGCACGTCCGACGACTTGCCGGTCTTGATGCTGCGGAGCGTCGCCTGCACGAACGCGCGCAGGTTGCCCGGCGTGCGATGCTGCATGTCCAGCACCACGCTGATGTCGCCGTTGTAGTTGATCGCCATGCCGCGGCGAAGATCGTTTGCTGTTGCCATAAAAAATAAATTTTCCGCGCCAAATTTTTGCCAACGCGAGTCGGGGAAAGTAGCCGAAAAACGGGTGAAGGCAAGCGCGGTTTTCGTCTGTGGCCTCCATTTCCCGCGCCCTTTGTGAATAACACCCACTTGACACCACAAAATTTTGTATGCTACAAAGGAGCAACCACTATTAGCGGTGGTTTTATGCGTTGCCCTAAGTGCGGTTGTCAGGATGATAAAGTCGTTGATTCGCGTGCCTCGCGGGAAGGTGCGACCATCCGTCGCCGCCGCGAATGCACCGCCTGCGGGCACCGCTTCACCACCTACGAGGAAGTCGAGCACGAAGGCTTGATGGTGCTCAAGCGCGACGGCCGCCGTGAGGAATTTTCCCGCGAAAAACTTCTGGCCGGCCTCAAGAAGGCCTGCCAGAAACGTCCCGTCAGCATGAAGGCGATGGACGACTTGGTGGACCACATCGTCGCCGTCGTCACCGAAAAATTTGAAAACGAAGTGCCTGGCGAATTCATCGGCAAAATGGTCATGGACGGTCTGCGCGAGATTGACGAGGTCGCCTACGTCCGCTTCGCCAGTGTCTATCGCCGGTTCGCCGAAGCCACCGACTTCGTCCACGAAGTCAAAAAACTGGAGGCCGCCAAATGATCGCCCTGCAATCCGACCACCTGATTTTCCAGCTCACCAACGGCGAGAGCATTCCGTGCTCGGCCGAGATGATCACCATCGAGATCGCCGGCAACGCCGAAGGGCTGATTGACACCGAAATGCTGCGCCACGCCGCCTCATCCGTGTTCCACTATTTCAAATGCGAGCTGGAACGCCAGAGCGTCACCGTCGGGGAATTCGCCCTCGCGCTCGAAAAAGTTTTGCGCGGCTTCGGCCTCACGCTTTACGCCGACGAACCGCCGCCGCTGGCGGACGAGCAGCTCGTCGCCGATCTTGGCCATCTCGCCCGCGAATCCGCCGACAGCCTTGAACTCTTCTTCTTCCCGCGCCTGCGCGACGCATTGCGCGCCCAGCTCCGGCAGTCGCCGCGCGTGCTGCATTTCCGCGGACTGCGCGGCTGCGTCAAGCAGCTTGCCGGCGCGCAGCGCTGGAGCGCGCGCTGCGAACAGATGCAGGACCAGGTCGTCGGCTACCTCCGCGAATGCCTGACCGCCGAGCCGGAGCAAAAAGCCTGCGCGCTGGTGGTGGAATGATTTCAGTTTTCAATTTGTAAATTTTAATTTTAAGTTGAGCCATCCGCATTTGTGCGAGCCTGTTGAACTTAAAATTGAGATTTCAAAATTCAAAACTTGATGAAAACCCTGTTTGAAAAAATCATCACGCGGGAGATTCCGGCGGCGATTGTTTATGAGGACGATCTCGTGCTCGCCATCCGCGACATCAATCCGCAGGCACCGGTGCATGTTTTGATTTTTCCAAAAAAAGTGGTTCCGCGCATCGCCGAGGCCACGCCGGACGACCACAAGCTACTCGGCCATTTGCTGCTCAAGGCCGCCGAAGTGGCGAAGAAGCTGGATTTGAACGGCGGCTACCGGCTGGTCATCAACAACGGCGCGGATGGCGGCGAAACCGTGCCGCACCTGCACGTCCACATCCTCGGTGGCCGCCACCTGGCCTGGCCGCCGGGTTAATAAACCAGGAATTTCTTTTGGTCTTCCGGATTGGCAAAAACCAGTTCCTCCGAATTCGGGCCGGTTCGGATCAGAACCGCTGGCTTGTCTGCCAGCAGCGCCAACAGTTCCTCGTCATTGATGAGATGAAATCCCCCGGTTGTCGTGACAATTTCAACCACGGTTCCGACAGACGCAACCATCTGATTCCCCGAAAATGATCGCGTGCTGATGAGCGCACTGGCTGGCATCGGCTGTGTGAGGACAAGTTCGTAACTTTGCTTCACAATTCTGTCTGGCGGCGGCGCTGAAACCATCGCCGGCTTTGGAGTCTGTTTCACCACCAAGACTGCCAGCAAGCCCAGCACGAACAGAACACCGGCAAACCGCCTCACCTGACGGAAATGGCGGCGGCGACGTGCGAGCCGCAACATCTCCGCCAGCATCGTCGCGCGGAAATCCCCCGGCGACGCCTCGGCGAGAACCTCGGCCAGCAGGCTTTCTTTGTCAGCGCGGTTGTTCATGTTTCAGTTCCATCAGCACGGCGTCTTTCAATTTGCGGCGTACACGCGACAGTTTCGATTCCACCGCCTTTTCCGTCGTCTTCTGTCCGTTCGCAATCTCGCGGACGGACTGGTGTAAAAGATACTTCTGTTCGACCAGTTGCCGCTCGTCCGCCGGCAGCGTGGTCAACTGACTGGCCAGCAGCGCGCGCAACTGTTCATCCGCCTCGCCATTGCTCGACGCTGCCGGCCCGGTTTCCCGATGGCGCGTGAACCGCTCCAGAAAGGCGAAATGCCGCCGCTGTTTGCGGCCTTCATCCGCCAGTGCGCTGCGGGCCAGCACCGTGAGCCAGCTCCAGAATTTCTCCTCGGCGTCGAACGGCTTCACGTGCCGCACCACGCCGACGAGCGCCAGTTGCAACGCCTCGCGCGCCGCCTCCTCGTTGCCGCCGGTGACGACGAGCAGGTAGCGCAGCAGCCGGTCAAAGTAGGCGTCGTAAAACTCGCGGAACGCCGGCTCGTCGCCTGCCGCCATCGCACGGGTCAGCGCCGCGATGTCCGGAGTTTCGGGCGGGCTCCCGGAACGCGGGCTGGAGGTTTGAAGGGTTTCTTCCAAGCTGTCGCATCAACTGCCGAATCGAATTTATTTGCCAGACTTTTCTTCCGGCGCGGGCGCGGTTGGCGATGTCTGGGCGGATACTTTCTTCTTCAATTGTTCAACGTCCATCTTTAATTGGTTGACCACCTTTTCCATGTTGTCTTCTTGAGAACGGGGTGCTTTCGACGACGGCAAGGTTTGCAGCACGGCATCGATGGTGTTCAATTCCCCCGGTTCGCCAAAGACAATCAGCAATTTTGTTTCCTTGTGATAATTCAATTCCGGCGGGGAAGCGATACCTGACATTTTCCAGCCAGTTTGAATGGCCGTGGTAATGTCGTCCACCGTGAACCCACGAAGCAAGGGAATTTCCAATGAGTAAAACCGGCAGATTTTCTGGGTCGAAACCATCGGCGGCATGCTGGGTTTTTCGGCGTGAAAATACCAAATGGCGGCATCTGTCAACGGGCTGTCCGCCGTTTTGAAACCGTAATCGCTGGTGAAGATGGAATAGCTACTTCCGAATCCTCCGGTGGACACCGCAATGGTTTTACGGCTGGTGGCTTCTAAAGCAGCGAACAATTGGGGAACAATCACGTCATTCATTTTGAGCGGCGGCATTTGCAAATCGGCATCTTCCGGCGGGATGATGGCGTTCAGCGGCTTGCCCATTGCCTTCTCGATGGCTTTGACCAATTGCTCCGGTGTGCCGCCGGGAAAATCGAGGTTGAACTTGGTCAAGACAGGCGTTTCAGTCTGTGGCGAGACTGACGATTTGATCATCTGCAGCCGCTGCTGAAAAGTTGGACTAGGCGGCAGCGTGGCTGGTTCAGTCTGCCCAAAAATCGGCGTGAGGTTGAGCGCGAGCAGGCTGGCGGCGAGGTAGAGGAATTTTTTCATAAGTTGACTGGTTGGATTTGTGTTCTTTATACAGAAACACGCCGGCCAACACAAAATCCTTCGCTTATTCTGCAAATTTCTTCAACACCCTGCCCAGCCGCGCGATTCCTGTGCGGATGTTTTCCTCGTTCGCGCTGTCATTCAGCCTCGGCTGTCGCTTTTTGCCCGCCGGCACCCCCAATAAGCCCGCACAAATCGAAAAATAGCCGCGCGGATGGGAAAATCGCCCCACGAACTGATAGTTGGCCAGCACGGAACGCCAAATCCTCCGCACGAACCGGAAAACACGCGCACGGACAGCCAAATCGTCCGCACGGATTGAAAAATGGCTGCACGGAGCGGCAGTTGCCCCGCATGGAACTAAAAACAGGTGTCGGGAAGCGAAAAATGCCCGCACGGAGCGAATTACCCGGCATTTCCTTACAGTAATGGCCGTCGCAGATCGTCGAAAGGGCGTCGCAAGTCGAGAAATGGCCGTCGCAGCCCGGTTTTCGGCGTCGCAGGTCGTCGGAAGCCCGTCGCACCTTGGAAATTGGCGTCGCAAGCCGTCGGGACGCCGTCGCAACCCGGCAATTGCCCGTCGCAGGGTGGATCAGGCGGCGCAGCAACGGCGCTCTACCGGATGAATTGCTTCAACACCCGGCCCAGCCGCGCGATGCCTTTGCGGATGTTTTCCTCGCTCGCGCTGCCAAAGCTGATGCGCATTTCGTGATCCGGCTTGGCGCGCGACGGATCGTCGGCGTAGCACAATTCGCCGGGAACGTAGAGCACGTCGT
>Ga0182030_10018550_pt1 | contig 13335 bp, 12 predicted proteins | sample 812S3MmetaG_FD_121299 | JGI IMG/M metagenome (GOLD analysis project Ga0182030, IMG submission 121299) | Permafrost microbial communities from Stordalen Mire, Sweden - 812S3M metaG (Illumina Assembly) | ecosystem: Environmental > Terrestrial > Soil > Wetlands > Permafrost | place: Sweden... | reverse complement strand
GATTGCGGTTCCGGGCGTGACGGCGCACCAGATTGCGCCGGAGCGGCCGGGCGACATACGTTATCGCGACCGGCGGCTCATGGCCATCTACTTCGACATGAGCGCCATGCCGGTGCCGGACCAGGTTCGCGCCGAATCCGCCGCCATGAAGTTCATCGCGACGCAGATGCTGCCGGCGGATCTGATAGCCATCCTGGCGTTCAACGGGGCGTCGGTGCAGGTATTGCAGGACTTCACGGACAAAAAGGAAGACCTGCAGGCGGTCATCAACAAGCTCTTCGTGGCCGACACCGGGCTGGACGAAACCACCAGCGACGACAGCACGGCCGACACCGGCGCGGCGTTCGGCGAGGACGATAGCGAGTTCAACCTGTTCACCACGGACCGCCAACTGGGGGCATTACAGACCGCGGTCAAGATGCTGGGGCAGCTCAACGAGAAGAAGGTGCTGGTGTACTTCGCCAGCGGCCTGCAACTGAACGGGATCGACAACCAGGCGCAGTTCCAGGCAACCACCAACGCGGCCATCCGCGCCAACGTGTCGTTCTACCCGGTGGACGCGCGCGGCCTGGTGGCGCAATCGCCGATGGGGGACGCGACCCGGGGTTCGCCGGGCGGCCTCGGCATGTACTCCGGAATGTCGGCGATGGCGAATACGAATAACTTCCAGAAATCGCAGGACACGCTGTACGCGCTGGCGGCCGATACCGGCGGCAAGGCGCTCTTGGACAACAACGATTTATCGCAGGGCGTGGTGCAGGCGCAGAACGCCATCACCAGTTACTACGTGGTTGGCTATTACTCGGCGAACACGGCCATGGACGGGCGGTTCCGCCGCATCAGGATCACGCTCGGGGACGCCGCGCTGAAGCTGGATTACCGCCAGGGATACTATGCCGGCAAGGAGTTCAAGAAGTTCACCACGGTGGACAAAGAGCGGCAACTGATCGACGCGCTGATGCTGGGCGACCCCATCACGGAGCTGACCATCGCCATGGAGGTGAACTACTTTCAGTTGAACTCGGCGGAGTATTTCGTGCCGGTGGTGGTGAAGATTCCGGGCAGCGAGCTGGCGCTGGCGCGGAAGGGCGGCGCGGAGCACACGCTGATCGATTTCATCGGCGAAGTGAAGGACGAATACGACGTCACCGTGGCCAATGTGCGGGACAAGGTGGATATCAAGCTGAGCGGGGCGACGGCGGCGCAACTGGCGAAGCAGCCGATCCAATACGACACCGGGTTCACCCTGCTGCCGGGAACTTACAGCTTGAAGTTTCTGGCGCGCGACGACGAAACCGGGCGGATCGGGACTTATCTGAATAAGTTCGTGGTGCCTAACTTGAATAAGGAACTGAAACGGATCCCGATCAGTTCGGTGGTATTGAGCGGGCAACGGGTGGATAGGCGGGACTCGCTGTTCACGGCGGGCAAGGACAAGACGCCAACCGTGAATCCGCTGATCCAGAACGGGCAGCAACTCATTCCCAGCGTGACGCGGGTATTCAGCCGGAGCCGCGACATGTACGTGTATTTGCAGGCGTACGAGCGGGGCGTGACGGCGATGCAGCCGCTGGTGGCCTTCGTGACGTTTTATCGCGGGCAAACGAAAGCGTTCGAGACGGCGCCGCTGCCGGTGACGGAAGGTATGGATCCTAAATCCAAGGCGGTGCCGCTGGGGTTCAGCCTGGCGCTGAACAAGCTGCAGCCGGGGCGATACAACTGTCAGGTGACGGTAGTGGATACGACGGGGCAGAAGGCGGCGTTCTGGCAGGCTCCGGTCATGCTGGTGCAGTAGGCGCACTCCGGGCTTGCCGAAGGGGTGGTTCAAGGTTCGTTGCGGCGGCCGGGGCTTCACAAACTGGCCCAGGGTGTTCCGGCCCGGAGGGCTAGCCGGCGGCGGCGGCGCCCGTGGCTTTGCGGCTGAGGAAGCATTCGCGGCAGTAAACCGGGCGCCCCTGGGTTGGTTTGAAGGGGACCGTGGTCTCGCGGCCGCACTGCGAGCACTCGGTCATAGTTTCGGTTTTGGCAAAACCGGGTCCGGAAGAACCCTGGCGCTTGGTCTTGCATGCCTTGCAGCGCTTGGGTTCATTCCTGAAATTCTTGTCGTGGAAGAAGTGCTGTTCTCCCGCTGTGAATACGAAATCCGCGTTGCAATCGACGCATTTGAGAATGCGGTCCTGAAACTCCGGCATGGCCTGATCCCCGTTAACAGCTTGATCGATTCATACGATTCAGGCGAGGCCGCCGGCCCCGCCTGAACGTTACCCTGGGTTCTGGTGCGCTATTCGACTTCCCGGCGCGACTTCTTCCGGTTACGTTTGCGGGCCAAGGCCTGCTTGACCCTGAGCTTCTCACCCGGTTTGAGGTAGAAGGAGTGACGCTTCACTTCCTTGATGATGTCCTCTTGCTGGACTTTGCGTTTAAAGCGGCGAAGGGCGTTTTCTAGTGTTTCACCCTCTTGCAGTTTTACTTCGGCCAAACGAAATACACCTCCCAACCGGACCTGAATTCCCGTGCGGCGTGAAATCACTACACTTCGCACAGGAGGTACTGATATCATAGTTTTTTGACGAATAAAGTCAAGCCAAAATTTTCGACAACGCTCCAGAGAATCGTCCGAATTTTCGGAATTCCGTTTCTTTTCAGGGATTTAGGCTGAAATGAAAAACGTATTAGCGATCCTGCTGGCAGGCGGCGCCGGAGAGCGGCTTTACCCCTTAACGCGTGACACCGCCAAACCGGCTGTGCCCTTCGGGGGAGCGTATCGCATCATCGACTTCACGCTCTCCAACTGCATCAACTCCGACGTTCGTCGAATCTTAATCCTAACACAGTATAAATCCCTCGAACTGACCCGCCACGTGCGCGACGGCTGGAACATCCTCTCGCCCGAACTGGGCGAGTACATCGAGGTGATTCCGCCCATGAAACGGGTGCACGAGGATTGGTACCAGGGCACCGCCGACGCCGTGTTTCAGAATTTTCAGAGCATTGAAGTCGAGGGTCCGGAAGCCATCCTGATGCTTTCCGGCGATCAAATCTACAAGATGAATTATGGCGACATGCTGGAGTGGCATCGCGCCAACGGCGCGGACGTCACCATCGCCACCCTCCAGGTGCCGCCGGCGGAGGCCGGGCGATACGGCGTCCTGGAGATCGCCGCCGATTACCGCGTGACCGGTTTTGAGGAAAAGCCGCAGCACGTTCGTCCCTTCCCCTCACGGTTCGACGCTTCCATGGTGAGCGCCTCCATGGGCATCTACATTTTCAATAGCGGCGTGCTGCTGCGGGCGCTGCACGAGGACGCCCAGGACACGAATTCCACCCACGATTTCGCCCGGGACGTGATCCCTCATCTCCTGGCGCCCTGCCGTGTGGTGGCGTACGATTTCCGCGACCTTAACGCCAAACAGGCGCGCTACTGGCGGGATGTAGGCACGCTCGACGCCTATTACGAGGCCAACATGGACCTGGTGTCGGTAAGTCCCGAGTTCAACCTTTACGACCAGCACTGGCCCATCCGCACCAAAGCCACGCAGCAGCCGCCGGCCAAATTCGTTTTCGCCCAGAAGGGCCGCAGGATGGGCTTGGCGCTGGATTCCATCGTGAGCGCCGGAAGCATCGTTTCGGGCGGCCGGGTGCTGCACAGCGTACTCTCGCCCGGGGTGCGCGTGAACAGTTATTGTGAAATAGAGTATTCGATTCTCATGCCCGGAGTGGAAATCGGCCGCTACAGCCGGGTGCGCCGGGCGATTATCAACACCGGGGTGAAGATACCCGAATTGCACTCCGTCGGGTTCGATCCGGATGCCGACCGGGCGAACGGGTACACGATCACCGAGGGTGGTGTTACCGTGGTGGGTGAATGAAGCCGGGTTCGATTGTGGGGCAGCCTATCCAGGCTGCGGACCCGCTTTCCAGCGGGTCCAGCCGGCTGAAAGCCGGCTGCAAGGCAAGATTGCCTGCCCACACAACGAGTTCTTAAGTGAGGAGCCATACTTTGACGACGATTGCAAAAGTAGTTGGGAGAGAGATTCTGGATTCCCGCGGGAATCCGACTGTGGAAGCGGATGTTTATCTCGCGGACGGCAGTATGGGAAGAGCGGCCGTGCCATCCGGCGCATCCACCGGCGAGTACGAAGCCGTGGAACTCCGGGACGGCGATAAGGCGCGTTACCTGGGCAAGGGCGCCCTGAAGGCGGTAAGCCACATCAACGGCGAGATCGCTGCCGCCTTGCACGGCAAGGACGCCACCCAGCAGGGCGAGATCGATAGCGCGATGATCGCGCTCGACGGCACGCCGAATAAGGGACGCCTCGGCGCCAACGCCATCCTGGCGGTTTCCATGGCGGCCGCGCGCGCCTCGGCGGTAGCGCAGCGCACCCCACTCTACCGCTACCTGGGCGGCGCCGGAGCTAATACCCTGCCCGTGCCGATGATGAACATCATCAATGGCGGCGCGCATGCCGACAACTCCGTCGACGTGCAGGAGTTCATGATCTCTCCCTTCGGTGCGCCCAACTTTCACGAAGCGCTGCGCATGGGCGTGGAGGTCTTCCATACCCTGAAAAAGGTCCTCGGCAAGAAGGGCTACTCGACGGCAGTGGGCGACGAGGGCGGCTTTGCCCCCATGCTGAAATCCAACGAAGAGGCCATCGAAAGCGTGCTCGAAGCCATCGCGCAGGCGGGCTTCAAGCCGGGCGAGAACGTCGGTGTTTGTCTGGACCCGGCCGCCAGCGAGTTCTTCCAGGACGGCAAGTACGTCTTCAAGAAGTCCGACAAGAGCGCGCGCACGAGCGAGCAGATGGTGGAGTACTGGGACAACTGGGTGCGCCAGTATCCGGCCATTATCTCGATTGAAGACGGCATGTCGGAGAGCGACTGGGCGGGCTGGAAACTGATGACCGATACGCTGGGCAAGAAGATCCAACTGGTGGGCGACGATATCTACGTCACCAACCCGGAGATCTTCCAGCGCGGCATCGACCAGGGCATCGCCAATTCGATCCTCATCAAGCTGAACCAGATCGGCACCGTCACCGAAACCCTGGAAGCCTGCCAGATGGCGGCCAATGCGGGCTATACCACGGTGATCTCGCATCGTTCCGGCGAAACCGAAGATCCCTTCATTGCCGATTTCGCGGTGGCCACCAATGCGGGCCAGATCAAGACGGGTTCGGCCAGCCGCACCGACCGCATTTGCAAGTACAACCAGTTGCTGCGCATCGAAGAGCGGCTGGGAGCCTCGGCCGTGTTCCCGGGCAGAAAGGCGTTCCGGAAGTGAAGAAACTCGTACTCTTACGCCACGGCGAAAGCACGTGGAACAAGGAAAACCGCTTCACCGGGTGGACCGACGTCGACCTGTCGGAAAAGGGACGGCAGGAGGCCCGGGAGGGCGGCGAAGTGCTGCGCGATGGGGGCTACGTCTTCGACGTGGCCTACACCAGCGTCCTGAAGCGCGCCATCCGCACCCTGTGGACCACGCTCGACGTGATGGACCTGATGTGGATCCCGGTCTACCGCTCGTGGCGCTTGAACGAGCGCCACTACGGCGCCCTGCAAGGGCTCAACAAAGCCGAGACGGCGGCCAAATTCGGCGAGGACCAGGTCAAAATCTGGCGCCGCAGCTACGATATTCCGCCGCCCGAACTGACGGCGGACGACCCGCGCTTCCCCGGCCACGATGCGCGCTACAAGGGTCTCAGCCAGCGGGAATTGCCGCTCACCGAGTGCCTCAAGGACACAGTCGCGCGCTTTCTGCCGCTGTGGCACGAAACCATCGCTCCGGCCATTCAAAGCGGCCAGCGGGTAATCATCGCCGCGCACGGCAATAGCTTGCGGGCGCTGGTGAAGTATCTCGATAACGTGAGCGAGAGAGACATCGTCGAGCTCAATATTCCCACGGGAATGCCGTTGGTCTACGAGTTGGATGACGATCTGAAGGCGCTGAATCGCTACTATCTGGGCGATCCGGAAAAGGTGAAGGCAGCGATGGATGCCGTCGCCGCCCAAGGGAAGAAGAAGTAAGAACAGCGGGCGGAAAATAGGAACGCTCCCTGACGGTCGCGGCTCCGATTGGAGTCTGGAGCGTCAGGGAGCGTTTTGTTCTTACGCGGGGAGGTTATTACCAGCGCTTACGCGCGCCGCCACCACCACCGCCGCTCGCACGGTCGGTCTTGGGGCGAGCTTCGTTGACGTTCAACGCGCGGCCATCCAGTTCGCGGCCGTTGACCGCGGCGATTGCATTCTGAGCTTCCGCATCGTTGGCCATCTCTACGAACCCAAAGCCTCTGGGCTGTCCGGAGTCACGATCGGTACAGATGTTGACACGGTCTACGGTGCCGTGAGCTTCAAACAGGGATCGGACGGAAGCTTCCGTGACCCCGAAACTGAGGTTGCCTACAAAAATGTTCTTCATGATTTACTTATCCTTGATACTGCGGCCAATAGATGGGTAGACGGAAGCGGAACGCTAGGTGGGTCTGCCGTGAATCAGCGAATGCTACAGCCATAGTATAGCAAAACTTACTCAGCGTGGTATAATAATCTGAATAGGCAAATTTCTCCAATCGGCCTGATTTCGCGCCGCCCTGGGAAGGATGAGGAACGTACGGAATGTTGTACGACAGCACGAAGGCATTACTGCAAAGTATTCTGCGGTCCCTCGAAACCACCGGTGAAATTCGCTGGGATGAGCATACCGAATCCGGCAATGCTTGCCTCTACGAGATGCACCAGATGTCGCGGCCGCAGTACAAGGCGTATCGAACCGATAAGCAGAACGCCAATTCACAGGCGCAAATGGGTTTTCCCGAGAAGCTGAGCCGGGCTATGCCGCACGTGCGGAGCATGGTAATTGCCATCCGGCATAAAGACCAAACCACCGCCGTGGAAAGCGGCAAATCGGCTCTCGCCGAGATGTGACGAGGGTTCCCCAATGACCCATTCCTTCACCTACATCGACATCGGCGGCAATCAGGCACAATACGCTGTCTCCGATGAGGACTACCGCCGGGACTTTCACTGGTCTACCGACCATGGCGATCGCGGCGTGGCTCCTACCTTCGCGCAAGCCCAGTCTCAGGCCAGAAACGTCCTCAAAGACACCATGGCCCTCCACCGGCGAAGCGAAGAGGCACTCCGCGCGGACTCCTATTCTTCCAACTGGCGGCCGCGCTGAACAGCGCCCATAGATAACGCGGGCATCACCCCCCTCCGAGCGTGTTCAGGCGGCCATTCATTCTCTAGCGCTTGCCCAGCAGGTGCATCTGCATGAACGCCAGAAACTGGTCCCAATCCGAAGGAATCGTGCCGTGTCCGCCGGCGTGCATGAAGTAGCCGATGGTGTGCAGAATCGGCACCCCCGCCGCCGGCATCTGATCCGTATCCAGCCCCTGCTTGCCCAGCAGGCGGTACACCGGGCCGGCTGCCACCGCGGCCAGAAACTCACCCTTGGGGTCCGACCAAAAATCCTTGTCGCCCGTCTGCAGCAGGACCGGCCGCGGCGCCATCAATGCGACCAGCATGTGCGCGTCCACCGGCGACCGGTCCACCTGGTTGGCGTATTTCGCGTAGTTGCCGGCGAACTGATAGGGATAGCGGGTGGGTTCCACCAGATGCGCGATGGTCTCGCCGTAGTTACGCCGGCTCAGCGCCGCACCGCCCTCGCCCGAACAACTGGCGATCACCAGGGCGATCCGGGTGTCGTGCGCCCCGGCCCACATCACCGTCTTGCCCAACCGCGACACGCCCATGATCGCCACCCGTTTGGCATCTACGCCCTTGTCCGTCTCCAGATAGTCGATGGCGCGGCTCAACCCCCAGGCCCACGCGGCGATGGAGCCCCACTCGTCCGCCGCGGGTTCCGTCTGGCCGGGCTTCAAATAGAGCGCCCGAACGCCATAGGGGACGCCGCCCGGAAAGTCGGGATCGATGTCGCCGTAGTAGACCGTGGCGAAGCCCAGCCCCGCGTCCAGCAGACGCGCCACGTTGATCCTCCCGAAATTCATTCCCTGGGCGGCGGGAACCTTCTTCTTGTCCCGGCCCCAAACGTCGCCCACTTTGACGCCCGGGTCGTTGACCGTGCTGGAATTGGCCGAGAAGCCTATATTCAGCAGCAGCGGCATCGGCCCGGTGGCATTGGCCGGCACATACACCAGCAGGTCCATCTTCGGACCCGCTTTGTCCGCCGAAAAGTAGATGGTCACCTGGCGGCGTATGGCTTTGCCCTCGAGCGCCGGCGTCCCCTTGTCGAAGACGTCGAAGCTCATGCCCGCGGGGCGGCCGGGAGCGCGGCCGTACTGGTTCTCTTCGAACAGGCGCACAATCTCGGGACGGCGCGTTTGGTTCCAGGTCTTGGCGTCGCGGACCGGTTTGCCGTTGGCCAGCACCAACGGGTCCGGCAAGGTGTACGTGCCCACCTTCGCCTCATCGTAGTTGACCGGGATGCCGGCCACTACGGCGGCCGGCGGCCTGTCGGCCTGGGCCATGGCGGCGCCGGCCGAAAAGATCATGACGGCGGAGATTCTCAATCGCTTTACCAGCATGATGGAATCATATTACCTTTCGCCGCGTCCCGCGATGGGCGGGCATCCGCCTGGAGACCGCGCGCGGCCCGTTCGCCGGAATCATAGAATAGTATTGATGATTCCGAAATTATGCCTGCTTCTGGGTTGCGCGGCGGTGGCCTTTGGCGCGCAGCCCGGAAAGATATTCCCCTACGACTATTCGCAGGAAGACCTGCCCAACGGCCTGCGCCTCATCACCGTCCCCACCGATTACGCCAACATCGTGGCCACCTACATCGTGGTGCAAACCGGGTCGCGCAATGAAGTGGAACCGGGGCACACCGGCTTCGCGCACCTCTTCGAACACCTCATGTTCCGCGGCACCCGGAAGTACCCTTCCGAGAAGTACAACCAGACGCTCAACCGCATCGGCGCCGCGTCAAACGCTTCCACCGACGACGATCTCACCGTCTTCCACACCACCTTCTCCAAGGAAGATCTGGACACCGTGCTGGCCATGGAGGCCGACCGCTTCCAGCACCTCAAGTACACCGAACCCGACTTCAAGACCGAGAGCCTGGCCGTGCTGGGCGAGTACAACAAGAACAGCGCGTCACCATTCAGCAAGCTCAACGAGGTGCTGCACGATACAGCGTTCGACAAGCACACTTATAAGCACACCACCATGGGATTCCTCAAAGACATACAGGACATGCCCAACCAGTACGAGTACAGCCTTAAGTTCTTCGACCGCTATTACCGGCCGGAGTACACCACCATCGTCGTGGTGGGGGACGTGAAGGCGAAGGCTGTCCGTGCCCTGGTGGATAAGTACTGGGGCGAGTGGAAGCGTGGCAGTTATCGGCCCGATATCCCCGTGGAACCGCCGCAGGACGGGCCGCGTACCGCCCATGTGGATTGGCCGAGCCCGACGCTGCCCCTCGTCGTCGTGGCCTTCAAAGGACCGGCGTACAACGACGCGACCAAGGACACGGTGGCGCTGGACGCGCTGGCGAGTCTGGCGTTCTCCAACACGAGCGACCTCTACCAGAAGCTGGTAGTGCGGGAGCAGAAGGCGGACGCCATCCAGGCCAGCGCCCCCGGCAGCGTCGATGCCGGGCTGTTCGAAATCACCGCGCGGGTGAAAAAGGCGGAGGACATGGATTACGTACGCGACCGGATTCTGGAGACGGTGAAGGCCTTCCAGGAGAAACCGGCGGACTCGGCCCGGTTGGACACCGTGCGTAAGCGCCTGCGCTACCAGGTGGCGCTCAGTATGGATAACAGCGACACTATCGCGCAGATCGTTTCCTATTACGTGGCGCTCAAGCGCACCCCGGAAACCATGAACGCGCTCTACGACCGGTACGCCACCCTGACACCTGAAGACGTTCGTCAGGCGGCGGCGAAATACCTTGTGGAGAAGGGCCGCACCATTGTCACCCTGACCGGCCCCGGAGGTGCGAAATGAAGTTGCTCGGCTGCCTTTTCCTCCTCGCATCCTTCGCCCCGGCGCAGATCCGCACCGTGGAGCTGCCCGGAAACTCGCCGCTGGTGACCTTCCGCATCGTACTTACAACCGGGTCGGCCGCCGACCCGGCGGACAAACCCGGCCTCGCCTATCTCACTGCGCAGATGATCGCCGACGCCGGCACTAAGGACCTGACCTACAAACAGGTGGGAGACGCCCTGTTCCCCATGGCTTCCAGCGTAAACGCACAAGTGGACAAGGAGATGTCCTCCTTCTCCGGCGCGACCCACGTGGACAATCTCGCCGGCTACTACAAACTGCTGCGCGGCCTGCTGCTGACGCCCGGCTGGCGCGAAGACGATTTTACCCGCGTCAAAGACGACGCCATCAACGCCATCAAGGTCGGCCTGCGCGGCAACAACGACGAGGAGTTAGGCAAGGAGGTGCTCTACGAGACGCTCTATCAGGGGACACCTTACGGACACTACAACCTCGGCACGGTTTCGTCGCTGGAGAAACTCTCGCTGGACGACGTCAAGGCATTCTACAAAAGCCAGTATGCCCAGTCGCAACTGATTCTCGGCATCGCGGGCGGCTATTCGCCGGCGTTCCTGGCGGCCATGAAAAAGGACTTTTCGGCGCTGCCGGCGGCCGCCGGTCCCCAACCCGGCATCCCGGCGCCCGCCGCAATCGATCGGTCGCGCGCCGTGATCGTGGATAAGGACACGCGCAGCGTGGCGTTCTCCATCGGCTATCCCATCGATGTGACCCGCGCCGGGCCGGATTACCCGGCGCTGCTCCTGGTGTCGAGTTATCTCGGCCAGCATCGCATGAGCGGCGGCGCGCTGTACGATCGCATGCGCGAGAAGCGCGGCCTCAACTACGGCGATTACGCCTACATCGAGTACTTCCCGCGCGGCATGTATTTGATGGAGCCGCAGCCCAACCTGGCGCGGCGCCAACAGATTTTCCAGGTGTGGATCCGTCCCGTGGAGCCGCCCACGGCAAAGTTCGCCCTGCGCCTGGCGCTCTTTGAGCTCGATAAGTTGAATAAGAACGGCCTGACCGAGGAGCAGTTCGAGCGTACCCGCGAGTTCCTGAGTAAGTACGTCAACGTGCTGACGCGCACCAGGCGCGCCGAACTGGGATACGCCATCGACAGCCTCTATTACGGCATCCCCCCGTACAACGACTACCTGAAGGCGCAACTGGCGAATCTGACCCTGGCGGATGTGAATCGCGTCATCAGGCGGTACATACGCACCGACCGCCTGGTCGTCGCCGCGGTAACCCGAAACGGCGAGGACTTGAAACGCCAACTGGCCTCCGGCGACGCCTCGCCGATGACTTACAATTCGCCGAAGCCCCAGGAGATCGCCGACGAAGACAAGCTGGTGATAAAGTGGCCGCTCGGCTTAAAAGTGGAAGATATCAAAGTGAAACCGGTCAGCGAGGTATTTCAATAATGGATCTCAAACTTATACCGCTGGAAATTCCCGAGGGCGGCAATTTGATTCTCGGGCAGACGCACTTCATCAAGAGCGTGGAGGATATTTACGAGGCCATCGTGAACACCGTCCCGCAGATGAAGTTCGGCGTGGCCTTCAATGAGGCGTCGGGCCCGTGCCTGACGCGCGTGGACGGCAACGATGAGACGTTGAAGGCGCTGGCCGCGAAGAACGCCGGCGCCGTCGCCGCCGGACACATCTTCGTCGTGGTCATGACGAACGGATACCCTATCAACGTGCTGGGCCGCATCAAAGACGTCCCCGAAGTCTGCACCATCTTCTGCGCGACGGCGAATGCGGTGCAGGTAGTGGTGGCGGAAAGCGAACAGGGCCGCGGCGTGCTGGGCGTGATCGATGGCGAAATGCCGAAGGGCGTCGAAAGCCGCGAAGACGCCGAAAAGCGTCGCGCCTTCCTCCGCATGATCGGCTATAAAAGGTAGGACAGGCCTCCCGGCCTGTCCATCCGGTTCAGCCCCTCTCACCGCGCGCAAGGGTTCACCGCGTTGCCCGCGCACAAGTTCTCCGCCTTCCATCGCATCGCCGCATAAATCCGCGTGCGTCCGCTGGGATGATCGAAGAAAATGAATTCCTCCACCGGCCCCGGTTCCAGCTTGCGGTATTCCCCGAGCAGCAAATCGGCCTCCGCCTCGCCATCCGGCTGCCGCGCCGTGTTCAACCCGAAGATATCGGCCTCGTATTCCTGCGTGCGAGTCAGCGTGTTCTGAATCGGCGTGGCGATGAACGTGAGCAGCGAGAAGATGAGGATCGCCAGCGGCAGCATCGCCACGTCGCCCGTCCCGCGGATGCCCCATCGCTCGCCCCAGCGCGCGAGCGACCAATCAAGCAGCCACTTGAGCGCGCCGAAATACGCCACGAACAGAATCGTCAGGAACGCAATCATCTTGTACACGTGGTTCATCACGTAGTGCCCCATTTCGTGGCCCATCACCGCCATGATGGCCTCTGGCGAACAGCGGCGCAGCAGGTTGTCGTTCAGCGTGATCCGCTCCGTCCCCAGAAAGCCGCTGACATTGGCGCTCACCCGGTTGCTCTGCCGCGATGCGTCCACCTGGTACACGTTCGTCGCCGGAATCCCGTTCTGCCGCGCCAGGCGGAGGATGGGGTCGCGAATCCCGGCATCCTCCAAGAGCGAATACCTATTGAACATGGGCGCCAGAAACACCGGCGCGATCAGCGCCGTGATCATGATCATCCCTACCGCCGCCCCGGCGCCCACGTAGGGCCAGGCGTGCGGCAGCCGCCGCACGATTCCCACGAGCGCCATCACGGCGAGGCCGCCCAGCACAATCCCGATGGCGAGCCCCTTCCCCTGATCCGCGAACCATGCGCCGAAGCTCTGGTTCATCAAGCCGTACTGCCGCTCACGCAGGAAGCCTTCGTACACCGCCCACGGCAGTTCCAGCACAAAGGACAGCAGCGCAAACTGCGCCCAGTACAGCCACGTCCCCAGCCCCTTGCGCCGCGTCATGCGCTCCGCCCAGTCCCGCATGCGCGCCGAGAAACCCGTGGCGAGCAGGAGCACGCTGATCGCCGCGGTGTAGAGCAGGTCCCACAATTGCAGCCAGTAGCCGCCTTCGAAATAGGCGTCCGAGCGCGCCTTCCGATCCGGCTGGAACGTCGCCAGATACGCCCTGGTGGCGGCTTCCGCGCTGAACGCCGGACTAGCCTGCGCCCCCGCCGGGATTTGCAGTGTGTGTGGGCCGGCGACATTCTGCGCACCCAGGGAGATCGCCAGCCACAAGAAAACCGTGAGCAGTCGCATAGCACCGCGATTATAGCCTGTCCGCTTCCCGGCGTGCCGAAACCACCGAGAAGTGAACGGCTTCAT
>Ga0182030_10018549_pt1 | contig 13335 bp, 5 predicted proteins | sample 812S3MmetaG_FD_121299 | JGI IMG/M metagenome (GOLD analysis project Ga0182030, IMG submission 121299) | Permafrost microbial communities from Stordalen Mire, Sweden - 812S3M metaG (Illumina Assembly) | ecosystem: Environmental > Terrestrial > Soil > Wetlands > Permafrost | place: Sweden... | reverse complement strand
GTCCTATGTGTTCACGGCGACTTCTTCTCTCACGCATCTGGCTTTTATATCCACAAATACTCCGGGAGCATCGGATGTTTTATTGGATGCAGTAGGTTTGACCACAAACGTGGTAAACGGCACAGTCACCTATACAAATGGGGAAGTCGGAAAGGCATTTCAATATGACGGCGCAAGCAGTTCGATAACCGTGCCCGCGAGCACAAGCCTTGCGATTTCAAATTTGACCTTGGAAGCTTGGATTTTCCCGACGGATCTAAATACACAACGCCCCATTTTTGATTATGGCGGCGCAGGGCAATATACTTCCATTAGTCTTTGGCTTAATACCCAAGATGGCTTGTCTCTAAATCCGGCAGGCCTCCATGCAATAGTCCGCGGTCAAACACCTTTAACTATCCCATTTCTCGAAGTCGACACCGCCAACCCAACAGTAAACTTGAACCAATGGAATCACGTAGTGTTTACGGACAATCTGATAACACGCACGGGCGTCCTGTATTGCAATGGAGTCGCGGTGAGCACCAGTATTGCATATGGGTCCGGTCTCGTAATTCCTATTTTTCCAGAGCCGGTGAATTTGGGATATAGGAATTCGGGCAGCTTGGAGGCTCTCGCGGGCCGTCATTTTCAAGGCAATCTGGATGAAGCAAGCATTTACAACCGCCCCTTGTCCGCCAGCGAAATCAAGGCCATTTACAATCTTGGCAGTGCGGGCAAATTCGATGCCAAGGCTTCATCTCCACAAAATCTGGCCGAAGCCAAAGTCAGTTTGGCCGGCCAGACTCCCATCACGATCAATGGCAGCAACAATACCTGGCAGACCAACACGATCGCCTTTCTCGCCACGACCAACGCAACAGCGTTGCAGATTGACGGGCTGGAGCCGGGAATGTTGCTGGACTCGGCGGCGCTGACCAGCTTTACCACCATCACCAATACGATAACCAACATAGTAGCCGTTGTGAGCAATTTATACTATCTGCCCGAACAATCCCTGGCTGCCGTTACCGGCGAGGGCGCCTACGGCAACTGGCAGTTGGAAATCCAGGATGACCGCGCCGGCGCGGGACTCACCAATTCGCTCGTGAGCTGGAATCTGCAATTTGTTTTTGCCAACACCAACGCCATCCCGGCGGTGGTCGGCGGCGGCATCGGCCAAACGAATCAATTCATCGTGCCCGGCGGCATCGCCTGGTATCAAGTCAACGTCCCGACGAATGCGAATTACGCCACCAACTGGCTGCTGTTTGCCAGCGCGCCGGTGAATGTCTGGTTCGACACGAACAATCCGCCGACGACCAACATCCTGCTGTTGAATGGAACCATCGGTTCGAAGTTGTTGAGCACGACCACCGCCGCGAATTTGCAGCCGCCGCCAAATATTTATGAAGGCCGGACTTATTATCTCGGCGTCCAGAATCCGAACGCCGCCACCGTCAATTACGGTGTCGAGGTGGATTTTGATCACGGCAATTCGACCAATTCAATCCTGCCGCAATTGAAGTTCAGCGGCATCACAGCGTCAGGCGGCGGCACCTCGCTGAAATGGACGGCTTCGCCCACCGCGCAGTTCCAGGTGCAATGGACGGACAACCTCTCGCAGCCGTGGAACACCGACACGAGCATCATCACGTCGGAAGACGGCAACTTCACGTTCACCGACGACGGCTCGCAAACCGCGCCGCTGGGGGTGATGCGCTTTTACCGGCTGGTGCAGATTTCGCCGTGATGGAAAACCGGCTTCGCCGGATTTTTGATTGTCTCATTTGCGGCAAAACCGCAAGCTGGAATAAATGCTGGCCAAATTGATATGCCCGGAGTGCCGGGCGGAAATCGTCCCGTCCAACTCGGAATGGCATTGCCCGAAATGCGGAAGAAAATTCCCGTATCTCCACGGCATCCTTTCCTTCCTGACGGACGCCGAAAAGTTCAACGAGGGCGAGTTCGAGGAGAAGCAAAAACACGCGTGGTCGGACAGCGCCGCGCTACGGCAAAAAATCAGCCGGAGCCGGTTTCTCTCCTTTCTAAACACACTTCGAATCAAGTTTTCATTTTTTGGCCGCCGCGACCGGATCTTTTACAACGAGATGGCGCACGGCGACAAATCGCGGCTGATTCTGGACCTGGGCTGCGGCGGTGGACGTCATTATTTTTGCAATTACGGCAGGGTCATCGGCGTGGATCCGGAACTGGAGCTGCTGCCGATGGCCAAAAAACTTTACGCGGAGGTTTATCACGCCGGCGGCTATCAACTGCCGTTCGCCGACAACTCGTTTGATTACATCGTCTCCAGCGACGTCCTGGGCCACATCCCGTTCGACAAAAAGGACGTGCTGTTCGCCGAGATGCATCGCGTGTTGAAACCGGGCGGACGCGCCGTTCACATGATTGAAACCGATGCCACCAACATCTGGTTCCGGCAGGCGAAAAAAATCCCCGGGTTTTTCGAGAAACATTATGTGGACATTCCCGGCCACGTCGGACTCGAATTGCCGACAGCCTTGCGGAAGCGTTTTTTGCAGCACGGCTTCAAGGAGGTGCGGTTCAAAAAGCTTTACAGCAACCTCCAGCCGGTGGGCAACATTGCCGGCGTTTTCAAAAACGATTTCGACCAGCATCCGGCCTGGGTCCGGTTCGTGGTGCGCGTGGACGGGATTCTGGGGAAAAAGCTCGCCGTTCGCGAGGCGCTCCATTTGCTCATGGAACCGCTGGCCATTCTTGACGATTCGCTGACTTCCATTGACCACGGATGCGGGATGCTGGTGGTGTTTGAAAAATAAAATTGCATCAAGCGACATCCCGCTTTGCTTCCAGCGCGGGTTTGAATACTCTTGCCGGTTGATTTGAATGGAAAATTCGCGGCCATGAGCAAGGAATTCATCCGCATTGGCGGTGCGCGTGAGCACAATCTCAAGAACCTCACGTTGAACATCCCGCGCGACAAGCTGGTGGTCATCACCGGCTTGAGCGGGAGCGGTAAGTCGTCGCTCGCGTTCGACACCATCTACGCCGAGGGCCAGCGCAAATACGTCGAAAGCCTCTCCGCTTACGCTCGTCAATTCCTGGACCAGATGCAAAAACCAGAGGTGGACTTCATCGAAGGCCTGTCGCCGGCCATTGCCATCGAACAGCGCAGCTCCGGTTCCAGCCCGCGCTCCATCATCGCCACCACCACCGAAATCTACGATTACCTGCGCCTGCTCTACGCCCACATCGGCAAACCGCACTGCCCGGACACCGGCGTGCCCATCGTCTCCCAGACCACCAGCGATATCGTGGACAAAATCCTCGCCCTGCCGCCGAAAACTCGTGTCATGCTGCTCGCACCGGTTGTCCGTCGGCAGAAGGGCGAGTTCCGCGACGTGATCGAACGACTCGCGCGCGAGGGTTTTGTGCGCGCCCGGGTGGATGGAAAATTCGTCGAACTCGCAGCCGACACGCGCGTCAAGCTCGACAAAAAGAAATTTCACACTATTGAGGCCGTTGTTGACCGGCTGGTGATTGACGACAAAATCCGCGTGCGGCTTGGCGATTCGGTGGAAACCGCGCTGCGCTGGGGCGAAGGCGTCATGTTCACGCTGCATCAGTTGCCGGAAGAGTCCAAGGTCCAAGGTCCAAAGTCCAAAGTCGGCACATCCGAAGCCAATTCGCAATCCGACGGTTGGATTGAGACTTTGCACTCGAACAAGATGTGTTCGCCCGCGACCGGCAAAAGTTACGACCCGCCAACGCCAAAACATTTTTCGTTCAATGCCCCGGCGGGCGCGTGCCCCGTCTGCCACGGCCTCGGCCAGAAAATGATTTTTGACGAGAGCCTGGTTGTGCCCGACCCGGAACAGCCGCTCGAAAGCGCGGTCCAGCCGTGGCGGCGCGCCGGGAAGCGGATGAACATTTATTACAAGGCCATGCTGCGCTCCATCGCCGCGCATTTCAACGTCAGCCTGGAAACGCCCTGGAAAAACCTGCCGGATGATTTCAAAAAAGTCCTGCTGCACGGTTCGGGCGAAATTCCGGTGGATTTTAATTTCTGGCGCGCGGGCAAGATGAGCACCATCAGCCGCCCCTTCGAGGGCGTGCTGCCAAATCTGGAGCGGATGTTCACCGACAGCGAAAGCGAGTTCGTCCGCAACCGCATCAAGCCCTACATGAGCCCGCAATTTTGCGACGTGTGCAAGGGCCGGCGGCTCAAACCGGAGATTTTGGCGGTGAGGATCGGAGTCGAGAGTCCACAGTCCGTGGTCCACAGTCCGCCACCCGCGGAAACTGGAAACCGGAGACTGCGGACTCGGGACTCGGGACTGATATTTCCCGGCCTGTCCATCATGGATGTCTGCGCGCTGTCAGTCGAAAAGGCGGATGAATTTTTTGCCGGCCTCAAGCTCACGGAATTCGAGGAAAAAATCGCGCACGAGGTCATCAAGGAAATCCGTGCGCGGCTCGGTTTTCTGAAAAATGTCGGCCTTGGCTACCTCACGCTGAACCGCGAAAGCAGCACGTTGAGCGGCGGCGAGGCGCAACGCATCCGGCTTGCCACGCAAATTGGCGCGGGCCTCGTCGGCGTGCTTTACATCCTCGACGAGCCGAGCATCGGCCTGCACCAGCGCGACAATGACCGCCTGCTGGCCACGCTCAAGGGCCTGCGCGACCTCGGCAACACCGTGCTGGTGGTGGAGCACGACGCGGACACGATCCGCAGCGCGGATTACGTCGTTGACCTCGGACCGGGCGCGGGTGTTCACGGCGGCGAATTAGTCGCAGCGGGCACGTTGCCGGAAATTCTGGCGATAAATAATTCGCTCACGGCGCAATATCTGCGCGGCGAACTGGCGATTCCAATTCCGAAGAAGCGCCTGGCGCCGACGGAGGAGCGCGGCTGGCTCGAAGTCCTCGGCGCGAAGGAAAACAATCTGCGCAACGTTGACGCGCGGATTCCGCTGGGCACGTTCACCTGTGTTACGGGCGTGAGCGGTTCCGGCAAAAGCACGCTCGTGGACGACATTTTGCGCCGGGCGCTGTTCCGCAAATTTTACGGCTCCAAGGAAATTCCCGGCGCGCACCGCGCGCTCAAAGGATTTGAGATGATTGACAAGGTCATCGTGATTGACCAGTCGCCGATTGGCCGCACGCCGCGCTCGAATCCGGCGACTTACACCGGGATGTTCAATCACATCCGCGATTTGTTCGCCAAGCTGCCGGCGGCTAAAATTCGCGGCTATGCGCCGGGCCGGTTCAGTTTCAACGTCAAGGGCGGCCGCTGCGAAAAATGCGAGGGCGACGGCGTGCTCAAGATTGAAATGAATTTTTTGCCGCCGGTCTACGTCACCTGCGAGGTTTGCGGCGGCAAGCGTTACAACCGCGAGACGCTGGAAATTAATTACAAGGGCAAGAACATCGCCGACGTGCTGGCGATGACGGTGGACGAGGCCGTGACGTTTTTCCGCGCCGTGCCGCAGATTCACGATCCGCTGCTGACGCTGGCCGAGGTCGGCCTTGGCTACATCGGTCTGGGGCAGGCGGCGACGACGTTGAGCGGCGGCGAGGCGCAACGCGTGAAGCTGGCGGCGGAGTTGAGCCGGAAGGCGACCGGGCGCACTTTTTACATTTTGGACGAGCCGACGACCGGCCTGCATTTTCACGATGTGGCCAAGCTGCTCGAAGTGCTTTTCAAACTGCGCAACACCGGCAACACGCTCGTCGTCATCGAACACAATCTCGATGTGATCAAAACGGCGGATTGGATTATTGACCTCGGCCCGGAGGGCGGCGATGCTGGCGGACGCATTGTTGCGCAAGGCTCGCCGGAAGCCGTGGCCCGCTGCGCCGAAAGTTTTACCGGGCAGTATTTAAGCCGCGTTCTGTAGCCATCGTTGAATTACAATTTATGAAAATAGCATTGTTTGGTCTGGCCGGGATAAAAACCGGCAAACACAACCTCAAGGACCCGCGCTTTGACGAGGCGGACAAATTGGTCGAGGCGGACAAGAAAACCTACGCGCAGGTGGACGTGGTGGGCGAGGACCAGTTGATTGACGCCGACGCGATTCTGGTGTCGGTGGAAGGCCGGGCGGACATGATTTTGAAGGATTTGGAATTTGTGGAGACGCGACTTGGCCGCGAACCGCAGGAAGCCGAGCGCCAGGCGCTAAAAAAAATCCAGGCGCTGCTCGAACAGGAAAAGTTCGTTTTCAATTCCGGTTTGACACCGGAAGACCTTTCGGCCGTCGCCGCGCACAATTTTTTCACCGCCAAACCAATTGTGGTGGCTGAACCAGCGGATTTGGAAAATCCCGACGCCCTGCTGCTGCGGGCGTTTCGAGAGGCCGGTTACATTTGCTTTCTGACCGTGGGCGGCAAGGAGAACCGCGCCTGGCCGATCCGGCGGGGGCTGACGGCCTGGGAAGCCGGCGGCACGATTCACACGGACATCCAGAAAGGTTTCATTCGGGCGGAAATCATCAGCTTCGCGGATTTGGTCGAGGCGGGCGGCGAGACGCAGGCCAAGCGCGCCAACAAAATGCGGCTGGAGACGAAGCAATACGTGATGCAGGACTACGACGTGACCAACTTCCGGTTCAACAAATAAGCGGCTTTGATTTCCCGCTTTTGTCACAGCACCGCGTCGTTTAGATTCGGACGCATGGCGTTTCAGCGGCGATGGCTTTTGATTTTGTTCGCGCTCATTTTGAGCGGCGGATCGCTGCGCGCCGCCAGCACGAAGGAACAGCGCGCCTACGACGTCGCCGCGGCTGATTTTCAGAATGAAATCTGGAGCCGCGCGGAAACGGAGTTCGACCAGTTCAGAACCGGTTACCCAAATTCAACCAACCTGGCGGCGGCGGTGTTGTATCAGGCCGAGGCGCGATACAAACTGGGACAATTCACCAATGCCATCACGTTGCTGTCCACGAATCGCGACAAGGCCGGCCCGCTGGCGGACGAGTATCATTACTGGATTGGCGAGGCGCAATTTCAAATCCGGGATTTCACCAGCGCGGCGGAAACATTTGTCTCGCTGGCGCGCGATTACCCCGAATCACCCTTGCGGCTGCGGGCGGTGGTGGCGGCGGCGGCGGCCTATGCGCGGCTCCCCGACTGGCGGCAGCACGACGCGCTGCTCGAAAACCCGGACGGCGTCTTCCAGCGGGCGGCGCAACTTGATTCGGGAAACGAACTGGTGGTGAACGGGTGGTTGTCGCTGGAGAATTCAAAGTATCAGCAGCGCGATTTTTCGGGCGCGGCGGCGGTTTATGAGCGGCTGACCAATCAATGGCCGACGCTCAACCAGGTTCAGCAGTGCGAGGGCGACTATCTGTTGTATCGGGCGAAAATGGAGCTGGGCGATTTCGCCGCGGCGCTGGCGGCCGCGACCAACCTCGTGCGGATTGCCAGTTCGCCAACCAATCAGGAATGGCTGGCCACGGGCTGGTCTGCACAAGGCGCAGCGCTGAAACAAATGGACCACCTGCCGGAAGCGATCCAGGCATGGCGGAACAATTTGACCAACGCGCCCGAGGCGCAGGAATGGGAGGCGATTTGGAAAATCGCGGACCTGGAGATTGTGCGGGGGCAATTGACCAATGCCGGGGAGACGCTCACCAATTTCCTGGCGCAGTTTCCCGAAGCCAATTCGGCGGACATCGCGCTCCTGACGGCCGGGGAACTGCAATTGAAGAATTACGCCGCGCAACCGAAGGCGACCAACCAGTTGTCGGCGGCGCAGGACAGTTTCGATCAATTTCTCCGCGTGTTCACCAACAGTCCGCTCGTGGGCAAAGCGTATCTGGACCGCGGCTGGTGCGGGTGGCTTGCGGCAGACCTGACCAACAGCCTGGCCGATTTCCAGGCCGCCGCGCAACGTCTGCCGCCGTTGGAGGACCTGGCCGTGGCGCGTTTCAAAACGGGCGACGCGATGTTTGCGCTGACAAATTATGCGGGTGCGCTGGAAAATTACCGCGCGGTGCTGGACGATTTCACCAATTTCCCCGCCGTGGCCGGGAAACTCGGCGATCGCGCGCTTTATCAAAGCCTGCGGGCAAACCTGCGGTTGACCAACTACGCCGGCGCGAGCAATGCGCTGGCGCAAATCTTGAAGGAGTTTCCGGCGGGCAATCTGGCGCCCGACAGCGCGCTGCTTTATGGCGAGGGACTGGCGGAGGCACAACAGCCGGAGGCGGCGCGCGAGCAGTTTCAAAATTTTGAAACGCAATTCCCGGATACCCCGTTGCGTTCGCAGGTGGAATTCTCCATTGCCCGCACCTATGAGCTGGAACAAGACTGGCCCGACGCCATCGCCGGATACCAGGGCTGGCTGGATCATTTCCCCGCCAACGATTTGCGGCCGCAAACTGTCTATGCGCTGGCGCGGGCGAATTCCCTGGCCGGAAACGAAACCAACGCGTTCGGAATGTTCACCAATTTCGTCGCGCAATTTCCAACGAACAGTCTCGCGCCGCTGGCGCAGTGGTGGATCGCCGACTACTTCTTCCGACTCGGCGGGGCGAATTTCGCGGACGCGGAAAAAAACTACGAGCTGGTCTATCAGAATTTTTCCCCGACCAACGAACTCGCGTATCCGGCGCGCATCATGGCCGGTCGCGCGGCCGTGGGCCGGCAGGATTACAATGGCGCCATTTACAATTATTTCATCAAGGTGGAGGGGGACACCAACTGTCCGCCGGATTTGAGGGTGCAGGCCGCCTTCGCCCACGGCGACGCGCTCATGCTGATGGATTCAACGGTCACCAATGATCCGCTGCACAATTTTTCGGAGGCGACCAATGTGTTCACCCAGATTATTCAATTGTATCCGACCAACGAGCTCGGCGCGCGCGCGTGGGGCAGACTCGGCGAGTGCGAATTTCAGCTCGCCAATTACGACGCGGCCACCAACGCCTACGCGCAGATTCTGAACACGAATCTGCAGGCGAACGTGTCGTTGCGCAGCCAGGCGCAAATCGGCATCGGGGTCGCGCTGGAAAAAAAGGCGGCGCTGGCCGCCGGCGACGGCCAAATCGCATTGCTCCGGATGGCGCTGGACAATTACCTCGACGTGTTCGACACCGGGTTCGGGAAAAATTTGCGCGAGAATGAAACCGCAGACCCCTTCTGGGTGCAGAAGGCCGGTCTGGCGGCGGCGCGGCTGGAGGAATCTTTTCAGGAATGGCCCCAGGCGTTGCATCTTTACAGGGACATGACGAACGCATGGCCTTCGCTCCAGACCGCTTTGGAAAATAGAATTGAAATGATTGGCCGGGAACATCCCGAAGCCGGAAAAAATTGAAGCTGCCGTTTGACACGCGCGCAGGACGGGATTAGCTTCAGCTCGAGGTTTGAGCAGACACGATCAACCTGCGCAGACCGAAATATGCCGTTCCGTGAGATGCGGAACGGCTTTTCATTTCAACCGGCAAAATCAGCTTTCAAATCCAGTTTTTCCGCACCATCCATGTTTTGATAAGCTGCGTCAGGCCGACATAACACAGCAAGGTCACGGCGAGAATCGGCCAGAATTTCCAAGGCAACGGCGCAAATCCGAGCGAACTGGCCAGCGGCGAAAACGGCAGATACGCGCCGATGCCCATGATTAAAATGCTGGTCATCGTGAGCTGCCAGCTCGCACGCGACTGGATGAACGGAATCTGGTTCGTGCGGATGACATGGATGATAAGCGTCTGGGTCATGATGGATTCCACGAACCAGCCGCTGTTGAAAAGCGCGGCAGCCTGGGTGTGGTTTGCCGCGTCATCCGCGCCATAACGAGAGATCAAATCCGGCGTCAGCCCCACCTGATTGCATTTGAAGACCAGCCACATCACGAAAAAAGTGCTGTAATCGAAAATCGAACTGATGGGGCCGATAAAAACAATGAACTTGGCGATTTCTCCGATGTTCCAAGGGCGCGGCTTGGCGATGTATTGCGCGCCGACGTTGTCCGTCGGGATCGGCACTTGAGAAAAATCGTAAAGCAGGTTGTTGGTGAGGATTTGCAGCGGTTGCATTGGCAGGAACGGAAACAACGCGCTTGCGCCGAGCACGCTGAACATGTTGCCGAAATTGGAACTCGCGCCCATGCGGATATATTTCAAAATGTTCGCGAACACTTTGCGGCCTTCCAGCACGCCTTCTTCCAGCACCATCAGGCTCTTTTCCAGCAGGATCATGTCGGCGGATTCCTTGGCGATGTCCACCGCCGTGTCCACGGAAATACCCACGTCGGCGGCGCGAAGCGCGGGCGCGTCGTTGATGCCGTCGCCCATGAAACCGACGACGTGGCCCTTTTTCTGGAGCGCCATCACGACGCGCTTTTTGTGCGCGGGCGAAAGGCGCGCATAGACGTCCGTGCCGTCAACCGCCGCGACCAGTTGCTCGTCGGACATTTTTTCCACATCGTTGCCTAGAAGGATTTTCTCGGCGTTGATACCGACCTCCGTGCAAACCTTGCGCGTGACCAAGTCGTTGTCGCCGGTCAGAACCTTGACGGTGACGCCGTGCTGGCGCAGCGCGGCGATGGCGGTTTTGGCCGTGTCCTTGGGCGGATCAAGAAACGCGAGATAGCCGGTGAGAACCAGGTTCTCCTCGTCGGCTTTGGAATAGGCGTTTTGCGCGCCGACCTTTTTGTTGGCGATGGCCAGCACGCGAAAACCGTCCTCGCTCAACGAGTTGACCTGCTCGATCAAATTACCGACGAGAATCGGCTCCATTTCAAAAATCTCACCGTCGCTCTCGAAGTGCGTGCATTTCTTGAACACCGATTCCGGCGCGCCCTTGGTCAGCAACTGGCGCTGGCCGTCCGGTCCTTCGACGACGACGGACATCATGCGGCGCGAGAAATCAAACGGGATTTCGTCCACCTTGGTGTATTTGTCCACGGACAATTCGCGGTGCAGCTCCGAGTATTTCAACACCGCGCGGTCGAGGACATTTTTCAGGCCGGTTTGGAAATGGCTGATGAGATAGGCGTCGCGCAGGACTTCCTCGCTCTCATTTTTGAAAACGTCGCAATGGATTTCCAGGATGACGTGGTCAATGGTGAGTGTGCCGGTTTTGTCCGTGCACAGCACGTCCATCGCGCCGAAGTTCTGGATGGAATTGAGTTTTTTGACGATGACTTTTTTCTTCGACATCGCCAGCGCGCCCTTGGAAAGGCAGACCGAGACGATCATCGGCAGCATTTCCGGCGTCAGGCCGACGGCGATGGCGAGCGCGAACAGGAAAGTGTCCTTGCCCCAACTGTGTTTGGTGAAGCCATTGATGAAAAACACCATCGGCGACATCACCGCCATGAAGCAAATCATCAGCCAGGTGAATTTTTTCACGCCCTTGTCAAAGGCCGTCTCCACCTGCTGCCCGGCGAGGCTGCTGGCCATTTTGCCAAAATACGTTTGCGCGCCGGTGGCGACGATGACCGCCGTGGCCGAACCGCTCTCCACGCTGGTGCCGAGGAAACAAAGATTGGCATGCTCAATCGGCTGGATATTCGGCCGCGGATCGGTCGCATCATTTTTTTCCACCGGCAGCGATTCGCCCGTCAGCGTTGCCTGGATGATGAACAAATCCTTGGCCGACAGCAGCCGCACGTCACCGGGAATCATGTCGCCGGCGGACAGCTTCACCACGTCACCGGGCACAAGTTCCTTGAGCGGAATTTCGCGGGTCTGACCATCGCGGACAACGGTGGCGGTGACCTTGATCATCGCCTTGAGTTTGGCAGCGGCGTTGTCGGCCTTGGTTTCCTGGATGAAACGCAGCGAAACGCCGAGCGCCACCATCGCCACCATCACCCAGCCGCCAATCGTGTCGCTGCGCGCTTGCGCCGTGGCAAAAGTCACGATGGCGAGGATGGTCAGCAAAATCACCAGCGGATTGCGCACGGCGACCCACAGCCGCCACAGCCAGTCGTGCTTTTTTTCCTGGCCGACTTCGTTGGTTCCGTATTGCTCCAGCCGTGTCGCCGCCTCTTCCTCACTCAAGCCCGCCGGCGAGGTGCGCAACTGCTGAAAAACCGCGGGTATTTCCTGCGTTGCGGCTTCGCGGACCAAATCACCGTTCTTGTGATTCGTCGGATTATTTTGACTCGCCATAAAATGAGACCGGTGGTCACCGAAAGAAATACTATATGCCGGGCTGCTTTGGCCAGCCTCGGCTTGTTTCTTTTCGAAAAATCCAAACGCCGCCCGCTTGACCTTCCAATCAAACCGCCCTAATTTACTCAATGTTCGGGGAGCCAACCTGTTCCGCCCGGCGGGACAAAGGCTGAGAGGGCGGTGCAGGAGCGCTGCTGACCCGTTGAACCTGATCCAGGTAATGCTGGCGTAGGAAGCTCCTTGCGGAGGGCCACCAAGGCCACCTTTCTTCAAAAGCATTATCTGAATTTAAAATGGACTCTGCGTCCCCAGAACCCAGACGCCAGATCCAAGGCGCAAAATTAATTTTATGATCGCGACCAAAGAATCGTTCGAGCCGCACAGCAGCGAACAACTGCCGAACAGCCGCAAGGTCTTCGTGCCGGGCAAAATTCACGCCGACGTCCGCGTGCCGATGCGCGAAATCGAAGTGTCGCCGACCAAATCCTACACCGGCGCTGTCGAGGCGAATGCTCCCGTGCGGGTCTATGACTGCTCTGGCCCGTGGGGCGATCCGAATTTCAACGGCACGTCCGATGAAGGGCTGCCCGCGTTGCGCCGCGAATGGATTCTGAAGCGCGGTGACGTGGAAGAACATGACGGACGCGAAGTGAAGCCGATGGACAACGGCTATCTCTCCGGCAAGCACGCCGAATTCGCCAGCAAGGCGGAGAAGAACCGGCTGATTGAATTTCCGGGACTTACGAGCAATCGCCGCCGGCCGCTCCGTGCGAGCAAAGGCCATCCCGTCACACAGCTTTGGTATGCGAAGCAGGGCATCATTACGCCGGAGATGGAGTTCATCGCAATCCGAGAGAACATGGGCCGTGCCAAGATGGCCGACATGGCGAAGGACAATGTTCGGAACGACCTCGACAAGCAGCACGCCGGTTCGAGCCAGCTCCCGAACAGCGAATATTCACCGAGCGTCTTCCGCCGTTTCCCGCAGCGCATCCCGAAGGAAATCACGCCCGAATTCGTCCGCTCCGAAGTCGCCGCCGGCCGCGCCATCATCCCGGCCAACGTCAATCATCCCGAACTCGAGCCGATGATCATCGGGCGCAACTTCCTCGTGAAGATCAACGCCAATATTGGCAACAGCGCCGTCGCGTCGAGCATCGAGGAGGAAGTTGAGAAAATGCGCTGGGCCACCAAGTGGGGCGCGGACACGGTCATGGACCTCTCCACCGGCAAGAACATCCACGCCACG
>Ga0182030_10018546_pt1 | contig 13336 bp, 14 predicted proteins | sample 812S3MmetaG_FD_121299 | JGI IMG/M metagenome (GOLD analysis project Ga0182030, IMG submission 121299) | Permafrost microbial communities from Stordalen Mire, Sweden - 812S3M metaG (Illumina Assembly) | ecosystem: Environmental > Terrestrial > Soil > Wetlands > Permafrost | place: Sweden... | reverse complement strand
TGGGCCAGGGGCGTGGGTACGATTGCGCCCGAAGGGTGATCTAAACGGAAAGTGACCTTGTGCAAATCGTCGTCCAGCCGATATTCGACGAACCAGGTTTCACGCGAGTTGCCGCGGCCGACTTGATGAATGTTTTCCACCGCAACCACCCGGCCATGTTTGGCCGTCAGGTACGAGCTCAGGGAGTCATGCGTAAAGCGCATGCCAACCTCTACTCACCATATAGCTTCCACATGCCCTCGCCCCGGTGCGCGATGGACTTGGCGCGCTGCTCGGGAGTCACTCGCGCCGTAGTTCTCGGCAATACTGCGTTGAGATCAGCGAATTTGACACGGGTGGTAGTCGGTACCGGCTCGAGTTCGGTGCGGTAGTTTCGGAACACCACTGTGCCCTCTTTGTAACCGGTGGTGTCGAGCCAGTTTTGAATACCGGGATCCTTACGCGAGACGACCACGCGCACGGCGCCGTCCTTGTCCACGGCGAGCTGCGTCATGTTGAGATTCGTTTGGCTGTAGCGGACGTCAAGCGAGCGCGACCACACGTTGCCGGTTTGAAAGCCCCAATAGATGCCGTCGGGTACCTTGTCGAGTTCGATGATCAAGGCTTCATCGTCTTCCAGCGAGTAGATGGCCATTGCGTAGTTGGACGAGGGGCTCGCGATTTCGCTCGTCACTGTGCGCGGCAGAAAGCGCATCTTGTTCTTCTCGCCGGCGTTGCCGACATAGAAATCGTACAGCCCGATATTGAAAAACTGCACCAGGTATCTCATGAACTGAATGGCGCGATTGATGCGCTCGACCATCGGCGCCTCTTCGAATTCATGCGAATCATAGTGATCACGCGGTATCGGTGAGATGCGTTCGATGCGAAACTCGCCGTGATCATCGTTGGGATCTTTGAGAAAGCGGCGGAATAGAACCATGTTGTACGACGAATCAGCATATAGCGGAATCCAATTGCCCTGTTTCTGAGTCGCACTCAAGAGGAATTCGACCTTGCCGTCTGCGTTTGGCGCGAAATTCATGAGTTCATGATTGCCGAACGCCTTCGAATCAGGGTGGCCGGACAGAAACGTGACTACTTGCGCAAGCACATACACGAGATCGCCGAAGCGCACCGTGAGTTTGTAGTCCATCTTCCCGTCGAGATAGGTGGTGGCATAGAAAAGATCGGGCCCGTTCTGACCGAGCGTGTAAATATCGGTCTGCCACGCCACGTTCGAATAAATGCGCGGCTGATGCATGCGCGGCGCGATGGCTTGGTTGTAGGCCATCGCAGTGGCCTCGAACAAAGTGTGATACGCCTTGGCGCGATCACGCGGATTGTTTTTGAATCGCCCCGTGTTCTCGGTCCATTGACGGATTTCCTCTTGGGCCGCGCGGAAGCGATCCCATGCGGCGCGAAGGGCTGCGCCCGGCACGTTTGAGTTGGTCATGATGCTCTCACTCTAGCTAGGTATTGGAGCCCGAGGCTACAGCTCATCCGGCACGTGGAAAAACTGGTAGTAGCGCCGATAAGCGAGCCGGTCTTGGCGGATGGTTTCTTCCGAGCCACGGTCAACTTGGTGTGTGGGACGCGCTTCGCGTGGATTTTGTGTCACGTAGTGCTCCATGGCGTCGCGCCGCTTATGGGTCATGGGGATGCCGAAATATCGGTACAGCTTCTCGATGCTCGCGACCGGTGCGCTGACCAAATCCCGGTACAGCATGTTGTAAATGCGTTCTTTCGGGACGGCGCCGCTCTCGATTTGATTGATGACGGCATCGAGCCGCGCCGCCGATACCTTGGCATCGAATAGGAATTCATAGGCGCCGCCTTTGAACGGTTCATCGCTGCGGCCCCACATCACCGTGCCCGCGACGTTTACGCCCGAAGCCAAGGCGCGAACGGGATCCCGATGCGGCCAGACGAAACAGGCATCGGGATAGAGTTTGAGAATCGCGCGCAGATTGTCGAGGTGAAACGGCGCTTTCAGCACCCAGTTCTTGCGCGGGTTTTTCCACTGCAGCAACTGCAGGACTTTGCGGTGATAGCGGTACGCGACTTCCATGTCGACTTTGCCGATGTACTCCATGTAGCGCGCGGCTTGGCCCATGGCCATGAACCATTGCGGCGAGATAAAGCTCATGCCCATGGCATGAATACATTCTTGCGGCATGTCACCCGCAAAGCGTTGCATCGAGGCGATGGTCGGCGTCACGCGCACCCATTGCTCGATGAGCTTGCCGCCGCGTTCGATGCGCGGATCGGTGGTGTAAGTGGCGGCCTCGGGCGGCGGACAGGGGAAAATCGCTTCCCACACGCGCATCACGCCATTATCCGGATCCGCGCCGAGCACATTGAACAAATAGGTCGTGCCCGAGCGGCCTTGGCCGATAATCACCAGAGGTTGTTTGATTTGTTCCTCGAGAATCTCGGGGTGACGCTTCAGCGTATCTTCGACCTGCAATCGGGCACACAGCAGCTGCAGGATTTCCGAGCGCGTGCGAATGCGACCGAGTAAGTTCAGTGCCGCGTCCTCGTCCATGGAACGCACCAGCACTTCGAAGGGCTCGCGCCATTCATCGGTGCCGAAGTCCTTCAGGCCTGTTGTCTCGATGGCCGAACGGATGATGGAATCGGCATCCAGCGGCACGACGCCGCGGATGTCCATGCAAACCCCTTCCTGATTGACCTTTTGGACCCAGTCGGGCCGCGGGGGTGGAGTCCAACGACTCGTGCGTTCGTTTTCTTGACCCATTAACCGTACGATGCGTCAGATTAGTTCGGGTGTCAAGGCAGAATCCAGGCGCCGACAGCGAAAGAAGCGGTTGACAACCCGACGCGTAGTCGGTTTTATGTCCTGCCATGACCACCAATAGGCCCAGGGCCGATCCAACGGCCAACCTTACCTCTCTTGCCACGCATATCGAAGCGGTTTACCGCGCCGAGGAGCATGCAAAGCCGGTGAGCCGCGCCGACGAGGTCCCGGCTTCCTATGATGCGATCACTCCCGAATGGCTGACGGTGATCCTGTGCCGCGGGATCAGCAACGCTAGGGTCACGGCGCACCACATCACCGATCGCGACGACGGTTCCTCGAACCGGGCGCGTATTCGTCTCGAATATACGTCCGAAGGACAAGCCGCCGGGTTGCCGGCTACTGTATTCGGCAAGCTCACCGAAAGCATGCAGAGCCGCATCATGCTCGGCATCAGCGGCGCTGGCGAAGCGGAAGTGCAATTCTACAACCGCGCGCGACCGAGGCTCGATATCGAGGCGCCGATCAGCGTGTACGCGGGTTACGACCCGGCCAATTACAATTCCTTTATCCTGCTGCATGATCTCGGCCGCGATATTCACATCTGCGACGATCTGACCGACATGACCTGGGATCGCGCCGTGAGCCAGGTCGAGACCCTGGCGCGGCTGCATTCGCGATTCTTCGAATCACGGGAACTTGGCAGCCAAAAGCTGCCGTTTCGTACTTGGTATGACTGGTGGACGAGCTACATGACTGCCTCGCCGCAATTCGCCATCTCCTGCGATCGCGCATTTGGCCGGTGCGAAGACCTCATGTCGCCACAGCTGTTCCGTCGCCGCCAAGAAATATGGCCTGCTACGAACAAAAGCGTCGCGCGGCATCTGCAATTGCCGAAAAGCCTGACGCACGGTGACGTGCATTTACGCAATTGGTATCTCACGCCATCAGGCCAAATGGCGCTGACCGATTGGCAGAGCGCCACCATCGGCCATTGGAGCCGCGATTACACCTACGCGATCACCACGGCGCTGACGATTGAGAATCGCCGCAAGTGGGAACAAGAATTGCTGCGCGTGTACCTGGACAAAATGGCCGAGCGCGGTGTCCCGCGTGTCTCGCCAGAGGAAGCGTGGCTCAATTATCGGCAACAGCTGTTCACCGTCCTCGCATTCTGGACCATCACCATGTGTCCCTCTCCGGATATGCCCGCCGACTTGCAACCGCCGCGCACCACTCGCGAATTTTTGCGGCGCATTGTAGCGGCCATCGAAGACCATGATGCGCTGAAGAGCTTCGACTCGTGAACACAGCGGCGCGAGCACGCACCGGAGGCAGGCCGACGGTGGCCGAAGGGAAAAAATTGACCGAACGCATCGTCGAAACGGCTCGGCAACAGTTTCTGAATCTCGGCTATCATGACACGAGTCTCGAAGGCATCGCCGCCGCGGTGGGCGTGCACAAAGGCGCTTTGTACGTGCGCTTTCCCGACAAGTTCTCGTTGTTCGCCGAGGTCTGCACGCGGCTGGTCGAACGGTTGTATCGCGCCGACGTCGTCACGCTCACCGATGACCTACCCATGCGCGACAGCCTGCGCAAGCAGGCTATGGCGCTGGTCACCGCAGCTACCAATCCCACCACCATCGCCTTGTGGAAAATGGTTGTTGCCAATGTGCCGCAGAATCCCGAACTCGCCAAGACGAGCGTCAAGATTTGGCAGTTCTATATTTCGCAAATCTCGAGTTATTTTCAGAGCCGCATGGAACGGCGGCTGCTGCATTTGACAGATCCCGTGGGTGCAGCTGAAATTTTTGCTGGCATGATTTTCAGCCGCATCCATGTCTGGGTCGTGCATGGTATCGACATGCCGACCCAGCAAGAACTCGAGCGGCAAGTCGAGCGCGCTATCCTGGTATTTCTGGGCGGCATCGGCCGGCTGGAACTCGAAGGCGACTGTCGAGGCGATGAATCAGTACGATGAGACACCGTGAAGAAACCCGCGCCAATGTAGCCGCGGGCCCACCCGCCGGGTGAGAAATTGACGGCGATGTCGGGATCAGTTCAAGCTCGCATCGTACATCCAATATGGCGCGAAGCGACGCCGGCAAGATGGGCTTGGACGTCGCGATGAATCGGAAAGATGGCTCGACCACCATCTCACCGATTCCCGGCGGTTCGCGGTACCGGCCCGGCACGGCGTCGTCGCCGGACTCCCGGTGCGAACCGAAGTATTGCTAAGCCGCCGATGTCTTGGCGCGGGTCACCCTTTTGCTGATCGCCTTCTTGGCGCTCTTGTAGGCTGTCTTGCGCTTGGGCGCCAAACGGTCATAAGCGGTTTCCACGCCGTCTGCAAGCTTCTCGGTGAGGCCGCGCGCCAATTTGGCGCTTGGCAACGTGACCTTGCCGACGTAGTCGAAGTACCTGGTCGCATATTCATTGTCGACCGCATCGACTTTCGCGGTTACTTTCTTGACCACCGTCGCGGCCCCGTCGTAAGCCTTTTCCAGGGCTTTGTCGGCAGTATTGGAGAGCTTTTCGATCCGTTGACTCAGGAAATGACTCACTTTTTGACCGCCGTTCGTGAGCCGGCTGTGCAAGCCCTTGTTGAATTTGCCGGCGCGGGTGTCCAGAACCCACTCCCAGCGCGATTCGAGCTGGCTCGCTAACCGGGCGCCGCCCACCCGATAGGCATCTATAACGGACTTTCCCACCTTGTGGTTATTCTTGAGAACATCGATAACCACGGAACTCAAAGACTCGGTCGCCATAACTAATCGCCTCGCTGTGATGGAATACGTTCAACTTCGATGGCACGTATTCTCGGCGCAGGCGCTCGACAGCGAAACCTAATGGCGATCGAAAATTAGGCTAATCAGCCTACGCGCTGCGGCGACCCATACTGCACCTGCTCCTTCCACTCACGGACCCACCGCGCGATCGTGGCGGCATCGCTTTGATACGCGGCTCTCACCGCCTTGGCGTACGCCGTTGGCGCCCGCGGCGTGCACAGCGTGCGAATCGATGTGAGCGCCAAGCGCACCGCTTCCCCATTTTGGCGGCCCACCAAGATGGCGGCCTCCAGCGTACGGCCCACCAAATGACCGTACGCGGCGCCCGCGGCGTGCAGGCCCATGCGTTCCATGAGCCCTGCCGAGTCTCCACGCAACAGGTGCGGCCCGCTGCCGCGGAAATAATGCGCAAGCAATGGGTAGGAACGTCCCGCATCGTGCCGGATGCTGCTTCGCGCTGCATGGTCGGGCGCCGCCGCCAGGATGGCCCGCCAATCCTGCTCGCTCAGCGCTTGGGTCACCTGCGAATACATCACCCGTTCCTCGGTGCCGATATGCTCGCGCGATAAATCCACAAACCGGTTGACATGATCTTTCAATGTCGTCAGCCGGTTAGTCGTGTGGGACTGTTCCAGTCCGTCGATCTCGTCAAAAATGCGTCGGCTCATCCGTGCCGCATATTGGTGCTCGTGGCGCAGCGATGCGAGCAGCCGCACCTTGCGCTTGGAGCGTCGGGCAAGGCGCCCATACAAGATGTCCTCACGCGGATGATGATGCGCATCCAGGTATTGCGTCACGAATTGCAGCGCCTCGCGCAGCAGCGGCAGGATGCGGCGCGGCGCCTCAATCAAGTGATCGACTTCGCGACTCAGCAATAAGAGGATTTGCGAGTATTCGCCATGATCGGCGCGAAGCTCCGCCATGAATCGATCGACACTCTGAGCTTTACGCATCGTCTTCGCCTCCCACCAGGATCATCATGATGGACAGTGCTGGCGGATGAAATCGCTAATGTGCGAGATTGCGCGCTTGCTTTCCGGCAAATTCCAACCGTGCCACACATGCGGCATGTCGGCCCACACTTCCACCGCGGCGCTCGCGCCGGCACGCCGCGCCTGCTCGACGGCCAGGCAAGAATCGTCGAGAAGAATTTCGGTGCTGCCCACCTGGAACATCATGGGTGGCAAACCGCTGAAGTCGCCCAATACCGGTGATACCCGTGGATCATCGAAAAGTTTCGTTTTACCCGCCACGTACAAACCGTGAAAATCCAAGCGGCTCTTGTACAGCGACGATAACATCGGGTCCGCCTGCTGGTTCGTCGTGCGGGAGCCTCGAAGGTGAGGCCGCAAGTCGGTAACCGGTGATAGCGCAAATGCGCCAGCCGGCAACGGGCGGCCGCGATCGCGCAATTCGAACAACAAGGCCAAGGTTAAATTGCCGCCGGCCGAATCGCCGCCGACGATGATTCTCGAGGGCGCTACCCCGTCCGCGAGCAATCGCTCGTAGGCTTCGATGCAATCCTCGAGCGCTGCCGGAAAAGGATGCTCCGGGGCGAGCCGATAAAAGACAACCAGGGCGCGTGCGTGGGCCGATTTGGCAATCCGGCCCGCCAGCGCCCGATGTAAGCCCGGAGTGCGCAGGACGAAAGCCCCGCCGGGTACGTACAGGACGACACGATCGGTCTTGATCTTGTCGGGGTACACCCAGTCCGCCTCGCAATGCGTGAGCGGTGCCTTCTCAACGGTCATGCCACGTTCCAATGGTGAGACGCGATCGAAAAATTTCACCCCGCCACTTCGCAAGTCGTCGACATTTTTTATGGCAGCAAAACTCGGCTTGATCGCCATCCGCATTAGAGTCGATAGAACTGCCGATTTCGAACTGGGCATGCTTGGTCAATCTCGCCACTTGATGAGGCAATATGATAAGCGCATTCTCGGCCCCTCAAGCGTCGCAAAATGTCTTCTTGGATCATGGTGATTCTAAATGAGCATGGGGCCGACAAACATTGGGTAATATGTCCTACGCGGCGATACGCCGCAGGGGCCTGTGCAATCAAACATTCGTTGCTTGAGTTTTTGCCAGCCATGTGGAAGGAGGCCGTTAAAATCATGCCGATGGTGCGGCATGTGAGGGGCGCGATATGCTGAAGGCAGGGGAACTCGGACCGGAATTCAAGCTGCGGGACGATACCGGGAGATTCCGGTCGCTCGCCGGATTATTACGAACCGGATCAGCCGTCGTGTACTTCTACCCGGCCGATTTTTCGCCCGGGTGTACCCGCCAGGCCTGCGCCTTGCGTGATCTGCAGACGGACCTCAAGAACGCTCACCTACGCGTCATCGGCATCAGTCCGCAAAGCCCGGAGTCGCATGCCAAATTTCGGAAAGAATATGAACTGCCGTTCACCCTGTTATCGGATGAGGACAAGCAAGTCATAAAACTCTACGACGTGAATGGGCCATTGGGGATCGGAGTGCGCCGCGCCAGTTATTTGATCGACAAAAAGCGGCGTATTTGCGATGTCGTGGTGGCCGACTTGATGATTGGGCAGCACGAAGAGTTCGTGCGCAAAGCCATCGCATTGAGCGCGACCACGTCCTGATGCCCCGTCCAAAGCCGCCTGCGCCGCCGGTCGTGGACAATCTGGAGACGTTGCTGGCCGCCAGAGAGGCGTTCGGCTCCCGCATTGACGCCGCGCCGGCGCTCGGAGAACGGATACTCGAGTTGCGCGCTTGGCAATCGAGCCGCCTGGCACAGACCTACGATGACTTACGCCGCGACCCAAGATATGCGGCGGCGGTGGATTTTTTGCTGAGCGACCTGTACGGCACGAAAAATGTCGCTCCCGCCTACGGGCAATTTCGGCGCGCTTGGCGCTTCATGAAACGAGCGCTGCCCCGCGGCGCGATCGAGGTACTGGGGCGCGCAATCGCACTTGACGTGCTTACCACAGAACTCGACCTCGCGATGGCGGAGCACACGAAGAAGGCCGCGCTCACCGCCGCCGGCTACGGAGCAGCCTATCGGCAGACCGGCCAGGCGGGTGAACGGCAGCGGCAAATCGATTTGACAATCGCCATCGGTGAGGACTTGGACCGCTTCGTCCGCCGTTCCTGGGTCCCATTGGCCATCCATGCCGCCCATGCTCCGGCACATGCCGCCGGCTTTGGTGAGCTTCAGGACATGCTCGAAAGAGGCTGTGCCGCCTTTCGCCACATGCGCGGTGCGCAGTTCTTTCTCAACACCATTCGCGAGCGCGAGACACGGGTGATGCAAAGGCTGTTTAAGGGCGCTAATTCATCGTGACCACGCCCGTCGTCGGCCCGTCCGAGTCGCATTGGATCCCGAACTCTATCTGGCTTGCGCTATTCACGAAAGTCTTAAGCGCAGGGTCGCGTGGAAACTCGAGCAAGAAGCACTGATTATTGACCCCGCTCTCGCGGGATTTTGGAACCACGACGTTAAACGAGGTGATGCAATGACTGACCCATCGATGTTTTCGGGTTTTCGCGTCGATCTTGCCGGCAAAGTGGCAGTCGTCCTGGGGGCCTCGGCTGAAGGCGGCACCGGCTGGGCGATCGCCGAAGCGCTGGCGGCGCAAGGCGCGAAGGTGGTCGTGGGCGCTCGCAGCCAGGCACCGCTGCAGCGGCTGGCCGAGCGCATCGGCGGCACCGCCGTGGTCTGCGATGCGGGCAACGAGGCGCAGGTGGCCGCACTGGCCAAGGCGGCCCTCGCCACGTACGGGCAGCTGAACATTGCCGTCAATTCCGCAGGATTGCCCGTGATGACGCTGGTCGAGAACACCGTCCAATCGAATCTCGACGACGCCGTGCGCGTCAATTTTTTCGGCAACGTGTATTTCGTCAAGCACATGGCCGCGGCCATCGGCTCGCACGGATCCATCGTCCTGATCTCCTCGATGAGTACGACGCACCCGGTGTTTCCGCACTACGCCTATGCGTGTGCCAAGTCGGCCAGTGATTGTCTCGTTCGCTACGCGGCCATCGAATACGGCGCACGTGGCATCCGCATCAATTCGATACTGCCCGGCGCCATCAAGTCGGAGATGGCGCGGGAAGCGTTCGCCATTCCCGGTTTCGAGGCCGCATATGCGCGCGAGATCCCGCTGGGGCGCGTCGGCTATCCGGAGGACTTTGCGAACGCCGTCTTGTGGCTTGCGGGTCCCGCCTACGTCACCGGTCTGAACCTACAGGTCAATGGCGGAAATCAGCTCACGCGCTTTCCCTACTTGAAGGAGTTGCCGATGGGCGAAGAGACCTACGGTTCGGGCAAGCCATTGGCGGACCGTCCCCCTACGGCGAACCAATAAACGCTCTCGCGGCGCATCCATGATTCGACAGCGCACTCGCGGGACATTAATTCGCAACATGGGTGACATCATTGAATGACCTTCACCGTAAGACTGTAACAAATGCAAGGTAATAGACACGCATGACAAACCGAGCCTTGCCGTCAGAGCGGATCGATAATTTCCGCGACTATGGCGGCTATGCCATCGCCGGCGGGGGGCGCTTGCGCGACGGGCTGCTGTATCGCTCGGCGCATCATTGCAACGCGAGCGCTGGCGACTTGCGGATTCTTGGCGAGCTTGGGATAGTGACAGTGATTGACTTGCGCGGTCCGGGCGAGCGAGCCAAGGCACAAAGCCGACGGCCGGACGGCTTCGCGGCACGCATGGTCGAGGCGGAGTTCGAAACGGGGGGCGTGTCCCCTCATCTCGCGGCAGTGCTAAAGGGCGTCACCACAGCTGAAGAGGCGCGCGCAGCGACCGAGTCGGTTATCGCCGACATGCCGTGCCGACCGGCGATTATATCGGCGCTCCGAGGCTATTTCGCTGCACTATCCGACGCAGACGGGCCGACCGTCATCCATTGCACGTCGGGCAAAGATCGCACGGGAGTGGCCGTTGCGCTGCTCCATGCCACCCTCGGAGTCCATCGCGATGACATCATGGCCGACTATCTATTGACCAACACCATCGGGCGCTTTGAGGAGCGGATGACCGCCGGCGTTGCCTTGATGCGCAAGAATTTTGGCGCCCACTTGAGCGAGGAAGCGGCGCGCGCGCTGGTGACCGTCGAACCGCGTTATCTCGAAGCCGCCTTTGCTTCGGTGGTCGAACGGTTTGGAGGTCTGGAGCCCTACGTGCGTGACGAGTTGGGCATCGACGCGGCACGGCATGAGGCGCTGGCGCAACAACTGCGCATGTAGAGTCAATCCTGACGCTGCGGACGCAGAAACGCATCCTCATCACCCTATGAGAATCGCGTCACAAAACGACCGGTTTCCAGGCCGCCCCCTTCGATGCGCCAGCATAATGAGCGCCCATGCACGCAAGCACCGATGCCAAGGTGTTCGAATGCGGCCTCCAATAACGGACGGATACCTCAATGCTCAAACGACACATCTTCAACGCTTCCGCCATGGCCCTTGCGTTCACGATCATCGGCTTAGCGGGCTGCGCGACGTCACATGTGTTAGTCGGTCGGGCGCGGCCGGCCATCTCGCCGGATCAGGTACAGGTTTATCTCCATCCGCCGGCCAACAAGTACGAAGAAATCGCCCTGCTCGACACCTCCAGCAAGAATTCCTTTTCGTTCACCGCGCAGGGTAAGACCGATGCGGTCATCGGTCGCCTAAAGGCGGAGGCCGCGAAGCTCGGTGCCAACGGTGTCCTCTTGCAGGGTGTCGGCGATAAGGCAGCGGGATCAGTTGGCAGCGGAATTGGCGGCGCAACTTCGACAGGCCACGCGGCATTTGGCGTCGGCTTCGGGAGCTCGGCAACGGTGTTCCAGAAGGCTGGGAACGGCCTCGCCATTTATGTGGAACCCGACCAGGTCGCCGCCCGTTAATATCGCCCCCACTGGACCACGTTAGTAACTTGCGTTTCGGATCAGCGAGCCACCCGGCAAAACGAGCTCCATGGCTGCGTGCGGCGCCAAGCCCCGCATTTTTGCGGGGCCTGGCGCCGTATCGGCCGCTAATATTCGCTACGCCAATTGAAAGACGGCGATGGAGGCGACTGTCGCAGAAACTGCCAGCAGCGTCTGAGTGAATCGGGCGGTGAGATGGATGAGGTTCATATGCATTTCTCCGTTAAAAGAAGTAGATCGGGCGGTGGAGAGGTTGCACCGCCCGGGAATGCACAACAAACGCAGTATCTAACCGTCTGTTAAGAAAAGCTTAACGCCCGCGCCGAAAGTCCATGCTCACGCTCAGGCGGACAAATATTTATCAAATAATGCGTTCCAATACTGCACGATGAATTCCTGGTAGCGGCCGAGCTGCGAGTGATGCCGAGCCGGATCAGCCGCCCGGCAACCCTTCTGAATCAGCGGCATGTTTGACATGTCCTGATCGAAGACGTAGCCGAGTATATTGAAGCCTGGCGCCTTGTCCTGGACGCGTTCCTCGGGCGAGATTTCGATGGCGGGTGACGAGGGCGGGCGCGGCTGTCCTTTGGGCCAGGGCAGCAGCATACGGACCTCGAAATAACTCTTATTGGGATCGCTGGCATGAGGGGTAAATTGATAGGTGAATGGCAGTGATTCCGAAAGCCAGAAAGTGCTGTGCGGAAAAAAGAAGTACAAAAGACTGTCGATCATTTCCGCATCCGCCAACGGACTAGGCCGGCCATAGGCGCGCTCCCAGACCTCCCGATGCCATCGCGCCGCCTGGACGCGAGGATCCGCCTGCGGATCGAGCTTGGGCAACGGCTCTTTCGGATAATGCCACCCTTGCATCCCAGCCATATACACCTCGGCCGCAAGGTGCGGCGTTGCGCTTGAACTTGCATGCATACTGGGGACGGCGGACGGAGTTGCATTGCGGCCGACGTGCCCTGCCTCGTTGCTCCAGATGTCATATTGCGTCTGACTATCCCCGTTATATGGCACCGCCTCCGGATGGGTCGCGTACAAATGGTAAGACTCCATGAAAGCTTCCTGCGCGATCTTCCAATTGGCCAAAACCAACTTGCGAAATCGGGCCGCGGTGTAGCGGTTCTGCGGGTCAAAAGTCTGGAAATGCTCGGGGATCACCTGCAGCGCCTCTGTAAGCGGCGCGCAATTGGGATCAGCGTTGATGAACACGAACCCGCCCCATCGGGCCACCTTGACCTCGCGCAACGAGCCGCTGGCGCGGGTCATCGCGACAAAATCCCAGTGACTCGGGATGAATTTCAAGCTGCCGTCGTTGTTCCACTCCCATCCATGATAGGGGCATCGGATGCTGCCCGACGATTCGAGCTTCGCGCAGAGCGCGGTTCCGCGGTGCAGGCAAGAGTTATAGAATGCATGAAACTCATCTTCCTTCGATCGGACGATGAAAAACGACAGGGGTCCGACTTCGAGCGGCACGCGGTCACCGACTTTCGGAATGTCCTCCTCGCGGCACGCAAACAGCCACGTTTTCAGCCAGAGCTTCTCAAGCTCCAGCTTGAAGTAGCCCTCATCGTAGTATCGCTTGTAGTCGACCTGCTGATTGTCCGGATCATGATTGCCACGCTCGGTCAGTGAACGGGCCGTCGGACGCGAATCGCGATCCCACAGCGTACGCGCAACGGGCCGCTCTTCTGAGCCGAATCCTCGTGTGATTGCCGGCCGGAACTTCGTTTCTGTGCTCATTTGATTCGTCCTCGCCGATTGGAAGGTAAGTATAACGCCAGCCTCGGTGCAATCTCCCTTTGAGTCAAGCCCTAAAACCGAATTGGAGCGTGTTCAAGCGAAAGGTGGCTTCAACTCAGCAACGGCGGCAGCCGTCACAGCAACTTGTCCAAGGT
>Ga0182030_10018544_pt1 | contig 13337 bp, 14 predicted proteins | sample 812S3MmetaG_FD_121299 | JGI IMG/M metagenome (GOLD analysis project Ga0182030, IMG submission 121299) | Permafrost microbial communities from Stordalen Mire, Sweden - 812S3M metaG (Illumina Assembly) | ecosystem: Environmental > Terrestrial > Soil > Wetlands > Permafrost | place: Sweden... | reverse complement strand
TGTCCCGCGCATGACTCAGGGTCAGTGTGGATCGCTACTCCTTCACTGCAATGGACTTTCACCATCTACCTCCTGCCGATCTTCCCGGCGCACCGCAGCTCAATACTTGGCCCATGGTCTCCCCTGTGAATGCTTCACGGCTGCCCTCGCGAGCAGAACCTCGTGCATCACTCGGGGTCGGGGCGGTTGGCTAGACCTTTCCCCGTGGGGGACTTTCGCCTCCTATTCTTTGCCAGCTTCCTGGCGCACTCCGAGATGTCGTGTGTCACGAGCGTAGCCGGTCCAAACGGCGACGCGCAACTGTACGAGAGATGAAGGAGGGCCCTTCGAGTTCGGCAATCAGGTGCTGATCCCAAGCCACTGCAAGCTGCTGCGGCCAAAAGCCGTGGTGGTGAGCGTTGCAGTCAAGTCTGGGCAGGAAGTCCAGACGGCAAGGTCAAGAGAGGCGAGCGCAAGCAAACCGTCGATGAAGTGTCGAAAGCGGATTAGGCGATGTCAAAACCGGGGGGTGACCCTTCCTCCGGGATCAGCTCGGGGGATGCCTGATACGGCCCAGGCGGCATCCGGCATGTAGGCGGCGCGAAGCTCGACCAGGCTTTCGTATGGAACGTGAGAACCTGCATTGCGTCACACCGCTCGCCTGCGATGGGCGGCGTGTAGGGACAAGCTACAAGCGGCGCCAATCGCGAGGGCGAGAGTACCGATACGCAGGGCAGGGACGGAGCAGCCCGTAGTAGCGTTGAAGGTCCTGTAATGGGGCTGGAGGCCAGCGCGCGTCGACGACCGCGCGCTGCGGGTTCGATGCCGCTCGCCACGATGGCGGCGGTGGCAAGAGCAATATGCTTGATCAGTTCTGATGTGGCGCTGGCGTCGCGCTTTCTGGCTACAAAATAGGTGAGGCTAAATATTAGATGCCTCTAGGGCTTGTCACAGTACCTTCGAACTGGACTTCGCCAAGATCGGCTACGACGGTGTCTGCTCCATGATCGAGCAGTTCCGGTGCGCGGGCTGCGGATCCGACGCCGATGACCAGGCCGAAATCGCCAGCGCGGGCCGCTTCAACCCCCGCCACGGCATCCTCGAAGACTGCCGTACGCGGAGGCACCGCGTTGAGACGGCGTGCAGCTTCCAGGAACATGTCCGGAGCTGGCTTTCCAGGAAGACCCAGTCGATCGAGGTCGATGCCGTCAACTCGTGCATCGAACAGCGCTGTCAGACCGGCGGCGTGCAGAATTTCCGCGCAATGGTGGCTCGATGAGGCGATGCCGATGCGCATGCCGCGTCTGCGGGCCTCGCGGAGAAGGGGTTCGACGGAAGCAGACACGTGTACTCCTTCGTGTCTCAGTAGCTCCGCAAAATAGCGATCTTTGCGGCCGGCGAGCCCGTGGGCGGTTTCCCGGTCCCCCGGTGCCCCTGCGGGGACGGTGATACCTCGCGCCGCGAGAAAGCTCTCCACACCTGCGATGCGGGGTTTGCCGTCGACATAGCGGCGATAATCATTCTCTAGATCGAAGGGCACAAATGCCCCGTCCGTCTCGGTCGCTCGCCGGGCCAGAAACTCGTCGAATAGTTGTTTCCACGCCCGGGCATGCATCGATGCCGTTTGCGTGATCACGCCATCCAGATCGAAGATGAGCGCATCGAAACGCCTCACATCTATGATGACCATGGCCAGTATCGTCGATCCCTGTCACGATCCACACGGAGCACGATCATAGGACAGCCGGTGTCGCAGATCACGCGTTGCATTGTTCGGGCGCGACCGGGTTCCAGCGCGCCGCGCCAGCCCAGAACGATGAGGTCACTCTGCCGCGCGAAGTCGACGATGGCTGCGCCGGCCTCTCCTTGGGCGACTGCGAGACGCATCTCAGTCCCGTCCCTTGCACCCCCGACAGCGCACAGTCGCGCGAGAAATTCCTGCGCCCATGCCGGCCACTCATGCTGGGGCTGATCGATATAGCGCGGGGAGACCAACGTCCCGGGCTCAGTTGGCGTCTCAGCTCCCGGCGCCGCAACGTGCAGTACGACGAGCTCCGCCGCAGCCTTTAATGCGAGGTCCGCTGCGGGACCTATCGTCGCAGCGCTCGTCGGGGTACCGTCATGCGGGACAAGCAGCCGATGCAGCTCCCATCGCTTGCGTCCGCGAGCCGAAGGCACGAGGACCACAGGGCAGGGCGCTGCGCGGAGAACCGCTGCCGCCACACTGCCAAGCGCGCGCCACCGGAGATCTGTCCGAATCTGGGGGCACATCACAATCATAGCGGCGTGGCGTTCTCCGGCCGCTTTGACGATTTCCGCAGCAACCGCACCTTGCCGATGTTCGACTATGAGGCCGGGCACATCTTCGCCGGAGAGTCTCATGCGCTCGACCAGCGCGGCAGGTGTTAGGGCGTCATCGCTCACATGAAGAAGCGCGACCGTGGCGTTCAGCAGTTCACCAAAGCCGCGTGCCACCGGTATCGCCGCCGTCGCATGAACAGACCCGTCGAGAGGAACCAACACGGTTTTCGCGGATGTCACTGCTCGATCTCCCAGTTGGCCCAGCCCGATTCATTCCCGTGCAAAACCACCCGTTGGCCGCCGCGAACACGACAAGCGGGTCCCTCGAGCACGGCGACAGTCAATTCGTCCCCCTGCTTGACGGCCACTTCGATCCGCCTCGGATCAGCTTGCAGGCGCACACGCAGCAAGCGGCCTCGCCATTGCACCGGGAATGCCAATTCGGCCCAGCCCGGAAGCAGATTCGGGTCAAGGACAATGCCGTTCTCACGCACGCGCAGGCCCGCAACGCCGAACACCGCTGCCTGCCAGAGGGCGCCAAGTGCGGCCATATGCACGCCGCCGGCCGCATTGCCCATGTTGTTCGCCAAATCGATCTCTGCAGCCTGGCGGAAATAGGCCTGTGCCAAGGCTCGATCGCCCAGCCGGGCAGCGACGAGGGCATAAAAAGCTGGACTCAGCGAGCTACCATGCGCGGTGCGAGGCTCGTAATAGCGGAAGTTTGCCTCGTGTACTGCGATTGGCCATTTTTCCCACAGCAGCGCGCTCAATGCCACAACGTCCGCCTGCTTGATGGCCTTCGAGTGGCGGATGCGTTCTGGTCCAAGGCACATATCAATCGGCGTCCCGCTGCCCCGCTGCCCGGCGACATCGACCTCTTCGAGCTGGAAGTAGCCTGCAAACTGCTCGAAGAGCCTGGTTGCTGGATCGAGGCCTGTTTCTAGTACCTTCGCAAGCGCGCGCCACGTCCCGGGTTCCGTTCCGGCAAGGTGAAGGTCGGTGCATAGCCGCTCCCGGTCGGCGACTTGCTCGCGCTGCAGGATCTCGATGGTGTCGGCGGCCGCTTCGAGGTTGAAAATCGCCATTGCGTTGGTGAAAGCGTTGTCATCGACCATTTCGTGATACTCATCGGGGCCAATCACTTGCCGGATGTGGGCGCGGCCATCGGGTTCGATCTGTGCTCGGCTCACCCAGAAGCGTGCCGTCTCCACGAGGATTTCGGCGCCGGCTCCCAGCATGAAGGAATCGTCTCCGGACGCGCGCCAGTACTGCCAGACGGCATACGCAATGTCGGCGCTGATGTGGTGCTCTCGTTCCCCTGTAAGGATCGTTACAATCCGGCCATCGGGCAGGACCGCGCGCCTCGGAGTTGTCTCATCGCCGGTATCGGCAGATTCCCAAGCATACAGGGCTCCTTCATAACCGTGCTCCTTGGCTTTTCGCCGCGCGGCCTCCAGCGTGTGGTACCGATACATCAGGAGAGCCCGTGCCGTCGGAGGGTCGGTGAGAATATAAAACGGCAGCATGTAGATCTCTGTGTCCCAAAAGACGTGGCCTCGATACGCCTCTCCCGTAAGGCCCCGGGCACCGACCGAGACATGCTCGTCGGCAGGATTGGCAGCCGCGATCAGGTGATAGGTCGCGAAGCGGAGCGCGCGTTGAGCCTCTTCGTCTCCTACGATGCAAACCTCGGCTTCTTCCCATCGACGACGCCATGCGTTGATATGCGCCGCCCCGGCCGTTCGAAAACCATGGGGGCCGATCGAGGCGATGTGATCCCGCGCCGCCTTCGCAGGATTCGCAACATCACGTGAGGTGAAGACGGCGAAGATCCGATCGAACCGCACAGTTTCGCCGAGCGTTGCCTCCCATGACCACCGCTCCTCACGGCCGTCTGGTCCCGTCTCTTGGCGCGGCGGTACCGAGGAGCCAAGGCTGCGCACCTCCGATGCTGTGGCGATTCCGATCTCTTTGCCGGCAACACGCATTAGCAAGGCGCCGGACTTGGCAACGACCTCCTCGACGTCGGTGCCCGCCGCATCCGAAGGGAAAAGACGCGCCGTGAGGCTGAGCCTCCCCGCGTAGTTCTCAGCCGTTATCGCCGCGGATTGCAGCAGCACGTGCCGATCGGCGAGGGAGGTTAGCTGAACATACGTCAATCGAGTGACGCGACCGCTCGGGTCTTGCTGGCGCCATTTCCGCCACAAAACGCCACGGCGAAGGTCAAGTTCTCGTCGGTGCGCGAGCGCGCGGCCTGCCTCAAGCGACAATCGTTCTTCTTCCACCTTCACTTCGATGTGTGTCCAGTCGGGTAGCACTGCGAGCCTCGGCCCGAGACCTCCGTCCGGAACAAAGACTCCGGCCACAAAGGTCGACGGGTGCGAGAATCCCGTGCCCTCGGCGATCGAAGCCCTTATACCGAGATATCCATTGCCAATAGCAAAGAGCGACTCAATTTCGCGCTCTCGCGCTGGGTTCACTCCATCTTCAACCAATAGCCACCCCGGATCCGCGGCCGGGTAAAGCAAGAAATCGCTCGTATCGGTCAGGCAATTAGGCACCGGCATCTGACCTGCTCTGTTCAACAAGGGTACAGCTCACGCCTTTCACAGCATCGGAATATTAATTTTTAATCAACATCCGTAGTCGGCAGCAGCACTTGAGCCAAATCAAAGCGGGCTAGTTCAGCTAGATTAACTTATCAAAAATCATTCCGGTGGTGTTGCCGATGCGTATCGCTCAGATTGCCCCACTTTATGAACGCGTTCCACCCAGGCTTTATGGCGGCACGGAACGCGTCGTTTCTTTTTTGACTGAAGAACTCGTGCGCCAGGGACACGATGTCACGCTGTTTGCCAGCGGCGACTCCGAGACATCGGCCAGGCTCATTCGCTGCTGCGACATAGCGTTGCGCTTCAATCCTGCGGTGCGCGATGCGTTGCCTTACCACATGATCATGTTGGACGAGGTGCGCCGCAGGATCGACCAATTCGACGTGTTGCACTTCCACGTCGACCTGATTCACGCTCCGTTGATGCGGGACCTTGCCGATCGGACCCTGACGACGCTCCATGGGCGATTGGACCTGCCTGATCTTGCGCCGTTCTATGCAGCTTTTTGCGATCTCCCGCTCGTCTCGATCTCCAACAATCAGCGGGGATATTTGGGCAGCGCTCACTGGGTCGGCACCGTCTACCATGGGCTGCCTCGAGATCTCCTGCCGTTCCGCCCGAACGCGGACGGCTACCTTGCATTCCTCGGCCGAATTTCGCCCGAGAAACGTCCCGACCTAGCAATCGAGATCGCCGCAAGGAGCGGAATGCCGCTCAAGATCGCCGCAAAGGTGGATCGTGCGGACCAGGCCTATTGGGAGACGAAGATCCGCCCAATGGTCGCGGACAATCCTGACGTTGAGTTCATCGGCGAGATTGGCGAGCGCGATAAGGCGGATTTTCTCGGCGGTGCCGCTGCCCTGCTTTTTCCGATCGATTGGCCTGAGCCATTCGGGTTGGTCATGATCGAGGCGATGGCATGTGGCACGCCCGTGATTGCATATCGCCGCGGCTCGGTTCCGGAGGTCGTTGAGGAAAATGTCTCAGGTTTCGTCGTCGATACAATCGAAGAAGCAGTAACGGCGGTCCGGCGAATCCGAGACCTGGATCGCGTCAAGGTGCGTGCCGAGTTCGAGCGTCGCTTCACCGCCGAGCGAATGGCGCATGACTATGTCGGCATATACCGACAGCTTCTCGTTGCACATAGCCGACTCGCGAAGACAACGAGGCTGAACGGAAGGCAAAGCACGTTGGCAGGCGGTCCGCCCGTCCGATCGGCTAAACTCACGGGTGAAGGTGAGGCACAGCCCATCAATGCGTTAAGCGAGTAGTTCTCTCGTTGGCCAAGATCGCCGATACCGTCGAGGTCAGTTTTTGACGAGGAACGCGTCCAGTCAGTTCGGGACTTTCGGAGAAGCGGTTCGTCGGAAAATTCCTGTATAGGAGGCGCAGATGCATTGTTTCTCAACGTACGCCAGTATGAGCTTCGTGGACGCTGTTCTCGCTGCGAAGGACGCTCTTAAAAGTCAAGAATTCTCGATATTGGCCGAAATCGACATGCAGAAGATCCTAAAAGAGCGTCTCTCCGTCGATTTGCGTCCCTATCTCATTGTGAGCGCCTGTAGTCTGTCGCTGGCACACCGGGCCATCAGAGCCGACGATGCGAACGGCTCGATGCTGCTCTGCGATTTCGTCATTCAGGAGCATAGTGACGGCTGCGTTGAATTCTCTGTCGTGGATCCCGCCTGCACCATAGGAACGGTCAACCACGTTGTGCTGATCTCGATCGCTCAAGAACTGCAATCGCTGGTGCGGAAGGTAATGGACGATATCGAGTCGGCTCCCAAATTCCGTCGTGCCGCATAGGCTCCGGACTCGCGTAACGGCCGTGTGAGAGATTTTCCGCTAAGTTTCCCACGTTGCCAGTCGACTTTCCGCCTGTGCCGCCTGCGGCCTTGCCGCAGGCTGAGGGGGGCGAGCGACATGTGGATATCGAAGATGCAATGTTCGCTAATCTATTTATCGTAAGATCACAAAGGAACGACCGACTTTCTCGACGCTTTGATGGTTATTGTGCCAGTTGGGAGCGACTCAACGCTTGGTTACGCGCATGCGCTCGAGAGGTGCCGTGCTGAACGATGCCTTGACCGCTTCTGTCACGTTGCTGGTTGTGGTCGACCAAGTCGGCATCGCGCCGGTGTTCCTGTCCGTGATGTCAAAACCGAGGGTTGACCCTACCTTCGGGATCAGTTCGGTGGATGTCCTGATACTGACCGAGCGACATCCGGCATGTAGGCGGCGCGAATCTCGGCAGGCTCTTGTAAGGAACGTGAGAACCTAGCCGCGATGCCAAGGGTAAAGACGCAAGCGGCTCCAACCTCAAGGCCGAAAGTACCGATGCGCCGGAGAGGGGCGGACTGCTCCGCAGTAGTGACGAAGCGGCCGTAATGATTGTGGAGCGAAGGGGGAGGGCCATCGACGATGAATCGGGCCAACTGGCAACCGGAGGAGCCCGAAGTTCAACGGAAGGCGGCAGCCTTCAATCGATGGCACGAGCCGGATGCTGCTAAACTGTCATTCGGCCTGCAATATTGGGTCTGACTCAATCTCGATGAAGTTTGCTGATGGCATCGCGCTGTTCTCCAAAAGGAATCAGCGCCATGCCAATCAATTTTCGGATTTCTGCTCTCGTCCCCGTGGGTCTGATTGTCGAAAGCGTGGTCTTGAGCGAGAAAATGGGCGTCCGGAATTCGAAAATGTGAAATGAAACGAACAACAAACGGAGACTGCAATGTCGATTGGGACAATTTTGCGGTTGGGTCAAAGGCCGAGGTTTTGTCGCCTCCGGCGTGTAGCCGCCGCGGGCAGTATTCAACGCGTTTCTCGCAACGTCCGACATCCGACCTATGCTTGACGTGGATCAACGCGGGTAGGGCCGCCCCATACATATTTGATGAATGGGCAATCAATCCGCGATTCCGCAGCAGGTTTACGACGCCGACGAGCGCGGCGGAGAGTTGCCATCCACCCCGACCTTTTCCAGTTCGTCGCGCCGCACGGTCGAGAGCTGCGAGCGCGAGTTGATCCAGTACAGATCCATGGAGATACGCCTGCGCGATGCGCTGGCGAAGAGTGAGGCGCGGCTTCGTCAACAGGACGAGTTGATCCAGCGGCAAGAGCTCCTGAGCAGGGAATCCGATCACCGGCTGATGAACGATCTGCAGATAACCATCAGTCTGCTTTCGTTGCAGAGTCGGGCAGCGACCAACCCGGAAGCCGCCGCACAATTGGCCGTCGCGGCCAATCGCGTCTCGATGATTGCGCGCATCCACCATCGTCTTCATTCCTACGACGGCGTGCAGGCCATCGAGTTCAGGAAATTCCTTACGGATTTCGGCCGGGATTTCTCAGCGATGTTGTCCTCGGAGGAGGGCCCGGAGCAGGTCCTCGTCGAGGGCATTGAACTCAATTTACCCGCCGCTACCGCCATTCCGCTCGGATTCATCGTCAGCGAGTTGATCACCAACGCGGCGAAATACGGCGACGGCCGGATCGCCGTCAGCCTGCAGCCCGATCCGGCATTCGGCTATGCGCTTTCGGTTGCCAACGGCGGGCCGGCCCTGCCGGAAGGGTTCGATCCCGGCGCCAGCACCGGGCTCGGCATGCGGATCATTCAATCGTTCGCGAGGCAGATCGGCGGCGAGTTGCGGATCGGCCGAGGCGACGACGGCCACGGTGCGCGCTTCACCGTGCTGTTTCCGGGAACGACAAACGAAGCATCCGCCGCGATCTCGGCATCAAGCCTTCCACATCAAAGCAAAAGGATCATCACATGAATCGTATTCGAGTTGCAGCAATCGCCAGCGCCGGCCTGTTCCTCGGCCTCGCGCCCGCCTCGGCCGCACCGATCAATCCGGCCGCACCACTAACGATGAGGCCCCACGCCTCCGTCGAGCAGATCTACTATCGACACTACAATAACGCGGCCGTTCCCGAGGCGATCATTGGCGGCATCGTTTCAGGCGTGATCGGCAACGCGATCGGCGGCAGTTGCTATTACAACGACTGCGGCTACGGCGATGGCTACTACGGCGGCGGTGGATATGTCGGCGGGGGATATGTCGGCGGCGGTGGCCGTGGCTTTCGCGGCGGTGGCGGTCACGTCGGCGGTGGCGGTCATGTTGGCGGTGGCGGTCATGTCAACGCCAGCCATGCCGGCGGCGGCGGACACAGGCGTTAGCAGCACGGACTGCGTGTCACCGCACGTCAGTCCATGATTGGCCGACGGCCTGAAGTGGCCGAAACCCTCGATCGAATCCCATAACCGCTTTATCCATTCCAGCTTTGGAGCTTCACATGAAATACCTGAATGTTTCCGCTCTCGTCATCGCATCGGCGATTCTCGCCGCCGGCGTCGGTCCAGCCCTGGCCGAGAAGGATGGGAGCCGCGGGTCAGTCTATGATCGCATTTGCTCGGCGTCGACCGAGCACGGCCATCACCACAAGATGGCGGAGCGACTGGCGGAATACCTTAATCTCACCGACGCGCAGAAGGCCGCCTACAAGGAATTCGTCGATGCGCGCACCAAGGCCGTCGACGACGCGAAGACCACCCTTTGCGCCACCAAGCCGGATCTCTCGACGTTCGAATCCCGGCTCACGTTCCACCAGAACATGCTGGAGGCACGGCTCGCCGCGCTAAAAGAGGAAAATCCAAAGCTGCTCGCGTTCTACAAGAGCCTCGGTGCAGACCAGAAAGAGAAGTTCGACCGGTTCCGCAGCCGTCGGGATCGCGAATGAAGAGAACACGATACTCCTCCTTCGGTCCTTTGCCGACACTTTGATTCACGGATGGGAGCAAGCGATTAGCCGCCGTCGCCGTTATCCGGAAAAGCATCTCGTTGGCCGCATCGGGTGGCTGAGGGCGGCGGTGCTTGGAGCCAACGACGGAATTATCTCGACCGCGAGCCTGATCGTCGGCGTCGCCGCGGCTGCAAAGCAAAACGATGTCCTGATCGCAGGTATAGCTGGGCTGGTCGCCGGCGCCATGTCGATGGCGGCCGGCGAATATGTGTCGGTAAGTTCACAGTCCGACACTGAGAAGGCGGATCTCGCGCTGGAACGCCGGGAATTGAACGAAGATCCTAAGGCAGAGCATGAAGAGCTTGCTGAAATCTACGTGAGGCGTGGCGTCGATCGGACAACGGCGCAGCAGGTCGCGCGGCAATTGATGGCAAAGGATCCGCTCGCCGCTCATGCGCGCGACGAGCTTGGGATTTCCGAAATCACCACAGCGCGTCCGGTGCAGGCGGCGCTCACATCTGCCGCAATGTTTTTCCGTGGGCGCGACCATGCCATTGCTGATGGTAGTGGTCTCTCCGACGAACGCGCTTGTTCCGATCGTCTCCGCCGCGTCCCTGGGCTTTCTCGCTCTGCCGGGAGCTATCGGCGCCAAGGCAGGCGGTGCAAACATTCTGCGCGCGACGATTCGAGTAACGTTCTGGGGCGCCCTGGCCCTAGGTATCACCGCCGGAATCGGCAAGCTTTTTGCAACAATTCTCTGAAACCGAGGACTTCATCCGGTGGCGACGTCTCGCCCCAGATAGATCATCGCGCCTGCCCTGAATCAGTCAAATCGATTTCTGTCTCGGCTTCTCGGCGAATGACCCACAGGCCCGGCAGCATCGGCAGCCAAAGGGTAAAGCCGCGCAGTAGCCGCGCAGTATAAGTGTCGCGGCAAGGCTTGCTTCAAGGCCGCCGCCCATGAGGTGAAGTAGCCCGGTGCAGGTACCTTCGAAGGAGCCAAGACCGAGGGGATCGGCGACAGGGTCGCGACCCTGGAGGCGAGTATAAAGCTCATAAAGGCACTCCCGACATCAACGTTCAGGCCAACTGCGCGACCCGTGCACCAAAGCGTTGCTGCATCGAGAAGGAAGATGCCGGACTGGAGAGCTGTGACTTCGAAGATGAGCCGAGGATTGTGCAACATATCGACTCGAACCTAGCTTAGCATGCTCGCCAGTTGAGCGAACGGTCGCCGACGCAGGATTGCCGCGGGAATGAGATCGTCTCGGGTTCGTGACAGGATCAAGAGTGCCATCCCTAAAGTCGCGATAACGATAGCGAAGACGATTAATAGCGCTCGCCATGCGGCGTTCAGGTCCCCGCTATGCCAAAGCAGGACGAAAGCGAGCAAGCCAACCAGGAGATAGGCGGCGTAGTACGACAGTGCGGCAATGAGGAGCGCCGTAACAGCGATTGCGGAGGCAACGCCGCGGCGCGTAAGGCCGAACACGACCATAAGGCTGCCACTGAGCCCGCCGGTGGGGATCGCCTGATTGGCAAATAGCTCGACCAGCGCAAGCCTGAGCAAGCTCAAGAAAGGCAGGGGCGATCCCGCGCGCCCAAGGACCCGGAACCAGACGGCGGCTGCACAGACGTAGGTCACCATTTGGCAACTCACGGCCGCTGCCAGCCAAGCCGGGCGAGCGCGACGGAGCGTCGCTACGAAGGTTTCAATAGCGCCGAAATGCATAATGAAGACAACCAGGCCCGCGAGAACGACTGCTCCAAAAAGCCAGGCTGCGACCAAGTGGGTCCAAGGGATGGCGCCAGGAAGGTCGAAGAGGGCGGTTTCAGCAGAAGCCGATGATACCGAGGCCGATTCACTATCCCTGATCGGGTCCGTGATCTGTGGCGAGGTCTGCATTCGAAGCTTCTTTTCTTGGTGTATACGCGCCTGTGCGGCATCGGTACTGTCAGCTGAAGGTCGCGACACGCGCAAACCGCCCACGAGCATGAAGTAGCGTCCTTTTTACCGGCGTTTGATTTTTGATCCTGATTTCTCAAGATTATCGAGTGCCAATAAATCGCCTGCCAACGGAGCTGTCGGCATTGTGATCACAAATACCATTTCTCTGTTCTGCTTTATTTTCAGCTCAACCTCCGCAAAATCGTCAAAGCCGTCACTGGAGATAAGTGATCCCTCCCCGTCGTTGGGGTAGTGCATTTCGAGGGTCCATTGTTTTCGCATGGCGACTTCCATTTTGTAGACGGTGACGGACCGTTAGAGGGTGCGGCGGCAGAACGGTTTGCCGGCGGGCTCGGGCTTTCGGCATCATAAAGGCCGCAAAACGACGCGGGTCGACCGTCGATCCATTGGTCGCCAAGGCGATGTCGGAAGAGTGGTCAATTTTATACAGTAATGGATCCGGCATGGGCCCCAAACCATTGCAACAAATAGAGTCTCGAACATGTGGGTCCTTGATCGGGGTCAATAACTACCATTCCCTTGTCCCTCAGATTGTTACTTAAGTGAGCGAGGCGGTCATGGCCGTTCAGACAATTTTGGCAATCCCAATTTCATCGCGAAGCTTTCACTAGGCACCGGCACGTAAACATTGAGGGCGTCAATGGCGGTTATCACAATTTCGGCTAACGAGTGAGTTTTGCGGAATGGAACGCATCGAAAACAGGACGTTCGACGAGATCAAGCGAGGGGACACGGCGGGCCTCGTCCGAACGCTCACCCATAAGGATATTGAGCTGTTCGCGATCATGTCGGGCGACATCAATCCGACTCATCTGGACGACGCGTTTGCGAAAAGCGACATGTTCCACAAGGTCGTGGCGCACGGCATGTGGAGCGGCGCGCTGATCTCTACGGTGCTGGGAACGCAGCTCCCCGGACCGGGGACCGTCTATGTCGACCAGTCTCTTCACTTCCAGGGGGCCATTGGCCTCGGTGATACGATCACCGTCACGGTGAAGGTGAGGGACAAGATCGAACAAACGCACCGGGTTATCTTCGATTGCCGGGCCGTGAATCAAAACGGGGAGGAGGTCATCACAGGTACGGCTGATGTCATCGCGCCGACCGAGAAGATTTCTCGACCCCGCGTGGCTCTCCCCGAAGTCGAGCTGCGGCAGAAGGGGTGGCGCTACGAAGTCCTGCTCAAGATGACCCACGGCCTCGATCCGATTCGTACCGCGGTTGTCCACCCGGTCGACACGCCGTCGCTGCTTGGCGCCGTGGAAGCCGCCCGCATCAATCTTATCACGCCGGTGCTGGTTGGGCCGGAGGCCAAGATACGTGCCGCCGCAGCGCTGGCGCAGCTGGACTTGGCGCCTTACGAGATTGTATCGACGGAGCACAGCGATGCCGCGGCCGCTCAAGCCGTCGCCATGGCCCGCGCCGGCAAGGTCGAGGCGCTGATGAAAGGCGCCCTTCATACCGACGAACTCATGCATGCAGTTGTCGACGCCGAAACCGGCTTGCGAACCGCGCGCCGCATCAGCCACGTCTTTGCGATCGACGCGCCCGACTATCCGAGGCCGCTCTTCATCACCGACGCCGCGATCAATGTCTACCCGACGCTCGAGGACAAGCGGGATATTATCCAGAACGCGATCGATCTGGCACATGCTTTGGGGATACCGGTGCCGCGCGTGGCAATCCTGTCCGCGATCGAAATCGTCACAGAAAAAATCAAGTCAACCCTGGAT
>Ga0182030_10018543_pt1 | contig 13337 bp, 16 predicted proteins | sample 812S3MmetaG_FD_121299 | JGI IMG/M metagenome (GOLD analysis project Ga0182030, IMG submission 121299) | Permafrost microbial communities from Stordalen Mire, Sweden - 812S3M metaG (Illumina Assembly) | ecosystem: Environmental > Terrestrial > Soil > Wetlands > Permafrost | place: Sweden... | reverse complement strand
TGGGTACGTTCTGGGGAGTGGATGCGGGACCCTCGGGCGACGTGAACAAGGCGATGAAGTTCATGGAGATGCCGGCGGTGCCGGCGGATGCCTGGAAGTTTATCCAGATGTCGCAGGCCAGCGCGGAAAATATTAGCGGCGCGGATGCGCAGATGGCGCAAGGCTCGCTGAACGGGAAGCAGGGGGCAACGCGGTCGAGCTTTGGGGCGCAGCGCATGGCGGCGATGAGCGACCAGAATATTGCCGACCCGGTGGACTCGGTGGCCAATGGCGGGATCGTCCCCTTTGTGGAGTTCCTGATCCGCTGGGTGAAGACCAGGATGCCGATCAAGGAAATCCGGCAGATCCTGAGCAAGAAATATGCCGCGAGCATCATGGACAAGGTGATGCACGAGCAATTTCTGGAGGCGGAGTTTGAAGTGGAGGTGCTGGCGGGGCAGAAGCTGGCGGCCAAGCAGGGCATCCAGCAGGTGATTCCGTTCTACCTGCAACTGCTGGAGCAACCGCAGATTCTGGAGTATTACCACCAGATCGGCAAGACGGTGGACTTCGCGGCGCTGGAGGACATCTTCCAGGCGGTGAGCGAGTTGGTGCAGCAGCCGGATATTATCCGTCCCATGACGGAGAAGGAAAAAGAACTCTATCAGCAGAATAATCCGAACATGCAGAAGATTGCAGCGGCGACGGCGGTGGAGAAGCAGCGCGGGCAGAACCAGCTGGCGACCGAAGGCGCGAAGGGCAAGAACGAGCTGGTAAAGACGGTGCTGGATCACGCGCTGGACAAGAACGCAGGCGGCGCGCCGCTGGACCTGGCGCTGGGGCGGCTGGAGCGGAACGACGACATGGATGCGTTACAGAATGGGCTGCCGGGGAATGGGGCGGCGTAGGTTTGCTAAAAGCTAGGAGCTAGGAGCCAGAAGCTAGTGGCTAAACTCGAAGATTTCCTGCAGGGCAAGCCGCTGAATGAGCGCATGGGGCGGTTGATGGCGGGCGAAGAGGATGACGACGCCGAAGCCCAAAGCCCGACGCCCGAAGCCCGAACCTACGCCGATGGCACGGCTCTGACCGATGACGACCGGGAGCATTTGCGGCACACGCTGGCGGGGCATGGGTGGCAGGTACTCCTCAAGTTACTAGACACGGCGTTACAGGCACAGGAAGATGCAGCGAGGCGGTTGTCGCTCCAGCGGACTAGTTCCAAGGGCGAAATCGCCGCGACATGGCAGACGGTAGCGGCCAACCGGGAAGCGCGCATGGCGCTGGTGGGGCTGGCGGAAGCGGAAGTGGGGAAGCTGAAAGCGAAGAAAAAGACTACCGCCGAGAACGCCGAGAACGCAAAGCTGATTTTATGAGATTTTGGGACGACAAAGACGGGACTGGAACCAAGCTGACCGATGGGCGGGTTTGCCTGGTCATTCAGAATCCGGAGATGCCGGAGATTCGCACTTACGGCAAAGATCGCGAAGAAGTGCTGGACAAGATCGCCAACACGGCGGAGACGGCACAGTTGCAGATTCATCGCATGCGGAAAGCTCCCCCCAACCCTCCCCCTGCTCCCCCGGCGCGGCCGACTCCTGATTTGAAGGCGGCGGCTTCCGATTTGACCAACCCGGCCAATGTTCGCACCCTGTTGCGGGCTGCGGGTGTAGATGTGGATGGGCAGATTCGCACTCAGGTTGCGAATAAGATTGCCGCTTTGGCGCAGGCCTGGCAGGCGGAGAATCCCGATTTCCCGATGGACCCGCGGAATCAGCGCATGTTGATGGACCGCGCGATTATCCTGGCGGGGGGGCGGCCGGAAAATCTTACGGCGGCCTCGCTCGATAAGGCTTATGAAGAGTTGGCGGCGCAGGAGGTGTTTCACGCGCCCAGAGTTGCCGGCGAGACGCCGGCGCTACGTTCCGATTTAACAGTGCATCCGGAGGGAACTCCGGACTCCCGTACTGTACGCAATGCCACCAGCTACCGGCGCAATGCCTTGACTTCGCCTGAAGCACCGGCGAGGGCCAAGGGTGAAAGCGTGCAGGAAGCGAAGTGGCGAGCCATTCTGGAAACCGGGACTTCCGAAGCGCAGGAACGCGCCATCCGGACGGATCCGGGGTATTCGGAGTGGGTGGGCAAGCAGTTCGCGAAAAAAACCGCGTAAAGGGAGAGCACCGATGAATAAGCGAAAAGCAGGTTCCTCGCGCCAGAAACAAGGCGCTCGGAATGACAAGAGTTTGGATGTGATCGAGTTCATGGTCAAGCTGCAGCGTGGGCTGATGTTCGCCTTTGGCGTGATCCTGATGCTGGGGACCACGGTGGTGGCCAGCTTTGGGCTGATGGGCGCCATCCAGGCGCGCGCCGTGATGCTGAACGACGGAGCCAGCCCCGCTTCCATGAACAGCGGCAACATGCCGCAGGCGGCGCTCTCCATCCACTACAACACCAAGTTTCTGGAGTACCTGAAGGCGGTGTTCACCAAGCTGCGCATGTGTACCCGGCAGAATATGCCGGCCAATGCGGGGCAGGTGTTCCGCAACTTCATGCTGGCGCCGCTGACCGCCAACACCACCGAGCAGTCGGAGGGCACGGTGGGGTCGGGCATCACCATCACCACCAACTATCTCGACATCCTGTTGGGGCAATGGTGCGACTTCGAAAACCAGTCCGATAAATCGTTCCTGACCTCGATTTCGAACGACCAGGTGATGTTTGAGCGCAACATGGCGTACCGCCTGGGCTTCACGGTGGACGATTTGGTGATGGCCTTCTTCGATTACCTGATCACGCTGGATTCGAAGACCTCGAACCAGTCGGTGACCACGGGCAACTACCAGTTGACCAAGCAGCAGATTGAGCAGGCCCCGTTCTCGCTGATGGGGCAGAACGTGCCTCCGATGGAGGGCGGGTACTATTGCGGCTCGATTCACCCGTTCTTTGTGGGCGACTTGCTGGCGCTCGATAACTCCAATAACTCGATTGTCGACATCATGAAGCACACCCCGGAAGGGCAGCTCAAGCTGGAAGAGTTGCCGGACATGGCGGCGGGCGACCAGGTGAAGGTGATCGAGCTGTTTGGCTGCCGCTGGATGCCTTCGACCAACCAGACCCAGACGGCCAGCTACGAGGGCTCGTCTTCGACGTCCATCCGGACGTACCTGGCGGGCATGGATGCGGTGCTGGCGGTGAAGCTCTCGACCCCGGACCGGTCAAGCATCGGCGACGGGCAGACCAAGAACATCAACATCTGGCGGGGCGATTACAAGCCGGGATCGAGCTTCGATCCCTGCGCGGTGATCGGGGCAGGATCGAGCTACAACCTGATTGCCGGGTTTGGTTTGCCGCCGGATACGACTTCGCGCGCGCGCTGCTTCGATGCGGTGCCGCAAACGACGTAGCAGGACAGCTTCTAGCTCCTAGCTTCTAGCCACTTCGGCTTTGAGTTAGGAGCTAAATAGCTAGAAGCTAGAAGCTAGGAGCTATCATGGCGGAAAAGCAAAACGTTGTTACCGAAACCGAAGAGCTTCAAAAGGAAGTATTGCAGGCTTCGCTGCGCACGCAGAAGGCGATTTTGGCGCGCGAGGAAGCGGCGCTCGAAGAGACGCTGGAGGCGCTGGCCGACCGCAAGCAGAAGAAGGAGACGGCGAAGCGCACCAACGAGAACCGGCAGGCGCAGCTCGCTATTGACCGGGCGAACCAGCGGCACTTGCAGCAGAATGTTTGCCAGCACCGCTCCGGCGGGTATATGGGGCAGACTCCCATCACCGAGGGCGGCGGGACCAACAGCTTTTCGGTGCTGCATGTCACTATTCTGGGGCATGACAAGGTGAAGTTTATCCAGTGCGGACGCTGTCCGCTGAAGCTCTGGATCATCGACACGCCCGCCGAGGAGAAGCGCTTGCAGGCGGCGGCCGCGAAGGCCAAGCCGGGCAGCAAAGAGGCGATGGCCTGGGAAGATTACCTGTGGGGCAAGGAATTGCTGGCCACGCACAAGAAGACCAGCCTGCCCAATTCGACCTCGAAGGGTGCGACGTTTAATTTCGAGAAAAACGGGGTGCCGTTCATTCCGGAAGTTCCGGGATGGGTGACGAGCGGGCCAAGGCCGGCTTAAAGGCTTTTAGCTTTTTAGGCTGAAGCGAAAAGGAGCGCGCAAATGCAGCTGGCCAGCCGCAGCGTAGCGTTTCCGCAGATCAGTATTGATTTTACGCAGGGGCTGCCGACCGAGGCGGAACAGAAGATTGCCGCCGGGATGGCGCTGGCGGATGACAACGCGGATTTCCGATGGAAGCGCTGGGTGGATGGCTGTATTCAGGATGTAGCGCGGCGCATGCAGGAATTTACGGTGGACGACGTGATTAAGGCGCTGGAAGCCTTGCCGACTCCTCCGGTTACGAAGAATCTGGCGGCGCTGGGGCCGCGCATGAAGGAAGTTTCGAAGGTGCTGAAATACATGGAGCCGACCGAGCGGGTGCAGCGCAGCCGGATTGGCGACAAGCATGGCAACCTGCACCGGGTATGGAAGTCTTTGATTTTTCAAGCTGGAAGCTAGGAGCTATACTTATGAGCGGTCCTTTCGCCAAGGCAACATTCGGTCCACCGGCTCCGGGCACTACCGACACCAACAAGGGCGCGCTGATTGCCGACATTCAGACGCCGGCGGTGGAGATGGTGGACACCGCGGGCAACACCCACGGCGTGGAGAGCACGCTGTTGCTGTTGCAGGCGCAGACCGCGCTGGCCACGCTGACCACGGCGCAGAATCTTTTTACCTACGCTTTCTTGGCCGGGGCGCTGAATAAGACCAACCGGGCGCTGCGGATCTCGGGCACGGTGATCTTTACCACGGCGGGCACACCGACGATTACCCTGTCGATCAAGCTGGGCACGGTGACGCTGGTGGCGATTCTTACTCCGGCGATTGGGAATGCCCAGACCAACGGCCAGATGGCTTTTGAGATCATCGTGAGCGTGGCCACGACCGGATCGAGCGGGACGCTCGAAACCCATGGTGAACTCAATGTGCAGGGCGGCAGCGCTCTGAGCGCCGGAGTGGTGCAATACCTCGACCAGAATACGGCGGTATCGAGCGCGGTGAATCTGACTTCCGCGTTGACGCTGGCAGTTACCTTGGCGGCCTCGACCACGGTTTCTTCGGCGCAGTTGCGGCAAGGGTTGATCGAAGTTATCAACTAGGGGGTTTAATATGGCAGGAAAAGCGACACCGCCGAAACCGGCGGGATGGGGCGATGACGAAAAGAATCAGCAATCTGCCCCGCCGTCTCCCATGGAAGAGCGAGTGGCGAAGCTGGAATCCGAACACGCGCAATTGCTGGTCGTGCTCGACCGCCATGGCATCAACCTGCCTAGCTAATAGCTAAGAGCTAGGAGCTAGGAGCTTTTTCTACGGGCAACTCCACCAAAACTCTGCAAAGCATCTTTGACTCCGCCAAGGCGAAGGGCATTCCTGTGCCTACGCAGCAGCCGGGGGGCGATGGGGTGCGGCTGGCGCTGACCATCGGCAACGACGTGATGGCGGCGATCGTGGCCGAGCGCTTCAATCCCAAGTGGAACCGGGCGACGGCGAGTCCCTTCTATACCAACAGCTATCAGCAGGATTATCCCCAGCTGGGGCTGGTGGATATTGGCTGGGGCGAAGATGTGGACAAGGTGGACATCAACAATACGGCCATGCCGAAGCCGACTAATGCGGGCACGGCGGGCGGCGGGATGATCTGGCGGCGGCAGCTTTCGCGGACTTCGCTCGCGACCTGGCCGGTGAACCAGATCTGCTGGATGTACAATCAAGACATGAATTTTGGGGTGTGGCCGGGGAATGGGGTGGCGTTCAATCCCCAGCTCACCACGTCGCCGATCGTGCAGAATCCGCTGATGACGATGATCGATGCCAACCGCAACCTGCTGATTGTGGCGGGGCAGCCGTTGACGGCGGCGCAGACGACGGTGGCCAGTCCGGCGCCGGCGGGGGTTGTGCCCACCTATGGACAGATCGGGGCGGGCGGGCTGGTGACCTTGTTCGTGGAGGCGGCGGCGCCGCCGGCGTGGCTGGTGCCGGGCATCAATATTACGGTCACGGTGAGCGACCCCAATTTGCGGCCGTACACCCCGGTGGAAGTGACCTCGACGGCGACCGGATATGTAATTGGCGGGCATACCTATTATGGCTTCAGCTATGTGCTGGCGGGAGCGCCCATCACGGCGCAGGAGGCGGTGACGGCGACGGCGGCCCAGTATGTGGGCGCGCCCTTGCTGCCGAGCGGGGCGGCCGAGGGGACGACGTTTAACGATGGCACGGTGACGTGGGTGGTGGTGGGGGCGATGTCGCAGGGCTTCCGGGTGAGTCCGCTGCCGAATGCCAGCGGGCCGGTCTACCAGATCACGCCCTATTACCAGATGCTGCTGGAGCCCATGGAGACGTTGCAGAGCTTTATCAATCCCATCCCGGATGACCAGAAGTATGTGTTCCAGGAAGGTGTAGAGTGGATGTGTAAGAAGGGCAGCCCGAATCCGGCGGACCGGGCGGAGGCCATGAAGATGTGGCCGCTGTGGTTGAAGTCGCTGGAGGGCTTGCTGAAGCAGAATGACCGGGAGCCGGATGCCTATGGGGCGATTCCGGGGAGTAGCGTGGTGGAGAGCGTGTATGGGTGGCGGAGGAATCCGCAGGACCCGGGGCAGCCGTATTAGAAACAGTGGCCAGTGGTCAGTGGCCAGTAAGATCAAAAACACAGGAGATGATTCATGGATACGCGGTTTATGGAAGGATACGACTCTTACGTTGATGGGATCATCCCTGACCTCGTGAACCCGGTTACGGCTTCCGACCCGAGGAGGGCATCCGATAAAAACTTGGCGGCTTTTAAGCTGTGTTTCAATAAGGGGGATTTCCCTGATGCGGAAATCGGGCCATACCAGTTGCTGAGTGACTGGGCGAAAGTGATGATAGCTTTCCTTGAGAAAGGGCGCGAAAGCCGCAAGGAGACGGCACATGGAACGGACAGCGGTCCCGGCAAAGAGAAGCCGTCAGGTTAACTCCGTGTCTCTGTGACTCCGTGGTGGGTTCTGACTTATGTCCTACACGACCTTAAATCTGCGCAACACGATGAACTTCGCGGGGCCGTTCCTGAAGAACCAGCCCATGGAAGTCACCAACATGGAGCCGGCCGTGATGGTGGGGAACATTGTGTTGAGTTCGATGCTGGGGCCTCCGCTGCGCTGGCGGCAGAACCGGCGGGAGATCAGCTTTGGCATTACCGGGGCGGCGACCGATTACCTGCAGGCGGTGGCGAATTTCGGGTTTATCGAAGCGGCGTGGCTGGTGGACGATGCGGGCGACCAGTATTCACTGAATGGGGCGGTGGTGCTGCCGGTGAATGAGAGTGTGGGGCGGCCGGAGCGGGTGGCTCCGCAGTTCGATGACAATGCGGGGAATATTACGTTTCGGATGGATAAGACTCCGGATCAGGATTATATCTGCTATGTGGATTTTCAGCAGACGGCGCCGCTGCTGACTTCGCCGGCCAGCGGGTGGGGACCGGTGCCGGATTATTTCAATTACATTTTCAATTTCGGATACCTGGCGGTGATCGCGCTGCTGACCAACGACTCGCGCTTTCCGATTTATGAGAAGTGGTTTATCGGGCGGCTGCTGGCGGCGCAGGGCGCGTTGAGCGAGCAGGAGCGGAATATCTTTCTGGCCAATTGGGCGACGGCGATGGTGACGCTGAAGCGGGCGGATATGCAGGGGGCGGCGGGGCTGCAAGGGAGCTAGGAATTCCACAGCTTTTTCACCACGGAGTCACCGAGACACGGAGAAAACCTCAAAACAGGGCTTGACATCGCGTCTGACATTGGCATAGATTGTATGACAATGACTCGGCAGCGAAAGATGGTCAGTATCCGGCCCTCCCCTCAAGATGACAAGATACTGGCTGCGCTTAAAGCGGAGCTGGGAGTCAACGCCAGCGCCGTGATCCGGCTGGGATTGCGGCTGCTGGCGAAGAAGGTGAAGGTGAAGGCGTGAGCGGTCTTCTCGAACAAAACGGAGCGGTTCGCGAGCCGAGCGAGTATGCCGCGCTGACCATGGAGCGGGCCATTACCGGGCTCGACACCAACCGGTCGTTTTTGCGCGATGCCGCGGTGCCGTATCTGCAAATGAAGTTTTATGCCGCCAGCCGCATCGATTCGCTGACCGATGGCGTGAACCGCGAGATCAATGCCAAGCTGGACTACGCGCGCTCTCCGGGATCTTCGGTGTACAACGCGAATCTTTTCCCGGCGTGCAATTCCTTCTATTCCTACAAACGGATTGTGAATGGCGTGGAGCAGGTGCGGGTGCTGGCCGATGGCGTCGATGGCGTGATTTACGACGCTACCGCGGGTGGCAAGGTTTCGGTTTTCACCAAGGGCAGCGGGGCGGGGAAGGCGCGCTTTGCCGGGGTGAACACTGCGCTCTACTTTGCCGATGGGGTGGAGAATAAGAAGTGGCTGCAACCTGCGCCCTGGCAGGCGAATACGGCGCTGGCCACCACCCAGTATGAGGTAGGCAGCTATGTGCTCGACAACGAGACGCCCACGCCGCGGCTGCAATATCTGGGGGCGGCGCAAGTGGGGACGGTGACCAACGTCACAATCACGGCCAAGGCGGTGGACCTGGCATTTTCGGGCACGAATTTCAATGTGTTGCCGGGGATGACGTTCAAGGTGACGGGGCTTACGGGCGCAACTTTTCTGAATGGCAAGCTGCTGATTGCGCAAAGCGTGACCGGGACGGCGGTGGTGGCGTTCTTCGATCATGTGAACTACGCTTCCACCGCCGACACCGGCACGGCGGTGACTACCGATGCGGGCACGCTGGCCACCACCGGAGCGACGCAGCCGGCATGGGCAACCAGTTATGGCGCGACGACTGCCGATGGGCTGAGCATCTGGACGAACTTTGGCAACCCGCTGTACAACTGGACTCCGCAGCCGCCGCTCACGCCGCCGAGCCTTGCGCCCATTGGGGATTCGGCGGCAATTTTCTGGCAGCCCTTTACCAGTTCCACGCCGGGTTCGGTGCTGCTCGATGAAAACGGCTTCATTCAAGCGACTCCGGGGGAAAAGACGGGCGGCGCGCTGCCGCAATTCCAGTCGCCTTATGTGACCCCTTCGATTTTTCAGATTGGGGGCAACGCCAGCAGCGGAGTTCCCCCGGGAAACGTGGAAACCTTTAACGGGTCTTTGGGAAACACGGCGGACGGCGCGACGGGGTGGCAGGGAAGTTTTTGGCTGGGGTCGTTTGCCGCGGTGACTACCTACACTTCGCCATTCTCTTATACGGTGAATATCGTGGTGGTGCTGAAAGGGCCGCAACCCTGGGTGGCGGCGACTCTTCCGGTGGGCGTGGGAACCTCGTTTGGCGGCGGCGGCGCGGCGGGCGGCGATGTCTGTGTGGACTCGAACGGCAATTTGCAGATGGTGGTGGGATCGAGCGGCAGCGGCAAGACCGGCTCCAGCGCGCCGACATGGAACACGACTTATGGCGGCTCGACTACAGACGGCGGCCTGACCTGGAAGAATCTTGGGCCGTATCTGGCGATCGCGTTTCAGGGGCGCGAGTACGGCTATGCGTATCACGCGATTGACGGCTCATGGAGCACGCTGTCGCCGCTCTCGCCTTCGACCAACGGGCTGCTGGAAGGGGCGACCGTGGGCGGGGTGTACTCGACCGATCTGCAAGTGGATTCGGTGGGGATCTTTCATACGGCCGATGGGGAGTCGACGCCGCTGCTGCTGGCGCTGATCCCCAATAACACCGCGGGTGGCAGTTGGACCTTCAACGATGAGTGGAACGATGAGGCGCTGGACGCGGAAATTCCGGGACCGCAGGCGGAAGCCAACAATCCTCCGCCGGTGGGCGCCACTGCGCCGCTGTTTCATCTCGACCGCCTGTGGATGATTTACGAAAATGGGGTGATCGTTTCGGGCGGGCCGGATACCGTGACCGGCAACGGCAACACGGCGTTTTCTCCGGGCAGCTTCTTTCCCATCCCGGAGCAACCCATTCGCCTGTTTCCTACGGTGACCTCGCAGGGGCCGGGAGTGCTGATTTTTGGCCGGGCGAATCGCTGGATCATCCTGGGGCAGGGCACGCCGTCGAATCCCTTTCAGCAGGCGGCGCAGTACGGAGAAGGCGGCGGCATCCTGAGCTACGATGCGGTGTGCAAGCGCGGCTCGACCTTCTACCAGTTTGGCGACACGGCGCTGGTGGGGGGCAATGTGGTGGGCAAAGCGGTGGCGCTTGATCCCGCGACCGGGGAGACGGAGTTCGGCTTCCCCATTGGCGACCAGTTCCAGAATGTGACTACCGGGGCGGGCGGGAAGATTCCGAATGCGGGTGTCCCGCTGGGATATTTGTACAATCCGGCAGAAACCTTTGTGACTTATGCCGACCTGGGCTCGGCGGATACCGGGATCTATGTTTCCGATGGCGCGGTAGGCTGGTTTCGCTGTTCGCCGATTGCCAGCCCGGAGAGCGGCTTTCTGTGGAGTCCGCGGCGGGTGATTGTAGGGGGAACGTCGGCGGTGCAGTGCATCGAGACGCAGCCGGGAGTGCAGCAGTTGTTGATTGGGCCTTCCGGGGTGGTGATTGGCCAGTGCAGCGTGAGCGGCAACCAGATGTACTGGGTGAGCGGGCCGCAATTCAATAGCGGCATGGTGGGGCAGACGGTGACTTTGACCACCAGCACGGGCTCGACCGAAGTGCCGGTGAGCGGCTTTGTGAGCGCCACCCAGTTGACTCTGGGGGCATCGCTGGGTGCGCCGTTTACGGCGCAGTTCTCGATTCCCGAAAATGGCCCGATTCTGTTTCGCGATTCGACCGTCAACGGCGACTGGTATGGCGGAGCGTATCAGGCCTATCCCAGCTACGATGTGAAGGGTTGCATCCAACTATGTTTGACCGGGGAAGTGGGGGAGATTGCGCATGTGCACCTGGTAAGCGCGGCGGTGGGGGCGCGGCCCACGGTGGGGCTGCTGTTTGGGGAGATTGCGCCTACGCCGGCGGCTCCGTTTGCGTGGTATAGCCGGACGGATGCGGAGCCTCCCAACCTGCCGCAAGCGATTGCCTCGACCACGGTGTACAGCGACCGCTATACCATGCTGCAAAACGGGGTAGCGCCGAAGTGCCTGTTCTTTCAGTTGGCCATGGATTATGGGACGCAAAACTTTCCCGATGAGACGCTGATGTTCAGCGTGTATGGGGCGAAGTATGCGGAGAGGCGGCAGCAGTGAAGCAGCTTCTAGGAGCTTGTTTTTATGCCCTCATTACGTAACAGTCTGATCGAACTGGATCCGAAGCGCTATGAGCGCCAGGACCCCAAGTTTTCGCCGCGCGCGCCGATTGCCGACCCGGTGCGGCATGTGCCGGCGCCGGAGCCTCCGATTGCGATTCGGCGGTCGCCGGTGATGATCAGCTCGCTGCCTCCGATTTCGGCCAGCGTGGATAGCGTGTTGCGGCAGTTTTATGGGGGAGGGAATTTTCCGACGCGAAGGATCAGCTCTTTTTAAGAGCTTTTCACCACAGAAGGCACAGAGGACGCATGAGTTACATCGTTATGTTGCGCAGCCAAGACGGTAAGAAGCACCTTCCGCTTGTTGACCTAGAGGGCGATATTGTCGAGTTCGAGTCAGAAGAAGCGGCCAGCAAAGCAGGCAACTCGAGCATACTAGGCGAAGCCTTTGGTTTCGACATCTACAAAAACTGACACGCGCAGAAAGGAGATGTGTGGACAGCATACCGGCCACTGACCACTGCTTCAGCTTCTACGGCTACACGGTGCGGGCGACCACGGAGGCGGATCTGGCGCTGGCGCTGGAGTGGTGCAAGGGCCTTCCATTGAAAGATAGCGACGACTCTGTGGGTGCCGCGCTTGATTCATGGATGGCGGCCGCGCGTTTCTGGATCGATTCCAAGGAGGAACCGCAGCGGCAAAACTTTCTGGTGATCGAAGCTGGGCAAGCCCGGTGCAAATGCGGCCATCTCAACGTCCCGGATCATTTCCTGACCTCGCAGGATGAGGAAGGTGAGCTATGGTGTCGCATGTGCTCATGCCGCCAATATCAGGAGCATCAGCCGAATATCCCGCTGGCCTTCTTTCAGCGGGAGCGGGTGAACGCTACGCAGGTGCGGCTGGCGTTTCAGGCTTCGCCGGTGGCCTCGCGGAAAAAGATTCTGCGCGGTATAACCAAGTTGGTTCCGTTGATGGAGAAGGGCTTGGCATCGGGCGGAGTAAGGCACATATTCTTTACCAGCCACTCTTTGGCGATGATTGCCTTCATGGAAAAACGCATGGGCTACCGGTTGGCGCAGAATGCGGATGGCGGGCTGGATGGCGCGGTGATGTTTAAGGAAATCAGTGGTCAGTGGCCAGTGGCCAGTGGCCAGCCTAACCGCCCCATCCATGGGCAAACCGCCGAGCGGGGGGCAAAATAATGTCGGGACCATCCTCCACCCAGATCCAGCTGCAGGGCGAGGAGGCCCAGTTCTATCAGGAGGGGATGCAGGAGTCGCAGACCGCCTTTGCCGAGGATCAGGGCTTGCTGAAGCAGATGGAGGCGGTATATTCGCCGATTCTGGCCAAGGGGCCGAATACCAACGCGTTTGCCGGGGAAGAGCAGACCGCGCTCGATGCCCAGGCGATTGAAGGTACGGCCAGGAGTTATACCCAGGCTTCGCGGGCGGTGGGGGAGCAGGAGGCGGCGGAGGGGGGCGGCGACAATCCTTTGCCGGGGGGCGCGGGCGAGCAGGCGAAAGAGCAAGTCGCGAACACGGCGGCCGGAGTGGAATCGGCGGAAGAAGAGCAAGTGCTGGCGGCCGGGTACTCGGCCGGGGAACATGAATTCGAGGAAGCGGGATCGGCGCTGTCGACGGCCAGCGGGCAGTTGAGTCCGACGTCGTATGAGAGTGCGGCCACGGGCGCAGGTTCGGCGGCGGAAACGACCGCGAACCAGATCAATCAGGAAGAGAATTCCTGGGTGGCTCCGGTGCTGGGGGCGGTGGGAGCGGTGGGCGGGGCGGTGGTGGGGGAGAATCCGGGCGGGGTGTTCGATTAAATGGACGATCCGAACAGCAGCGCGACAGCGACACCGGGCGCCGAGCCATCCGCGCCTTCGCCGGACGCAAGCGGCGGAGCGCCTTCCGCAGCTTCTGCGCCTTCCGCAGCTTCTGCCGTCCCTCCGGTTCCCACGGTCGATAATGCGCCGCTGAATGAGCGGCAGGCGCCACAGCAGCAGTCTCCCGTATCGCTGCAACCCAAGCCCCCGACTACCAAGCGTACCGGGCTGGCGGGCGTGGTGGA
>Ga0182030_10018541_pt1 | contig 13338 bp, 15 predicted proteins | sample 812S3MmetaG_FD_121299 | JGI IMG/M metagenome (GOLD analysis project Ga0182030, IMG submission 121299) | Permafrost microbial communities from Stordalen Mire, Sweden - 812S3M metaG (Illumina Assembly) | ecosystem: Environmental > Terrestrial > Soil > Wetlands > Permafrost | place: Sweden... | reverse complement strand
GGCAGGCGGCGGCCGGTACGACGCCGTCGCTCCAGGGTCCCGAGGTGGCACCGTGGCGGCGGGCCTGGGCCCTCGAGGCCGCCCCGGACCGGTCCGAGGCCATCGACGCCGAGGGCAACGACTGGCCCCGGCGGTCCAAGGACTGAGCCGGACCGGGACGGTCGTCAGCCGGGGCGGAAGCGCAGGGCCGACCAGACGTCGTCGATCGCCACCTGGCGCACCGGACGGACACCCTCCTCGGTCAGACGCGCGGCCAGCACGTCCCGGTTGAGGTCGGTCCCGAGCTGGCCGGACTTCGGGTAGGCCACCCACGTGAGCCGGTCGGCGGAGGCCGCGGCGACCACCGTGGCGAGGCGGCCCTCCAGGGCCGCCCGGTCGGCCACGAACGCCAGCACGCCGGCCTCGGTGCCGCCAGCGGTGGCCAGGCCGGTCAGGGCCGGGACGGTCGTGGCGTCGACACCCGTGACGACGACGCCCTGCCCCGGTCGCAGCTGCAGCTTCTCGGTCAGGTCCACGGTTCCAGTCTGGCGGCGACCGTGCTCAGCGTGCCACCCGCAGGCGCCGGGCCACCGCACGCCAACCGGCTCCCGCTCGGTCGACCGCCTCGAGCCGCTCGGACCGCAGGGCCAGCTCCTCGTAGTCGTCGAGGGGCTCGAGGGCGACCCTCGTGCCCTCCGGCGCGTCGGCCGGGGCCAGCGCCCAGCCGAGCAGCAGGTCGGCCAGCGCCGTGTTGCGGGCCAGGACCGGGCCGTGCAGGTAGGTGCCGAGGACCCGACCGGCCCAGGCGCCCTCGCTGCCGTCGCCGCCGCCGTTGCCGATGCCGCGCTCGACGCGGGCCAGCGCCCGTGCGCCCGGTCCCACGACCGACACACCGCCGTGGTTCTCGAACCCGGTCAGTCGCGGCAGCCGCTCACCGGCCGCCGTGCGCGGCGCCTCCGTCGTCGGCGTGGCCACGAGCTCACCCACGGCCCGGGTGCCCGTCCCCTTCGCCGTGGTCAGGTCGAGCAGTCCGACACCCGGGTGCGGCCGGCCGGCACTGTCGGGAAAGGAGTGGCCGATCACCTGGTACCCCGCGCATACGCCGAGCACCACGGCGCCCTCGGCCACGCGTGCGGACAGGGTCCCCTCCTCCAGGAGGGTGGTGGCCGCCCGTACCTGGGGGCCGTCCTCGCCACCGCCGACGGTGTAGAGGTCGGCGCCGGGCAGCGGACGGTCCGACGGGGCCTGGACGAGGTCGACGTCGATCCCCCGCCAGGCGGCCCGCCGGGCCAGGATCACCCCGTTGCCTCCGTCGCCGTAGGTGCCGAGCAGGTCGGGGAAGACGACGGCCACGGTCAGCCGGCGACCGCTCACAGCGCCCGTCGCAGGTCGGCGAAGGCCGTGTAGTTCCCCAGGAACTCGAGCCGGGCGCCCTCCGGCGAGCGGGTGGCGGCATGGTCGATGGCCGCCACCGGCCCGTCGACCACGGCGTGCTCCACTTCGGCGTAGCGCAGCCGCACGGCCAGGTCGAGCCGCCGCTCCCCCGTGGCCACGACGGCCCGACCGGCCAGCCGCTCGAAGGGGACGTCCCACAGCCACGAGGTGTCGAGGCCGTCGGCGGTCCGGGCGTTGACCGACAGCACCACGCCACCATCCGGGTCGCCCGTCTCGTCGAGCAGGTCGAAGATGGCCGTCCACCCGGCCGGGTTCTTGGCCAGCAGCAGGCGCACCGGGTGCCCGGACCGGGCCACGGTGGAGAACCGGCCCGCCACCTCGGTCACCCCGTCGAGCCGTCCGAGGGCGGTGTCCACGTCCCCCTCACCGGCCGTGTCGAGCATCACGGCGGCGGCCACCGCGGCCATTCCGGCGTTGGCGCGGTTGAACCCCCCGGGGAGCCCGATGCGGATCGGGTGGCGGGTGCCGTCGGCCAGCACCAGCTCGTCGTCGTCCACCCGTGCCCCCACGTCGGGCCGGGCGAAGTCGCACCGGTCACAGGCCCAGCCGCCGTCGTCGGCGAAGGCGATGCGGCCCCCGCACGCCGGGCAGCCCACGGCGTCATCGTGCCAGACCTGGCCGGCACCGACCCAGCGGACCTCGGGGGCCACGGCCGCGGCGAAGGCCACCATGGGGTCGTCGGCGTTGGCCACCACGACGGTGCCGGGGCCCCCTTCGTGCCGGGCGGGGAGCCCGGCGAGTGCGGCCCGCCAGCGGTCGACCAGCATCCGGACCTCGGCGATGCGGTCGAGCTGGTCGCGCGACAGGTTGAGCAGCACCACGACCTCGGGCCCCGTCTCGACGATGCACCGGCCGAGGTACCCCTCGTCGACCTCGAGCACGGCCACCGGCGCGGTCGGTGCGCCGACCAGGGCGGCCACGTGGCCGGCCGGCATGTTGGCCCCGGTGTCGTTGCTGACGACCTCCGTGCCGGTGCCGGTGCCGGTCAGGGCCGCGGCCAGGAGCCGCGTGGTGGTGGTCTTGCCGTTGGTACCGGTGACCAGGGCGACACGCCGGCCGGCGGCGACGGCCCCCAGCAGGCCCGGGTCGACGAGGAGCCCGGCCCGACCGCCGGCGACGGTGCCACTGCCCCGACCGAGGGCCCGGGACAGGCGGTTCACCCCCGTCACGGTGGCCGAGGCGAGCGCGGTCCTGGTCGGGCGCGGGGCTGTGGCACCCGCGGGCGTGACCCGGACCGTCACGCGGAAGGGCGCGTGGCGGCCAGTTCCTCGTCGGTGGGGACGTGCGGCCGGCGGGCCTCGTCCGGCAGCAGGGCGGCGACGGCGTCGAGCAGCGTGCGGGTATCGGCCACCGCATCGGTCAGGCCGAGGGTCACCGGTGGGCCCACCGTGACGGTCACCCGGGGCGGGTGCTGCAACGCGGTCATGTTCGGCACCTTGGACGAGCGGGGCCACACCTTCTCCGTGCCCCACACCCCGATCGGGACGACCGGGGCACCGGTGTCGGCGGCCAGACGGGCCGCCCCCGTCTTGCCGTGGAGGACGGGGTCGAAGAACGCCTCGCCCCGGGGGATGGTGCCCTGGGGGATGACGATGACCACCTCGCCGGCGTGGAGGGCGGCGGTGGCCCGGCGCATCGGGTCGCCGGAACCACTCCCGCGGTCGACCGGGATCCCACCCAGGGCGCGGGAGATCTGGCCGACCACCGGCGCGTCGAACAGCTCCTGCTTGCCCATGAAGCGGACCGGCCGGCCGAGCCGGGCGGCCACGAGGGCGAGGGCGGCGACGTCGAAGTAGCTGCGGTGGTTGGACACCAGGATGACCGGTCCCTCGTGGGGCACGTGCTCGATGCCGTTGACGGTGAAGCGCGCGTAGGGGAACGACTCCGGGCGGATGAACGGCCGCAGCAGGTGGTAGGGCTCGAGGCCGATCACCGACGGGACGCCGGGCGGACGGTCCCAGTGTTCGAGCGGCCACCGGCGGGCCATGGCCACCGCCACCAGCCGGGGGTCGGCGTTGACGGCGTGCGGCGTGCCGACCGCCGACAGGAGCGGCACGTCGAAGAAGCTGTCCGAGTAGGCGTGGCAGTCGGCGAGGTCGATGCCGCGCTGCGCCGCCCAGTCGCGGGCGGCGTCCCGCTTGTTCGTGCCCCAGATGAACCGTCCGACCAGCCGCCCGGTGTAGTGGCCGTCGATCTCCTGGTAGCGGGTGGCGAGCACGTCGTCGAACCCGAGCGCCGAGGCGAGGGGATCGACCAGGTCGTGGGGCGAAGTGGTCGCCAGCACCAGGAGTCGACCCTCCGCCCGGTGGGCGGCCAACTCCTCCAGGGCCCAGGGCTGGACCAGGTCGATGAGGTCCTCCACGACCGCCGCCCCCGCCTTGCGCACGCCGGCCGCCGGGCGGCCCTTCATCATCCGGGCGGCCGCCCGGGCCAGGCCCATGAAGGGGGCGGTCTCGCCGAAGGAGTTGTAGAAGGCGTAGAGGTACCGGTCACCGGGTAGTTTGCGGCCGGCGCTGAGGACCCCCTCGGCCACCATGGCCTCCTGGAACACCGGCCCCGACGCGGACCGGATCAGCGTGCGGTCGAGGTCGACGAAGACGGCACCCGGGGCGTCGGACATCCCCTCAACCTACCGCCGGGCGCCCACCCACGGGGGCTGGCCCCGACGGGCCCGCGCCCTCCGGGGGTGACGGGGTCCCGCGGGGTCCCGGACGGTGCCACCCACCAGGGAGAACGGCCCCCGGACGCGGCAAAGGGACCACCGGGGGGGAGAGGTGGTCCCTTCGCACTGACTCAACGAGGAAAGGAGGGGGATTCCTATGTCCTGTGGTCGTGGAGTCACTGTATAACGGTCGCGAGCAATCAGTCAACCAGTTTGTCTAGATACCTGGTATCTTCATTGACGATGGAACTCCGGCACCTCCAGGCCCTCACGGCCATCAGTGACCACGGCACGTTCTCGGCCGCCGCCGAGCACCTCGGCACGGTCCAGTCCAACATCTCGGCCCACGTGGCCCGCCTCGAGAAGGAGCTCGGCACCCCGCTCATCGACCGGGCCGACGGGCGCCTGACCGCCGAGGGCACGGTCGTCGTGGCGCGGGCCCGGCGCATCCTGTCGGAGCTCGACGCGCTCATGTCCGACGTGGCCGCCTGCAAGGACGAGGTCACCGGCACCGTCCGGGTGGGGATGATCGGCACCACCGCCCGGTGGCTGGTCCCCCGCCTCATGGACGCCGTGGCCCAGCGCCATCCCCAGCTCCGCCTCGTCATCGTCGAGGGCAACACGACAGGACTCGAGCCGCAGCTGGCCAACGGCCAGCTCGACCTGGCCATCCTCCACCTCCCGGTGAGCGGCAAGGACCTCGTGACACGCCTCCTGTTCGAGGAGGACCTGATGCTGGTGGTGCCCGAGGGACATCCCATCGCCGCCATGGACCGTCCCCTGCAGCTCGAGGACCTGGCCGACCTCGAGCTGCTGCTGCCCCTGCCGGGCACGGCGTTCCGGGACGAGCTCGACAGCGTCACCCGTCCGCTCGGCATCACCCTCCTGCCCGCCGCCGAGATCGACGGGCTCCGGCTCATCGCCTCCCTCACCTTCGAGGGCTACGGCCCGGCCATCCTCCCGGCCACGGCCATCCCCGGATGGCTCCGGGAGCGGTTCCACCAGGTGCAGGTCATCGGCCTCCCCCGCCGGCGGGTCGGCGTGGCCCAGCGCAGCCGCGGCCTGCCGTCCGCCCCCACGCGGGCCCTCCTCGAGCTGCTCCGGTCGACGGTGGCCCAGCCCGAGGGTCGCCCGCAGGGCCTGCACGTCCCGGACTGAGCCCGGCTCCCCGGACGGGGTGAGCGGCGGATCGCCTCAGTTGGCGGTGGGGTCCGAGGGGAAGCCGGACACGAGGGCCAGCGCGCCGCCCTGGCGGCGCAGCACCCGGCGCCACAGGCCCTCGGGGTCGGCCGTGACGGGATCACGGGCCTCGGCCGGCACCACGTACCACGATCCCTCCTCGATCTCGTCCTCGAGCTGCCCCGTCTCCCAGCCGGCGTAGCCGGAGAAGAGGCGCGCTCCGACGATCGACCCGGCCACCGCCGTCGGGTCGCTGCCGAGGTCGACGGTGCCCAGGGGCCGGGCGTCGTCGATGAGCAGTCGCCATCCCGTCGGACACTCCGGCGCACCCTCGGTGGCCGCACGGCGATCGGCCAGCCGGACCAGGCCGATCAGGGCGTCGCGTGCCACCGGGCCGCCCGTGAACAGCTCGGCCGGGGCCGTGGCCAGGTCGTGCCACTGCGGCAGCAGCTGGTCCACGGCCACGCCGCCGGGCCGGTCGATCACCACACCCATCGCTCCGTGCGGGCCGTGGTCCAGCACCAGGATGACCCGTCGCCAGAAGTTGGGGTCGTCGACGGCCGGAGTGGCGACCAGCAGGCATCCCGTCAGGTCCGACGGTTCCGGCTCGCCCCCGAAGGGGTCGAACTCGCTGAAGGGCTCGATGGGCACGCCCCGATGATGGCCCAAGGGGCCGGGGTCCGGCACGCCACCGTGACCGTCGCCGGCCCGGCGCCCGCCGTCCCGACCGTCGGCCCGGCCGCCGCCGGGGCGCCCGGCCGTCGGATGAATGGCGCGGCAGCCGTGGGTCGGTGAGGCTGGGGCCATGGCTCTCGTCACCGTCACCACGCCCGCCCCGAACGTGCGCACCATCACGCTGGACAACCCGGCCCGGTTGAACTCGATGTCGTTCGCCCTGGTGGCCGACCTCTACGCCGCCATCGCCGACGTGGCGGCCGACAACGACTGCCGGGCGGTGGTCCTGACCGGCGCCGGCCGCGCCTTCTGTTCCGGGCTCGAGCTCGAGCACGCCGGCATGCCCCCCGGCACCGAGGACATGGGGCGCCATCTGATGGGCCTGCGGGCCATGGAGTACATGGGCGGCATCGTGCCCGCCCTGCGCAACATGCCGCAGCCGGTCATCGCCGCCGTCAACGGCCCGGCCTACGGCGGGGGGATGTGCCTCAGCCTCGGCGCCGACGTCCGGTTGGCCGGGCGGTCGGCCGTCTTCTGCGGTGCCGGCATCACCAACGGCCTGACCGGCTGCGAGCTGGGGGTCAGCTGGCTGCTGCCCCGGGCGGTCGGGACGTCGCGGTCGAACGAGATCATCCTGACGGGCCGCAAGGTGGACGCCGAGGAGGCCGAGCGCATCGGACTCGTCTCCCAGCTCCTGGACGACGACGAGGTGGTCGACCGGGCCGTCGGGATGGCGGTCCACCTCTGCACCCTCAGCCCCCTCGGGCTCACCCTGACCAAGGACACCCTGTGGGGCTCGCTCGAGGTGGGCAGCCTGCAGACCGCCGTCGACCTGGAGAACCGGACCCAGCTGCTGGCCGGGTTCACGGGGAACCTGAACGAGGCCGCCGCCGCCTTCAAGGAGAAGCGGCGCCCCGTCTACACGGAGTAGGGCCGTGGTCAAGGCCCGCAGGGGCAGGAAGCCGCCGCGGCGCAGCACCCGGGAGTCGGGCGGAGGTGTGCGGGAGCACTGGCGGGCCGACGGCCGGCCGAAGACGAGCTACGGGTCGTCCGACGACGCCAACCGCTACGCCCTCCAGGTCCTCCTCGAGGGCGGCGTCCAGCTCGATCCCTACGTCTGCGGCTTCTGCGGCGGCTGGCACCTGGGGAACCGCCGGGACTGACCCGTCGGGCCACCCGGCCGTCCGCCGACCGGCACCGGAGGCAAACCGACTGTACCGTCCGGACGGTATAGTCATGGGGTGACCACCACGACCTCCTCCACTCCGGCGCGGACGGACCGGAACCCGTTGCGGGGCGGCCGGGACGGTCCCTCCACCAAGCGGCGCATCCTCGACGCCGCCGAGCAGGTCATCCTGCGCGACGGCGTGGGGCACCTGACCCTCGAGGCCGCGGCCCACCAGGCCGGACTGTCCAAGGGCGGCGTGCTCTACCACTTCCCCACCCGGGACGCCCTGGTGGCGGCCATGGTGGCGCGCATCATCGAGCAGTTCGAAGACGACATCGCCGCCTACCTGCCGGCCCCGGGTACGCCCGGTGACGGCCGACCCGGCGCGTTCGCCCGGGCCTACGTGCGGGCCACCACGGCACCGATCTCGGAGGGCGAGGAGCGCCTCGGCGCCGCCCTGCTGGCCGCGGCGGCCGCCGAGCCCGAGCTGCTCGTGCCGCTCCAGGAGGCCGCCGACGGCTGGCAGGCCCGCCTGGTCGACGACGGGCTCGACCCGACGACGGCCACCGTGGTCCGGATGGCGTGCGACGGCCTGTGGCTCTGCGACCTGTTCGGCCTGGCCTTCCCCCGCGGGAGCCTGCGCGCCGATGTCGCCACCGCCCTCGAGCGCCTGGCCGGGGACGCGTCGTGATCCGCCGCGGCCCCGCGGGCGCCGTCGCGCCCCTGCCCGACGAGTCGGTGCGGCTCATCCGCATCCTGGCCATCACCGTGTTCCTGGAGTGGCTCGGGGCGACCGCCATCGTGCCGATGCTGCCCGTCTACATCCGCCAGCTGGGCGGCACCGACGGGCTGGCCGGTCTGGTCATGGCCTCGTTCTTCGCCGCCGGGGTGCTCTTCCAGTACCCGGTGGGCCGCGTGTCGGACCGGATCGGCCGCAAGCCCGTGCTGGTCGGCGGCCTCGTGGTCTACTCGGCGGCCAGCTTCGCCTTCCTCCTCCACATCGCCCCCGCCATGGCCATCCTGCTGCGCGGCCTGCAGGGCCTGGGGGCCGGCGCCTCGGCGGTGGCCGCCCTGGCCATGGTCTCGGGGGCGGTCGCCGTCGAGCGGCGCGGCCGCGCCTTCGCCTCCATCTACGGGGCCCAGATCTCGGGCATGGCCGTCGGTCCGCTGATCGGCGCCATCGTGGGGGTGCACGCCATGTGGATCATGTTCCTCGGCTCCGGCGTCGTCTGCCTGATCGCCTGCATCCCGGCGCTCCGCATCGTCGAGCCCCCCGAGGAGGCGGCGCGGCGCCAGGAACGCACCAATGTCGACGGGACCGTGTCGCCGCTCGCCCGCGTGCGGTGGAACCGCTCGATGGCCGGGGCGATGGTGGCCGCCGCCGCCCTCGGCCTCACCACCGGGATCTACGACATCTGCTGGACCCTGTTGATGGTGTCACGGGGCGCCGCCGGGTGGGAGATCGGCGTGTCGTGGACGCTGTTCGCCGTACCCTTCGTGGTCGCCGCCCGGCCCAGCGGCTGGCTCGCCGATCACATGGACCGGCGCTACCTGGTCCTCGGCGGCATCGGCATCGCCATGGTGTTCTGTGCGGCCTACCCGTTCATCCCCGTCGTCCCGCTGCTGATGGTGCTGGGCGGCACCGAGGCCCTCGGGTTCGCCGCCGCCCTGCCCTCACTCCAGTCGCTGCTCACCCAGGGCTCGGAACCCTCCGAGGTCGGGCGCATCCAGGGCATGTACGGCACCACCCAGACCGCCTGCACGGCGGTGTCGGCGGCGCTGGCCGGCGCGGCCTTCGCCTACGCCCGGTGGCTGCCGTTCCTGTCGGCGTCGGTGTTCACCGCCGTGGCCCTGACCGTCACCGCCATCGTGTGGCACAAGGTCCCCGGCCACGTGCACCCCACGTTCGAGCCGGTGACGGTGGACCGCGCCGACGTGGCCACGGACGGCGCCGGGACGTCGACCGGGACGACGGGCGCGCCGGTGGTCGCTCAGGCGGCGGTCGGGGTCAGCACCGAGGTGCAGTAGGCGCACTTCGTGGCCTTGTCCGACACCTTGGACAGGCACTCGGGGCACTCGCGCACGGGCTCCTCGCTCGGCACACGGCCGAGGCGCTTCATCAGCGCGTTCACCGGCTTGATCACCAGGAAGAAGATCACCGCCGCCGTGATGACGAAGCTCAGGAGCGCGGTCAGCACCTTGCCGTAGAAGATCTGCGACCCGTTGATGGTGAACTCCAGGCCGTTGAACTGCGTGGAGCCGCCGAAGATCGCCTTGATCAGCGGGGTGATGACGTCGACGGTCAGCGCGGTCACGACACCGGTGAAGGCGGCGCCGATCACCACGGCGACCGCCAGGTCGAGCAGGTTGCCCCGCAGCAGGAACTCCTTGAACTCCTTGATCATGGTGGGTCTCCTCGCACAGGTGGGGCCGCGTCGCGGCAGGGATGCCGAATCTAGGCCCGGGCGCGGACGCGGTCCATCTCGGGGACGCCCGGCGACCGGGCCGCACTCAGGCGAGGCCGGGGTGGACGGAGGCCTCCCACCGTCCGGTCGCCTCCACCTGGCACACCACCGTGGCGGCCCGCAGCAGCCAGTCGATGACGGCGCGGTTGTCGGCGTCGGCCGGCACCTCGGCCACCAGGCCCCGGCGGGGGTGGTCCTGGGTGACGCGCCACCCGTCGGGCACCGGCAGGCCCAGGTCACGCAGCCGCCACGCCACCCGGGGTCCGGAGGCGTGCTGCAGGCCCACCGTGGTCGGCCGGGTGGGGCGCCCGGGCTGGTGGCGGCCGGGCATCCAGGTGACCACCGGGACCTGGTGGGTCGACCCGCCGAGGAAGGCGAACGGCCCGGGCTCGGGCGGACGGTGGTCGTCGTCGATGACGGGCTCGATGTTGATCCACCCGGTACCGCCGGCCTGGACCATGGACATCTGCGCCAGCAGTTCGGCGTCGTCGTGGGCGACGAAACCGAAGACCGTCGGTCGGGTGCGGCTCACGTCTGGAGATCGCCCACGGCGGCGGCCAGCGCCTCGAGTTCGGCGCGCCAGGACTCCCCCGGCACCAGGGGCCGGACGACGAACTTGGAGAACCCCACCTCGAGGAACGCCTCGAGGAACCGCCGCAGGCCGTCGAGTCCCGCCGGCACCACCGTGGCCGGGTCGACGCCCTTGCGGGCGCGCCCGAGGGCGGCCGACAACCGGGCGTCGAGCGGGCCGGGGGCGTAGGCCAGGGACACGCCGAAGTGCTCGCGGCTGATCTCCCGGCCGGCGGCGGCCGCGGCGGCGTCGATGACGTCCCGCCCGGCCACGACCTCGTCGGGTGTGCAGGACGACGGGAGCCACCCGTCGGCGAAGCGGCCGCACCGCTCGAGGGCGGCGGGCACCATGCCGCCCGTCCAGAACTCGAGGGGCTCCTGGACCGGGAGGGGCGCCAGGGTGACCTGCTCGAAGGTCCCGACCGCCCCGTCGTGGTCGACGGTCTCCCCCGCCCACAGTCGACGCAGCACGGGAAACGTCTCGTCCATACGCGGCCCCTTGTCCCGGCCGGGTACCCCCACCGCCCCCGACTCGGGCGCCTGGGCCAGGCCCGGTACGAAGGTGACCAGGAGCCGCCCGGCGGACAGGCGGTCGAGGGTGGCGAGCTGCTTGGCCAGGCGGACCACGTTGCGGCCCGGCAGCAGCATCGTCGTGCCGAGCTTCAGCCGGGGGTTGTGGGCGGCGGCGTAGGCCAGTGCGGCCAGCGGGTCCAGCGTCGGCGCGCTCAGCACCTCCGGCAGCCACAGCGAGTCGAACCCGAGCTCGTCGAGGTCGTCGACCAGCGCGGCGAGGTGCACCGGATCGCCGTCGAGGGGGCCCGCACCCACCCCGATCCGGACCTTCATCCGCTCCCCAGGGGTGGGCCGTCGAACCGGTCCACGGTGGCGAACTCCTCGACCGGGGCCCGGCGCAGCCGGGTGGGCTGGTGCACCGGGTGGCCCAGGGCGAGCACGCCGGCCACCACCACGGTGTCGGGCACGCCCAGCAGGTCCTTGACGGTCGCCTCGTCGCGCACGACCATCGTCGTCATCACCCCGGCTAGGCCCTCGCCCCGGGCGGCCAGGAGGATGCTCCAGGCGAACGGGTAGATCGAGGCCCCACCCACCAGGGTGTAGCGGTCGAGGTCCCGGTCGACGGTGGCCAGCCGCTCGAGGTCGGCGAGGAGCACCAGCATGACCGGCACCTCGTCGAGGTGCTCGGCGAAGCCACCCGGGCCGACGGCGGCCGCGGCGGCGAACTCGTCCGCACCGGCCACGGCCCGGCGTTCGAGCTCGCGGTCGGTGACCGCGGCCCACGGCGTGAGGCCCGCCGACACCTGGGCCAGGTACTCGTACCAGCCCGGCAGGTAGGCGTCGCGCAGGGCCCGGCGGAGGGCAGGGTCCTGCACCACCACCACGCGCCAGGCCTGACGGTTGCCCCCGTTGGGCGCGAACCGGGCCGTGTCGAGCAGTCGACGGACCGTGGCGTCGTCCACCGTCGCGTCGGTGAACTCCCGCACGGCGCCGGTGGTGCGCAAGGCCTCGATCAGGTCCACGGCCGGTCGCCTCCTAGAGGTGCTCGAGAACGGCGTCGGCGGCACTGACGGTGAGCCCGCCGCCCGGCTCGACGAACAGCTGGGTGACCACACCGTCCTCCAACACCATGGCATAGCGCTGCGAGCGGGTGCCGAGGCCGAAGCCGCTGCCGTCCATCTCCAGCCCCACGGCCGCGGTGAACTCGCCGTTGCCGTCGGCCAGCAGCTCGACGGCGTCTCCGACGTTCTGCGACTCACCCCAGGCGGCCATGACGAAGGGGTCGTTGACCGAGATGCAGGCCACCGTGTCCACGCCCTTGGCGGCGAGTTCGTCGTGGCGGATCACGAAACTCGGCAGGTGGTAGTCCGAGCACGTCGGCGTGAACGCGCCGGGCACGGCGAAGAGGACCACCTTGCCGGAACCGAGGACGTCCGCGGTCTGCACGTGGGTGGGGGACCCGTCCCGGTCGGTCATGACCTGGATGTCCGGGATGGTGTCGCCGACGGCGATGCTCATAACTCACACTCCTGAGGATCGGACCCCGCGGACGGAGGTCTCGGAGGGCCGCTCCGGTCCGGCGGCCATGCGTGCAGCATACGGTTCGCCGCCGGCCGGCGAACCTGCGCCACGCCCCCGGCGGTCCGGCACCGTCACCACGGGATCGGCGGCTCGTCGCCCTCGTCGGATGGGTGCGGCTCCGGGCCGGTGGCGCCGGGTCCGGACCAGACGAGGACGGCCGCGCCGACGGCGAAGGCCACGGCGGAGCCGGCGAACAGTCCGAGCTCGGCGGCCGACACCAGTCGGGGCCGGTCGACGAAGGCCAGCTCGGCGATGAGCAGGGGGACGGTGAAGCCGATGCCGGCGACCGCCGCACCCCCCACCAGGTGTCGCCAGCGCACGGGCCCGGGCAGGCGTCCGAGACCGGCCCGGACCACCACGAGGCAGGCCAGGGTGATCCCTCCGATCTTGCCGACCACACGCGCCATGGCCACCCCGGCGAACACGGCGGTGGCGCCGGAGCCGGCCAGCATCTGGGCATGGAACGTGATCCCGGCGTTGGCCACGGCGAACACCGGCAGGACGACGAACGCCGACCACGGGGCCACCCGGCGCTCGAGCCGCTCGGCCGGCTCCCGTCCCGACGGGTCGGGGCGGGCGGGTACCAGCAGGCCGGCCACCACACCGGCCAGCGCCGGCTCCACGCCCCCGGCGGCCAGCAGCACCCACAGCACCACGCCGGCGACCAGCACCACGGCCGTGGTGAGTCGGACCGTCCGACGGAGCAGCACGAGACCCACGGCCAGCACCGCCGCACCGACCAGGGCCGGCACCGAGGTCCGCGACGAGTAGAAGACGGCGAGCACCACCACCGAACCGATGTCGTCCGCCACCGCCAACGTCAGCAGGAAGACCCGCAGTCCGGCCGGCACCCGCCGTCCGAGCAGGGCCAGCGCACCGAGGGCGAAGGCGATGTCGGTGGCCATCGGGATGCCCCAGCCCGGGGCACCCGGTCTCCCGTGGTTGACCAGGGCGTAGACGAGGCCGGCGCCCAGCATGCCGCCGAGGGCACCGGCCACCGGCACCACGGCGGTGCGTCCGTCGGCGAGGTCGCCATGGCGACGCTCCCGGCCGATCTCCAGGCCGACGACGAGGAAGAAGACGGCCATCAG
>Ga0182030_10018540_pt1 | contig 13338 bp, 11 predicted proteins | sample 812S3MmetaG_FD_121299 | JGI IMG/M metagenome (GOLD analysis project Ga0182030, IMG submission 121299) | Permafrost microbial communities from Stordalen Mire, Sweden - 812S3M metaG (Illumina Assembly) | ecosystem: Environmental > Terrestrial > Soil > Wetlands > Permafrost | place: Sweden... | reverse complement strand
CCACCCACGTCGAAGCATCTCCGCGTCCACGAAGAAAAAAAGAGAAGAATTGCTCGCTGAAACCTTGTCGCCACTACCGGTTCAGAGTCGAGGCCGGCGTCGACTCGCGCGGAGCGTACGTCCACACGCGAGCACGATTCTCAGAGACAGGACAGAAGGCCGGCGTATTTCGGTCGAAACCGAGCGAGGCCGGCGTCGACTCGCGCGGAGCGTACGCCCGTACGCGAGCACGATTCTCAGAGACGGGACAGAAGGCCAGCGTATTTCGGTCGAGACCGAGCGAGGCCGGCGTCGACTCGCGCGGAGCGTACGTCCGTACGCGAGCACGATCGACGCCGGGATCGCGAAGGGATCGACCGAAAGACGCCGGCCTTTTAGTGAGTGATCACGTGCGGCGCGTACATCTGAATCGACCCGAATTCACCGCTTCCCCCGGGAGTTTGATGGACGGTCAAGCATAGACTCATGTCAATGCCGGTCCCAGCATTCGCGACCTGCAGCCATCCGCGACGATCGCTCGTGTAGGCACTGGTACAGGCGGATCCCAACGGGTCGCAGCTCACATCAACATGAAAGGACCACCTCGACGGGAGGTTCGCGAGGTCTACGGTTTCGGGCCAGATCGAACCAGAGCCGACTTGCTCGCTGCAGGTGACGTAGACAGGCGCTTGGTACTTTGGACTCAGCCCCTCAAACTCGCCACCATTGCAGCAGTCCATGACGATCTGGTGGCCGGACATGGTCATGCCCGCGTCGACGCCATCGAGCATCGAACGGACGGCGTCTCCGGTACAAAACGCATCCAAATCGTCGGCGCTCGAGTCGGAATCGGCGCTCGAATCGAGCGCCATGGAGTCCACACCCGAGTCGAGCGAAGACTCAAACTCTCCGTCGGTGGCAGCGTCCGCGGTCGAGTCGGGTGCGGCGTCGATGGCGGTGCTCGAGGCATCCTGAGCGACGGCCTGCGAGTCGGATGCGGAGTCGATGGCAGCGCTCGAGGCATCCTGAGCGATGGCCTGCGAGTCGGGCATGGCATCCGCGCGGTTGTTCGCGGCGTCCGCGGAAGAAGCATCAGGGCCGTCGAGGCCCGCGTCGACCGACGAGGCGTCCATCCCAGGGCTCGTTCCGGCGGCGTCCGCACCGGCTTGCGCATCACTGTCGAAGGATACGTTCTTGCCGCCGCATCCGCAGACAAAAACCAGAGCAAGACCCCAATAGGCACACGATCCCATGATCGCCTCCGCTTCGACTACTCTGCCCGGCGTCGGAGGACTGTGCAACGAGTAACACCGCCTGACGAGTCGCCATAGCGGACCAACTTCGCCCCGGGTCGCGCCATGATCGACCAGTCCGCCGTGGTCGCGACGATGCGCGCGAATCATCGCGCCTACTCGAATCGCAGCGCTTCGAGGGGATGCAGTCGAGCGGCCTTGCGCGCCGGCCACACACCGAAGATCACGCCGACTAGAATGCTCACCGCGAGCGCCACGGGCATCGATACGCCGGGAACGACGAACGGAACGTGGATCGCCCTCGCCACGCCCCACGCACCGGCGAGCCCAAGCCCGATTCCTACTACGCCTCCAACGGCCGAAAGCGTCATCGCTTCCACGAGAAACTGCGTCAGAATGTCCCTCGCACGCGCGCCGATCGCAAGCCGTACGCCGATCTCGCGAGTTCGCTCGGTGACGGAGACCAGCATGATGTTCATGATGCCTATCCCTCCGACGACGAGCGACACGGCGGCCACGCAAGCGAGCAAGGTCGTGAGCATCCCCATCACCGACTGCAGTACAGCCTGAAGGTCGCGCGGATCGCGCACCGCGAAGTTGTCGTCGTCGCCAACCGCGATGTGACGACGACGACGGAGCACGTCGACCATTTCCTCCTTGGCCTGGTCGATTCGGTCAGTCGACACGGCGGAGGCCATGATCGCAGAGATTCGATCCGTTCCGGTCAGACGCCTCGAAAAGGACGAATACGGCATGAACACGACGTCGTCTTGGTCGACGCCCATCGCTCCTCCTTTGGACTCGAGCACTCCGACTACGCGGCAGGTCTTATCGCGGATTCGCAGCTCTGCGCCGAGCGGCGGCTGTGACTGGAAGACGTCGCCGACGACGGTCGTACCCACAAGGCAAACGCTTCGGCCCTGCCTCTCGTCCTCCTGGTTCAAAATGCGACCGGACGTGACCCCCCAGCTGCGAATCTCGAAGTACTCCGGCATGACGCCACCGACGACCGTCGAGCGATTTCGACCTCCATAAACGATTCGTTCCACTCGAGGGCCCCCGGCGGTGACGAGGGCGACGTCGTGTGCCTGGCGCCGAATCGCCTCGATGTCTTCGAGCGTAAAGAGGGGAACACCGGAAGTCATCTGGCCAAAGCCCCGCGGCGTGCCCGGAATGGCAAATAGCATGTTGCTTCCCAGACCGCTGATGGTCTCGCTCACGTATTGCGTGGCCCCACCACCCATGGACTGCATCATGACGACCGCGCCGACTCCAATAATGATTCCGAGCGCAGTCAACACCGACCGCATCTTGTTTCGCAAGATCGCAGACAGCGCGAGACCGGCCGACGAGAGAATCACGACCGAACCTCCGCAGGACCGCTGCCGACGATGCGTCCGTCGCGGAAAATCACCTGGTGCTGCGCGAATGTCGCGCAGTGAGGGTCATGGGTAACCATAATCACCGTGATGGCGCGCTCATGGTTGAGCGTCGTCAAAAGGTGCATGATCTCCTCTCCCATCTTGGAGTCGAGGTTGCCCGTGGGTTCATCCGCGAGCACGATCTCAGGGTCATTGACTATCGCACGAGCAATGGCGACCCGCTGCTGCTGACCGCCCGATAGCTCGTTGGTTCGCGCGCGCTCACGACCCGCCAAACCCACGGTTGCGAGCGCTTCGCGCGCTCTGCGAATGCGCTCCGAGGACCGGACCCCTGCGTACACCAAGGGCATCGCCACATTCTCGAGAGCCGAGGTGCGCGCGAGCAGATTGAACTGCTGAAAGACGAAGCCGAAGCGCGCATTGCGAAGCGCCGCGAGCACGTCGCCTGCCAACTCCTGAACCGCAAAGCCCTCGATGCGATATTCACCCGTCGTCGGGACATCGAGGCAGCCAAGAATGCTCATCGTCGTGGACTTGCCGGAGCCCGACGCGCCAGTAATAGCGACGAACTCCCCCGCAGCGATGTCGAGATCGACCGCGTCGAGTGCCCGGACGGCGGCTCCGCCCTCGCCATAGATTTTGGTCACTCCCCGCAGCGAAAGCAGCGGAGCTTCAGTGGCCGACGGCATAGGCTTTCCTTCCTTGCGCAGTCAGATCGACGATAATCAGTTGGCCTGACGCCAGCGGTCCGGAGGCGATCGATGTCAGCTCTCCGTCGGAAACCCCGGGCGTAACGTCGACGCGCCGAAAGTCGCGACCTTCGAGGATCCAAACTCCCGCCTTGTCATTTCGGTTCTCTCCCGGGGGCGTGAAGCGAATCGCTGTGGACGGAACGCGCATCGTGTCCAGGGCCTCCGCCGTACGGACCCGGACCGAAGCGGTCATTCCTGGCTTGAGCGCGAGGTCGAAGTCGTTGACGTCGATGACCGCGGCGTACGTCACGACGTCCTGCACGACGACAGGCAGGTTGCGGATTTCGCTGACCACGCCTTCGAACACGCGGTCGATGTAGGCCGTCACCGTGAACGAGGCACGCTGACGAAGGGCGACCTCCCCGATGTCGGACTCGTCAATCGCGGCGATCACTCTCATCTTGTGGAGATCGGCCGCAACCGTGAAGAGCACTGGAGTTTGAAATACCGACGCGACGGTCTGTCCGGGGTCGACGTTTCGCGAGATGACAGTGCCGTCGATCGGCGAATGGATGACCGAGTGTTCGAGGCTGGTCTCGGTGACCGCGTACGCTGCCTGCTGTGCCCCAAGGTTCGCCTCAGCCGCCAGCACGCGGTCGGCGGCCATTCGCGAGGTCGAGAGCGAATTGTCGTAGTCTGCATCAGGCACGACTCCCGATTTGTGGAGCTGCTCGACGCGAAGGAGATCGCGTGCCAGGTGCTCATGGTCGGTCCTTGCCTGCTCCAACGACGCTCGCGCAGACGTCAGACTCGCGAAGGCTTGTGCCTTCTGCGCAGTCAATGCCTCGCGATCGAATCGCGCGAGGACCTGCCCAGTCTTGACGACGTCGTTGTAGTCGGCCTCGACGGTCGCAATTCGGCCGCTGATTTCGGCTCCCACTTGGACGGTCGTCACCGCCTCGGCATGGCCGGTCGCCCGAACCTCGCGCACGACATCTCCGCGGGTGGCACTCTCAAAGCGGAAACGTCCCGCGAGCGGCACGGGCCGCGGTCGAAATGCGACCCATCCCAAGACGACGGACACAATGACAACGATTGCCGCGAGAGGCCAGATCACGCGCCGCCGGTTCTTGCGCGTCGCTTCCGCGTGAACCAGATCCGCCAGGTCGCGGTGCGGCACTCGACCCACCGCTGCAATCATCGGAACACTCATGACTATCGATTGCTTGCACGATGCGGACCGCTCGACACATTTCGCTTTCCGATCGACCGACCGCTTCCTTCAGAAGGAGACTGGGCGGAACTGCAAATGGCCGGGCCATTGGGAACGTCCCGACTCGAGACGATTTGCATACTGCTATCGATTCGCGTAGTGCGAATATGGGTTCCAATGGCGTTCCTGCCATCGGGCGATCAGCCGAACTTGCCCGTGATGTAGTGCTCCGTCCGCTCGTCGGTCGGGGTCGAGAAGATCGTAGCCGTCTCTCCATATTCGACGAGCAGACCCGTGCGGTCTTCCGTCGATGAGTCGAGCTCCGCAGTGAAGAAGGCTGTGCAGTCGCTCACGCGGGCGGCCTGCTGCATGTTGTGAGTGACGATCACGATCGTATATGTGCGTTTGAGCTCGCGCATCAGCTCCTCGATCCGCGCGGTCGCGACGGGGTCGAGCGCGCTGCATGGCTCGTCCATCAGCACGACATCGGGCTCGACCGCGAGAGCGCGCGCGATGCACACTCGCTGCTGCTGGCCGCCGGAGATGGCGAAGGCCGAGTGGTGCAGCCGGTCCTTGATCTCATCCCAGACCGCCGCTGAACGCAGTGCCTTCTCCACGAGCGCGTCGAGCTCGGCGCGGTTGTGACCCCCGCAAATCCGGGGCCCGTATGCGACGTTGTCATAGATGCTCGTCGGGAAGGGATTCGGCTTCTGAAACACCATGCCAATGCGACGTCTGACTTCGGTGACCGAAGCCCCGGCACCGTAGAGATCGACGCCGTAATAGGTTGCTCTGCCCGCGACACGTGCGCCGGCAATCAGGTCGTTCATTCGGTTGAGGCAGCGCAGCACCGTGGTTTTGCCGCAGCCGGACGGACCGATGATCGCCGTGATCTCTTTCTCGCGAATCCGCATCGTGACATCGCGCACAGCGCGGAAAGTGCCGTAGTAGACCGCCATCTTGTCGAGTTCGAACACGACCCGTGAGGGTTCGCGCTGAGGGCCCGCGAGGACGGACGGAACATGGACGATCCCGCGCGGGGCGGCGCGCGCCGGTACCATCGAATCCGCGTTGCGAGCTTCCGGCATGCCTTACCTCTCGAACCGCAGCGTGAACATTCGCGCTGCCAATGTCATGAGGAATGTCAGAAGCACCAGCGTGAACGCCGCTCCCCATGCTCGGTCCTGCGCACCGACGAAGGCGGACGTCGCATTATCGAATATCTGCATGGGGAGTGCGGTGTTTGCGCCGTTGAAGAAGCTCGCGTTGTAGGATGTCGCGGCTCCCACCGCGAAGAGCAGCGGCGCCGTCTCTCCGCAGGCGCGCGCGATCGCGAGAAGCGCACCGGAGACGATCCCAGGCAGCGCTGCAGGGAGCACCACGGTGACGATCACCCGCGATTTGGTCGCGCCGAGCGCGTACGCGGCCTCTCGAAGAGAACCCGGGACGAGCTTCAACATCTGCTCGGTGGATCCAATCACGATCGGCAGCATCAGGCAGGCGAGGGCCAGCGCGCCCCCGAACGCGGAGAACCCGAACTGGATCGTCCAAACGACATACACGAATAGGCCCATGACGATCGACGGAACGCCGGTCATCACCATCGCCATGAACCGCACCAGTCGAGCGAACGGCGACAACGCCCCATACTCGCTCAGATAGACCGCCCCTAAAATGCCGAGCGGCGCGGCGATGACCGTGGCCCCGCCGGTCACCAGCAGCGTGCCCTGGATCGCCGGGCCCACGCCCGGGCCCTGACTGCGAGAGACGATCGGGATCTCCCTCGTGAAGAACGCAGGAAAATTCGCGAATGCGATATGTGCGCCCCTCGCAACGACCGACCACACCACCACGCCGAGCGGGACGACGACGACGACCACCGCAGCGGCGAACATCGCGGTGGCGATCGCATTCTTGACCCCCCGCCCGCTGCCCCGCGCACGCAGATCGAACACCTCGCTTGCTGGGTGCCGATCTCGCATAGCCATAGAATCGGCGGGAGTCATCTGACTCCGCTCCCGCTCATCGACCGCTGCACGATCGCGGTCGCGATCAGGTTGACCACAATTGTGATCGCAAACAGCAGCACGGCGAGCGCAATGAGGGCCGATTTCTGCAAATCGAACGCTTCGCCCCACTGGTTGGCGATCACCGCCGGCATCGAATTGCCGGGTGCCAGCGGGTTAAGCGTGATTTGCCCGATCGCGGAGCCGATCGTCAGCGCCGCGGCGATGGTCTCCCCCATCGCACGCCCGAGCCCGAGCATCACGGCTCCGACAATACCACCCTTGCTGTGTGGCCAGATCGCACCCCAGATCATCTCCCAACGCGTCGCTCCGAGGGCAAGCGCCGCCTCCTTCTCGGGCGTCGGTGTGGTCTCGATGACTTCGCGCGACAGAGATGTGATGGTCGGGGTGATCATCATCCCGAGGATCAAGCCCGCCGTGAGAAACGATCGGCCAAGATGCGGGGCAAGCATCAGAATGCCCCACAGCCCGAACACGACCGAAGGGACCACAGCGAGCAGGTCGACCAGATGGACCAGCGAAGGCTTGAGCCACCGCGGCGCGACCTGCGTGATGAAGAGCGCCACGCCAAGACTGACCGGCACCGAGACAGTGACCGCAATCGCGGATGTGTACAGCGTGCCCCACATGAACGGCAGCGCGCCATAGACGCGGTCAGCGGGAGACCACCGACGCGACAAGAGGAAGTCGAACCCGGACTCACGGAGCACCGGTATCGCCCTCGCAGTCATGATGACCGCGATAAGTCCGAGAATCACGAGGACGATCGCTGCCGATCCGACGGCGAGCCATCGAAACGCAACGTCGGCGCGCGCCGGTCGTCCCGTGAGGATCGTCATTCGGAGCTGATTTTGTCGAGCTGCGCGAGCGCCTTTTTCTGCAGCGTGTTCGCAAGCGGCGCGTAGTCGAGCCCGGACAACAGCTCTTGGCCGTCGGTGAGCAAGTACTTGATGTACTCCTTGACCGCGGCACCCTTCGCGCGGTCGACCGGCTTCGCGTACGTGATGAGCCAGGTCTGGTAGGTGATCGGGTAGGCGGCGGCGCCTTTCGCGTTAATCGCCGAGAACAGCAAGTCGTCGTGGACGTCGATTCCGTCGCCAGCGGCTGACGCCGCCTGCGCCGTCGGCTGCACGTACTCACCGGCGGCGTTCTTGACCGCCGCAAACGTGAGCCCCGCCGCCTTCGCGTCGGAAAGATCGACGTAGCCCACCGCACCTTTGGTCGACTTTACGATCTGCGCGACGCCCCCGTTGCCGGAACCGGCCACGGTATCGCCGGGCCATTCGACCGTCGCGCCGCTCTTGAGCTTCCAGGCGCCCGGAGCGGCTGCGTCGAGGTACTTCGTGAAGTTTTCGGTCGTGCCGGACCCGTCCGAGCGGCGCGCGACGACGATGTCGGTCGCGGGCAGCTTCGCGCCGGGGTTGTCCGCGGCGATTGCCGGAGCATTCCACTTCGTAATCTCACGTTGAAAGATCTGTGCGATCGTGGCTGCGGAAAGGCGCAGCCCGGCAAGCCCCGCGACGTTGTAGCTGAGCGTGATCGGCCCCAGCAGCAGCGGGAAGTACAGAATCTGTCCGCCCCTCACCTTCGCGAGATCCCCGGCGCGGTATGGCGCGTCGGTACCCGCGAAGTCGACGACCTTGTCGGCGAGCTGCTGGCGGCCTGCGCCCGAGCCACCGCCACCGTAGTTGATCTTGATTTTGGGATGGGCCTTCTGGAATGCCTCGATCGCCGTCTGCTGGAAGGGCATCTGGAAGCTCGAACCACTGCCGTTGAGCGTCTCGTTGCCCTCTGATGTCTGCCGGGCCTCGGGCATTTTGTTCATGCTCGCGCCTATCGCGTCGTCTTGCTTCTTCTCGCAGGACCCGAGGACGGCGAATGCCGCGAGCGCAGTGACCAACAGCCAACTCTTCGTCATCCTCGGCCTCCTTGATGCTCGTTCAACGTACGGATGGTCGAGACGGCGCGCGCAACGACTCGGTTACGGGGCAGCAACGAGGTCGACGTCGCTATTGAGCCTCCATCAGCTCGCTCAGCCGCCGAGAACGTGGAAACGCGCAGCTTTCGAAAGAGGCTCTGCTTCTTGTAGTGGTGCTTCCCCATTCTCCGCAGAATGTCGGAGAGAGCGGTAACCGCCTCGTCGACGAACGGGCCCTTGTTGAGCATCACGCACTCTGCGGCAACGCTCGCGGCCGCATCCGTGATCTCAGCGCGCGAAGGCACACCCGTGCGGGCGAGCATGTCGAGGACTTGCGTGGCCCAGATCGAGGGAACGTGGCTGGCCTCGCAGAGCCACAGGATCTCCTCCTGTACCTCCGCGAGACGTTCGAACCCGACCTCGACTGCGAGATCTCCCCTCGCGACCATCACAGCGAGCGGCGGTCTTTTCAGCCCTTCGAGGAGCATGCGGGGCAAATTCTCGAAGCCCTGGCGCGTCTCGATCTTGAGAACCACACCGATGTCGGGCCGTTTGAGCCTATCGAGCTCCTCGTGAAGTTTGGAAACATCCTCAGGCGTGCGAACGAACGACAAGCTGACGGCGTCCGCGTGCTTCGCGATGCACACGAGAGCGCGAAGATCATCTTGGGTCAGACTGGGCACGGTGATTGGCGTGTCGGGAAGGTTGATGCCCTTCTCGGCGCGGAGCTTGGCTGCTTCCTTTTGCGTACGGACAATCCGAAGCAGAAAGTCCCCACCTTTCTTTTTGGCGCGCTCGACGACCCCGACGATGCGTCCGTCGTCGAAAAGAACGCGGTGACCGACCTCGATGTGATCCAGGGCCGCCGGCAGTGTGCACGCGATGACGCCAGGCTCCTCGATGCGACCCTCGCGATCCCGTCTCGGCGGAGCTCCGTCGACGGCGCGCTTGGTCAGCACGAGCGTGTCGCCCGTCTTGACGTCGATTTCGCCGCCCAGCGCGTCCGATACCTCTAGGGTCACATGACCGACGCGCTTGCCCGCTCGACAGAGGCGCGCGCGCGCCCGATTGAGAATGTAAGTGCGTTTTGAGGAGACCCCGACGAATTCGTCGCGCCCGACCTCTTGAATGCGCAGCACGCCACTCTTCTGGCGCGCATCGCGGAAACGCAGCTCATCTCCCTTTTGGACCTTCGCGAAATCCCCATCAGCAACCGCCAGAAATGGGCCGGCGCCCTCGACCTGCGGCGCCGAGTCGCGCCTCATGACGACGCGGGCGGGAGCTGTCACCTTGCCAAGGTCGTCCTTGGCAGGTCTCCACGTGGCTATCCGGCGTCCGCCGGCGATGGGCCCAGTGCGGATCTTCGGACCCGCGAGGTCCATGACAACTCGACATGGTTTGCCGGTGGTCTTTCGCGCGTCGCCCAGCGCGCGGACCACTTGGATCCACTCGCGTTCGCCCTCGTGCGCGCAGTTGATGCGGAGGACATTCATCCCCGCGCTGAACATCTTCAGCATCCATGCTCGATCGGCCTCGCGGGCCGAGGGCGCCGTGACCATGATGTAGATATGCCGGTCATGAGGGCGAGGCCCCAGCACGTCGCCCGTGTGTCGGTGCAAGTAGCGCCTCGCGCTCTCCCGCGAGAGGGCGGTGCGTCGCTCTCTCTCGAGACGTGAGAGGTCGCGCTTCGCGTCCTTGTGGCCTCGCAACGTGAGCGACTCATGCACGCGCTCCGAAACCTCGAGCAAACTGCTCATCACGCAGCCTTCGGAGTGACTCAGCGACGACAGCCCCCGCTGCGAGAGTCGGATTTGCAAATCGCGAAGGTCGTGCTGCCTGAGCGCTACGTAGTGAACGAGGTTCGTCGCGCTCTCACGCCGATCCGTGGCGACACCCGCTATCGCCTTCCGCATCCGCTTCTCGAGGTCGCGTATCCAATTCTGGAGACGATCGAGGTCTTTAGCGAGCACGACGAGAGAGCGACGCGTTTCTGCGCCGCGCGACGACCTGGCGCGTCGGGGGATCACATGCGAATCAATAAGCAACGCCCATGCCTTCAGACTGGGTGGACGGCTTGCGCGCCACCCGAATGCCGAACGCCGCTGCCCGGTCGAAAAAACGCTATCGCGAAGGCGATCCCGGCCGCCCATGCGACGCCAAAGGGCCATGCGCTCCACACCGCTGCGCCCGCGGCAGCCGAGGACCAAGCGACCATGCCTGTGAGAGCACCGCCCATGCAGACGCCGTTCGCAAGCATGATCGCGGCGAGCAAATCGCCGGCCGGACGATGGCGCAGTAGTAAGATTCCAGCCGCTATCCCGAGGGGAACCTGCAGCCCAAGGTCGAGCGCGTGGACCACATGCCCGACGGCGTCCGCTCCCAGCGGCCAACCGAACGCGCCCGCAGCGGTCCGACTCAGGATGTCTCTGAGCCATGCGGATGCGAGCAGCGCGGCGAGCAGCAGCGAGAAGATCGCGACCCCGCGACGGGGAACCGCGGCGCCCAACGCCGGGGGGAGCTCGGACACGTCGATCGATGCGACGCCCATCACCAGGGCGGGAATCGCGCACGCGAACGCGGTGACGTAGAGCAGGTAGATGGCAGTGAAAGGCGGGCTGACTGAAAACTCGAGGTACGTGTAGACGAAGTACGCGAGCGAGCCAGTCCACATGAGACGGCCACGGATCGATCCGCGGCAGGCGGAGCGAAGAGAGAGCAAGGCCAGCGGAATCGCGACGAGCAACGTCGCTGCGCTGTAGCCCCGGGCCTCGGCCAGCATGAGATTCACGACGGGCGCCGGAGGCGGATCCGGAAAGGCACCGCGCCACAGAAGAGTGGCGAGTGAGGACGCAGCGGCCATGGCGACGACCACGAGCGTGAGAACGACCGCGGCGCGAGGGACGGGTCTCATCGATCCACACCAATAACGGGCACGGGATGCCACGTACGGCTCCATGCGAGCGTGGGGATTCGCGCGCGCGAAAACGGGAGAACTTCGAGACTGCCGATACCGTCAGGAGCCTTCGTCGTCGTGGCTCGCGATGATCGTGGCAAGGCTCGTCTCGGGACATCGGGTTCGGTCATACCGTCCTAAACGCAAGAAGAGCACCGTCTGAACATACACGGATTCTTTCACTCCCTTGCGAGTCGCATTTCTCATTTTGCGAGTCTCCACGAAGACGGACTCCCTGGGATGACGCCAGCCTGAAGCTCCTGCTCCACGGCATTGGCGCGCGTATCTCCCCTCCCAACCGGGCGTCGAGCTTCGCCTCCCGGACGTGGCGCTGCGTGCGCGCCACCGGGGTTGCACTACTGACCCGTGTGAAGTTGCAAACCACGCTGCCCGAGCGCTCCGTCGCCCGGCCCGTCGACAGCCAAGCTCGCGAAGAGCACCAAGAAGCAGTGGTGCTTCGTAAGTTCGGAGGTCCCGAGGAGCTCGAGCTTTGTACCCAGCCGATGCCCGCCGCCGGACCCGGAGAGGTACGCGTTCGCGTACTCCGCCCACCAGCTGCTGCACCGCGAAGCACGCGTCACGGCGGGTCAGAGGGTGTTGATCCAGGGCGCTGCTGGCGCCGTCGGGCAAGCGCTCGTCTCGCTCGCCAAGCTGGCCGGACTTGATGTTTGGGGTGCTGTGCGCGGAGAGCACGCGGAGCTCGTGAAGTCGTTCGGCGCGACGCCCGTCGAATCCGCGAAACCCTTCTTCAATGCCAACTATGAGTCAACCCTTGTCGGGGTCGCGGCGAACTGTTCGCAAGTACTCGCCCCGTTTGACCCAAAACTCGACCAGTGCATCGACCCTCCGCTCGACGGCCTGCTGACGGAGTACCTGCGCCTCGAGCACGTCCGAGAACAGTCTAGAACCTTGTTCGAATTGATGCGTGATCTCGGAGACGTTGACCTCAGCCTGAGCAACGGCCTCGTCACTCACCTTCGCTGCGAGCCACGCCACATCGAGGTCCGACCACTTCTGCTGCATCTCGACCTCGAGCACCTCGGAGGTCTTGCTCGCATGGAGCATCGCTACTGCATAGCGTCTTTGCTGTTCTTTCATCGCGTGGCTACCTCCCCAGATTTCTGAGATCGGGATGTCGAGCACCGCGAAGCCGACCGCATCGTTCATCGTCCCCATGTCGTGTACATCCATGTGATAGGCGATGGCTCCAACCGACAGGGATGGAAATAGCTCACCACGCTTGATGCGAACGCGAAGCTCTTCGGATTCGGCCGACTTCTCTAGAATGCGCATTTCAGCGCGACGCGAGACGGCGCCATCACGCTCCGAGGAAAGCCGGGCAGGATCACTGGGAATCGGTAGTTCGCTAGCGAGTCGAACGTCGTCCCCGGGTGGCAATCCCAAATAGCGCCGGAGGTTGTGGGCGGACACGCGAATCCCTTCTTCGACCCGCCGACGATCTACTGTCGCTTCGGACTGCTTGAGACGGACCTTGAGCAGCTCGTTGGGCGTCGCAACACCAGTCTGCAAGGCTTGGGTCGCCTGAATATCGAGGCGACCGAGAAGACCCTCGTAGGCCTTGATTGTGCTGAGCTTCTCATAGAGTGCAACATGCTGCCAGTACAGCCGCTCGATTTCGACAGTGACGTCGCGAAGCGCCATTTCCCTCTTTTCCCTCGCAACGTCGAGCCCCACCTCGGCCAAGCGAACGCCGTTGATGATACGCCCACCAGCGTACACCGGCTGCACCGCCTGGACCTCGGCGACATATCCACGATCCATCAGTGGGAGTGACATTCCTGGCGAGTACGCAAATTGCGTCGCCTTCGGGAGGGTCGCGGGGTTGCCATCATACACCGGCAGGTTTCCGCCGGGGACAGCTAGGTTCACCAGTGGGTCCTTCGCAATGAATCCCCCGACT
>Ga0182030_10018538_pt1 | contig 13338 bp, 17 predicted proteins | sample 812S3MmetaG_FD_121299 | JGI IMG/M metagenome (GOLD analysis project Ga0182030, IMG submission 121299) | Permafrost microbial communities from Stordalen Mire, Sweden - 812S3M metaG (Illumina Assembly) | ecosystem: Environmental > Terrestrial > Soil > Wetlands > Permafrost | place: Sweden... | reverse complement strand
CGTTCTCGCCGTCAAGGCCTGCGCGCGGTAGAGCCCGTGCTCGCAAGCGCTTCGCGGCCCTGACGGCTGCGCTGCGTCGTGACCTTGAGTCAGCGCAGGCAAGTTCGCCTGCCTAAGACGGGACTACGATCATGGAACCTTCAATCGACACCAGCATCGTCGCAACATGCGTGCCAGAGGCACAGCGGCTGTCGTTTCTGCCGCGACACTTCGGACGGCAGATGATGATATTGGAAGAGGATCTGTATACGCACATGAGTGAACTCTGTGCCGACTACAGCGGCGGCTATTGGAATTTCTACGACTTGAGCAACGGTGGCTGCTATTTGGCACCGAGCGGTGCCGAGTTGTATCGCATCAGCGTGTCGGGAAACGGCTTCGAGGGGAGCCTGAGTGCCGATGCCGCCGGCATCACCGCGACGCTCTTTGCGATGAACACGCTGACGTTTCGATTTCCGCGGCTGGCACAGCATGCCGAACGCTACTATCAGCTGCGGGATTTCGCGTATACGCATACGGAGGCGCGGCTGATCCTGGCGGCCATCGATTGAAGGCCAAGAGCTCGCGGCGGCAGCGGCCGCCGCGCTGCTCCGCGGACCGCGATGCTAAGCGCGCGGCGGTGGGCGTTTTACGTCCGACGGGCGTTTATCGGCGTCGCGCCGGGGGGGCGAGTTCCTCTTATTGGGTTCGCGGTGGGCGACTCTCGAGCAGGTTCTGAATCCTGCTCAAGGACGCTAAGTACACGTCGGTGAGCGCCCTGCCCTCTTGCTCCTCGAGGCCTGCGGCCAAGACATTGGCGAGGGTGTCAATCGCGACCCGGACGGTCATCGACTCCGCATCGGTGAGTTTCACACCGCTGATCATGATTTCGGCTTCATCGTGCATGGCAGTTCTTGGGGTTTCTGAGGGAGGGGTTCACCGCAGTGACAGGATATCGGGAGTGACGGGGTTGCCGGGATGGCGTTGCGCTCGAGGGAGGGTGCAAAGGATTCCTTGGTCATTTTATGGGATTTCGGTTGTTACGGGTCAGAGGGGTCAGATGGATCTGGCTGGGGTCGGACGAATACCGGCTGGGCGCGTCGCGGCGGCCGTGACCGCGCTCCTTCGGGTTCGCTTGGCCGCTCATCCCGCCCTTAAGGCGGGACTCCCATCGCCCTGCGGATCGCTCGCGCTGGCGTGCTCCCCACGCGAGAGGCGAGGTGGACAAAGGGGAAAGGGGGTTGCCCTGTGTATGGACACCCTACCACGCCGGTCTCGCCGTCAAGGCGCTGCGCTGCTCACGACCAAGTCGTTCCTCTGCTCGCCTAAAAGTCGCTGTCGCGAGCCTGTGACGGCTGCGCTGCGCCGTGAAGGGAAATCCCCGTGGGCAATCCCGCCCATGCGAAGACTTAAAAGGATTTCATCATGACGACTCTCTACGTTCGCGAAGGCGATAATTTCCGGGAAGCCGGCTCTCAGGATGTGCTGGACCGTGCCGACGCACTCATCTCACAGCGCTATCGCCCCGGGGCGCCGGTCATGTCGGCCCCCGCTCGCACACGGCAATTCCTGCGCTTGAAATTAGGGGCCCTCGATCATGAAGTGTTTTCGGTGCTGTTCTTGGACAAGCGGCACCGGCTGATCGAATACGTGGAGCTCTTTCGCGGCACGATTGACGGCGCCCAGGTGCATGCCCGCGAGGTGGTGAAGGAAGCGCTGGCGCGCAATGCGGCGGCTCTCATATTTTGTCATTGCCACCCGAGTGGTCAGTCCTCCCCGTCCCACGCCGATGAGCAGATCACGCGGCGTCTGAAGGACGCGCTGGCGCTGGTCGAGATTCGGGTGCTCGACCACTTCATCGTCGGTGAAACGATTTCGAGCTTCGCCGAGTTGGGGATCTTATGATCCCCTTGCGGGGCGGCGCACGCCGCCCCGCGTCTTTTATTGACGACGATCGAGGGTCGTCGATGGCGATGATCCTGCATCCCTGTTTTTGATTGGCGCCGCGCGTCGTCTCGGGCGCCGTCGGACGGTCGGTTCGAGGTCCGCCGGATTCTTCGGACGCGCCGCAAGTCGGCGCGCTAGGCTGCACGTCATCTCGACTGCGGTCCGATTCTTCAGCTCCGGCGTCGCGATGATCTTGGCTGATTGTCGAGCAGCATACGCTCTCCAAAGTGCGACGATGAATTCTCACGCCCGACCGGCTGCGCAAGCGTGACCGAACCGCGAAGCACGGTGACCACGGCGGTACCGACGCGCACACGCTCGATCGGCCCGGTCTCTTGATCATCGTCGACGGTAAAGGCCGCGGATTCGGCAGCGGCGCTGTGCTGTAGCCCGGTGCTGTGATTTCTCGTGGACGATGTTGCGAATGATTGCGTGAACGGGCGAAGAGTTTCGCTTCGCTCGGCTCCCCTGCAAGCGGCTTTCGCGGCAGAAACGGCCGGCCCCCCGCAGGCGGGTCCCCTCCATTTGCTTCCACGGTCCGCTGGCACGTGCGCCTGGCCGCTCGCGGGCAATACACCCGTCACGCTGAAGTGACATTCGCAACATCAAATCTAGGAGATCACAGCATGAGCAAGAACAAACAACCCACCGCCACCACCGATCGATACGACGTGTATGTCGTCGATGAGTACATGGACAAGACCGGTGAGGAGAAGTCGAACTGGACGCGCATCGGCATCGCCTGGCCGCACAAAGACGGCAAAGGCTTCAACGCGGAGCTACGCGCGCTCCCGGTCAGCGGCAAACTCGTCATTCGTCGCTACGAGGCGCAGGAGCAAGCTTAAGGCTCCTACCAAACGCGAATCGTCGCGGGGGGCCGCAAGGCCCCTTTTTATCTGTGTGCTCGGCGCGCGCCGCCGCGCTTGGCGAGCAACTCTCGGCAGGTTGTGCGAATACGGTGTTCCGAAAGACGAGGGCTCAAATCGGGCCGCCATCCGTCGCGTCATCGAATCGCATCGCACCGGCAATGCGCGTGTGTTCGGCTCCGCAATACGCGGCGACGACTCGGAGCAGAGCGATTTGGATCTGCTGATTGATCCAACCGCGGAGACCACGCTGTTCGACATTGGGGCGATCCGTCGCGAGCTGCGGGAACTTTTAGGCGTGCCCGTGGACGTCCTGACCCTTGAGTCGCTCCCGGAGAATATGCGGGCCGCGGTGCTCGCCGAGGCTCGGCCGGTGTGAGCCCGCATGATCGATAAAGCCATTTGTGCGAACGAGCACGCAACCCCTCACGTAAGTTCTTGCTCTGAAAGATAGGGAAATTGCTGTGGTAGGTTTTTACACGAATCTCACAGGCGGGCGCCGACTGGACCTGGAGCGCACGGCGGCTCGATTCACGTTGAGGCGCGGCCGAACGTATTAACGTGCGCTCGGGGGGCGGCGCTGGGATCATCTCGATAGGCGGGGAACTGATTGCCGAAGGCCTTAGCATCGCCTCGCATCAGCGCCGCAGCCGCATGACGGGGCGGCGCGCTACTTCTTGGAAAGCGACCGATGAATCTTTGGCGCCGTTGCAGCTTTCGCCACGCCCCGCCGTTCCGAACTCGATGTCGCTGTGGACGGCATACTGGATTGGATGAGTGCTGCTCGTTGTTTACGGTTCAACGGCGCGGCCGAGGCTTCGACGAGATCTTCTTCCGCGACCGTGTCGTCCGGTATTGCCTGATCGCTCGCGGGCTTAAAGGGAAACAAATCCTTGATCTTGCCAGCCGAGACGAGTTCGAGAATCTGCGCTTCGCTGAAGGTACTCAGGCGCGTAACGGCCTCGACGACCGCGCCCAAGGTGGCGGGCGCCTTTGCGTCTAACAGCATGAATTCACTCATAAAACTACCCAATACCTGTTAAGCATGCTCAACTATACCCGCATTCCCCTGCCCTGCCTAACGACTGGGGTCCAGCATTCTGGCCAACGTCTCAGCCTGGTTCTCATCTGCATAAAAGAAGCGGCCATCATTCTTGCGGCGTACCTCAGGCGGCATCTCTGCGCCTGCGGGCAGATTAATCAGACCGCATCGCGCGTACACGTTTAACAAGGCGGCACCCCCGGCCGCGGCGGCGTGCAGCCCGATGCGCCCCGCCAAGCCGGCGTTTTGGCTGAGTACGATGGCATCGTCCAACAAGACTCGACCGAGCGCCGGTACGTGAGACATGCCGAAATCCGCAGACAAAACGTCGGCGTCCGCGGCGCTGATGAACCACACGAAGTTCGAACTGGCGCGGTGTTCGACGTCGAGATACGGATACTCTTCGATCACGATGGACATGCCGGTGCGCAAGAAGCGGCCATTATCGGCGCGTGCCCAAATGACGAGGGGCCGACAAAATCGGCGCTTGGCGAGCTGCACCAGATGGCACATGGGAAGCAGCGCGGACCATGACCAGAATCGGTCCGCACGCGATGCAAGCCGCGTGTGTTTGGGGCCGAGCCGCGCATCCCACCACAGGGCATCACTGGCGGTCATATCGGTGACTCGCACGTCGACCCGCCGATGCTTGTCGGTCTTGCTGGGGGCGAAGCGGACAAAGCGGCGCAGCGATCGGGAGGCCATATGAACTTAGCGGTCCTTAAGGAACCGACGTAGTATCAGGATCAGGATCAGATCGGCGACAAAAGGCGCTGTTGGCTTCTCCATCCCCTGCCCTTGCTATAACATAACATGCGGAATATGATCTTACCTATTCGTCACTTGCGGGGCAATGTTCAACGATCATGGCAGCGAACGCCGATACGCTCTTCAATGTAGGTGGTTTAGCCGAACCTCGAGCCTCGATCGGGTCGGCGGGGATTGCTGATCTCGCGCGTCGCGCCGCTGACCTCAATCAAACCATCCGCGATCTCGCCACCCACCCCAATCATCGCAAGACGCTGCGCAAGTTCGTCGGCCCCGAGGTCGCCGCCCTCCTCGACCTCAAAGTCGAAACCCTGTATCGCCGCTTGGACCGAACGCCGAGCCTGCCGCAGGGCGCAACCCCGAATCCGCGCCGGCGCGAATTCTCCTTGGAAGAAGCTTTCGAGTTGCGCAAGGCCTTTAAAATCCCGCCGAAACGCCTGCCGGGACAGCCCGGTTTAGTGTTGTCGATCTGCAATTTTAAGGGCGGCGTGGCGAAGACCACGACGGCGGCGCATCTAGCGCAGTACCTCGTGATGCACGGCTATCGGGTGCTCCTCGTGGATTTGGACGCCCAGGCGAGTTTGACGCAGTTGTTTGGGATCTTGCCGCACACGGAAGTCGGTGACAATGAGACCGTGCGGACTTTCTTGGAAGGACCCAATTTCCCGGGAAGACCCGAAGAGCCCCAATGGACCGGTGATTTGCGCTCGGTAGTACAGCCCACGCATTGGTTTAACTTGGACCTGATCCCCTCGAATCTAGGCGTCTACGGCGCTGAGTTTGCGATTGCTTCGCGGCTGCGTACAGAGCCGGGTTTTGCGTTTCATCGGCCGCTTGCGGAAGGCTTAGAGCCGCTGCGCCAGGATTACGATGTGATCGTTCTCGATACGGCGCCCTCCTTGTCGTTCGTCAACAGTAACGCGCTGTTCGCCGCGGATGGGCTGCTGATCACCCTCCCCCCGGCCATGATCGATTTGCAGTCCTCGACGCTGTTCTTTGAACTGGTGGCCGAACTCATCGACGCCTTCGATATGTCGGAAGCCGTACCTAAGACCTTTGATTTCGCGTCGGTGCTGCTCACGCGGGTCAAACCGCATGACGATAATCACGCCGACATCAGCAAATGGATTCGGCAGTATTTCCCGAAGGAAACCTGCACCCACATGATGGTGCAGAGTAATGCGCTCGAGAAGGTGGGTCCGGATCTGCTGACGCTGTACGAAGTGGCCGAGTACGACGGCGATCGGCGCACGCTCGAGCGCGCGATCGACGCCATGAACAACGTCAACGGCGAAATCGAAGTGTTATTGCGTCGGGCCTTGGAAGCGCGCGCCCTGGCATCGAATGCGCAGGCGGTGCGCCCATGAGCAATAAAGCCAAGGAACGTCGGGCGATTTTGGATCACGCCTTGACCGCGCGCGCGAGCCTAGCGCCAGCCGAGCGCCCTGCCCTGCCCCCGCGGCACATGGGTCCCATCGCCGAGCAAGCCAATATTTACGCCGAGCATGTGGCGACCCGCGCCAAGCTCTACGATGAGGCCCGATCGCATGGCCGGCTTTTGTTGGAACTCGATCCAAAGAAGATTCGGGCGACTGAGTTTCGCAATCGGCATGACCGCTCCCTCCTCAGCTCCGATCCGGAGTTTGCGAAACTCAAAGACAGCATTCAGCGTCATGGCCAAGAAACCCCTATTCGGGTGCGGCCCATCAAGGACGCCCTGCCCTTTGAGTTTGAAATCGTCTCCGGCCATCGGCGTCACGCAGCGTGCTTGCTACTCGATGCCGAAACCGACGGCGGATTTAGGACTTTAGGAATTGTCGATGGCGATGCGGCCAATGCGCGCGATTTGGTTCTCAAGATGTATCGGGAAAACGAGGAACGCTACGACCTCTCTGCCTACGAGAAAGGCCGGATGTTCGCGCGGTGGCTCGACGCGAATGTGTACGATAGCCAACGTGACTTGGCGGCCGGCGTCGGCTTGGGTGAATCCGCCGTGGCCAAATACTTGGCCGTCGCGGCGCTGCCCCCTGCCGTACTCGCCGCGTTTGGCGATGAGCGTGCAATCCCGATGAGCTGGGGCGCGCCCTTGGTTCAGGCGCTCAAGGTGAATGAAGCCGCCGTCTTAAAGGCGGCGGAACGCGTGGCGCAGCGGCAGCCCGCGCCGACTCCCGATGGGGTGCTCAAAGCCTTGGTGAGTGCCGCGGCCGGCAAGTCTCCGACTCGCGGAACCTCGCGCGAGGAATCGGTGCGCATCGGCGGCCGGGTGCCCTTGAAGGTGGGTATTGGTCGCAACCGGATCATTTTGAAGCTGCAGCATTTGGACGATGCCACGCAGAAGCAGCTGCGCGAGGAGCTCAAAGATTGGGCGGAGGCCTGGCTTCGCAAGAAGCTGGACGGCACATGAGGAGACCGCTTTACAGCGATTTGCAAACCCCGGCCTTCCGGGGTTTGCGCGTTTATGGGGGAGCGGTTTTTCGCGTTTGCCGGCTAAGGGCCAAGGTGCGCAGCTCCGGGTGGCGGGCGGCCTCCAATCCTTTCTTGCAGGAAATTTTTCACTACGGCCGGTGGCCTTCCGCAGCATGGGGTGACCACCCCAATGAGACCCGAGAATCGCTGCGCATAAAACTTTCTTGCAGGAAAGTTCTGCAAGTCGTGGCTCCCCATCCAGGGTGCTGGGTCAGCATCGGGAGCAGACCCAAGGCAGGACGATCTCAAAAACTTTCCTGCAAGAAAGTTTCTATTGATGCCCAGGTAAGGGGTTCGACCAGAGGAGGGCACGGCATGCAACCGCCGCAATAAAGAAGGCCCCTGAAGCGGGGCCTTCTTAGATTCCAAGTCGAATCGCGAGAAACACGAGTCAAGCCCAGAACGTAGCAATTCAAGGCTAGACGCCGTACTCCGACGCGTCAAGCGCCATCCCTCGTGATTCGCCCACTCGATTGAAAAATCGTCTGAATAGGCGAGGGGATAGTTATGTCGATCGACTCACCACATGATCCGAGAACGGCCTTGGTGCGCACCAAGTATTTCCACCAATACCCGCAGCCGCTCGAGCGCTGGCTCTGGAGGCAAGGGCTGCCCCAAGCGGCGGAGCGCGTATTCTGGCTGCACTGGACGGAGGGCAAGCGTAATGGCGACTGGTGCTCCGAGATCCCGCTCAAGCGCGTCGCGCTCGAATGCTGCGTCGATCCCTCCACCGTCACCCGATCCTATCAATTGCTGAAGACCCGAGGGCTGATTCGCCGCGAGGACCCGGGTCGGGATCCGAGCAATCCATTTTGCCAAGCAACCGCCATCACGGAAGTTCGCCTGCCGCGGGAATTCATCACCGAGCTCGCGCGCAGCCCGAATCGACCGCTCCGGGACCCGAATCCCGCCGAGACCCTCGCGGTGCCCGCCGCCGACCGCAGGGAAGCTGCCGGGTCCGTCGCCTCCGCGGCGACGCCGGACACCCAACCCCCGACATCCCCGATTGCGCGGGCAGCGCGACCGAGCCGCCAAGAAACGCACGCTCTGTGGGCTAGGGCGTCCGAGGCCGAGCGAGCGCGTTTCTTCGTCGCCTCCCGCGACCGGTTAACCAGCCTGGAATTCGATGCCGATACGCGCCTCACAGCGGAGGACCGCGGCCAGATCCTGGCGCAGCTCACTCAGCTTGCGGTCGCCAAGCCCACTGCCGCAACCACTCCCACGCCAAAATCTGCAACTGGGCCCTACACCGGCCCCCGGCGGCTCAGCGTTTTGGATCTCGCTCGCACCCGCAATCGGGTCCTGGAGACCGTTCCGGGTAAGGCAGCCGCCGAGATTTTGCGGCAGGTAGTTTGGGCGGTCGAGCACGGCGCTTTACGACGCTTCGATATCCCGATGGCGATCAATATAGCGTTGAAGAAAATCCGGGAGGGCGCCTGGTCCAAGCCTAATCGCATGCCGCCTAACTGGATGCCCAAAGCACCGGAGCGCGAGCGTGCGCTCCCCGAGCAGTGCAGCGCCGCATAACGAATAAAGGATTTATTCTGCAGAAGATTTATATTGAAGAGAAAACAGACAGGGCCTAATGGCCCATGGGTAATAACAATACCCGCGAAGCCTGCGGCGGAATTCGCAATGCAGCGAGCAGGCGAGGGCGCTACAGCGCGAACCTCGAGCATCAATTCGGTAGCCTCCTGTGCATAACTGTGGAACCTTTTCGTGGAACATTCGTGCAGATTATTGTTATGTTAAACATACGGTTAGGTGATCTTGCTGCCGGTTTCTGGCGTCCAATACGGCCAAATACTGACACGAGGGTCAGAAGGGGAACATGTTCCCCTTCGATAGAATCCGCGTTAAGCTCTTCGGGATGAGCCGACAACTGGCAGAACATCGCATTCGGACGACGTGTCGCGAGCTGATCGCGAACAATGGCCGAGTGAGCGGACGAGCGCTGCGAAGGGAACTCCGAGTCAGGTTCGGAGCAGTCGGCAAGACGGCGCGGGTCTTTCAGATCTGGCGGGAAGAATCGGTCGCAAAGCCGCCGGCACCCGTGATACCGGGTGACATGGCGGAAGTCCAGCACCGGCTTCAAGTCGCGGAGGCCGCGATGGTCGAAAACCACGCTCGAGCGGAGCGAGCGGAATTTCGCGAACAAGCGCATCAAGATCGATGGGCCATCGAGATTGATCGCCTGCGGGAGCAACTCCGCGCGCAACCCCAGTACGCCAAGCAGATTCGCGCGTTGCAGGAGCAAGTGTTTCGACTGACAGCGGAATTGCAAGCTGCCCGTGCCCTATTGGCGCAAGCGGAATAACCGTCGATAGCGCCGCCTGGGAGGCGCACCGGTTCTTCAATTTCGCGCAGCGCCTCTCGCTGCCGACAATCCACCTAGAACATTGGTCGTCCCTCGACGCGGCGGCGCACCAGTTCCGATCGGCGACCCACCTGACCTTGTCGTCAAGAGGTGGCACGCACGCGTGACCCCCCTGGATACACGCGCGCCGCTCATTTAGAAGAATTCTCAACAGCCCTTGCACAATCGCCGCTAACGCGATACAAAATAGTTGCCACACCAGTGACAAGTATTTAGATCGGACTTCAGGGACTCGGCAACATGAAAGGGCAGGGCAGCAATCGGTTGAGTCGGACTGCCACGGGAGCCATCGTCTTCTTTTTCACGATCGGGTGTGGCATGGGACTGATCGCCGTGATCGAAGACATGCCGTCGCCGTCACTGTGGCGGATTGCGGATCTGTTTTTCGATTTCGCACTGCTCTCGATGATGGTCAGCCGAGGTCTGTCGTTGCTGAAGGGTTGAGTGCGCGCGACGCGCCAGTCGCTCGGGAGGGTTTGGTCAGAACAGCCATCGCTTGACGGTAAAGAACGTGAAGGGGATACGCATGCGGACAGGATCGGTAAAAAGCGCTCAAGGCCTAAGGCAAATTGGCCAGATCCTGCCGCCGCATTTCAAACCCTTGAGCGCACCCAAAAAGCGGCTCTTCGAGGTGCCGACGTCGGACGCCGACCAGGGGATTATTTATCAGCATTCCGTGCTCTGCCACACCTGTTTACCGTACCGAAATCCGGGCGACGAGCGCCGGCGGTGGCACGCCAAAAACGGTTTCCTCACGCTCGAGGTCGACGCCGGCAGAGTGTTCGATAATCGGATCGCGGACTTCGTTGACGTCGGGCTGCCTTTCGGTCCCAAACCGCGGCTCGTCCTGTATCACCTGAATGCAGAGGCGCTTCGAACACGATCACCCGTGATCGAGCTCGAGGATAGTCTGACGGCCTTCGTCCGGCGCACGCTTGGGCTCGATGCGCATGGCCGAAATATTCACGCTGTCAGAGATCAATTAACCCGCCTCGCCGCATCGGATTTTAGGATCGGTAAGAGCGATGCCGACAGTTCCATCACCGTCCACGGACGCATCTTGAGCGGCGTCACGCTGTGGACTCCCCAAGACCCAAACCAACGGGTGCTATGGCCAACGCAGGTCAGTTTCTCCCAAGAATATTTCGACAGCCTGACGCGGCACGCAGTGCCTCTCAATGAGACCGCCGTATCGCGCCTCTCGCACAACGCGATGGCGCTCGATGCCTACGCCTGGCTCGCTCAGCGACTGCACCGAATCGAGGTCGGGAAGAACGCCTTCGTATCGTGGACGTCATTGTCGCAGCAGTTTGGGCATGGTTACGCCCAGGTGCGCGGATTTAGACGAGTGTTCAAGCGAACCTTGGCCCAAGTGAAGGTGGTTTACCCCGACGCTCATTTCGAATTGACCGACGAGGGAATGCGCCTGCATCACAGTCGACCGCCCGTCGCGCGCCGTCTGTTATCTGTCAATCAATCGTAGAACGTCACCCCCGCGCGATGGAGGGAAATTCAATGAGTTATGAACGATCAGTTTGTCACGCTCTGCGGCGGATGGCGGCCCAATATGCAGGCGCACGCGTGTCCAAAATCAGCACGATCACTTTGTCACGCGACCCCTGTGGACAAGTTTGTGGAACGAGCAAGTTATCCACGATCAGTTTGTCACACCCATCGCGATCATTTTGTCACGGGTACAGCGCCAAACCGACGATCAGTTTGTCACGCAATCCTATAGTTAAGAACCTATAGCTCTTCCTCTAGCGTCCGGCGTCGCCTGTGGACGGCGCGAAGCGCGACCGCCCACGAGGCCACTCCGGCGAGAAAACATAGGTGAATGACGAATGAGGATTCCAGATCGGACGACTGCAATGGAGGGAGCCTAAATTGAAGTCAGAAGCAACAGCGACCCGCGCCGACCATCATCCGAATCGGTCACCCACCTCGAGCACGACTGCAGCCGCGATTGTGTATGTCACGACCGTGAGGTCGCTGTATCGGGAGGGACGACAAAATTATCGAGTGCTGTTCGGCACCCCGCGGCGATCGGAAACTCTGGAGCGTGCCGACGGCTTTACGTTGAAGGTTTTGAGCTTCGTGCCGGGAGCTCGGTTCGCGCTCGATCTGTGGGCCTGCAACGCGTATGGAACCATTCAATGGCGATGCTTTGTGTGCGAGGCCATTGGCCCGGGCGAGGAGGGCGATCTCGTCCCGTGGGTGATGCCGGCGGCGAGGGTCCTTCTGCACACCCGAGGCGCCGCGCAATCCCGTTTGTTTCTCGCGTGGCTGGCGGAGTCGGAAGAGTCCGGCGTTGACCCGCTAACGTGCCCCGCGGAAACGTTCGAAGCGGCACATTTTAGACTGCAAGGATCGCGCGCGGATAGGACCCCGGCGAGGCGCCTGAGCGGTCAGCCTTGAGTACGTTAAAAGTCCATACGGCGGTTCCTTTTTTTGTGATGGGTGTAGCCGCGGTGATTGTGTCCATCACGGTGCTGGTCTGGAAGCAGTGGGGGCCCACGATGCTCATCAACGAAACACCCTCCGAGCCGCTCGGTGTCTACCGATTGGTGGGACACGACAGCCGCGAGTACCGCCGAGGCATGTACGTCGTGTTTCCGGTGCCTCGAGAACTCCATGCGCTGGTCTACGGCCGGCATTGGATGAGAAATGGCATTCCGTTTCTCAAAGAGCTACTGGGCCTAGCCGGGGATCGAGTGTGCATATTTCCCGACCGACTGGAGATTAATGATCGCCCTGTGGGGCCGATCTTTAGCGTCGACAGCAACGGGCAATCCTTACCCCACCATCCGGGATGTTTTGTGGTACAGCCAGGATATTTTTTTGCCGCGAGTCAGTACCTGAATAAGAGTTTTGACGGACGCTATTTTGGGGCCTTGGCGTTATCTGTTTTACAAGGGGAGGCACGGCCCGTATGGACCTTTTGACCCTCGCCATTCTGTGCGGTCCGATGGTTGATCCGGCAACGACGTTGCGCGTAATTTCGGTGGAGAGCGCCGGCCACCCCTATGCGATTCACGACAACACCAACGGGAAAACCTACGAGGCAGGGACGTCTCGCGGAGCTGTGAACGTCGCGAACCTTCTTATCGGTGTGGGACATCGCATTGATATCGGGCTGATGCAAATTAACTACGATGTGTGGTTACGCCCCACGGGATTTGCAATCGAGAGTGCACTTGATCCGTGTACGAACATTCGGCTCGGAACCACCATCTTGAGTGCCAATTATGCTCGCGCGTTGGCGCGATCCGGCACGTCAAGTGATGCGCTGACGCGGGCTTTAAGTCAGTACAACAGCGGCAGCGACTCACGGTCAGTGGGCTACGCGCAAACAGTACTCAGCGGCCGCACGTCGATGAAAATATTTCGCGGCGCAATTCGATGAATTTCCACCCCGGTGACCCTCCAAGAGCCGCTGCAAAACGCGGTCATCCCAACGCGGCCACGCTGTGCCTCGCCTCCAGGAAATGGTGGGCGCAGCCCGGCATTTCCTCGAGGTCCGGCGGACTACCCGCCGGAGCACGTGGCCAGCGGCACGAGGTTGAGGATTGAGATCAAAAAAAAGGGCGAAAACCGACAGGAGGAGGGGAGGCATGAGCGAAGAGAGCGGAGGGCAAGATAAAAGGGTGCATAGGCGTCGGGAGGTAAGTCCTTGGAGCGACGAGAGTTTTCGAGCGACATTGTTTGATCATTGTTGTGGGTGGATATCTGAAGCGGGCTAACCCGTTGGTTTGATGAGTGAAATGCGATAGCACGGAGCGCAGATGCCTAAAAACACGAAGGAATTGCCTTGGGGCTCGAAACGTGCGGGACTTCGTGATGCGCCTGCAATGACGCTCATGGAATCGCCGCAATTTCGGGTGCGGCTGGGT